>ENA-UOIY01002518-UOIY01002518.1-human-gut-metagenome-genome-assembly--contig:-P114-NODE-2518-length-13530-cov-5.284082_pt1 | contig 13530 bp, 7 predicted proteins | sample MGYA00242335_ERZ723882 | MGnify/ENA metagenome assembly ERZ723882
GTATTTATTTGACAGGTCAGCGCCCCAAAATTAATATAATATTAATAAGAGCGTAATATAAAAAAAAATGCTAATGCGGTAGAAGAGGCGAGGCGGTGCGCGGCGGAGCAAGTCGGGCGCGGCCGAGCGGAGAACACGGAGACGATCGAGCAATGACAAAAACGGGAAAAGTGAAAGCGATATTGACGGGCGTCGTATGCGTGGCGCTTGCTGTGGTGCTGGCGGCGTGCGCGGGCACGTGCAGTTGCAGGACGTATCGGCGCGACACGTTCGACTACAACGCGGTGGTGTTCCGCGGCGTGGACTTTGACGCGGCGGACAAGTCGGTAACGGACGCGCGCGCGGCGATAGACACGAGCAGTACCGCGACGATCGCGGCGATCAACTCGATGACGAGCTATCTCAACGACGTGGGCGCATGCCTCAACTACGCGTACGTGGAGTACAACAAGGACACCCAAGGCGAGTACGCGGACATCTATCTGGAGTACAGCAGTAAGTACAACGAGCTGTACGCGGAGTACATGGACGTGTGTTACGCGGCGCTCGAGCGGTATCCCGGCGAGATATTCGGCGAAGAGGACGAGGCGTTCATACGCGAGCAGCACGACATGACGAGCGGCAACTACGTCGAGCTGTCCAACCGCGCCGACGAGCTTCTGACGGAGTACTACGCCGCGACGGCGGAGCCCACGGCGGCGAGCGCGGAGGAGATCGCGCCCATACTCGTCGAGCTGGTGGAGGCCAACAACGAGCTGGCGGAGAACGCGGGTTACGACAGCTACGTTGACTACGCTTACGACGGCTACGACCGCGACTATGACTCGGAGGACGCGGATAGGCTGTGCGGGTACGTGAAGAGATACCTCGCGCCGCTCACGCAGGACGTGTATTACGCGGCGGGTAAAGCGGCGCTCAACGTGTCGTCGCTCTCCCCCGCGGTGAGCGCGGCGGCGGGCGCGGAGATCGACCGCAACATGGGCGCGGTGGAGTCGCTGGCGGCGGAGATCGGGCCGGACATGAGCGAAGCGCTGTCGTACATGCGGGAATGCGACCTGCACTACGCGGCGACCGCGGAGAACGATCCCAACGCCACGCAGGGCGCGTTCACGACCTACCTCAGCGCGTTCGACGCTCCGTACATCTACCAATACTGCACGGGCGGCTACTCCGACCTCATGACCTTCGTGCACGAGTTCGGGCACTTCACTTCCTACTACGTCCACGGCGCGAACTCCACGTCCAACCTGGACATATCGGAGATACACTCCCAGGCCAACGAGCTGCTGTTCTACGACTACCTGGACGACATCTACGGCGAGACGACCGCGGATTACATCATCTATGAGGATCTGTTCTCCAAGCTGTACTTCTCCGTCATCATGGGCTGCGTGTACGACGAGTTCCAGCGCGAGCTGTACGCCGCACCCCGGTCCTACACGACCGCCGAGGCCATCAGCGACCTTTACGAGCGGCTGATAAACGAGTACGACGCGGCGTGGTACGGTGACCTGGTCAACGCGGTGCAAGGCGTGAACTACGGCGAGGGCTACGACTTCAACAGATATTGGTGGACGCAGGTGACGCACACCTTCGCGTCGCCGCTGTACTACATCAGCTACGCGGTGAGCGCCATTCCCGCGCTGTCCATATGGCAGACCGCCGAAACGACGGAGGGCGGCCGCGAGGAAGCCATACGCGCTTACGACAGCATACTGCTGGACGGCGGTGCGGCGGGCGTGTCCTTCACCTCCGCGCTCAACGCCGCGCGCGTCCCCTCGCCCTTCATGAGCAACGGCTACGACGACCTCGCTAAGTTCATCACCGACCTTCTTCCCTCCGACGTCACGAGCGCCCTGCGCGCGAGCGCTTGACATCGTCCGCGAAAAATGTTACCATAAAACGGACGACGATCAAAGCGGCGTACGACACAAAGGAAGAACGTTATGAAGATAGCACTCATCGCACACGACAAGAAAAAACCGGACATGATCAAGCTCGCGGTGGAGTATAAGGACGTACTCTCGGCGCACGAGCTGTTCGCCACCGGCACGACAGGCACCATGATAATGGGCGAAACGGGTCTGAAGATCACCCGCATGAAATCGGGCCCCCTGGGCGGCGATCAGCAGATCGGCTCCATGGTCGCCGAAGGCACGCTGGACATGATCCTCTTCCTGCGCGACCCCCTCACCGCACAGCCCCACGAGCCGGACGTTTCCGCGCTCCGTCGCCTGTGCGACGTCATGGATATCCCCCTCGCCACCAACGTGGCGAGCTGCAGGATCTTCCTCGACCTGCTCACGGACAGAAGCAAAAAGAAATGACATCCCTCTCCCGCATCGGCCGACCGCCCTTGCGGGACTTTTTTTCGCGCGTCCCGAAAACAAAAGGACAAAAACGGAAGGACAAAACAAAAGTACAGCGTCCGTCGCTAAGCGACGGACGCTGCGTTTTTTTATACGTCGTTTCCGCTTTGCCGAACGGTCGGGCCGTTCGGTCTTTCATGCCCCGCGGGTCTTTTTTCGGGAAGGAAACCCAAAGGCCGCGCGGCCCTTGAAAACGCGCGCGCCTTACCTCGTCGGCGCGCGCCTTCCCGATGCGGTAGCGAAAGCGGTCAGAGCCGTGACGCGGGCGCGGCGCCCGCCAGCCCCGCGAGGCAAGCGAGAGCGGCGTCCGCGACGATGAGCAGTACGGCGTATCCCGCGGGGAGCGCGGCGGGAGCTATCAGCCCCGTGACCGCCCACGCGACGGCGAGCAGAGCGTAGGATATCGCCACGCCGCACACGCCGCCCAGCGCGCCTATCGCCGCCCATTCGGCGAGCACCATCAGTCGGATATCGCGTTTGCCCGCGCCCAGTCGGCGGAGCAGGGATATCTCGTCCTTGCGCTCGATGACCGAGCGCCACGCGCCCACCGCGAGCAGCAGGGCGATGGCGACGACGGCGCTGAGCGTGACGGCGAAAAGCAGGACGCCCACGTCCGACACGATGCCCGTCACGTAATCGGCTATCGTGCCGACGTTGTCCGCGTAGTTGATGCGCGCGTCGGGGTGTTCGACGTTCCAGCGTTCGAGCGCGGCGAGTATCTCGGCCTTGGACTCCACGTCCGCCGCGTAGATATGCACGCTGCCCGCAATCGCCTCGCCGCCCACGGCGCGGTAAGTCTGTTTCCAAAGCCCGTCCATGACCTCGATGCCGCTGAACGGGTCGACCAAGCGTCCGTCCGCCTTGTCCGCGCGCATGCTTTGCACGATCGCGGAACCGTCCGCGGCGGCGACGTAAGCGTCGGTGAGCGAGTCGAGGTAATACAGCCCGGGCGACAGTCCGTCATAGGCCCCGCCCTCGCGCGGGCGCAGCACGCCCGTCACGCGCAGGGGTATGCCGTCTGCGGGGTCGGTCACCTCGAGCGGACGCACGGACGCGCTGAACACGTCGTTGACCTCGAACAGGCCGCTCACCTCGTCGAGCGAGTACACCACGTCGTTGTGGAAGAAGGTGAAGTCGCGCGCGGTGAGATCCTCGAAGCTCCAATACCGACGCACGTCTTTGTCCGTGCCGTCCATGTACCCCATTATCTCTTCGTCCGAATAGTAGCCGAGCAGAGCCATGACGTAGTCGGGCAGGCAGCCGTTCTCGTCCAGCACGAACACCAGCTCGTCGGGCGAGTCGGGGTAAGAGCCGTACACGCAGTCGTAGCCCGACTCCACCAGCGCGCGGTCCTCGGGCAGGCATTCGAAGTAGCCCACGAAGTCCACCACGGTCTGCGCGACGTCCGAGAACCCGCCCGCCAGGCCTATCAGGTAGCCCACGGACGCGTTTAGCGTCACGCCGCGCACTTCCACGCCCGTGAACAGGTGCGCCGTCATGTCCGTCATTCGGTCGTATTCGATGTGGGTGTACAGCGACTCGTCCAGCGAGCTCACGTATTCGATGTATTCGGGGGTCACGTCCGAGGTGTCCGCCACGCGGCCGTAGACCGCGGACAGCAGCTCGGTCACGTACGTTTCGTCCGTCAGCTCCCCCACGTCGGGCGCGTCGGGAGTGGCGGCGTCCAGCATCGCGGCGACGTCGTACGACCCCATGCCCGCGATGACGGGCGAGGTCGAGAGCAGATCGCTCTCCACGCCCGCCGCGAGCGCGTTGAACGCCGAGGTGAGCGCGATCACGAGACACAGCCCGATCAGACCGAAGCCGCTCGCCGCCGCCAGCGCCGCCGTCCGCAGTTTTCCGCCCGCGAGCGTGGCGCGCGCAAGGGACAGCGCCCCCTTGCCGCCCGCTCCGCCGCCCGTGAGCGGCACGGGCGGGAGTTCCGGACCGCGCGCGTCGGGAGAGCCGCACGTTTCGTTGAGCTCGTCGCTCACCACTCTGCCCTCCGACAGGCGTATGATGCGGCGCGCGTAGCGGCGCGCCAGCGTTTCGTTATGCGTCACCACGATGACCAGACGGTCGTCCGCGATGGAACGCAGCAGTTTCATTATCTCGTCGCCCGAGCGCGCGTCCAGCGCGCCCGTCGGTTCGTCGGCGAGCACCACGGCGGCGTTGCCCGCAATGGCGCGCGCCACCGCGACGCGCTGATACTGCCCGCCCGAGAGCATGGACGGCTTTTTGTTCGCCATGTCCGCCATGCCCACGCGTTCGAGCGCCCTGCGCGCGGCGGCGCGGCGTTCGGCCTTGGGCACGCCCGCCAGCATCAGCCCCAGTTCGGCGTTGGCCTGCACGGTGAGGTGCGGCAACAGGTCGCCCCGCTGGTGCGCGCAAGCCACGCGACTGCCGCGGTAAGCGTCCCGTTCGCGCTCGCTCATGTCGGCGAGGTCGCGCCCGTCCGCCTCCACGCTCCCGGCGTCCGGCCTGTCCTCCGCGCCCAGCATGTTGAGCAGCGTGGTCTTGCCGCTGCCCGATTCGCCCAGCACGCAGACCAGCCCGCGGTCGGCGAATTCCAGCGACACGTCGCTGAGCGCGCGCGTCGTCGCCCCGTCCGCCGATCTATAGATCTTGGTCAATCCCTTCGTTTTAAGCAAAGCTCATCTCCGTATTGCCGCGGCGACGTTCAGTCGGACGGCGTCAGCCCGCCCTCGGGCAGCGTCAGCTCGGCGGTGCCTATGTTCGTGAGCGAGAAGCTCATGCTCCTGCGCCCGTAGTCCGACACGTCGTACACGTTCACGTTCCTGCTCGAAAATTCCACGCCGCACGTGCCTTCCATGGCAGTCAGCTCCATGTCGCCGTTGAACGTGAACACCACGTCCAGCGAGGGCGTTTCGCCGATGGTCGAATCCCACCACAGATAGTAGTACGCCTGTTCGAACAGATCGCCCGGGGACATCACCGCGTCGCGGTAGATGTCGGCGACGGGCGACTCGGGCGTTTCGCCGCAGGCAGCAAAAGCGAACACCGCGGCGAGCGTGAGCACGAGCGCAAGCGCGCCCGCGATCAGCCTCTTTTTAATGTTGTCCTCCTCGCCGCGCAATCGCGGATTCCACCCTGTATCGCGCGGCGAAAGATCCTCGTTCAAAATATACCACATCCCGCGCGGTTTTGCAAGCCCTTTTTTTCGCGCGCGGGCGCAAGGCGCTTGCGTAACGGCGCAAAGGTGTGCTATCATTATTTGCAAAAAAGAACATACGGGAGATATATAAATAATGTACGGACTTACCGGGATATCAAAAGTCGCGGACAGCACGCGGCGCAGGGGCGCGCCGGCGGCGACGCACGTCGCGCTGGCGCTGGTCGTGCTTCTGATCGCGCTGGCGGGGCGCGCGGCGGAGCTGGCGGAGGAGCTGCGGCCGGACGTCACGGTGCGGGCGGCGGACTCCACGCTCACGGGCGCGGAGTACCGCGCGGCATACGGTTACACGACGGACGAAAGCGCGGACGTATATATAACGGGCTGGCAGGTCAACGGCGGGAGCTACGGCTCCAACGCGCCCGCCCGCGCGCTGGACGGCGATTTTTCCACGTTCTGGGAAACCAACACGCCCAACTCGGACGACTTCGCCAACGCGTTCACGCTGACGTTCTCGTCCGTCGCCACGGTGGACCGCGTTCTGTACCGCGTGCGCACGGACGGCCAGGCGGGCAGGGGCTACCCTCTCGCGCTGACGGTGTACGCCTCGGCGGACGAAGAGGGCGAGACGTTCGAGCGCGTGGGGTACGCGGAGAGCGCGTTGACGCGCTCGGCGGTGGTGTTCGGACTGCCTCGGGCGGTGGAGTGCAGGCGGCTGCGTCTGGAGTTCACGGAGGCGTACAGCGACCTCGCGGGCGACGCGTACGCATACGCGTCCGCCGCCGAGATACTGCCGCTGCGGCCGGAGGAGAGCGCGATCGGCGAGCTGCGCGGGCTGTTCGCCGACTACACGTACACGTCCTTCGTGAGCGGCACGGAGGAGGCGCGCGTGCGCGAGCTGGTGAGCGAAACGACCGCCACGCCCGCCTACGGCATATCCGCCGAGGTCAGGTTCCTCGCGGAGCGCGCGCTCTCGGTGCTGGAGGGCGAGACCGTCTTCGACGACGCGCGCGAGCTGTCCACCGCCGACTCCGCGGAACTGCCCAGGCGGGGCAGCATAGCGGGCTACGCGCGCAACACGCTCAAAACGGTGTGGATGGGTACCGACCGCATCGCGACGGGGGTCACCGCGAGCCCGGGCGAGGTGCTGACCGTGTTCGTGGACGCGCCCGAGGGCGATCCCCTGCCCTCCGTCGTGTTCACCCAGCACATCGGGCATTGGAGCAGCTGGAAAGGCGGATCCACTGCGCTCTCGCGCGGGATCAACTTCGTGACCGTGCCGAACCTCTACAAGGACGGCTGGTCAACGCCCACCGTGCCGGGCGGCCCGGTATACCTGACCGACCCCTACACGGATGACGAGCAGAGCGCGAACGTGCGCGTGTACATAGACGGCGGTCACACCTTCCCGCTCTACCGCGCGGGCGGGGACGTTCGGGCGTTCGAGGACGCGCTGGACGCGTACGCCGAGGAGATGGCGCAAACGGAGCTGCCCGACGTGGCGGAAGTGCAGTCGGACAACGTGCTGCTCACGCTGTCGGCGACGGGCGTGCGGGCGTTCGTGGAGCGCGGCGGGGACGTGCGGCACACGTGTTCCGCCTGGGACTCCTATCTCAAAAAGCTGTACGCGTTCGACGGCATAGCGATGTCGCCGGGCGGGGCGCACTACGACGAGCGCGCGCCCTATCTGAACGTCAACATACGACTGATGCAGCCGTACGGCGCGGCGTACGCTTACGGCGACCACGTGGGCATACAGAGCAGCTGGGAGGGCATCGCGCTGGACGCGACGGAATTCGGCTGGGGCTACACGCACGAGCTGGGGCACATGATGGACATACCCGAGCGCACGGTGGGCGAATACACCAACAACATGTGGTCGCAGTACGACCGCGTCACGCGCGAAGGCCTGCCCGCGCGCGGTGACTTCGCGGCGTTCACCCTGCGCATGACGCCGGACGACAGCGCGCGGAACGCCTATTCCAAAAAGGACAATTTCGCGGTGCCGTGGTGGCACGCGGAGAGCTACCGCCCGGGCTTCTGGGGCGCGTTCGACAACAACTACCGCTACGAGGATCGCGCGGGCATAACGAACGCGACCGAACTGCACGTGTATTTCGCGTCGCTGGCGGCGGGCGTGGACCTGGGCTACTACTTCGAGCGCATGGGGTTCTATTACGGCAACGCCAACGCGCCTTTCACGACCGAGGGCGCATCGGAAGCGTATAAGACGGCCGTTTCCGCGGCGCTGGCGGCGGGCAGGATAACGGACGACAGACCCAAGCTGTGGTACCTGGGCGCGGACGCTTACGCGTTCACGGTCAGCCACGCGGGCGCGGGCGCGCTGTACGACGAGAGCGACGCGGCGGCCTCCCCCGCCGTCGTGCGGAACGGCTCGGACAACGTCGTCATCGTGACGGACGGCTCGGACGACGAGCGGCACCTGGGCTACGAGGTGCTGCGCGCGGGCGCGGACGGCGCGGAGGTCATCGGGTTCACCTACGGCCGCACGTACACGGACGCGAACGCTCCCGCGGACGCGATATACTGCGTGCGGGCGTACGACCGCTTCCTCAACGCCTCCGGCATGAGCGCGCAGGCGAGCGCGCAGACGCGCGAAGTGGCGGTCACGGGCGGGACGGCCTACTCCACGCTGGCCGAGGCGGTGGCTAACGCCGACGCGGGCGGCATGATCACGCTGACGGCGGACACCTACGAGGCGGGCATCACGATAGACAAGAACGTCACCGTGCATTCGGACGGCGCGAAGATATACGGCATATCGGGCGACAGCGTGTTCATCGTCGGCGAGAGCGGCGCGCTCACGCTGTCCGGCTCGCTGACGCTGGACGGCATGGGCGAGGCGCGCTCGGCGGCGCTCGTGCGGACGAGCGGCACGGTCACGATCGGCTCGGGCGTGACGATAACGGGCGGCAACAACTCCGCCGCGGGCGGGGGCGTGAACGTCGCCAAAGGCTCGCTGGTGATCGCCTCGGGCGGCAGCGTGACGGGCAACGTCGCGGCGAACGGGGGCGGTATCGCGGCCACGGGCGGCGGTAACTGCTCGGTGGTCGTCGCGGGCAGCGTGACGGACAACACCGCGAGCGGCTCGGGCGGCGGTATATACGCCAACGGCTACGTGAACGTGGACGGCGGGTACGTGACGGACAACGCCGCGGGCGGCTCCGGCGGCGGGCTGTACCTCTACGGCGGCGCGGTCACCTCGTTCAGGGGCGCGGGCGTTACGGGCAACACCGCGGGCGGCGCCGGCGGCGGTATATACGCCGACGGCAAGACGGACTTCTCGGGCAACGCCACCATGATAACGGGCAACGTCGCGGCGAGCGGCGGTGGCATGTACGTGGCGAGCTCCTCGCAGTCGCGCGCGGTCACGCTCACGCTCGCGCGGCTGTCGGGCAACTCGGCGGAAAAGGGCGGCCAGCTCTACGTCGGGGGCGTCATGAGCGCGGGCGGCGCGCTCACCGTAACGGGCGAAAAGACGGAAACGGGCGGCTCGGTGTACGTCGCCGACGCGCGCACGCTCACCGTCACGGGCGGACTGACGCTGACGGGCAGCGTGTCCCTGCCGAGCGGCGGGCTGGCGTTCCCCGAGGACCTCACGGACGTGACCGCGGACGTGCGCGTCCTTCCCCGAATCTCGGCGGCGGGCGACTTCACCGTGGCGACCTTCGCGGGCAGTGCGGACACCCGCGCGGTTAAAGCCAAGGCGTGGGACGGCACGCGCGAGCGCGCCTGCTCCCTCTCCGAGGACGGTAAACGGCTGTACGTCGCAGTCATAACGCTGGCGACGGATAGCGGCGCGACCATGCTCCCGACGGACGGCAACGGCATGACCCTGCCCGAACTGCCCGCCGCCGAGGGCAAGCGCGCGCTGGGCTGGCGCGCCGAGAGCGGCGAGCTCCTGCTCCCCGGCGACGACGCGGGCGGCGTGAGCGCGCTCTTCACGGCGGAATACGCGCTCGAATACACGCTGATATTCGGCGACCGCGGCTCCTTCACGCTCATCGAGGGCGAGAGCGTCGCCGCTCCCTCTCCTTCCGACCCCGACTTCCTCGGCTGGGCGCCCGAAGGCTCGGACGAGTCGTATGACGGCACCGTCGTCCTGACGGCGGACCTCGCCGCGCTCGCGGACGACTCCCGCACCATCCGCTTCCGCGAACTGCGCGCCGCGCCCCCTTCCGATGACAACGCTCCCGACTCCGACGACTCGGGCGACCCCGACGCCCTTCCCCTCTGGCCCTTCATGATAGGCGGCGCCCTCGCCGTCATCGTCGTGGGCGGCGCGATCATCGTCATCCTCGGCCTGCGCAAGCAACGCAACGACCGCCGATAACGCAAAACGGCTCAACACAGATAACGCCATACGAAAAGCGGCGCGACAACTGTAAATAGTACCAATACGAAAAGCGGCGCAGACATCAAGTCCGCGCCGCTTTCTCATACACATAAAAACATCACAAAAACAAAGCTCCGCCACCATCGAACGCCGCAAAAAGGACGACAAGCAAGGCTTAAACAAAACCCTATCAGCCCCGTGGAACTTCTCAAGCCCATCACTCGTTAAAAGCCGCGGAGAGCGCCGAAAACCAAATATTCGCGGTCTGCTCCCCTATTCGCTCCGTGGAACCTTTCAAGACAAAAACTTGTTACCAGCCGCGGAAAGCAACGAAAGAACCGCCGGCGTGGCTCGTTTTCCTATCAGCTCCGTGGAACTTCTCAAGCCCATCACTCGTTAAAAGCCGCGGAGAGCGCGACAAGCAGCAGCTGCGGCGAGATTTTTCGATGATGACGCCCGAAATTTGTACGGCGCATATTTGCGCAATAAAAAACGCAAATATGCGCCGCACGTCCCCGAAGCCTACCTCATGGTGGCGAGGGAAATTTCGGGCGTCAGGGCGAAAAAGATGGCGCAGATGCGGGAAAACCGACGCAAAAAAATAAGGACGTGACCCTTTTGAAAAGGTCACGTCCTTGATTTTTTTGCGGAATTAAAGTCTCGCCACTCCCGTGCGGCGGGCGGCTTCCTTGACGGCGTTCGCGACCGCGTCTTTGACGTGGGGGTTGAACGAGTCGGGGATGATGTAGTCGGGGCGAAGCTCGCTCTCGGACACGCAGCTTGCGATGGCGTCCGCGGCGGCAATCTTCATCTCGTCGTTGATGTCACGCGCGCGCACGTCCAGAGCGCCGCGGAAGATGCCGGGGAACGCGAGGACGTTGTTGATCTGGTTGGGGAAATCGCTTCTGCCCGTACCCATGATGCGCACGCCGGCGGCCTTGGCTTCGTCGGGCATGATCTCGGGAACGGGGTTGGCCATCGCGAAGATGATGGGGTCTTTGGCCATGGTGGCGACCATTTCTTTGGTCAGGCTGCCGGGAGCGGAAACGCCGATGAACACGTCCGCGCCCTTGATGACGTCGCCCAGAGAGCCCTTGATCTTCTTGAGGTTGGAGATCTTGGCCATCTCTTCCTTGATGGGGTTGAGGCCGTCGCGGCCCTCGTATATGGCGCCCTTACGGTCGCAAAGAATGACGTTCTTGAGTCCGCGGCTCATCAGCAGACGGGTGATGGCGATGCCTGCTGCGCCCGAACCGTTGACGACGACGGAGATGTCCTCGATCTTCTTGCCTGCGAGCTTGAGCGCGTTGGTCATGGCGGCGAGCGTCACGACGGCGGTGCCGTGCTGATCGTCGTGGAAGATGGGAATGTCGCAGACTTCCTTCAGACGACGCTCGATCTCGAAGCAGCGGGGAGCGGAGATATCCTCAAGGTTGACGCCGCCGAAGCTGCCCGCGAGCAGACGCACGGTGTTGACGATATCGTCCACGTCCTTGGAGCGTACGCAGAGCGGGAACGCGTCCACATCGCCGAAGGTCTTGAAGAGGGCGCACTTGCCTTCCATGACGGGCATGCCGGCTTCGGGGCCGATGTCGCCCAGGCCGAGGACGGCGGTGCCGTCCGTGATGACGGCAACGAGGTTGCCGCGGCGGGTGTATTTATAGGAAAGATCCACGTCCTTGCTGATCTCCAGGCAAGGCTCGGCGACGCCGGGGGTGTAAGCCACGGCGAGCTCTTCGCGGTTGGTGATGGGCGCGCGGGTGATGACCTCGATCTTGCCCTTCCACTCTTCGTGCTTTTTGAGTGCGTATTCTTTTTTGTCCATTTTATTATCCAGCCTTTGAAAAAATATACCGTCCGTGCCTCAGATGCTGAGGTGATCGAGGAACTCGCGCAGCGTCTTTGCGGAATTCTGGAGCTTCGTCATTTCCTCGTCCGTGAAATCGATCTCGATGGGTCTGACCGCGCCCTGGATGCCGACGACGGTGGGAACGCTTATGCAAACGTCCTTGATGCCGTAGTAGTCCTGCATGAGCGTGCTCACGCTGTAGATGCTGTGGGTGTCCTTGAGGATGACGCCGCAAAGCTCTGCGGTGAGGGACGCGATGGCGTAGAACGTGGCGCCCTTGAGCTTGATGACCTGCGAGCCGGAGGTGATGACCTGCTTTTCGATCTCCGCCTTATCCAGCATCACGCCGTACTTCTTGCAGTAGGAATCGAGATTCATACCGCCCACCTGAGTGGTGGACCAGACGGCGAACTGGCTGTCGCCGTGCTCGCCGGCGATGAAGCCGTGGATGTTCTTGACGTCCACGCCGATCTTCTCGCCGAGGAGATAACGGAAGCGCGCGCTGTCCAGGACGGCGCCCGTACCGAACACTCTGCCGGTGGGCAGGCCGGTCTCTTTCTGGATGACGTAGGTGAGCACGTCCACGGGGTTGGCGACCACGAGGATCACGCCGCCGTTGTAGTGTTTCATGATGTTGGCGGCAACGTCCTTGGCGATGGAAACGTTCTTGGTCGCAAGGTCAAGACGCGTTTCGCCCGGCTTACGGCCCAGGCCCGCCGCGACGACGATGACGTCGCTGTCCGCGATGTCCTCGTACGTGCCGCAGTAGATGTTCATCTCTGCCATGGAAACGAGGCCGTGGCTGATATCCATAGCCTCGCCTTCCGCCTTGGCGGTGTTGACGTCGATGATAACGAGTTCGGATACCATCTTACGGGTGGCGAGCGAGAACGCTATGGTCGCGCCGACCGAACCGGCTCCGATGATGCAGATCTTGGAATGCTTTCTGATAGTGTTTGCGATTTCCGGTGACATTTCTTTTATTCCTTCTCCATACGTTGAAATTATCTACTTGATTCCCCCGTAGATCCCCCGGTACGCCTGTTCCGAATATGACCGACGCGCCTCGGACATTGACCTCCGTCCCTATCGCGCCAATAGCCTGTCGTACCGAATGTAGTATACAATAAACAAAAAAATATGTCAAACGATTTATCGCGGGTTATGGCTCCGCGGGTCCCGTAAACGCGGCGGAAAGATAAAAAAGCTCCCCCGCGAAGAGCGCCGTAAACGGTCGTTCATACGCAAACGACCGCCCCAAAAACGCTTGCGTCACGACATACCTTCCGCCATCGTCATGCCGTTTCCGACGGCTCGCGCCGTCATTGCGCCTGGTATCGCTTCCGCTATCGTGCCGATCAGACCCGACGCCGCACTTTTTTCCGCCTTCCCCGCCCTTTGGGACGCGCCGTTTCCGATATCCCCGCTCTTACGCCTTTGTCGGGTTTCGTCCGTTTCCGTCAACGTCAACGGCGGCACGCCCTTATGGCGCGCCGCCGTTCCGATCTTTTTTTTCGCGTATCTTTAAGTTATCCGTAAATTGCCCTTTCGCAGCGCGCCCTGCCGCGTTCTTTGTGAAAACGTCACAAAAACACCACCGCAACTATAATGCCGGCGATCACCAGCCCCACGGACGTAAGCAGCGCGATTACCATCGCCGCGACGTTCGCGCCCTTGTCCTCCGGCTCGTCCGCTTTGATGTGTATGCCCGCTATCACCACGAGCGCGAGCTGGCACACAAACCCCTCCGTAAAGGCAAAGAACGTGGCGGCTATGCTGATTATCAGCGCAAAGAGCCCCGCGAAGAAACTCTCCGTCGTCA
>ENA-UOIY01002520-UOIY01002520.1-human-gut-metagenome-genome-assembly--contig:-P114-NODE-2520-length-13526-cov-6.936085_pt1 | contig 13526 bp, 9 predicted proteins | sample MGYA00242335_ERZ723882 | MGnify/ENA metagenome assembly ERZ723882
AATGACGACATGCCTTTCACAATCATTCATTAATAAATATATTTCATAACAAAAATAAAAGTATAAAAAGATTAACAAAGAGATAAAATGAAGTTTCTTAAAGCTTCTGCTTGTCTCTGCCGGCGTGTGTGGCGCTACGGCACAGCACAGGCTGACGCTTGATGAGTGTCTTGAAGAGGCACTGAACAACAATGTGAAGATGAAGAACGCCGGCAACGACATAGAAGCCGCACGGCAGGACGAGAGACAGGCTTTCACCCGTTTCTTCCCCACCGTGAGTGCGTCGGGCTTCGCATTCGACTCAAACAAACCGCTGATAAGCATGGATGTGGCGCCGGTCGCGTCGATGTCGATGATGAAGGACGGCGTGGCCGGCGGTGTGTCGGCAGGTATGCCGCTCTTTGCCGGAGGACAGATAGTGAACACGCACAAGCTGTCGAAGCTCAACATTGAGGTGAACCGGCTGAAGCGCAACCTCTCGGAGAATGAGGTGAGGCTCACGACCGAACAGTATTTCTGGCAGGCTGCGGTGCTGAAGGAGAAACTCAACACCATCGCCGCCGTGGAAAAGCAGTTGGCAAGCATGCGCGGCGACGTGGCGGCTGCGGTGTCTGCGGGCGTGAAAGACCGCAACGACCTGCTGCAGGTGCAGCTGCGTGAGAACGAGACAAAGAACACACGCATAAGGACGGAGAACTCTCTCGGAGTGACGCTGAGCCTTCTTGCGCAGTACATAGGCCATCCGTCGGACAGCATCGACGTCGATGCTACGTTCTCCTACTCGCTGCCCGGCCGCCCCGACTCGCTTTTCTGTTCGCCGGAGGCATCGCTCACGACGACCAGCGAGTATCGTCTGCTCGAAAGCAACGTGGAGGCCGCAAAGCTGAAAAAGCGGCTGGCGGTGGGCAAGAACCTGCCTACCGTGGCCATAGGAGCAGGATATATGTATGACAACCTCATGGAGAAAGACCATCCGTTCCTCATCGGATTTGCCACGGTCAGCGTGCCTCTCACGGCGTGGTGGGGAGGCTCGCACGAGGTGAAGAAGCAGGAACTGCAACTGCGCAACGCCAGAAACGAGTTCGACGACAGCAGCAGGATGCTACTCATAAAGATGCGCAACGCATGGAACAAGCTCAACGACACATACAGACAGATAGGGCTTTCGCTCGAGGCGGTGAGCCAGTCGGCGGAGAACCTGCGCCTGCATACCGACTACTATCAGGCCGGAACGTGCACAATGAGCGACCTGCTCGAGGCGCAGACAATATATATCAACACGCGCGACAGCTATGCCGAGAGCATGTCGCAGTATGAGATAAGCAAGTGTGAGTATCTGCAGGCAACTGGTCGCTGACGCTTCCGCGCTTCTTCCGGGCGCATGAGAATATGCCGCGCGCCGTACGTCGGATAACAACAATAAGGTATCTACCTGCCGCACGTACGGCGCGCGACGCGTTTTGTGGCTGTCATTTTTCGTCATTTTTAGGTATTGCGTGCAAGCGTTTCTATGATTAACTTTGCAAACGTATTCCACATAAAGGTGTCGTCTGCATGACAGGAGTTAATGACAGCTTATAGTTAAAGATACATAATGTTATTGTATAATCTACGGAAAGCCGGCTGTGAAGTCGGCCTTTTTGTATTTCATGCCTATCGAATGGCATTTATCCGGGGCGGCACAGGACGTGCGGTGGATGTCAGAGTGTCGCTGTATGAATGTGTGCGGCAACATTCTGACACTCGGAAAAATGCGTTCCGGCTGCTCATTCTGGAAAACCGGAAAGGCGACGGAGTGGCCCGTGTCGTGCGATATGCACTATATTAGCTTGCGATATGCACCATATCGTCATGCAATATAGTGCATATCACACCCTGAAATGGTGCTTTTCAGAGCACGATAAAGTGCTTTTCGCGTCACCTCATTGGTGGTTTTGTGATGAGAAATGTGGTTTTTGATGCCGGAATGGGCTTTATTGCGTCGTCTCATCCGGTGAATGCGTTGCACAAAAATAGATTTTTCCGTGCAACTGTCTGATACGCCGTGTGTTACGGTTGCACGCGCAATACTCCGATATTTGCGCCCTGTGGGTCTGTCGTTCGCGCGGAGGGCAGCCGTGAAGACATAAGAAAAATCAGAATGTAAGCGCAACGGTGCGTTGTCTTACATTCTGATTTATGGTTATCATGATGCCGGACGGCAGCGTTTGCACGTCGCCGGCGTGTGTGCGTCAGTATGATGTGTTGCCGTAGGTGAGCCCCTTCCAGTCGTCGGTGCGGAACGGTACGGCCGGCAGATTGGCGCTGTTGGTGAGGTTGCACTCCGGATTGTCGGCCCAGGCATAGCGCACTGCGACAGGATGTCTCACCTCGGGCGACGACACAACCACCGTGTTGCCGTCTATCACGGCGTCGGCCCAGTGGAACCGGTGGTCGGGTCCGGCAATGGCGAAGCCCTTGAGCTGCTGTCCGTCGCTTATGGCAAGACCTTTCGCCGTGTGGTCGAAGAAGAGCCTTATGTGGTTCTTCTCCACGCGGTGGTTGCGGTAAACGGGGCCCGAAGCCTCCACTTTCTCGCCATAAACCTTCTGTCGTGCCTGAAGCGCGAGCCTGTGGCCCACGTCCTGTTTGTTGCGCGGATGTATGTCGTTGGCGTCGCCTATGTCTATTATGCATGCCATACCGCATCCCGACAGCGTCTCGGCCGTCATCTGCTGTGCCTCGCGCAGCTCTGCCCATCGCGATTCGGTGGGCTGGTCGTGGCGCTGCATGAAGTTGGCAAGCTGCACCATGAAGAACGGGAAGTCGTAGCCCCACTTCTGGCGCCAGTCCTCAATCATGAGCGGCATGAGGTCGCGATACTGCCACGCACGGTTGGAGTTGTCCTCGCCCTGATACCATATCGCGCCCTTGATGGCATATCCCACGAGCGGATTTATCATGGCGTTGTAGAGCACGCACGCGTTCTTCGCGTCGTTCACCGGGTCGCGCGGTTTTGAGGCGAGCGAGCTGAGCGGCGACGACATCTTGCTCTTCCATGTGCCGTTGAGGCTTATCGTGGTGCCGTCCTCGGCCGTGAGGCGACATTCCTGACCGTCGTATCCAGTTATGCCGGCCAGTCCTCCCGTGTCTATACTCCTCACCGTGATTACTGCCTTGCCGGCTTTCACCGCGTCGGCAGGTATGACATACTCTCTTATCTCGCCCGGTCCGGTGGTGCTGCCGACCATAATGTCGTTGAAGTAGGTCATATCGTCATCGTCCACCTTACCAAGACGTAGGGTCAGCTTCTGTCCGGCCATGCTCTCGGGTATGTCAATCACCTTGCGATAGATTATCATTCCGTCGAACGCGTCGTACTTGCTGTTGCTTATATATCCCGGCACAGGCGTGTCGTCCCATCCGGAGTCGTCGTATGAGGTCGCAAAATAGCTGAAGCGGCCGTCCCGGTATTCAGGGTCGTTGCTGTTGAATGAGGTGAACCATCTGGTGAGTTCTTCCTTATATTTAGCCGCGCGCTCGTCCTTGTTCTCGGGCATTGAGGCTATGCGTTCCACCTCGCCGCGGAACTCGGGCAGCTCTGTGAGCGACTCACCGCTGGTCCATGCCTCGGCTGGAGTGCCTCCCCAGCTCGACTGTATGAGCCCCACGGGCACGTCGCGGTATTTCTCTATGTCGCGGCCGAAGAAGTAGGCCACGGCCGAGAACGGCGCTATCGTAGAGGGCGAGCATACTTGCCATCCGCCTTTCATCGCCGTGAAGCTGTCCTGCGGACGCATGGCCATGATGTTGTCCACACGCAGCAGACGAATGTTGCTGTGGTCGGCGGCCTTCACCTCAGCCTCGTAGTTGTTCACCTGTCCCCATCCGTTGATCGGCATGTCCATGTTAGACTGTCCCGAGCACAGCCACACCTCGCCTATCATTACGTTGTGCAGCGTCACGGGCGTGCCGTCGCTGATGGTTATCTCATACGGTCCGCCGGCCTTGGGCGTTGCCACCCTCACCAGCCATTTGCCGTCATTGCCGGCCACTGCCTCGTACTTGTGTTTGTCCCACGATGTGGTGACGCTCACCGTCCGTCCGGCCTCGCATGTGCCCCACAGCGGCGCGTCGGCCTTCTGTTGCATCACCATGTTGTCGGTGAAGAGCGGAGAGAGCTTTACCTGTGCCTGTGCCGTGGCGCAGCATGTGGCTATCAGAATCCATGCGATGTTTCTTTTCATGTTGTCTTTGGTTTATGTTCAGCGGCGGCGACGGTTGTTGCCGTTCTTGAGCTTCAGAGGTTTAATCTTCACGTTCTTGAACCACACCTCGTTGCCGTGGTCTTGCAGCAGGATGTTTCCGCGCTTGTGATTGCCGAAGTCCTTCCAGTTCTTGTACTTGCTGTATGCCACCAGCGCGTTCCACATCTGGTTGTCGCGTTCATACTCCAGCAGTTTCACGCCGTTGAGCCAGTGCTCCACGTGTTTGCCGCGCACGATTATCATTGCTGTGTTGAAGTTGTTTATGTCGAAAGGCTTCTTCTCCGGTGCCGGTATGAGGTCGTAGAGCGAACCCAGTTTGCGGTTGCCCTTCACGCCGAGCTTGGCGTCCGGATGGCGCAGGTCGTCCAGAATCTGGAACTCGCAGCCTATTGCCGAACCCTCACCCTTGTTGGCTTCCGGATCGACGAAGTATTTTATACCGCTGTTGGCGCCCTTCGTTATCTTGAAGTCGACGGTCAGTATGAAGTTGTCGTAGGTATCGGTGGTCACGATGTCGCCGCCGTTCGACGATTCGCCGCCGTCTGCTGCCAGTACCTTGAGCACTCCGTCCTCAATCTTCCATCCTTTGGTCGGGAACGAGTCGAGCTTTGCTCCACGCCATCCGTTGGTGGTCTTGCCGTCCCACAGCAGCTTCCAGCCCATCTTCTCTTCCTGCGGCGACAGAGTGTTGTCTATGCAGTTCACCTGCGGAGTGCGGTCTTCGGGCGTGAGATATTTCTCCACATCCTCGGTGCAGATGCGTATGTCGCGCCATGCCACTGTCTTTCCCTCGTCGGCTTTGTTCTGTATGGCGTGCACCTGAAGGGCGATGAGACCGCTCAGAGTCTTGTCGTCCCAGAGGTTGGCACACGGAATGTCGTTCACCCAAGTGCGTATGCTGTTGCCGTAAGCCTCGATGCGCGCCTTGTTCCATTGTCCGTTCTTGAATGCCTTTTTGGCTCTCGGGTTCTTTGTCAGCGGGTAGAGCCATCCGCGGCGGGCCTCGTCGTAGATGCCGCCTGTCCATGCTCTCTGCGACGGGTCTATCTCAAACTGATAGCCGTGCACGCGTCCGTTCTGATATGACTTGAGGCTTTCGCTGCGTAGCTGCACGCCGGAGTTGAGCCCGTCTGTTATCTTGAACTGGAACTCGAGTATGAAGTTGCCGTATTTCTTCTTTGTGCAGAGGAATGAGTTTGCCGTGTTCATCTTGGTGTAACCCACTATTGCGCCGTCCTCCACCTTATATTCGGCCTTACCGTTTTTCTGTGTCCATCCGCTCAGGTTCTTGCCGTTGAAGAGCGATTTCCATTCCTGCGCCGTCGCCGGCAGGATGAACAGTGCGGCGATGGCTGTGATTATAAGTTTTCTCATTTGTGTTATTGGTTTTAGGGTTGTTCTCCGCCGTTGTGCGGCAGAGCCTTTTCTGTGTTGTGTCTTTGTGTGAATGTGGCCGTGGCCCAAGGCTCACTGCCGCCGCTTATAGAATCTGACGTAGTCGATGAGCATCTCCACCGGCAGGTCGCTACGCCTCACCGCGCCTACCCAACTGCCGCCAAGCTGCATGTCGATGAGCAGATAGAACGGGCGGTCGAAGGGAAACTGACCCTCCTTGTCGGTCTGTATGCGGCGGTAGGTGAACGTGTGGCGGTCGTTGATGAAGAACGCCAGACTGTCCCGATACATCTCCACGGCATACACGTTGTAGGCGTCCGGGTCTATCTTTCCGGTGGCGTGCGACGGCGGATTGTCCGTTATGCCGAGGTCGTAGGTATAGTGCGAGTGCACGGTCTGGTGGGCTATGCTGTCGCCGTTGAGGCGTTCCATGATGTCAATCTCGCCGTCGCGCGGCCAGCTTCCGTTCTCAGGCAGCAGCCAGATGGCCGGCCATGCGCCCTGCGCGGCATTGAGCCGCGCGCGTATCTCGAGCCGTCCGTCGCTGAACGTGCGCTTACCCATGGTGCATACTCCTCCGGTGATGAACGGGGCTGTGTCGTTCGGCGCCACGTCGTTTATTATTCCGCGCAGCACGAGGTTGCCCTTGCGCATGGCGTAGCATGCGTCGTGATGCGACATGTGGCGGTTCCAGTCGGATGTTCCGCGGTCTATCCTGCTCCACGTGGCAGTGTCGAACGAATGTTTCCGGTCGAAGTTGTCCTCCCACACCAGTGTCCATCCGTCCGACACCGTGCCGCGTGTCACGCCGCACGAGCACACCGTCGCGGCCATTATTGCCGCCGCCATGATGAGCCTTGTGCCTTTGTTCATACTCGGAGATCAGATTTTTATGTGTAGATTGATTGTTTTGTTCAGACGTTTTGAGCCTTACGCCTTATAGAGGAACTCCCATCCCTTGCGCGGAGGCATGCCCGAGAGCAGTGCGTTGGCGAAGACGTTGTTGGTGAACTGCTTTGTGCGCGGGTCGAAGAATAGCTGCGTGTTCAGGCGCTGTGCTATCACACCGAGGCAGAACACCTGGCTGAGCACACCGTTTATCTCGAACGGCGAGCGTGTCTTCTCTGTTCCCTGACAGGCACGGAGGAAGTTCACGTAGTGGTTTGATGGGCTCTTCGGCACTTCAGGCAGGCGGCTCTTCATCTCCTCGGCCTTGTCGCCGATGATTGAGAGTGTGCTGCCGTGGCTTCCGCCCTTGAATATAAGGTCGCGGCTGTAGATTATCTTTCCCGGGTTGAGTTCGGATACCGGCGTGTCGCCCTGGTTGCTCGACGGTATGTCCGGATTGTATTCTGACTTGCCGTAGCCTTTGGGCAGCGGCGGCAGGTTGTCTATGCCGTCATACCATGTCACGTCGCACGGCGGCATGTTGCCTCTCGCGCCGAAGCGGAACAGGATGGTTGAGGAATAGGGGAAGAAGAAATCGTTGTGGCCCTTCTCGTAAGTGAGCGACACCTCATAGGGCAGTCCGAGGTTTAGGAACTCGTGAGCCGTGTCGAGAATGTGTGCTCCCCAGTCGCCCAGCGCGCCCATGCCGAAGTCGTACCAGCAGCGCCAGTCACCCTGATGGAACTTTGCCGAATAGTCGTGCCACGGACAAGCGCCGAGCCATACGTCCCAGTTCATTCCGTCGGGCAGCGGATCGCCTGAAGGCATGCGGTACATGTTGGCGTCGAAGCTGTGCCAGCGTCGCGGATTGTTCATGTGAGCCGTTATGGCCGTCACGTCCTTTATGATGCCCGCGTCCATCCATGCCTTGAACTGGAAGTAGTTGGCTTCGGAGTGGCCCTGGTTGCCCACCTGGGTCACTACGTTCGGACATGAGCGTGCTTTCTGCATGAGCAGTTCCGCCTCGATGAACGTGCGGGTCATCGGTTTCTCCAGATATATGTGCTTGCCATATTCGAGTGCCAGCATGGCAATGGGGAAATGGCTGTGGTCAGGAGTAGAAGCCACAACTGCGTCGAAGTTCTGGCTGTACTTCTCGAACATCTCGCGGTAGTCTGTGAACAGCTTTGCCTTGGGGTATTTGCCGAGCACCTTCTGTGTCTGTTTGCCCTTCAGGTCGACGTCGCAGAGCGCTGTCACCTCTATCATGCCCGTGCGCTCAAACTCGGTCACGTTCTGTTCACCGCGGTTGCCGATGCCGATGAAGGCTATCTTCACCTTGTCGCCCTTGGAGTCCTTGGCGTTGTTTGCACCTGCCGGCCGTGCAGCCAGCGAACTGAGCGGCGCCAGTCCTAAGCCTGCTGCTGCCACTCCCATCTGTTTGAGAAAGTCTCTTCGTGTAGTCATTACCGTATTAGGTTTATGTGATTTAGTTATTGTTGTTGTTTCTTCTGTCTGATTGTCCGTTGCGGGATAAGCCTCCCGTGCCATGCGACGCACCTAAAACGACAGCTTCTTTATAGGTCTCGTCGTCGTTGCCGAGCCGCCGGGCGGATACTCTTTACGGCAAGCCATGAGATGTGACGGTACGCCGTGCGGATGGCTTATGCGGCGGTAAGGATTATTGCATACCGATGCTGCCGCATATGCTGCTGTCGTGCGGATGGCTTTGCGGCTGTGTATCATACTGTTAGGGTCTGCGTTCATTGTCTTGCCGTAATTGTTACGGTTTAGGTTTTTGACTGTTCCGCCGTGTCGGACGGTGTTTCCGTGCACGTACACGGAATATTTTCTTTTCATAAGTGGCGCCTTATTCCGACTCCTTCTGTCCTTATTTGAAAAAGAAAGTTCTTAATGTCGTCCGCCTGACTCGTCGTGTCGCATTGTTGCCGTCAGGTATTTTCGGTTACCAATACGTCACAAAGATAATGAATTATGCTAATAGATTAAATCAAAATTTGCATTATTGTTTTCAAATTTTTATTTTTTTTGCATTTCGGTCTCGTCGCAGGCGTTCCGTGGTGGTGAAATAGGCGGCAGTCGGACTGTTGCTTCCGGTTGCGCGAGGTGATGGGTATGGATGTGTGGACTGCGGTTCGCGTAGTTGTCGTGAGCGACACGGAAGTCAGTGAAATGTTAAAGATTGGTGCTCCATTTTCGACGAATTTGCGGGCGAAACGGCGTTTGTCGGCAAATACGCGAGTTTTGAAGGGTTTTTGATAAAGTGCTGATAATAAGGCGTTTGCGCCAAAACTATGATACGGTCTGCTGCATACTGTCTTGCGAAATGGGCTCTTTCAGGATGCGAAATGGGCTCTTTCGGCCCATGAAATGGGCTTAATCGTGCGACGAAACGGGCTCTTTCAGAGTGCGAAATGGCCTTTTTCGCACGACGCACTCCGAAATGTTGGGGGTAGAGACGCACAAGGCGAATTTCCGGAATTGCCTTTTTCGGTATGAAAATGGTAATTTCGGGAGCATCCGATTTTCTATTTTGAGTGGCGGAGCGGAAGTTTTTCGGGCGGAAAATTTAACTTAAAAGTGTTAAAATGCGGAGCTGTCGTTTCAGCCCCGCATATGGTGTTGTCAATACTTCAGCGCAATGTCATAATTGCATGTGCAGAGTATCATCATATCTTATGCACAATATCATCATATCTTATACGCAATATCATCATATCTTATACGCAATATCATAATATTTTGTACATAATATAATCATACATTATACGCAATATATTGATATTCAATGTGATATATCATAATGTACTGTGTACGACGGCATCGGTCCGCGTACGTGTCTTCTATTTCTGCTCAGTCCATCCCTCGCTATCTGACGGCGCTGCGAATGTGCGCCCCGACGTTCTCAGCGTGATGCATCCGTCGGCCTCTATGGTGCACGTCTGCGTGTGTACGTTGTCGGTGTTGCCAGTGCCCGGCTGTTCTTCGTCCATTGACGTGACGGCCTGTCTGCTGGTGAGCGAGAACGGCGAGCTGCTGCCTGTTATCTCGGCGTCCCAGAAGTCGCCCCTGCGTGCCACGGGACAGACGTCTATGGCGCGGCCGTCCTTGGTGAAGGTGGCAACGATGTACTCGTTGAAGGGATAGCCGTCGCGCGGCACATCGCAGCTCTTGGTCATGAGAAGTATGTAGCGGTCGGCTGTCTCTATCACGCTGCCTGCGGTCCAGAGCGTGCGCATAGGAGCGCAGTCGCAGTCGGGCGCAGGGTTGATGAAGGCGCGCACGTATTTCCAATCTATCTCCTTTCCGGGCTGTTCGTAGTTTTTGAACGAGCCGACGGTTATTTTTCCGTCACTTAGCGGTGTGAACATAGCCAGCAGTTTGTCGAACTCCTCCTTTGTGGCAGGTATGACGTCTGCCTTCACTGTCTCGCTGCGCGGTACGCCGAGCGATGTGCGCGAGATGTAGCCGTCGCTGTCGATGGTATAGCGCGAGGCTGTGACGGTGAACGTGAGGTCTGTGTATTCCTCAATCATCGCGGGTATGGCGAGGTCGCGGCGCGTGACGTTCATGGTGATGCCACCCTTCGCGTCGGCGGTGCCTTTCACCTCAACGCTCCACGCACGGCCCGAACGGCCTATGATGTAGCTGTCGGTCAGACGGCCGTCGGCGTCGTATGTCGCCACGATGTGGTCGTAGCGGTAGAGCGCGTTGTTGTGGGAGTTGTCGCACAGACGGTTCATGAACACCACGGTGGTGTTGTCGCCGATTTTCATTATGCTGCCTTTGTTCCAGTATATGTCGCTCTGTTCCTGGCAGTCGCACGTAAGGTCGGTGGGCAGGAAGGGCGACGACGGATGGATGCGTGCGCCGGCAGAAACCTTGGAAGCGTCGGTCGTGCCGAACGCCTCTACGCCGAACGTGCCGGCATTGAGCGGTTTGAAACCCTCGCAGAACTGACTGAAAGTCTGTTGCTGTGCCTTTGCTGGTGCGCAGATGGTGCCGGGAGACGGCGCGGCGTCGGCAGGTATGGACAAAGCGCAGAGCGCCGCGGCAAGGATGAATGATGTCTTTAGCATAACGGTATATGTTTTATGTCAGAACTGCTTTTTGCTGTAAACCAGCTCGATGCCTTCGTCGCGGCCTATGTTGCGCGAGTATTGCTTGTCGTTCACGTTGTTCCAGTGCTCGGCAGTTCCGAGGCTTTTGAGCGGCGTTCCGTCGCCCTCCGGGTCGTAGGTCGTGCCCGAAGGAGGGTTGTCGGCCGACGCAGCCTCGACGAGATACATGTCGGAGCAGTCGGCGTCGGGCATGTTGGGGAACTGGCTGGTGAGGAAATCGACGCCCACCATGTCGATGGCCACGGGGTCGAGACTGCCGAACATCGAGCAGGGCCATTCGTTGTTGAAGGGCGGTATGGTCCATTTCGGACCGGGCTTTGTATCCACGAACTTGGCGGCATAGAGCGCGTCGATGAACCAGATGAGCGTTTTGCCGCCCAGGTCCTTGTGTCCCATGAAATCGACGAAGGTGATGTATTTCGGCCTACCGTTCTTGTTCTGGTTGAAATTGTCGTGGAAGTTCTTGCGCCAGTCGGCGTGTATGCTCATCGTGCCGTACCAGTTCTTGCCGCAGAGCGTCACTCCCTGCCCCACGTGACCCTTGAGCAGGGCCATGTTGATGACGTAGTCGGCCTCGGTGAAGGCGGTGGATATGCCGCGCGCCAGACGGCCGTTGTTGCGCGAGTAGTGCATGGCGTCGGCCACGTATTCGGATTTCACGCGTCCGTCGCCGCCCGCGTTGTCTACGAATCGCACTCCGGGATAGGCCTCATGGCATTTGTCGTAGAGGCAGTCGGTGATGAAGCGGCTCGGCTCGGCCACGGTGATTGCCTCCTCGGGCACGCCGGCATCCTCGACGAGAGTCTTCAGGAGGGCGAGCACAAGTTGCGGCGAGGCGTTGATGCTCGGGTTGTCGCTGTGGGAGAAAGTATTGTTGTTGTTCACCTTTATGGCAATCTTCTCACCCTTGCGGTAGCCTTTCGATCCGCGGTCGTGGGTCTTGTTGAAATACACGAATATGTCGTTCCATGCCTTTGACAGCTTCTTCTGCTTGGTGAGCGAGAGTACGGTGTTCTGCACAAGCCACTCGCACGCCTCGTCGGAGTTGTATCGGTCGGCGAACCACATGTCGTCGGCATCGGGCGTTCCGGTTGTCTTATCGTTGCGGGATTTATCCTCCCATGTCGCCGCGCCGGGCGCATGGCTCCACACAACGCGTCCCGGCCATATGCCGCGCGCCACTCCTATGGGGCTGTTCGGTTGGAGACACTGGCGCACGGTGCGCTGTCCGGCCGGTTGCGAATAGGCTGTGGCGGCCGTCATGGCGCAGAGGGCTATGAACACGGAGCGGGTAATGAGACCGCGGAATGACGGAAGGATGGATGTCGTTCGTGAAGTATAGGTCATAATCTGTAAGTTTATGGATTTGCGGTTTACGGATTGTCGGATGTCCGGTCTTACTTGGGACGTTATTTCCGGAGACTGTCATAATGTGCCGGAGGGTGCTGCCGCTACTTTGTAATGACGTCTGTCGGATTGGTATATACGGCGGCAAATATATTAAAATAATTCATATAGTGTTATGATATGGCGGTGTTTTTTAATGTTTGCGCGCGTTTTTTCAGGTTAAAGAGTGTGGGGACGGATGGCTTTCGGTTTTTATTCATATATTTGCATAAGATAGGATTCGGCTCGGCAGCGCCAAAATGGGAAAAACTTCGTTCTTCCGTTTTGTCGTTGCACTCGCCTTTCGCTATCTTTGCATTATATAGGATGTGGCTCAACTGATATATGTACAGGTTGAAGGAATGGCTTAGACGTTTTCTGAATATGGCCTTTTACCGTTAGAATGAAGATAAGAACAATGATTAGAAACGAGCTTTCGATACTTCTGCCGGTTTACAACACGAGGTGCCTCACGATGGTGGAGCGTCTCAAGAAACTGTGCGATGCCGTGGACGGACTGCAATATGAGATAATAGCTGCCGACGACGGCTCGACGGATAAGGACGCCGTGGCTTTCAATCGGAGCATAGACCGTATGGAAGGATGCAGATATGTGGTGCGTGCGGAGAACAAGGGTGCAGCCGCGACACGCAATTTTCTCGCAGACATAAGCCGTTACGCGTGGCTGTTGTTCCTCGATTGCGACATGGCCTTGCCCGACGACCGGTTCATCATACGTTATCTGGAGGCGCCTGAGGCGGGCGTGGTGATTGGTGGAATACGCACGGGTGGCACGGCAGACGACGCGCGTCGCAATCTGCGTTGTGCCTACGAGCGCAGGGCGGAGAGGCAACACACGGCGGAGGAAAGGAGCAAACGGCCGTATCAGGCGTTCCGTTCGGTGAACTTCATGGCGGAGCGTGGCGTGATGGAGCGCTGCCGTTTCGACGAGCGGATGAGGCGTTATGAGGACGTGAGGTTCGGCCGCCTGTTGGAGGAAAGTGGCGTGACGGTGGCCCACATAGACAACGCTGTGGTGATGGAAGACTTCGAGAGCAACGACTGTTTCGTGACGAAGACGGAGAAAGACATGCGTACACTGCGCGATTTTGAGGCGGAGATGCGGGGCTATTCGCGCATGATTGACATGGCTGATGTGCTGCGCCGCCGGCACATATTGTGGGCAGTGAGGATGTGGCACCGGCTCTTCGGCCGCGTGGAGCGCCGACTGCTCACGGGCGGAAAGGCGCGTCTGAGGCTCTACGACGTGTATAAACTGGGCTGTTTCGCCTTTTACGGGGGCTGACGGGTGTTTGTCCGTCGCGGCGGTTTCGTGGCCCCGTATGGCCTTAAAATGGCTTTTTACGGTGCGAGACAGCTTCAATATATGTTATAAATATAAAAAAACGCGGCGTGACGGTGCGTTTTCGGGATATTGTTCGTATATTTGCAAACAATATCGAAAATA
>ENA-UOIY01002523-UOIY01002523.1-human-gut-metagenome-genome-assembly--contig:-P114-NODE-2523-length-13499-cov-4.823341_pt1 | contig 13499 bp, 9 predicted proteins | sample MGYA00242335_ERZ723882 | MGnify/ENA metagenome assembly ERZ723882
GCCGACTTCTTTTTTTCTTTAAGCTTCTTGCTCGTCTTTTCTCTATCCCCAACGCCCGCACAGCGGGCGTTGGGGATAGAGAAAGCATAATGCTATTCGGGAAATTTCAAGTATATATGCCTAACGCCGGCAGTTCGGCGTGGGGCATTGGAGAAGAACGGAAACGAAGCAGCAATTATCAGCGGCGGAATCCAAACATCAGCATATACAAACTCCGTTTGGAAAAGGCGTATAAACGGCTGCATTGTGTATTTTTCAGGCTCGGATACCGAAAAAACAGAATCGAGAAATCAAAACCCCCGCTTCGGACGCGCATGGAACTCGAATCCGCCTAACATTGATCGCTTTGGTCGTGCGCTGCACTCCCTTTGTTATCAATGTCGCGTCCTAACTGACGAACTCATATTCCCATACCGTTGACAAACCTATAAAAGAAAATGCGGCCTTTGCGCTTGTGCAGGCGTAAAGGTGTTTGCTTCGGCGGCGAGCGCGCCGCGTCGAGGGCGCGTTCCTTCGGGCTGTAACAACGAATACGCCCGGAATCGGAAAATGCCCTGCCGGCTCACAAGACCGGCAAGGCGTTTTTTCTGTTTGGTTGTGTGTGACAGCCGGCTGCGGCACACGTCCCGCCGCGTTTATCCGACCGAGGCTTTATAGCCCTCGCCCCAGCTCTGCATCGCGTCGAGGATGGGCTTCAGGCTCTGCCCGAGCGCCGTGAGCGTGTACTCCACGCGCGGCGGCACTTCCGCATAAACGGTGCGGGTCAGCAGGCCGCTGTCCTCCATTGCGCGGAGCTGCGCCGTCAGCACCTTCTGCGATACGCCGCCGACCGACCGCTTCAGCTCGCCGAACCGCTTTGTCCCCGTCATCAGGTCGCGCAGGATCAGCACCTTCCATTTGTCCCCGATCAGGGTCAGCGTCGTTTCTACGGGACAGGCCGACAGCGGTTTTGCCGTTTTTTGTTCGCTCAAGAGTATCCCTCCGTCCAATTGTATCTTTTGCAGCCTTACTTTCCAATTATACCATACAGCCGGTCTGTCGTCAAGGTCTGCGTTGGGATGGACGCAGGCCAGGGGCGGCCACTGTTTTTTCTGAGAAAAAATCGCTGTGTACGTCAAAAAAGCGCGTTTGCAGAATCGGGAACGGCGGTATGGCACTGAGGGGACAAATCCGTGGCTAAAACATTTTTTTGAAATGGATTTGTTGCTTGTCTCCGCTGTAGCCGCAGTGACGATAGAAAGTATGCGCGCCGCTTCTCATTGCTCCGGAAACCAAACGAACGCCAATTGCACCGTCTTTTTGCGCCCAATTCTCAATTGCCGCCAGCAATGCTCTGCCTATACCTTTTCTCTTATAGATACTTGAAACGGCAATTCCCATTATATTCTTTAAATGCGGAGCATAAGTCACATCATAAGCATTGGCATGAACGTATCCGACAACAATATTATCCATTAAAGCAACAAAGATTTTATCTTTGTCACTTTTCAGTAGTTGTTTCAGCTTTTCTTCGGTTTTATCTATCGGATAATCATACCCCATTTCCATAGCATTTAATTCATAGATGGCTTTTGCATCCATGATTTCACACTGCCTTATTTGTATATTCATCTTGATTCACCCCGCAAAATATAAAAATAACGTCTTTGTTTTCTGAAGTTAATGATTTTTATTTGTTATCCTGCTTCATTTTGTAAATTGAATGATCCTGCTTTGTGAGAAATGCATCGCGGCACAGCAAATAATCAGCGGAAACGTTGAGCAAGTCCGCAATCAGCACGAAACGTTCTATAGTCGGTCTTGCATCTCCGCTTTCGTATTTGCGGTAATTCCGTAAACTTATGTATAGAGAATCTGCCATTTCCTTCGCGGTGAAACCCTTCGCTTTTCCGGTTTTCTTCAATCTTTCCGAAAACATTAAAATCCCCCTTAAAAAAGTCTTGATAATGTCATTATAATACACTATAATCACGGCACATGTAAGTGCCAGCATATGACACCGCGGAAACGGGAAAGCATAAAATGACAGAAAAGACTTTTTACGTTGGCATACATCTAAAAAATAAGGGAATGCATCATGTACACAAATACAACGCCGTTTACCTGCAACACCGAAGACGAATACCTTGACAAAATACGCTGCATTGCTGCGCGGGAGACTCAAGTATACACAGCCTCTCAGAGCATCTTTGCAGGCAGCTCGAACGGGAAAACGGCGAAATCGACAATGTAAAAATCGATTCCGCCGGTTCCTCTTCAAAGCGTTTATCCAAATAAAACTCTGTCCGGGGATGCTTTCCGCCCGGTCGGGCCGTCCGTGTGTCTGCCGCCCTGTTCCGCAGGGAGGCGCGAAAACGGTGCGTTTTTCGCGCACCGCTGTGCAGATTACGCCCGATTGTAATACGGAAACGCAAGAAAGCCGTAAGGTAAAAAAGCTTCGCAGCCTTCTGACTATGCGAAGGTTTTCGGGACTTTGAACTGCGTTGAAGTAAAAAATTACGCAGTGCGGCGAAATTCGGCAAAATTCCCCTTTCCCTTCATGGTATTCTGAATCGGCCGAAACGGGGGGAAAGGAAAGACGGCGCGCACCCTTTTGTTTCGGGTGCGCGCCGCCTTTTGGAGAAAAAGAGGAGAAAAGAGATGAAAACAAATCAATTCCGTTTCCCGTTTTGGGCGTCTTTGCGGGAACGGCTGATGCGTTTCAGATTGCTACGCCGCGATTTTTCAAACGCAGATTGTCCGCAATCATGGCGATGAATTCGGAGTTGGTCGGCTTGCCGCGCGAGTTCTGTACGGTGTAGCCGAAAAAGGAGTCCAGTACCTCCAAATCGCCGCGGTCCCACGCGACTTCGATGGCGTGGCGGATTGCCCGCTCCACGCGCGAAGCGGTGGTCGCATACATTTTGGCGACTGCGGGGTAGAGCACTTTGGTGACGGAGTTGATGATCTCCACATCGTTGATGGTCATAATGATTGCCGAACGAAGGTAGGAATAGCCCTTGATATGTGCGGGCACACCGATCTGGTGGATAATTTTGGTCACTTGCGCTTCCAAATCCTCCATTTCCTCCTGCGCTTTGACGACGGCGCGGCGGCGCTTTTTGTCGCAAATCCGCTCAATGCGTTCGGCAAGCAGCGAATAGTCGAGCGGCTTGATCATACAGTATGTTGCGCCTGCATTGCAGCATTCCTCAAACAGGTTCTGGTTGGTAAAACTGGCCAGCATAATGAAGCCGGTTTCTTCATCGATGAGCTGCTTATGCAGATCCTTCAAAAGCTGAACGCCGTCCATCTTGCCGACGTACAGGTCACAGAGGATTACCTTCGGCTTCGTGCGCAGGGAGAGCAGATAGGCATCGTGCCCGTTGTCCGCTTCGGCAACGACTTCAATATTCTGCTTTTTCAGCGCCTGTGCGCACTGTGAGCGGAAAGCCGCATCCATGTCAACGATCATCACTGTCGGCCTTGTTTTGACACTATCCATGGGTCTGTTTTCATCCTTTCAATTTTTCATCGAACTTCGCGCTTTGGTTTACAATAACAACGCGATCCGGAGAAGATGATTTTGTCGTTTCAAGCGCTTGTTTATTCTGTGACCATATTTTAACATAGTCATTTTTCAATTACAATAGGTTCACAAAAATATCAGCACAATTTGTGGCAATTTATCTGCCAAAATTCGACAAAAATTTTGAAATCTTATATTTTCTTCGCCAAAATGGGCTAAAATAAAGGGAAAAGTACGCGCAAAAAGGCTTTTTCGACATTTTTTGTTAATATTTTACCGATTGGTTGCCGGACATTGACATAATAACCGAAGGGGTTAATTTGCAAAATATGACTTAAAATGTGACACAAAATATAAATGGGTAAATTTTCCTGCGCACAAACGTGCGTTGCGCACATTTGTGCGTCTGCACATTTGTGTCCATCCGCAGGCGCTCGGCGGGTTTGAACGGCGGAAACAGGGCGGCGCCGGACGTCCGTCGGGGAGATGTGGCTGCGGCGGCCGGTCTTTTTTTGCGGCCAAGCTGCGGCGGAAGGGTGCCGCGTTCCGAAACCATATGCGTCTGCATATGAAAAACGCGCGGGTCGACCGAAATCCGCGCGCGCATACATATTTTCCCTTTTCAGCGTGCAAGATAAGACGTACAAGAAATCTGTGTTAGGACGGGTGTGCCGAAATGCGTTTTTTTGCCGAGCTGAAAAAGGCTTATGCGAGTATTGAGGCGATGTCCGCCGTGCCCGAGGGCGGCGGGGTCTGGATTTACGACAACTTTTACCTCATCAAGCGCAGCTATTCCGATATATGTGCGTCGTCGAAGGCGATCCGGCGCTTCCTAAAGGAAAAGGACAGCGATCGGCTGCTCTCGCTGCTGGACGGCTTTCTGTTCAAGTATGACTTCCGCAGTCCGTTTGACAAGCTGCTGGCCTATCTGCGCGGGCAGCGGTACGTCTACTCCTCGCAGTTCCTTTCGCTTGTGCCGGTCCTGCTGCGCGCGCTGGCGCTGCGCGAGCTGGGGCGCATCTGCGGCAACCTGCGGCTCGGACTGCCTTACTCGAAATCGCATCTGTCCAACGCGCTCGACCTGCTTCGTACCAGGAACGAGGAGGACAGCTCGGCGCTCTTTTCGCTCTGGAAGCCGGGACGGCTGCTCGAAACGGCTGAGGAGGGCTACATCTACTACGACGAACCGACCGTCGCGCGCTACCGCGGGGCGCTGTACGACTACGCGCGGCGCAAAGGCGTAAGCGAATTCCTCGCGCTGCTGCGGCTGCGCAAGGCATATGGGTCGCTGGGCGCTTACGTCTGCCGCCGCAGCCGTGCGCGGGGGTTATACATCTACGCGCTGGCGCTGGTTTGGCTGCTGCTGTCGCTCTGCGCGTTCTGCGCGCTGCGCACGTGGTGGACGCTGCTTCTGCTGCCGACGCTTGTCGGCTGCGCTTATACGGTCTGTGACATCGTATTTGACCGCTTCGTGCGGACCCGTCCCGTCCCGCGCTACCAAATGAATTACGTCAGCGAGAAAAACTGTACGCTCACCGTCATCACTACGCTGCTGACCGGCAGGGACGACGAGCTGTTCGAGCGGCTGGAACGGTTCCGCATCGCCAACCGCGGGCCGAACCTGTATTTCGGCATTCTCGGTGACCTGCCCGACGCGAAAAGCGCGCGTCTGGAGTCCGACGCGCGCGTCGTCGCGCAGGCGAAGGAGAAGATCGAGGCTCTCAATGCGAAATACGGCGGCGGTTTCTGCCTGTTCCTGCGCGACCGCGCGGAGAATAAGGCCGACGGCGTGTTCCACGGCTTTGAACGCAAGCGGGGCGCCGTCTGCGCACTGGTGCATTATATCAAGGAAGGGAAAAGCGATTTTTCCACCGTCATCGGCGGAGAGCAGGCGCGCCGCGCGGCTTATGTCCTTACGCTCGACGCCGATACCGATCTGCCGATGGGCGGCGTCTGCGCGCTGCTGTCGGTCATCACGCATCCGCAGAACCGGCCGCGCATAGAGAACGGCCGCGTGACGGCGGGCTATGGCATTATCCAGCCGAAGATGGAGACGACGCTCGAATCGGCGGCGCTCACGCATTTTTCGGCGGTCATCAGCGGCTGCGCGGGGCTGTCGCTGTATCAGCAGGCGGCGTTCGACCGGTACAGCTATCTGTTCGGCAGCGGCGTGTTCTGCGGTAAGGGGCTGCTGTCGGTAGACGTGTTTTACGAGTGCGTGCTTGGCCGGATTCCCGACGGGCGCGTGCTTTCGCACGATATGCCGGAGGGCGTCTACGCCTCCACGCTGATGGCGACCGACATCGCTTTCACCGACAAGACGCCCAAAAACGCCGTCTCCTACTACCGGCGGCTGCACCGCTGGATCCGGGGCGATACGCAGAACCTGCTGTTCCTGAAGCAGGGAATGGGGTTTTCGGGCGTATTCAAGATTCTTTCCAATTTTATCGGCCATATTTCGGCTGTTTTCGCCGCCGCGGCGCTGGCGATTTTTGCCTTCTGCACTGAAGTCAATCCCTATTCGGCACTGCTGTTCGTCTTTCTGCCGCAGCTCCTGCCGGCGGTCTTCACACTGCTGCGCGCGCTGGGACGGCTGTCCGTGTCGCGCTACCGCAGCTTCGCATTGCAGTTTTCGTCCCTTCTGCTGCGGACGGGCAAGGACCTGCTTTACAACCTCGTCGCTTTTGCACAGACGGCCTTCACCTCACTCGACGCGATATGCCGCGCCGTCTGGCGGATGGGCAGCGGCAGAAAGCTGCTCGAGTGGGTGACGGCTTCGCAGGAGGACGGCCGCGCGCCGAACGGGCTTGTCCGCTATATCCGCGAATTCCTGCCCGGCGCGCTGTTCGGGGCGCTGTTGGTCTTTTTCGCGCCGGCGTTCGCGTATAAGGCCGCAGGCGCGCTGTTCTTCCTGTTCCCCGTGCTGGCGTGGGTGCTGGCCCGCCCGCGACGGACCGCCGAGCCGCTGAAGGGGGCGTCCCGCGCGGCCGCGGTCGGGTATGCGCGGGAAATCTGGTCCTTCTTTGCCGACACCGTCGGAGAACGCAGCGGCGACCTGCCGGTTGACAATCTCCAGCTTTCGCCGACCGAAAGCCGCGCCGACCGCACTTCACCGACCAATATCGGGCTGTATCTGCTGGCCGTCTGCGCGGCGAACGACTTCGGATTCATCGGCGACGGGGAGCTGGCCGAACGCGTCGGCCGGACGGTTTCCGCCGTCGAGCGGCTGGATAAGTACGCCGGCAACCTGTACAACTGGTACACGCTGCCGGGCGGGAAAATCCTCGGTTCGCCGTATGTCTCGGCGGTCGACTCGGGCAACTTTGTCACCTGCCTCGTCGCGCTGGAAACGCTGCTGCGCGAGAAATCGCTTGACGCACTGGCCGGCCGGGTGCGCGCGCTCATCGACGCGACCGATTTTTCCGTGCTGTTTTCGGAAAAGAAGCAGCTTTTCTATATCGGCATCGAGCCGTCCCGCCCGCAGCCCGCGCCGGTGTACTACGACCTGCTGATGAGCGAGTCGCGCACGCTGTCGTATTACGCGGTTTCGTCGGGGCTTTTGAGCAAGCGGCACTGGCAGACGCTCTCGCGCTATCCGCGGCTGCGCGGCGGCAGCGTGGGGATGGCGTCGTGGTCGGGAACCATGTTCGAATATCTGATGAGCCAGCTCCTGCTGCCCGCGCCGCGCGGGTCGTTCGTGCGCGAGAGCATCGAGTTCGCGCTGCGCGAACAGCGGCGGGTGCTGTTCGGCGGCGCGTGGGGTATCTCGGAAAGCGCATTCTTCGCGTTCGATTCGGAAATGAACTATCAGTACAAGGCCAGCGGCATCCAGAGCCTGTCGCTCAAGCGCTACGGTGAGCAGCCGGCCATCCTGTCGCCCTATTCGACCTTCCTCGCGCTGCCCTTTTGCCCGCGCGAGGCGCTTTCCAATCTGCGGCGGCTGAATGCGCTCGGCGCGCGGGGGAAGTACGGCTTTTATGAGGCTCTCGACTTCACCCCGCCTTACGACGGTGAGGGCGCGCCGGTCTGCGCCTATTTCTCGCACCATCTGGGAATGAGCATCGTCGCGCTGGCCAACGCCGCGTTCGGCGACGTGTTCGTGCGCCGTTTTATGTCCGACGTCCGCATGCGCGCCGGATTGGAGCTGCTCGAGGAGCGTTCCCCGACCGAGCTTCCGCTGCGCGGCGAGCCGCCCAGACGCCGCGAGCGCGAACGGCAGCCCGCCTTCCGCTCCGAACGCGGCGGCGCGACCGACGACATCCTTTCCCCGCATGTGGCGGTGCTTGCGCGCGGTCCGCTGTCGCTCATCGCTACCAGCAGCGGGCATATCGAGCTGCGGCGCGGCAAGCTGTCGGTCAACGTCTGCTTGTACGACCGCTATTCGGCAGCACGCAGCCTGCGTCTGTCGCTGACCGACGGCGCCGAGACGCTGCATCTGTCGCCGCTGGAGGGTTTGCCCGGCGCCGGGCGGCTGTTTGAGGAAAAGGAGGGCGCGGCGGCCTATGTCGCTTACTCCAAGCGCCTGTCGCTTTCTCTGCGCTGCTGGATCCACCCGTCGGAAGAGGCCTTCCTCTTTATGCTCCGGGGCGACGGCGCGCCGGAGCTGCGCGCCGAATTCTCCTTCCTGCCGATGCTGGCGCGGCGGCAGGACTACTTCGCGCACTGCGCGTTCTCCAAGCTGTTCATCGACTGGGAGTACGACAAGTCTTCGCAAACGCTGATTTTCTGCCGCCGTGTGCGCGAGGGGGAGGAAAACGCCTTCTGCGCCGTGCGGCTGCAAAGCGGACGGGCCTTCGGCTATGCCACCTCGCAGGACGGCGGCGACGGCGTGCCGGTAAACCCGCTCTGCCGGCTGACGCTCGATCTGCAGAGCGGAAACAGCGAATGTGTAATCGTCGCGCTGGGCAAGACGCGGGGAGACGCGCTGCGGGCGGCGCAGAGGGCCGCAGACGGCGCGCCGCCGCATCCGGCCCGCGTTCCCGACGGCGGCAAAACGCAGGCTTTGCAGGACGCGGTCTTTTTCCCGCGCTGTACCGAGCCGGTGTATGCGCCGGGCGGACGGCGGGTGCTGTGGCGGTTCGGCATCTCGGGCGATTATCCGCTCGTCGCGCTGGTTGTCGCGGAGGAAAATCTGCCGCTGCTCAAGGCCTATCTGATGGCCTTCCGCGCGCTGTCGGTCCGCGGCGTGCGCGTGGAGCTGCTGCTGATCACCGAGGAGGACGACCTTTACAACCGCCCGCGCGAGAAGGCGGTCTGGTCGCTCATCAACAGCGTATCCTGCAACGGCTTTATCGGCCGGCGGGGCGGCATTTTCGTCTTCTCGAAGCAGGCGTTCACCGACGCGGATTTCGCCTATATCCGCGCGCACAGCTCTTATTTTTCCGAAATCTATCTCTTTGAGCGCGAGGAGGCTTCGGGGCCGCGCACGCTGCTGCGTCCCATCGTCCGCACCCTGCCCGCGCCGTCCGAGCCGGAAAACGGGGAAGCGGTGCTGTCCGTTGCGGGCGGTTCCTTCACGGCCGACGGCTTCTGTACGGTCAAGCCGCGTGACGGCCGCGCGCCGTACAGCTTCGTCCTTACCGGACATTGCTTCGGCAGCGTGGTCAGCGACGACAGCCTGGGCTATACGTTCTTTGCCAACAGCCGTCTCTGCCGGCTGACGCCGTTCGATACCGACACGACTGTCCTTCCGGCCGGCGAGAAGCTGCTGCTGTTCGTAGGCGAGGACGTTTACGACGCGGCGGCCTGCGCGTCGCGTGTGCAGTACCGGTTCGGCGAGGCGATTTATTCAGGCGTCGCGGGGAACGTGGCGTACACGCTTGAGGTGCTTGTCTGCGAAAAGCTGCCCGTGAAGCTGTACCGCCTGCGCACGGCGGACGGGCAAAGCGTCAAAAGCGCGCTTGTCATCCGTCCGGCTGCGGAGGACGGCAGCGCGCCTGAAGCCTTCCTTTCCTTCCGCGAAGCGGAGGGCTGCGCGGTCTTTTCCGGCGCCTGCTACGGCTTCACCGGCTGCGCAGGCGAAGCCGAGCGGGCGACCGACTTTCTGAAGCTGACGCGCGGCGTCGAAAGCGGGCTGTGCGACGTGATTGCGACCGTCGCGTCGGGGCGCGAGACGGTCTATTTCCTCGGCGGCGCGGCATGCGAGACGGCATGCACCCGCATCGCCGCTATGCTGCGCGCGCCGGGCGCGTTCGAGGCCGAGCGGGAGAAGGCGCTTGCCTTCGCGGCGAAGCTGATTCCGCCGATGCGGCTGCATTCGAAGAGCCTGCCGCTGGATCTGATGTTCAACGGCTTCGTGCCTTATCAGGCGTTTGCATGCCGCTTTTTGGCAAAAAGCGCGTTTTACCAGAGCAGCGGCGCCTACGGTTTCCGCGACCAATTGCAGGACTGTCTGGCGCTCGTCTACGCCGACCCGCAGACCGTGCGCGTCCACCTGCTGCGCTGCTGCGCGCACCAGTACGAGCAGGGCGACGTGATGCACTGGTTCCATCCCTTTAACGGCAGCGGCGTGCGCACGCGCTGCTCGGACGATTACCTGTTCCTGCCCTTCGTGACGGCCGATTATGTGCAGAAAACCGGCGACTGGTCGGTCTTTGAGCCGAAGGTAGCCTATCTCGTATCCGAACCGCTGCGCGAGGGTGAGAACGAGCGGTATGAGCAGCCCGCCCGCAGCGCGCTGCGCGAAAACCTGTATCTGCACTGCATGCGCGCGCTGGCGTATGCCGAGCAGTTCGGTCCGCACGGGCTCTGCCGCATCGGGTCCTGCGACTGGAACGACGCGTTCTCCGCAATGGGCGTCAAGGGTCGAGGCGAAAGCGTGTTCGTCAGCTTTTTCCTTATTCTCACGCTGCGGGCGTTTGAGCCCGTGATGGCGCACTTTGGCGACGAGGAAGCCATTTCCCACTACCGCACGCTGGCCGAAAGCCTGCTCCGTGCGCTCGACGAGCACGCCCTCTGCGGCGACCGCTACGCCCGCGCCTTCTGTGACGACGGCTCGGCCGTCGGCGTGGCGGGCAATGAGGAATGTGAAATCGACCTGCTGGCGCAGTCCTTCGCAGCGATGACGATGGGCAGAACGCCCGAGACCGAACGGGCGATGTTTACCGCCTATGAAAAGCTGTTCGACCGCACGCACGGCATTCTCAGGCTGTTTACGCCCGCGTTTGACAAAACCAGGCAGAAGGTCGGCTATATCCGCAGCTATCCGCCCGGCATCCGAGAGAACGGCGGGCAGTACACCCACGCGGCGGTCTGGGGCGCAAAGGCCTTCTTTTCCATCGGGCGGCCGGATATCGGCCTGCAGCTCATCAATGCGCTCAATCCCGCCGCACGCTGTACGGACCCGGAGGCAGCCGCCGCCTACCGCGGCGAGCCGTATGTCCTCTCGGCGGATATCTACGCTGCGCGCGGGAATGAGGGCCGTGCAGGCTGGAGCTGGTACACCGGCGCGGCTGCGTGGTATTACCGTGTGGTGCTTGAGGACGCGCTCGGCGTGCACTTTTCAGATGGCTTCCTCCGCGTGCGCGTCGAGCCGACGATGGAATACACGCTCGAGTGTGCGTTCCCCGGCGGAAAGCTGCGCATCGTGTCCGCCGCAGGCAGCGAAGTGACGCACAACGGGCGTCCGTGCAGCTTCCCCGTCATACTGGAGGACGGAGAGAACGAGATCACCGTCTCGCCAAGGACTGATGCAAAAGATTTGTAAGAAGTCCTTCTGTCGAATTGACAAACAGTGGAGCGTATGGTAGAATGCAGTCAAAGAAGGATGACAGCGGCTTGAAACGCAGGCTTGCTTATCCTTCTTTTGCGGAGCAGGGAGACAAGTTGAAAAGCTGGATTGTACAAGCCTTTTGCTTTCGGCTTTCACCGCACAACGGGCGAGATCCGAAAACGCAAACGGTTTGAAAAAACTTGAATTGCGTTTCAGGGTCTTTACGAGCTTGTCTTTTTGCATTCTGAAAGGAGCAATGATCAATGAAAAAAATCTTTACTCTGACCGCATTGCCGCTCTGCGCGCTGCTGGCGTTCGGCGCTTGTGCGAACCGTACGGACACGCCGTCCGAGCCGGCCGATCCCTCATCGACGCAAGTGTCCGTGCAGGAGCTTACCGAAGCGCGGGAGCATGCCGGCGCATTGAAAGCGGAGCTGGATGAAATGAATCAGCTGCTTCAAATTGAACAGACCGAGAAGCAGGCCTTGTCCGACCGTGTTGACGAGCTTGAGGATGCGCTTGCCGCCGCGCTGGAAGGAAAAGAAGGGTCGGAAACGCCGGATAACAACGAAGATGAACCGTTTCTCGAACGCGCGTTGGCTAACGGCGCGACTCTTATATACAGAGCGGGCGTTTCCGACGGACCGGTTTACAGCGAACATCTGGCCGACGAGATGAAGGTCCGCTATGCGGATGGTACGGAGACGGAAATCGGAACCTCTCTTTCGTCGGTTGAGGTCTCGCCGGACGGAACGCGGCTGCTGTACAACCAGGGCTTTACCTGGGAAGGCGCCGGTACGCTTTGGGTGTGTGATTTTGAATCCCGTGAAAAACGGCAGCTTTCGCTCGACGGCCTGCGCGACATGTACACGCCCGCATTCGCCGATTGGCTGGATGACCGGTATATCCTGTTCGTCGAACAGTTCGCGTCCGGTACAACTGTGATGGGCGGCGACCTGTGCGTGTGCGATACGGAGACAGACGCCCTCCTGCGGCTGACCAATACGGCGACGGATGGCTTTCAAATCCGTTCGTTCGAGGTTTTCGGGGACGATTGCGTCGTATTTGACTGTGTGCAGACATCGGATGGGTTCATCGAAGATCAGGCCAATCCCGTGCTTATGACAGACGAGCTGTACGAGCTTATCCGCGATGAAAAGACCGTTGATCTCCGCAGATGAGTAAAAGGAAGCTCGTGCGGTTGACCGCGCTGCTATTCGGCGTATCGCTGCTTCTGGGCGCCTGCTCCGGCAACGGACTGTCGTCCGAGCTGGAGATCATACGAGCCGAGCTGGAAGTTCTGCGGGAGGAGCTGGCCGGAACCAAGGAACGCCTTGCCGAAGCACAGGCGGAAAACCGCGCGCTGGACGACCGCATAACCGATTTGGAGGCGGCGGGCGAATACCCGATCTTCCGGCAGACGCTGGACAACGGCGTCACGCTGATTTACGAGCTGGGCCAGCTTGATGTCGGCTATAATCCTCTCGTTGAACGCCGTGCAAGCCGGCTTTACGTCCGGTATGCCGACGGCGAGCGGCGTCAGGTGGGCGGGGAACGCGGCTTGTCGTCGATTTCGGTCTCGCCGGACGGAACGCGGCTTTTGTACAACGACGGCTTCGCCGGAAACTTTGATGCCGCCGACGGGGCCGAGCCCGGCAGTCTGTATGTGTATGATTTTGATTCGCGCAGAGCTTCGTGGCTGGAACTTGACGGGCTTCGTGAAGGGTATACGCCCGCGTTTGCGGATTGGCTGGACGATCGGTATATCCTGTTTGTCGAGCAGCTTGCGTCCGGCGCGTTCACGGTCGGCGGCGACCTGTGTGTGTATGACACGGAAAACGATACCTTCCGCCGGCTGACCCATACGGCGCGTGAGAACTTTCAGATTCGATCCTTTGAAATTTTCGGGCGCGATTATCTCGTGTTCAACTGTACGCAGTATGATGAGGCGTATATAGGCATGGATTCCCATCCCATACTGGTTATGGCCGAATTGTACGAGCTGATCCGCGACGGCAAAACCGTCGATTTGCGGGAACGCGTGACAGACTCGTAGCAATGGCGGGCTTCGCATCGCTTTCGGCAGACAAAGGACTCCCTTCACAGGGAGTCCTTTTGGCTTGCAGGAAAAAGGGTTCGCCCAAAAGAGCTGCGCAAACAGGACAGGTCGTATGCCCGCCAATTGGAGGGGAAGGCTTTGTCTGTTTCAGCTCTTGCGGCCTGTGGGCCGCGTTTTTTGATATTTCCGTTCCGGGCGCCGAGAAAAGGAATTTCGCCTCT
>ENA-UOIY01002527-UOIY01002527.1-human-gut-metagenome-genome-assembly--contig:-P114-NODE-2527-length-13494-cov-4.184463_pt1 | contig 13494 bp, 4 predicted proteins | sample MGYA00242335_ERZ723882 | MGnify/ENA metagenome assembly ERZ723882
CATGCCAACATGGATTTACAGATATGGATACCACGGTCGTTTACAATATTTGTTTTAACCACCTTGTTGCCGTTCGCAGCCACAATGTTAGCCAATGCGTTACCTAAAAGGTTATTGCGCACATGTCCCAAGTGGAGCGGTTTGTTCGTATTCGGAGAAGAATACTCAATCATCACCAATGGAGAAGTCTCGGTAGCCTGCACCAACCCGTACTGTTCATCGGCTTGAATCTCATTGAGCAACTCAATCCATGTAGCCGACGCAATAGTCAGGTTCAAGAACCCTTTTATCACATTAAAAGCAGCTACAGCCGGTTCGTTGGCTTTCAGATACTCACCGATTTCCTGGGCTGTCTGCTCCGGTCCTTTTCTTGACATTTTCAGGAAAGGGAACACGACCAAAGTCAGATGTCCTTCAAATTCTTTCTTCGTTTTTTGCAACTGCACCATCTTTTCAGGGACTTCCTGACCGTAGAGTGCTTTGAGTCCGTTGATGACGGACGCTACAAGTTTATCTTCTATCTTCATATTTACAATTATTTTCTGCGTACAAAGATACAGGATAATTTATAAAGGTTGCTCTTCTGAAGAAGAATTATTCTTCGCACCACGCTGATATATAGAAGGTGAGACTCCGAATTGCATCTTAAAACGTCTGCTAAAATAGAACGGATCATCGATACCTACCCGATAGGAAACCTCAGCCACTGTCAAATTTTCACCGGAAAGCAACAGTTCCGCAGCCTTTTTCATACGGATGATACGCAAGTATTCGTTAGGAGCATAACCGGTTACCCCTCGTATTTTCTTGTAAAATGCGGTACGCCCCATCTTCATTAGTGAAGCAAATTCATCAATAGTCAGTTCCGGTCGGGAAAGATGTTTCTCCAAAACAAGATTCAGACGATCGGCAAATTCCTTATCCCTATCTGTAGAACAGACTGCCGGACGCATGATTCCCGGCTCATTCAAGTACTTCTCACGCAACTTGTCACGCTGTTCGATCAATTGGAATACACGTGCCAACAGTAACTTAATGCTGAACGGTTTAGGAATATAAGCATCCGCACCGGACTCTATACCTTCCAGATATTTCTCCGGCGAACTCAAAGCAGTCAGCAGAATAATGGGAATATGACTCGTATCAAAGTCCGACTTCAACTTCTTTGTGACCTCAAAGCCTGTCATTCCAGGCATTAGAACATCGCAGATAATCAGATCTGCATCATAGGAACGTGCCTTCTCGAAACCGGATGTACCGTCGGCAGCCACTTCTACTTCAAAATAAGCCCCGATCTCCTCTTTCAAGAACTGCCGGATATCATTATCATCCTCTATTATCAATATCTTCCGTTTATTCAACGGATTTTCTACTTTCCCAAACTCCTGCAGTTCACGTTCTTCCTCCCCGAAATCGTTCCCCCCTGCCCAATGGACATCATGTGCATTGGCTTCTCTCAGCAACGCATTATTCGCAACAAGAAAATCTTTTTCTTCATAGACTGATTTGTCCGTCGGAACAGAGACAGTGAATACAGAGCCACCACCCTCGTTATCCGCATACTTGATTGTTCCCTTATGAACCTGCACCAATTCATGAGTCAGATGCAGTCCTACACCGATACTGTCGCCAGAGAAACTGCTTTGCATAAAACGTTTGAACAACTCAGCCTGTTTTTCTTTAGGTATTCCAACTCCGGTATCCGAAACCTGTATCTGTAGCATTTTCTTCACTTCATCCACCGTGACGGATAAAACAATACACCCATTGGAAGGAGTATATTTAAAGGCATTCGACAACAGGTTATAAGTCACCTTATCCAGATTTCCCTTATCAATAAACATCTTATAGGAAGGAACAGAAGGATTAAACCGGAAATCCATCTTCTTCTGTTCGGCTATATCACCAAAACTCAGGAAAATCTCATAAAGAAAAGCTACCACATCTGTCTCTTCCAACGACAAAGCCAATTTATTATTCTGCATTTTGCGGAATTCCAATAATTGATTAATCAGCCTCAACATACGCTGCGTACTCTTATCCATCGTCTTTAAAGGATGCACCAATTCTTTAGGGATATCACTGATACGCTGTATCCGTTCCAACGCACCTTGAATCAACGTAAGCGGAGTGCGGAACTCATGAGAAATATTCGTAAAAAAGACCAGTTTGTACTCAGTCAACTGTTTCTCCACACTGATACGATTTCGCAAACGGCTGAAATTACGGACAACCCGGTAAGTAAAGTACAGAGCGACCATGACCAACAAAGCATAACAAAGGAAAGCCCATCCTGTTTTCCAGAACGGAGGCTTGATCACAATAGTCAGAGTTGTCTCCTTATCATTCCAAATACCAGCCTCATTGCAAGACTTCACATGCAGGATATACGTTCCGGGATTCAGATATTTATAGGAAGCAAAATTAAGTGAGGAAGGGGCACTCCATTCCTTGTCGTAATTTTCAAGCCAATACATATATTTAGCCTGTCCGCTATCAGAATAATCGAAGGTAGAGAAGTCTATCAGGAAAGAATTCTGAAAATATTTAAGTTCCATTCTGTCGGAGTAAGCCAGCGAATGTGTCAATGGAGAGTCCGTAGTTCCGGGAACTACTTGAATCCCATTGACATATAAATCCGTAAGAACCACCGGCAAGAAGGATTCATTGCTTTTTATCTGCTCGGGATCAATAATAGTCAGTCCGTAATTCGTACCGAACAGCAATCTGCCATCCGTCCCCACGTATGCGCAATTCTCACTATATACATTACTCAATGTATACGAATAGAAGAAGTAGTTGTCGAAAGACTTCGTATCCGGTTAAAACTTGGAGATTCCATATTCAGTTGCAATCCAGAGTTTTCCATGCTTATCCTCCAGAATGGACTGGACTACATTATTGACCAGCCCTTCATTTACTCCATAATGTTCATATCTCAGTACATTATAGTTATCTTCCGGTTGGCAGAGATTAAGCCCCATCCCCGAAGTTCCGGTCCATATCCGTCCCTTACTATCTTGAAAAATACATTTTATCTCATTACTACAAAACTTTCCGTTCGTATGGCTGAACCAATGATAATTTTCAGGGTCGGCAATTAAAGAATCCGGATGGAAGATACAAATCCCCTCACTAGTTCCCATCCATATCATCCCATTCTTATCTTCCTGAAATGCACGGACCATCTGTACCCCATATCTCCCCTGAAAAAAATGCCGAAACTTATAAGTACCCTCCGAAGCAGGCTCCGCCAGATCAAGCCCGCCCCCAAATGTCCCGATCCACATCCGGTCCTTAGCATCCCGACAAATAGCAAATATATTATTGTTGGATAATGTCGCAAGATCCAGCTTATCATGCCTATACCAATCCTCTCCTATCTTCAGTCCTTCGCCACGTGTTCCCATCCAGAGCTTTCCTCCGGCATCCTTCTCCATCGCATAAATGTTCGATTGATAAATGGTTTTATCCATCTTCCGGTTGAAATACGCATCATAAGTAAAAAGACCACCTTTACGAGTAGTAATTCCGATATCACCATTCGGCATTTCCTCTATCATACGTATAGCATTAGAACGGTCGAACAGCTCCGGACTTTCCGGATAAATACGGGTAGTCCCTTCATTCAAAACCGAAATGCGGGCTACTCCCGAATATTCGGAACTCACCCATATTCCTCCTGCCCGGTCCTCCATAACAAACAACAGGAAATCAGAATTGATATAACTGTTTTCAGTAATACCTGCTGCAAAATGTTCCAGCTTGTCTTCAATAGGATCATAAGCAAACAGCCCGTTTCCATAAGTCGAGATCCAAATGATTCCTCGAGAATCATGAACAATATGATAGCGTTCAAAATCAATATGGTCGAGTTTATCCTCCGGTATAAACTGAAAAGATTTCACTTTACCGGTGGCTGCGGAAATGTAATGAACACATCCCGTGCGGTTATAAATCCAGTAGTCTCCACGATTGTCACAAATCACTTCTCCTTTTTTTATATCCAAATGAGTGTCAGGAGTCAACGTATATTTTACGAGATCATAATTATACACCCCCGTACTGGTAAGTATCACCCATTTATCTTTAATACGAAAATCATCCGTAAGAGACATCTTTCCGGCAACCGCAGAAAGTGCAGCTTGTTTCAGCAGTTCCTGAGTCTTTTCCTGATAAGAATAAATATCTCCATTTTCTGTAAGGAAATAAACTCTATCCCCATTAGCCAGCATAGAAACAAAATGTAAGGCACGGTCTACGATCTTAACCTCACCGTCTACGACCAAAGCCAACCCCCGTTTCGTGCCGATCCAAATACGTCCGTCATTATCCTCGCGTACAAAGTTCACCCGATTATCCGGTAAGTTTCCCGCTTCCGTCTTAAATACAGTAGAAATCAATATCCCCTCTTCTTGATGTATAACTCTTCTAACTCCGTTATCCGGATGCCACAACCAGACATCTCCACAAGAAGCCAGGAATAGTTTCGAATAATTCCGGTCCTGATCCTCCGGTTCCATATATTCTACAAAACACGCCTTCTGCAGATCATAGCAGCTATACAGACGAACAGTAGTTCCCATCCACAGAAAACCATGTTTATCTTCGGTGATATTAAAGATCCGGTTATCTGCCAACGATGGCTTCCCATCATTTCCCGGTTGGAAAGTCAGAAAAGAATTACCGTCATAGCGGCTTAATCCGTTCAATGTACCAAGCCACAAGAAGCCTTTGCTATCCTGGTACATATACCGTACGGAGTTACTGGGCAATCCATCACTCGTTTTCATCTGGCGGGAACGTAATTCAATACCCGCATAGGTATTAAGAACAGAGATTAGAAACAAAATAAAAGCGAACAGGAATCTTTTCTTCATCATAGATTTCAAGATTAATAATAAATGTCTAACAAAAATAGCGAAGAATTTTGGAATAATAAAATTAGTCCGAACCGGAAATAAAACAAATCCATATTCCCCGGTCCAGACTATCCCAATTATCAAACAACCTAAAAACCTCTATATCCACCCTTTCCTGTATATCCAAACAACACCTATAATCTTTAAATTGAGCTTATTTATACACATTTATAAAGTCATTAGCCAGTTTTCCAGATCCTCCATCATTTCAGCACGTTGAGCAAATGGTCTTTTGTTGTATCCCCAACCATGCTTCCCGCTACTGTAAATATGCATTTCCGAAGCAATTCCCAACCTTCTCAATGCCTTATGATAATTCTCCGAGTGAATAGGTTTCACACTTTGATCGTCACCTGACAGTGCAATAAATGCCCCCGGAGTTCTTTTATCTACCTGTAACTCATTACTATATCTTTTCACCAGTTTCTTATTCGGATTTTCTCCCAGAAATTGCTTCTTTGATCCCTTATGCGCATTTTTTTCTTCCATTGTAATTACCGGATAAAGAAGAATTTGAAAAGCCGGACGCAATTTGGCTGAAGCGTGGGTGGCAATAGTAGAGGCTAAATGCCCGCCTGCGGATGACCCCATTACTCCGATACTATCCGGAATAATATTCCATTCTTCAGTATGTGCTCTAATATAACGCATTGCTTCACAAGCATCCGAGACAGGTACTTCCGGATTGCCATTCGGCATCCTATATTTCAATACGATTGCTGCCATATTCCGTTTATTAAAGTATAAAGCCCAGTCGTACCCCTCATCTTTCATTGCCAAGTGATCATATCCACCTCCGGGACAAATTAGAATTGCTTTTACCGGTTTCTTCGAAACAGGAAGAAAAACTCTGACAGAAGGTTTATAATTATGCTTTTTATCATCGTACCCTTCCGTTTCTTTACCATTCGAATTAGGTAATCCTTGCTCCCATAAGTCAATATCAAATGGCGGTTGTGCAACGGTTACGTTCGCGGAAGAAACCCGCAGCATTGTCTCATACATTTGTCTCCCTAGATACTCGGCAGATGTTTTATCAAAATGAAGCCTGTCTTTCAGTAAAGTAGCTTTCGACATATCTACCAGATAGGCATTCTTATCCTCCGAAGCCAACCGTTTCATCGCTGCTTCTACCTCAGCATTATAACGTTTGTTCGATTTGGCTACAGAACCGAAGATGAAAGGCAGTTCCGAATAATCCTCACCGGTTTTCCGGGTGAGATGAGTACGTACATAAGCCAGTACATTTTTCAGATTATCGTAATAATCCGGACCATAATCCGAATCGCTTTCTCCTTGATGCCAGAAGAAAGCATCAATGTGGTAACCTTCCGGCAAGCGAGACAGCGTCTTTGTTATACTATTACTTATTTGCTGGGCAAACGAAAGGAGCAACGATTTTCCTTTTTTCGCAGTAGGAGTATTTTGCGCTAACCATGTCGGGTCGGCAGACCAGTGTCCTCCACGAGAACTTGTATTCTCTGGTGTTATTGATGTGCCTCCTACCGCCCACTTTATTACGTAAAAGTCTTTTTGATACAACTGTTCCAACATATAATAGGTAACAGCATCATAGCCCCAACGATTACGACGAGGCCAAAAAGGAACAAATTTTCCATCCACACGATTCTGTGAGATTTTACAATATTTATAAGCCCCTTTCGTGAAACCGGTACTATCTATTCCCATACTCTTGATATATTCCGGCAAGTCCGAGACAGGCACCCTCCCATCGGTATTAGACTGTCCGGCCACAATAACAACATGAGCCCGCTCCTGTGCATATACTGCAAAACATAAAAGCCCTGTTATCAACAAACAAAAATAACGTTTTAGTTCTTTATTTTCAGACAAGTGTATTAAAACAGTCTTCATCGCCCCTCCCGTTTTCACTTTGATACATTCAAATACCACTTCTCTTCAGATGAGAAATCCGGCATGGATAATCCCGAACGCTCATATTTCCTGCCTATCACTTCTTTCAGATACTCACTGCCGGAGCCTGCCTTTTCCTTATTCATACGTCTGGCCACACGAATCAGATCACCCCAACGATGTCCTTCAAAAGCCAGTTCCAAAGCAGATTCTTCTATCAACAGTTTCTCCATACATTGTACATCTGTTTCACCAGCTTCCGGTTCCATCTCCTTAGCTTTCAACGATACACGACCGCGAATTCCCGTAAATTCACGCCAAGGACTACGATAGTAAGGCGCATCTATACTTCGTGCATCAAAGTAAAAAGGTTCCGGATAAGGCTGTCCGTATTCATAACTGGTCACACAGTCCCATTCTCTTTTAGCTTCCGATTCCGGAGTATAACGGTAAGTTGTTTTGAATCCTTCATTCAAAATCGAATAAGCAAGTTTCGTATACCCACAACGGTTCACAGCCTCCGCATAACGTAGCAACACCTGTGCGGCACGATTCAAGAACCAACGTCCCTTTTTCTCATACGGCTTTGCCGGATCATAATCATATAAATACTTCTGAACTACATATTCGCCATTTACCAGTTTGTAAGAAGAGTCACGCCCACGTCCGTCAAATTCCGCACCGTTCTTTTGTTCCTCCTTTTCCCATAAGTCGGTAACCGCATAGGCTGAAGGCATCAACTCATACTTTCCTTTTCCTTCATTGGCAAACAGTTCAATCAAGGGATAATAAGGTTCAAAAGCCGGATCATAGCTTATTGTCCAAATCAACTCACTCCACAAAGCAGACTTATCTGCCGGAAAAGCGAACATATTCAGCCAGGTATTCTTGTAACTGTTCATATCGCCATCCATATATCGTTCATAAAAGACCTGAAAATAAGTATCTCCACCGGTAGAATAGCTTCCGCAACGATACCTGACCGCATTAGCCGTAGAAGCCTTATTCTCGTCGGTAGACAGGAATTTACGATATTGTACGGCGGCCTCCCGGTAATTCCCGTTCCAAAGATAAAGATCTCCCAAAAGAATACGCTTGTTAACAAAGAATCGTTTTAGGTCATACGTATCCAATTTATACTTTATCAAGTCACTGTTCAGGTAATCCTCCAAAGTCGGCAAGTTCTCCATACATTCTATCAAACGGGGCAAGAGTTCATCCAACCCGATTTTCGGCAGTTGCTCCAGCTTTGAAGCATCTTCAACGGATACAGTAGGCTTCGTTACGTAAACCGCCTTTCCGAAATACATACCTACTTGCAGATAAGTCCAGCAACGAAGAGCCGCTACATCCGAATAAAGTTCCGAGTATTCTTCCTGTGTCAACCGATTATCGGCAAGCATATCCTCAAAGCCTGCCAGAATATCATTACAGTTCTGAATGACGGAATAATAATTCGTCATATCCGCATATTTATTTCCCGAAGAAGGAGTATTGGCATTGATTTCCTGCAATTCTATAGATGCATTATCCGTCACATCCATCAAATCGGCACGAAGTTCTCCCAAAACAATAGTCTGCTCCGCCAGCCCCATAAACTTTCCATACAATCCCAATATGGCACTATTCGCATCATCGAGGGTCTTATAATGATTCTTATATTCCACTACCGATTCCAGTTCCGCATCCACACAAGAGCCGAACAACGTACAGGCAAACAGCCCGCCAAATATGATGACATTCTTTATTGATTTCATGGTTTACCTTATTTAGAGTCCGAGTTTTAATCCTATATAAAAAGTACGTGCCTGCGGTGTCGTAAAAGAGTCGATTCCATAACTCAGAGGACTGGTACTAATGCTGGACTCCGGGTCATAGCCTTTGTAAGCAGTCCAAGTGCACAGATTCTCCGCTACGGCATATACCTGCAATCCGGTAACAATCCCCTTTTTGATAGGCACATCATAAGCCAGTGTCAGATTCTTGAATTTCAAGAAAGAGCCATCCTCTATCCAACGGTCAGAGAAGCGGGAATTCTGCATCGGGTCACCATAGGTAGCTTTCGGCATGCTTGCCGCTTGTCCGTCCATACGCCAACGGTTCATCACAGCTTTGGTCTGGTTTTCCATGCCGGACATCGCCTCCAATGTCTGACGGGTATAGTTATAGATATCATTTCCTACAGAATACGTAAACTGCGCAGAAAGCGTAAAGTTCTTCCACAAGATACGGGTATTCAATCCTCCATAAACATCCGGATTAGGATCCCCTATCACAGTTCTATCTTTTTCGTCGATATATTCATCTCCGTTCATATTGACAAATCGCATATCACCGGCACCGAAAGGCAGGTCCTTTAACCCGGAACGTACGTTCAATCCATCAGTCTGCGCTTCCGTTTCCGTGCTATACACCCCGTTTGTCCTATATCCGTAGAATACTCCTAACGGTTTACCTACTTCTGTCAGAACCGTACCACCGGCTATTTCCGTCTGATAACTTTCGCCTTTCAATCGGGTTACCTTGTTCTTATAGTGTGAAGCGGTAATCCCCAAATCCCATTTTAGGGAAGCTGTATTCAACAGGCGGGCATTGACAGCCACGTCCACTCCTATATTTCTCATTTCCCCTCCATTATCCACATAAGTCGAGTATCCCGAAAAAGGAGTCACGGAAGAGTAGGTAAGCATATCCTTTACTTTCGAGCGATATACATCAGCGCTTAAAGACAAACGTTCGTTCATAAACGCTACATCCAAACCAATATTCAGTTTGCCCACCCGCTCCGGTTTCAGATTCAGATTAACCAGATTGCCGCGTACCAATCCGTAGTTACCCATCAGATTTTGTGAAGCATAATAGCGACTCCCTGTATAATTGCCGATATCGTCATTCCCGGCTACCGAATATCCTGCACGTATTTTCAGCAAGTCTATCCATGACAATTCTTTCATAAATTTCTCCGATGATAATACCCAAGCGGCAGACACAGCCGGGAAAAGCCGGAAGAAGCCGACATTCTGTCCATAGCGGGAGGAAGCATCCGTCGACAATGTAGCATTGACAAAATAGCGGTTCTTCAAAGAGTAAGCCGCATTGCCATAGATGGAAAACCAGTTCCATGTTCCGAGTGCCCCTCCCATCTGCCGCAATGCATCCAAACCGGACTGCAAAGACTTAAACTCATCACTCGACGAATTATACGCCTTCGTCCAGTCGTCTTCCGCCTTATTGGTGGCATATCGTAAACCTACGGTTGCATCCAATTGATGTTCCGGACCGAATTTGAACAAGTAGTTGGCACGCGTTTCATCAAACAGCGAGAAAATACGCTCCGTATGATATTGCATTTCGTTTGTTACCAATGCAGTAGGGAGCTCATCGTACGGAATCCCTTGTCCCGGGTGAAAGATACTCTCTTTCGCTTTAGTCAGACGAAGTCCGAACCGCGTGCTCAAAGTCAGATTCTTCCATATATTATACTTCACATGAATGTTAGCCGTAAAACCATAATTGGAATTTTCCTGCTGCACACTGCCGGTCACTGCCGCCGGATTTGCCATACCGAAGAGGTCCGTATCTTCATAATTCGGTGAGAGCTGATCCTGTTCATTATATACATAGCTTGACATAAAAGGCGACTTGACCAGAGAAGAGTAAATCGGATTCAACGGAGTCGCATTTCCTTCCTGCATCAAGTTCTTCTTACCATAGACAAAATTCATGTTTGTCTGTACCATAAACTTCTGTGAAAAAGTAATATCTGTATTAATTCTTGCAGAGAAACGGTTAAAGTCCGTACCTTTCACTACTCCTTCAATTTGCAGATACCCCAACGACAAAGCATACACGGCAACATCATCACCACCGGTCACCCCTATTGAATAGTTATTCTTCAAACCTTCTACAAACAACTCATCCTGCCAATCGGTGCTTTTGTTATACCGATAGAAGTCCGGATTACCTTCATATCCCCAAGCTTGCTGTACAGGTCTTTCATTATTTATGAAAGGCAGTTTTTGAAGATCACTACTAGAATATCCCCGACTTTGATATACATCCATCAGATAACGTTTCGATTGAGCAGCATCCAACATCGGAATACTACCAGGTTTCATATTCATCCCCATCACCGCTTGCGCTGTGATTCGTGTTTCAGGATCTTTACCTCTCCTTGTTTCTACAACAATAGCGCCATTTGCCCCTTTCACCCCATAAAGGGTCGTTGCATCCTTCAATACGGTAATCCGGTCGATGTCCTTCACGTCAATATCACAGAAAGGAGTGGAAAGATAGCCGTTTATCAGGGACGTACCGACCGAAATATTCTCGATTACCATCCCGTCAATAATCAATAAAGGCTGATTATTTGCATAGATCGAATTGAATCCTCTCATAAACATATTCATCCCCGCATTTTCCATTCCCGAACGGGAAATCACATTCAGACCTGCTACCGTTCCTTGCAACAAGGTCTCACCGCTGGTAGACGGATTTAACGAGTTATCACCGTCCAACTGAACCACAGAAGTAGTAAGATGGCTTCCAGCCACTTCCCCCAACGGAGTTGTCACATTCCCGAATACACTCTTATGTGTTTCGTCATAGATACGTATATTCACCTCTTTCCGTCCTTTCAGCGCAACTCTTTTCTGTTGGTATCCGGGACCGGAAATCAACAATTCCACATCATAAGACGGTACTTTGATAGAGAACTTTCCGGTTTCATCCGTCATTGCCGCACTGATATCCGAGACAGTCACTCTTATTCCATTAACCGGATTTCCGGTAGCCGCTTCCACGACTGTTCCCGACACTTTCTCCTTATACTCAATACGTTTCTTCACTTTCAACGTACGAATCTTCTTATTGAACTTCTGCGCATTCGCAGACAAAGCGAACACACAAGCCAGCAAAAGAAATATATATTTTATCTTATTCATAGCATTTTCTTTCCTTTAATCGTTTCATCTGCATCCGTATCATTCACCGTCCGGAATACGAGGGACAAATTTTATATAATCAAGAAACATCATTCCGCCATTCTGATTGGCCTTGGAGTACGGATGAAAACCCGCCGTATTACAAACCATCAACTGTACTTTGCCCATTCGCGGAACATCGAAATCATATCCCTCTTCTCCTTCCACTTCTTCTTTCGGAATCATTCGGGAGCTACCGGTATCCAACGTATATTTCCGAAGCTGTACCGGATAATCCCTGTATGTCTTATCTCCCGCTACCGAATAAGCAGCAAAAGCAACCGAGTTTCCCCAATAGTTATTTTGTATCGAGCCACCGGATGAACGGGCAAGCTGTGCATCACCCGGCATTGCCGCAAACATCTTCTGGCAGACTACCAACGTGGAAGCCTCACTTGCCGGATCTTTTGCGATATGTTCAGCCATATCATCATAAGAAAGCCAATAAACGTCATAGGTAACAGAGTTCAACCGTACTTCATACAGCAGATAAAAATTCATATCTATGTTATAATTACTCGTATTGAAAACAAAAGAGTACTCTGTACCTGTAACGGGGTCCTTCTGGTAAGTCCGCGAAGACACCATCACATCCTTTCCTCCACTTGCCCACGACGAGCGTGAACGGGTGTACACTTTAGAAGGTGAGTATGCACTCAAATAGTCTTCGGCCTCTACCACCACCGTCTTTATTTTGTTCTCTTTCATCTTGACATCCACCCCATTCAGGAAACGAACCACTCCATTGGAGGCTTTATATTCGCTGACTTCTATCGGCGAAGGAACGAAGTCTGCCGCTCCTGAAAAATCTACCTTCACACCACTCAGGGCTGTCGTTTCCCCTTGCTTGAAAACCAAGTCACGAATCAGTTCGTCAACTACCAGCGAATCGGTCTGTTCCTCGTCGCCTAAACTCATATACCTCGCATATTTAGCTTTCAACTCCCGGAAGTTAAGATCTCTCAATACAACGAATGTGTAGGAAGAGTCTTCATCGTTAATCGGCATCTCCTCGAAAAAGTAATTCCGTGTAGTCCACACCGTATCATATACGGGCTGCCCCAGTTCATTCACCCCTGTCTGTACACTTCTCTCCGTATCCATTACTTTGGTAGCTTTCGCATACAGGCTGTCCAACTGTTCGTATTCTTCCGGAAACATTCCCCGAACATATTGCAGATACTCATCAATATTCATCAAAGGTTTATACGCCTTATCCACTATATGCAGGACTCCATTATTGCAAAGCACATTTGAATGCTCCGAGTCAAAACTCACAGTACTCATGGATTGATTCTTTCCGTTTATCATTTTCAAACGACTGTCCGGTTGAGTTAATGTCTTCATATTATACAAACCAAAAGCAATATGATTCTTCACTATCGCAAGTTTCTCCTGTTCATTCCATTCACCTTCTTCATAATTTGCCACTAACTCTGAAATCGCGTCATTATCCGGCGCAAGAATTGTATACTCATATTCTCCATTCAGGATATTGACGTAACCGGTTTCCTCCAGCAGAAGATAAAAGGCAGAAAGATCCTTGTTCGCCTTTACAGCATCTAGCACACTTCCGTCCAATGTAGGAGTATCTACCTCCACATGATTGTCCCACTGGTTATTACAGGCTGTAATCAATACCACAACTGCCAACAGCCATACACCTCTTATTATATTGAGTTTCGTTTTCATTGCTACTAATTTATCCGTTGATT
>ENA-UOIY01002532-UOIY01002532.1-human-gut-metagenome-genome-assembly--contig:-P114-NODE-2532-length-13463-cov-4.549299_pt1 | contig 13463 bp, 10 predicted proteins | sample MGYA00242335_ERZ723882 | MGnify/ENA metagenome assembly ERZ723882
ACGCCCGCCGCCTTTGCATTTTCACTCATGGGCTGCTCCTTGTTGTGGGGGAGAATTTACTCAAAAGTCCCCGCCGGGGCCGGCGGGGAGCTTGCGGGATTCTGTAGGGGTTAGGCTTTCTTAGCGGCTTTCAGGGATTTTTTGAAATCTTTATAAGCCTTGTATTCTTCGGTCTTGCGGAACTTGATGCCGCCGATGATCCACATCACGATGCCCAGCAGGCAGAAGAAAGTGGATGCGCAGGCAATGATGATGCTCATGGTAACAACCGTCGGGCGGGTGACCTTGATGGTGGTGTTGGCACCCACGCCGTTCATGCCGCAGGAGTTTGCGATGGCATACAGGTTGTGGTGGCAGGCTTCACGCATAGCGTTGACGATAACGGCATCGTCCTGGTACTTGGGCAGGGTGTCGGTGACGAAGGACATCATGGCATCGTAGATGGAGACACCGGCCATGACACCATCGGGACCGTTGACATACTGGGTCAGAACGTTATCGGTGATGACCATGCCGTCGCAGCCCCACTCGTTGCGCAGGATGCCGGTGACCAGACCGTAGTTGCCGCCGGACCAGACAGCGCCCCAGCGGGTGTAGGCGATCATAACGCCGTTGGCGTTGCCAACCTCAACAGGAGCCTGGAAGGCCTTCAGATAAACCTCACGGGCAGCCTGCTCGTTGACCCAGACACCCAGGCCGATACGATCCTGCTCGCAGTCGTTCAGGGCAAAGTGCTTCATCACAACATGGACGCCCTTGTCCTGAATTGCCTTGACTTCGTAAGCGGACATCATGCCGGAGAGGAAGCCGTCCTCGGAGTAATACTCGAAGTTACGACCACCGTAGGGGGTGCGGTGAATGTTGTTGCCGGGGCCGTACAGGCAGGCAATGTTGGCGTTCAGGCAGTTGTTGCCGATGACCTTGCCGATCTCGGTCATCAGGTCAGTGTTGAAGGTGGCAGCCATCACGTCCTCAGAAGTAAAGGCGGTGGCAGTCAGCTGGGTCTTGCCGGAGCCAAGCAGAGAGGCGGTCAGACCCTGGGGGCCGTTCTCGTCGCGGGTGCCGGGGGCCTCCACGCTCTTGACGGGCATGGTCCAGTGGAAGGCGTCGCCGATCAGGGAGTTCATCTCGTCGAAGGTCATCTGATCCAGCAGGTCATCCCACTTGGGATCATCGTAATCCAGGCCGATCATGTCATACAGTTTCAGGCCGTTGTCCTTGCCCATGGCAGGCATAAGCTGGGTCTCATAGTCAGCGGCGTCGTAGCGGACGTCCTGCAGATCCTTCTTGAGCATCTCGGTCAGGGTCAGCTTGACGGTCTCGGTGGGCAGAGTGCCGTTCCAGTCAGAGCGGCTCAGCCAGGTGACAGTTTCATCAACGCCCTCATAGAGGTTGGGGTCAGCGCAGGACAGCTGGTTGGTAATGGCGGCGCCATTCTCGCTGGTGGCGTAGGTGGTGGTATCGAGGGCGTCCTCGGTCCAGGTGTAGGTCAGGTCGGCGTTGCCATCCTCGGTCATCTTGCCGCTGGTGGATGCAACGGTGTAGCCCTTGGCGGCCAGGATGTTGTTCACAGCGTTGTGGGCATCGGTGGCAGCGGTGAAGTAGTAGTCACCGGCATCCAGGATATAGGTGCCTGCGCCGTAGGTATCGTAGGAAGCAATGTCGCGCTTGTTGACGGTCATGCTGACAGTCTCGGAAGCGCCGGGAGCCAGCTCAGCCGTTTTGCCGAAGCCGACGAGGGAGACAGCGGATTTTTCCACACCGTTCTGCTTGTCGTAGTCGGTGTAAGGGCTCTGGACGTAAACCTGCACAGTCTCCTTGCCAGCGGCCTTGCCGGTGTTGGTGACCTTGACATTGACGGTGTAGGTATCGTCGGCAGCGTTATACTGCACATCCATATCGCTGTAGGTAAAGGTGGTGTAGCTCAGGCCATAGCCGAAGGGGTAAGCGACCACGTCGCCGTAGGCATAATCGCCAGCGTTGCCGCTGCCGGTAACGAAATCCTCATAGCGGGTCTCGTAGTATTTGTAGCCTACGTAGATGCCCTCCTGATAGATCATGTAGCTGCTGCCCTTGGCGGGAACATCGCCGCCCTCAACATACCCCTCATAGGTAGCGGGGGTGAAGTTCCACATAGCGGGGGCGCTGTAGTTATCATAGCAGTAGGTATCCACCAGACTGCCGGAGGGGTTGACCTTGCCGGTCAGGATCTCGGCCACGGCGTTGATGCCGGAGATGCCCACGTCACCGATCCAGAGGGCGGCGTCGATGTCATACTCGTTGTTCTTGAGGAAATCGACCTGCAGGGCGTTGGCAGAGTTGATGAGGACGATGATCTTTTTGATCTGACCGTTCTTCTTCATCTCGGTCAGGTTGGACAGCATGTCCTTCTCGTTCTGGTCCAGAGTCAGGTAGTCAACCTCGCCGTAGGCAAGGTCGGCACCCTCGCCGCCAACGCGGGACAGGGTGACGATAGCGGCATCACCGTACTCGGTCACGCTGTTTTTCACGTCGTCGGTGTAGATGTCCCAGGGAGCCTCGGCGGTGGTGGCACTGGCCGTAGCAACCGTGCCGCTATTGCCGCGGGTATAGTCCTTAGCAGCGCCGGTGGTGTAGAAATCCCACAGGGTCGGGTTGACGGAAACGCCGACCTTTTCCAGGGCAGTGCGCAGGGTATCGGCGCTGGAGGCATCAATATTGCCGGAGCCGGTGCCGCCGTAGACCAGGTTCGCACTGGAGGTGGAGAAAGTGCTGACCTTGGCATCCGAAGCCAAGGGCAGGGCGTCGTTGTTGTTCATCAGCAGGGCTGCGCCCTCGGCCTCGACCTGCTGGCAGAGGACCAGGCCGTAATCGACCATTTCCTCGGCGGAATCAAAATCAGAGGTAAAATACTGGGCGTTGGGGTCCTCGTTCTGCAGGTTCCAGAAAGTTCCGCCCACGAAAGCTGCAACCGTGTTGTCGAACTTTTGCAGAAAGAAGGTAAGCGGGATCGAAACGATCATCACCACGGCGCAGATGATTGCCAGAATCTTCCACGGCGTAATGTGCTTACGCTTGGTCTTTTTGTAGGCCTTTTTCAAGGTCTGCTTTTGCATTTTCAGATCATCCATTATGTTTTCTCCTTGTTTTGTTTAAACCAACCGCGGAGTGCGGTGTGTTTCCAAAATTATACCCAGTTTGCGCTGGTGGACTTTTTCTTGCCCAGCTTGTAGGCGGGGTTGGGGGTGCTTACCTTACGGAAAGCGGTCTCGTCAATGCAGTCCCCTGCCACAGCCTGGACCTTGACCTCGCCGTCCAGCTTGACGCGGAAGCGGAAGATGTGCTCGCCTTCCTGCTCGGCCAGCTTTTCGCCGTTGGCGTAAAGCGTGACCTGCTTCTGATTCGAGTAGACCTTGACTTCGATCTCGCTTTGGGTGCGGTCGGTAAAGCGCTTGGAGCAGATATGCACGAACGGCTCGTCGCTCCACCACGCTTTGTAAATATAAAAGCTGTCCTTGCGGGTCTTGCGGTCGAAGGTGACGAGCCCCTTGTGGTTCATGCCCGGCTCGCCGCCCTGGTCGCGGGCGTCGGCGGCAAAATCGTACATGTTCCACACGTGGGTGGACCACAGCCATTTATGGCGGGCAAAGCATTCGAGCATATACTCGTGGTAGATGGCCTGGTATTCCTCGGTATGGTCGCCGCGGCGGGGATGCTCACTGTGTAGGTTGGGCATTCCCTCGGCGCCGTATTCACTGAAGCCGAGCGGCCGGTTAGGATAGCAGAGATGGAAGAAATCCATCCACAGATCATTTAAAATCAGGCCCGGCACGTACCAGCCGAGGTAAAGGTTCCAGCTGACCAGATCGGTGATGTGCGCCACCGGGTTGAAGGGGCCGCACATCGCATAGCAGGCCAGCGTCGTCAGGCGGGTCTTGTCCATCTCATGGCAGAGGTCGTTCAGCACGTGATGGTTGTCGCGCATATCGCGGTTGTCTTTGGTCGAGATTGTGATCTCGTTGGAGACACCCCAGCAGACGATGCTGGCGTGGTTGTAGTTCTGGACGATCAGCTCTTCCATCTGGCGGATGGTGTTGGCGCGGCCATTGGGCATATGCTCAGAGATATACGGGATCTCGGCCCAGACGACCATTCCGGCCTCATCGCAGAGGTCGTAGAAGTACTGGTCGTGCTGATAGTGCGCCAGACGGATCGTGTTCGCGCCCAGCTCCTTGATGAGCTGCATATCCTCGTCGTGCATCTCGCGCGTGATGGCATTGCCCAGACCCTTGCGGTCCTGATGGCGGGAGACGCCGTGCAGCGGATACGGGCGGCCATTGAGGAAGAAGCCCTGCTTGGGGTCAACCGAGAAGCTGCGCACGCCGAAGCGCTGGCGGACTTCATCCACCGCCTGCCCATCTTTCATCAGGCGGACAACGCAGGTGTACAGGTAGGGGTCGCGCACGCCGTCCCACAGGTGGGGGCGGTCCAGCGTGAGGGTGGTGTCCATGCCGGAACCGGCCAGCACTTCCCTGCCTTCGGCATCGAGGATGGCAACTTCGACGCTGCCACCGCCGTTGACTTTGGTCTCTACGCGGATCTCGGCGCTGCTGCCGTTGACTGTCGGGGTGATCTGCACACCGGGGCCGCCGTAATAGTCAAGCGCGATGTGATCCCTGCTGACGACCAGCAGACTGACCGTGCGGTAGATGCCGCCGTAGAACGTGAAGTCGGCTTTCTGGGGGTAGACGGTGTCGTTTTTGCTGTTGTCGGCAACGACGGTCAGCTCGTTATCCGCTTGCAGCAGGGCCGTGATATCGGCGCGGAAGGTGGAGAAGCCGCCATCGTGGGAAGTGACCTCGGTGCCGTTCAGGCTGATCTTGGCGCTATCACCCACGCCCTCAAATTGCAGCCATACCTGCTGGGCGGCGGGGTCAAAGGCGGGCGCTGCGAAGTGTATCCGGTACGTGCAGCTGCCGCGCCAGTAGTCGTTGCCGCCATCCTGGCCGTCGATGTTATTCCAGGTATGGGGGAGGTCGACCGTGGTGGTGTTGCCGTCCGGCCCAGTGAACTGCCAGTTTTTCATCAGCGTGGTCGTGCTTCGCATAGCGTCCCTCCGTAGTGTGTTTGTTCTGCTATTTATTGTACACAACAGCGCTGTTTTACGCAATGGGTTTGCGAAAAGTGGTACTTTTAGTGGGATAATCGGTTTTTGCTTGACAAAAAATTCACCCCTGATTTTGTACAACATGCACAAAATCAGGGGTGTGGATTTAGGTTTATGGCTTGGGCGGCGGCAGCACGATCTTGACCGCACTCAATGTGTTCTGGTTTTCCTTCGTCATCGTGCCGTTGTATTTTTGCACGATGCGGCGCATGACTTTTTGCTCATAGTGGTGCTGGCGGGCCGTGCGGGTTGGTGTTTCGGTCACGGCGGGCGCAATGACGTTGATGACGATAAATCCCTGCCGCTTGCAGACCAGCAGGTCGATCATCCGGCGGGGCTCGTCCATTTGGCGGGCGGCGTCGTCAATGGCCTGGTCCAAGGCGTTGGAGAACAGCGCGTAGAGGTCGCCCGGCTCAACAAACGTCACGGCGCTGCCATCGGCCACGCAGTTCAGCGTGATATGCTGCGCCTCGCACAGCATGGCTTTCTCGGTCAGCACAACGTCCAAGACCTCGTTGCCGGTGTCGGCGGTAGCGTCATACAGCTGCACGGCGCGCTCGGCTTCGGTTACGTTCTGCGCGGCGGCATCGGGGTTCAGGCGGCGCAGGTCGGCGATCTGCACTTTCAGCTCGTGGCATTTACGGTTGATGATCTGCACGTTCTGGCGTGCAATTTGATATTGCTGACGCTGGCGCTCATACAAAAGGTTGAGGGTGTCCATTTCCTTCTGCATGGCAGATTTTTTGAAAAGCTCGGTCTGCAAATAGAGCAGCGTCAGGCAATAGAGCTGCGTCAAAAAGGCGGGCGCGACCAGCGACAGGCCCACGCTCTCATTTTGCAGGGTGGACATCAGTGCAAAAAACTGGAAGATGAACATGCCGCCCAACAGTGCCGCGCTCAGCAGCTGGCGCGGGCCGATGCGGTAAAGTCCCTCGTCCGGCATCAGGCGGGCGACGGTGTAACGCACCAGAACGCAAACAGCAAAGGTAAAGCCGATCTGCCCCAGCAGCATCGGCACACTGGTCAGCGCGGGCTGCTGCAAACCGGCCCGGCCCGCCACCCAGATCAACAGACGCCACAGCTCATAAATCGACTCTGACGTCAGCACGATCCAGACGCTGCAATAGGCGCTGGCGGCAGCGTCCAGCGGGGTACACAGTCTGGTGGAGATTCCCACCCACAAAAAGTAGCCGATGTAAATGGCGATCAGCGCCGGGGCCGTGGTGCGCCCGCTGTTGGCCCAAGTGATAACCTGCGCAAACGGCACGGAGGCTATCAAATCCAACAGAAACCGCAGCTGGTATTTTTTCCGCCGTTTCAGCGGCAGCCAGTAGGCCAACTGGGCCAGCCAGATGCACAGCGCACTGGTCAGCAGCGTGATAAGCGGGGCCACTACAGCGCACCCCCGACATAGGCTGCGACTGCGGCCAGAAATGCCACGCGCTGGCGGCGGCTGATCTCGAGCCGCTCCTGCCCGACCGTTACAAAATCATCCTGCACGCCCTTTACGTGGCGCAGGTTGACAAGGTAGCACTGGTTACAGCGCGCAAAATGGTAGGGGGCCAGCTCTTTTTCGGCCTTTTGCAAGCTGCCGCGCACCGACCAGGTATCGCTGGCCGTGTGATAGTGCAGCAGACGGTCGCGGGTTTCGAGATACAAAATTTCGTCGGTGTTCAAAAGCTGCACACCGCCGCCCACCTGCAAGGCGATCTGCCCGCCGCGGCGGCGCTGGATGCGCTGCAAGGCGCGCTCCAGTTTTGTGCTGAACTGGTAGTAGCTGACAGGTTTGAGCACGAAGTCGAGCGCGTCGACCTCATACCCGCGGATGGCGTACTGCGCCATGTTGGTGACAAACACCAGCACGACGTCGGGGTCCACCTGGCGGATACGCTCAGCCGTGGGCATGCCGCCCAGGGTGGGCATCTCGATATCCAAAAAGATGATGTCAAAGCCGGGGCGGTAGGGGTCGACGATCTCGGCACCGTCGGCAAAGGCGGTCACGTCCAGCTGGCGGCCGCTCTCGCGCGCATACTGTGCGATGAACCCACACAGCTGCTCACGCATTGCGTCGTTATCTTCAACTACAGCAATTTTAGCCACGCGGCAGGCCCCCTTTTCCGGTAAACTTATATAACAGTATTATGGCAAATGCGCAGGCAAAAAGCAACACCTTTTGCAAACAAAAATTCCGCCCGGCTCTACAGGTGGAATTTGGCAAATTACTGCGGTGCGCCGCCGCCCAATTGCGGGATGGGGCAGTGGCGGATGTACCACGCGAAGAGCAGCGAGGAGATGCTCCAGGTCAGCGGGTAGGCCCAGAATACCACGCCGATGGCATGGATAAAATGCAGCGTAATCGTAATGTAGGTAATGCGCAGCACACACCAGACGGCCAGCATGACCATCATGGGCACGACGGGGCGGCCCAGCCCGCGCAGGATGCCCGCGCAACAATGGCTGAACGCCAGCAGGCAGTAGAACAGCGCCGCCGTGTGGGCCTGCTGCACGCCGAACGCGATAACGTCCGGCTCGCTGCTGAACGCGCCGATCAGCCACGGGGACGCCAGATAGATACTGACGCCCACGATTTCGGCCATGGCGATGGAGCAGAGGATGCCGAATTTCATGCCCTTGCGCACACGGTCCGGCTGGCCCGCGCCCACATTCTGGCTGACGAACGTTGCCAACGCCATGGCAAAGCAGGTCACGGGCAGAAACGCAAAGCCCTCGACCTTGCTGTACGCACCGCAGCCGGCCATAGCATTGGCCCCGAACGAATTGATGTTGGACTGCACGATGACGTTGGCCAGCGAAATGACCGAGTTCTGGATGCCCGAGGGCAGGCCCTGCACAACGACGGCTTTAAGCGCCGCACCGTCGAAGCGGACCTCGCGCGGATGGACGGCCCATTCCTCTTTGGAGCGCATCAGCTTGGAAAATGCCAGGATCGCGCTGACCGTCTGGGATGCAATGGTCGCAAACGCCGCCGCACCCACGCCCATGCGGAACCCACCGATCAGAACCAGGTCCAGCACGATATTGATGATGGATGCCGCGATCAGATACTGCATGGGGCTGCGGCTGTCCCCTACCGACTGCAAAATGCTCGCGCCTACGTTATACATAACCACCGCGATGGAGCCCATAAAGTACATGCGGAAGTAAGCGATCGAGTTGACCAGCACGTTTTCGGGCGTGCCCATCCAGCGCAAAATCTGCGGGGTAAGCCAGACGCCCACCACCGTAAGCACCACACCGGCGGCCAGGCCCAGCGCTACCGTGGTGTGGATGGTGCGGCGCATCCGCTGCCAGTCCTTGGCGCCAAAGTAGCGTGCCACCACAACGCCCGCGCCCAGAGACACGCCGTTGACAAAGCCTGTCAGCAGAAAAATCAGGCTGCCCGAGGAGCCGACTGCCGCCAGCGCTTCACCGCCTAAAAAATTGCCGACGATGAGTGAATCGGCCGCATTATATAACTGTTGGAAAAGGTTGCTGATAAAGATCGGCAGTGCAAACAGCAGCATGCCCTTTGCTACGCTGCCTTCGGTCAGAGTCGTGTTTTTTTGGGTTACCCTTAGGTTTTTTCTTACACTCCTTTTGTGCGCCATTGGGCAACATACATAGTTATTGTAGCACTTTTAGACGGGGTATGGCAAGTTTTTGGATATATATTTTATACAAGACAGCAAAAGGCCCCGCCACGCCTTGCGGCGCAGCGGGGTCTTTTGCTTGAAAAGAACAATTTGCAGAGCAAACGTGAATGGTACTGTCAGTTAGTTTCCTGCATTTTGGCCGCCAGTTTACGGGCGGCAAACACAAGGGCCACAGCGGCAGCGGCCAGCAGGGCCGAACCGATGTACCCGGCCACATAAGAGCCGGTGGAATCGTAGAATGTTGCGCTGATCTTGGGGCCGACAAAGGCACCGATGCCGTAGCCGATGAAGATCAGGCCATAGTTGCGGTTGTAATATTTGCTGCCGAACACGTTTTTGACGATGGGCGCAAACACGACCAGCAGCCCGCCGAACGAGAAGCCGACCAGGCAGATGCAGGCGACGAAGTAGGGCAGCGTTTTGGCGACCGTCAGCATGCACATCGAAAGGCCGTTGAGGACCAATACCAGAATCAGCGAATTCCAGCCCTTGAGCTTATCATAGATAAAGCCAAAACCGATGCGGCCGCACATGTTGGCCAGCGTCATGATGGAAACACACATGGCGGCGGTCATAGCGTTCTGGCCGATCTGGTTCTGCGCGATGGGCGACGTGGCACTGACCATCATCGTACCGGCGGCGTTGGCAAAGATGAACATAACGACCATGACCCAGAACACCGGGGTCTTGACCATCCCGGGGATATTGTAGTTTTTGGCGTTCAGCTCCTTGGCCTGGGTGGCGGTCGGGGTCCAGCCCTCGGGCATCCAGCCTTCGGGGCAGGGCACGATCATCCACGCGACCGCACCGACGCCGATCAGGAACACAACGGCCAGAATGCGGCAGGCCATCTGTGCGCCGTAGGTGTCGATGAGCCATTGGGCGATGGGCGACATGATGAAGGGGCCGCAGGATGCACCCGCCTGCACCAGACCGGAGATGGAACCGGCTTTATCGGGGAACCATTTCAGTGCGGTGGGCAGGCAGGCCGGGTAGATCGTGCCCGCACCGGCACCCGCCATAACGCCATAGAAAAGGTAAAGCTGCGGGATGCTGGAAGCAAAGCCGGTCAGGAACCAGCCAGCGGCGAAGAATACCAGGCCGATGTAGATGGCTACGCGGGGCTGGAGCTTTTCGGCCAGCAGGCCGCCCACAAAGCCCATAGCGCAGTAGACGAACATATAAATGGTGTATGCCATACTGAACTGCGAGCTGGTCCAGCCAAACTGGCCGGTAAGCGGCAGCGCAAACAGGCTGAAAAAGGCCGTGGCGGAGGTGAACAGGCTCTGGATCCAGACGCCTGCAAAAACGCGCCAGCGCGTTGCTTTTGTAATCGTCATACCTGTCCCCCGTTACTGCTGCAGGGTGCCGAGATCCAGCCCCAGGTCGCGGCCGCTGAACTTACCGGCAGCGCGGCTGGTGCCAAGCCAGTAGACCATATCGGAGATATCAGCGACTTCAAGGAACGGCACGCCGTCGTACATTTCCTGCCAGTTGGCAAAGTGTTTGCCGGTCAGGTCATTGATAAACTGCACGTAGCTGTCAGTCTCACACATCGGGGTCTTAACCTTGGTCGGGCAGACGGTGTTGACGACGATGCCGGTGCCCTTCAGCTCCTGCGCCAAGGTCTTGGTCAGGCCGCGCACGCCCCACTTGGCCATGCAGTAGGTGGCCAGCTTGGGGGTGCCGTACATGCCGGAGGTAGAGGAAATGTTGATGATACGGCCAAAGCCCTGCTTGCGCATGTAGAGGGCGGCGTACTTATCGGTGCGCCAGGTGCCGATCAGGTCAATGTCGATGACCTTCTGCACCTGGGCATCGGTCAGCTCCCAGGTATAGCCGAAGTTGATGACGCCTGCGTTGGCAATGACGACGTCGATGCGGCCAAAGGTCTGCCAGGCTTTTTCAAACAGGTTCTGCATGTCCTCATCCGAGGTGATGTTGGCGCGGACAGCCAGCGCCTTGGCACCGACAGCCTCGATCTCGGCGACGGTCTGCTTAAAGACCTCGCCCTCGGGGTCCTGCATGTCGGCGAGTACAACATCGAAGCCGTTCTCGGCAAATTTGAGGGCGTGGGATTTGCCCTGGCCCATGGCACCGCCGGTGATCAATACAACTTTGCGTTCCATTGTTTTTTCCTCCTCTTTTTGCGAGATCGTTACTTTTTTCGCAACCTCATTTGACTTTATTATACCGACGCTGTATCATAAATACAAATATATGTTTTTTATCAAATCCATCAAAATATTTGATATATTTACAAAGGAGCTTGGGGCATGAATCTCGACCATCTGCGGTATTTCAAAACGATTGCCGAGTGTGAGCATTACGGCCGCGCAGCCGAACTTTTGCACGTCAGCCAGCCGAATTTGAACTACGCCGTCACCCAGCTGGAAAGTGAGCTTGGTGTGCCGCTGTTTGAGAAGGCGGGCCGCAATGTGCGCCTGACGCGGTACGGGCGGCTGTTTTTGCAATCGGCGACGGAATCGCTGCAAAAGCTGGACGGCAGCGCCCGCACCTTACAGGAGCTGGGTACCGGCGGCGGGCTGGTGCTGCTGGGCGGCATCCGCAAGCTGGCGGCGCAGACTGTGCCCGAGCTGATGCGGGGCTTTCTGGCCCAGCCCGGCAACGAGACTGTGCGGTTTGAGCTGCACACCGAGAGCGGGTTCAGCCGCGATCTGTTGCAGGCCGTAGCCGAGGAACGACTGGACATGGCGTTTGTCAGCCACCCCGGCGACCCCAACGTGTTTGACTGCCTGCCGTTTCAGCGCTCGCCGTTTGTGGTGGTGGTCCCGCCGTGGCACCCGCTGGCGGAGAAAGAGAGCGTGATGCTGCGGGAAACGCTGCCCTACCCTTATGTGTATTTCTCCCAGCGCGGCGGGCTGCGGCTGCCGATCGACGCGTTATTCCGCGAGATCGGCGCGAAACCGAAAATTGCCTACGAGACCGAGGAGGATACCGTTGTGGCCGGGATGGCCGCTGCCGGGTTTGGCATTGCCGTGGTGCCGGATCACCCGGTGCTGCGCTGCCTGGATGTGAAGATCCTGCCCATCACCGACCCGGACCCCAGCCGCACGGCCTACCTGTGCCGCAAGCGCAGTGCCCAGCTGCCCGCAGCCGCCTGCCGCTTTTACGATTTCTGCGCCGAAACGCTCGGCGGAAAAAACAGTTGACAAGCACACCTATAGTGCATTGTTTCTTTATTCCGCGTAGTGCAGGATAATCTCATCGGTACTATGTCGAGCTTTGGCGGCAGAGTTGGCGGGGTAAGAGCCCGGCCTTTACAGGCGGGTGCGGCTGCGGTATACTGGTATTATTGCAGGGGTGAGCAGTGCTCGCCCGCAGGCCAACTTTTATGGAACAGGAGCAGGCAGTTATGGAAAACGAGAAAATCACCCTTGATATCGTGGTGGATGTACAGAAGGATTTTATCACCGGCGCGCTGGCAAACCAGCAGGCGCAGGCTAATGTGGCACATCTGGCCGAGGTTGCCAAAGCCCACGCCCAGGCCGGGCACTGGATGTTTTTTACCAAAGACACCCACCCCGAGGAATACCTGACCACGCGCGAGGGCCGCAATCTGCCGGTCGCTCACTGCATTGAGGGCACCGACGGCTGGAACTTTGCCCCCGAGCTGGAAGACGCGCTGGATGGCACCGAGCCGGAGGTTTCCCACATCGTGTGCAAAAAGACCTTTGGCGCTTACATGCTGCCCAGTGATATCCTGGATGAGTTGATGGCCCACAACAAGGCCGTGGATGATATTGAAAAGATCCTTGTGTACGGCTACTGCACCGACATCTGCGTCATCAGCAACGCTATGGTGCTGCGTGCGGCGTTCCCCGAGACCGAGATTGAGATCCTGTCCGACTGCTGCGCCGGTGTGACGCCGCAGTCCCACCAGACGGCGCTGGACGCCTTGCGTGGCTGCCAGTTTACGATTGTTTGACCTGTCCCCCCAGCACAAATAACAAATATAAGAAGCCCCCGGCGAGGAGTTTGTCTCTGCCGGGGGTCTTTGCATACGCATCGGGCTGTTTTATACAAAACATATGTTTTGTTGATTCGTTTTACCGTGAAAGTGTGTATTTTTTGTGAAATTTTGCATTTTTCTCTGCTTTTCAACAGATTTTGCTGTCGACTTGTAAGACTTTTGTAGGGGAATTTTCGTATACTGTATGTTATTCAGGTAAACAATCACGGGTGGGAGGGCCGCGCATGAATACTTCCCAATGGGCAAACTTGGGGTATGCCGGGCAGGATCTTTCCCCTTTTGAGCCGATTCTGGCCGGGGACAACCTGGCCACGCTGACCAACTACGGCAGGCTGTGCGGCATACTGTTTATCACCACGGCGGTGCTGTATTGCGCGTTTGGGGTTTTTTCGCTGCCCGAAGCTATGCCGCTGCTGCTGGCCGCCGGGGTTGCCCTGCTGCTGCGGCGTGCGGCGCTGCGCTGCATGGGGGATGCGGCTTCCCTTGTACACTATTCCCGGCTGCTGACCAGGCTGTTCACGACGCTGATCTTTTTACTGGGCGTTTATTATGATCTGATTCGCCACCCGGATAAGATCAATGTGCTGATCTGCCTGGTCATCCTGATCCAGCCTTTGTTGTTTGATTCACGCCCCGGGTACAACCTGGCGGTCTCGGCCTCGGGGCTGGC
>ENA-UOIY01002535-UOIY01002535.1-human-gut-metagenome-genome-assembly--contig:-P114-NODE-2535-length-13459-cov-7.998806_pt1 | contig 13459 bp, 6 predicted proteins | sample MGYA00242335_ERZ723882 | MGnify/ENA metagenome assembly ERZ723882
TAAGAAAACGCTCCGCACCGTAACGTGCAACGCCTCTTCTTATACTGCGAATATCATCGTTAATAACTATACCATGATTTTCGATTAAAAACAATACCTCGTCTTTAATTTTATTGCTGAAACGCAATCTTTCAAGTATTTTTTCAGCAATTTTACAGCTGACATCGGCATGACCGTAAAAATGGCCTGCACCATCCTTCATAAAAAAGCTGTCAGGCTTGCCTATATCGTGCAAAAGCATTGTAAGGCGAGCTTCTACAGTAGGCTCAGCGGCAGCTACGGTAGCAGCTATGTGACCGTAAACCGTCTTATCGTGATACTTTGAATGCTGTTCAAAGCCTATGCACGGATACATCTCGGGAATAATCTCGCAGATAACATCGCTGTAATTACGGAGAATGTCATAGCAATCGCCGGTAAGTATTCCGCACAGCTCACTATTTATCCGCTCCGCAGAAATAAATGAAAGCAAGAATTTCTGTCTGTGAATAGCGTCCGATGTTTCCTTATCAATGCTAAAACCATAGCGTGACGCAAAACGCAAGGCACGGAGAATCCTTAATCCATCCTCGTCAAAGCGTTTCATCGGATCTCCGACGCATCTTATAATGCCGTTTTTCAGGTCCTCTGCCCCGCCGTACAAATCGACCATACCGACCTTATCATTATACGCTATTGCATTGATCGTTAAATCCCGTCTTGCAAGGTCATCAGCAAGATTCGGAGTAAATCCGACTTTTGAAGGATGGCGGTGATCGATATATTCGCCGTCGATTCTGTAAGTTGTGATTTCTACCGGATGCTTATTGATTATTACCGTTACGGTTCCGTGCTTTAATCCGACCTTCAGCAAACGGTATCCGTCAAAAACTTCTATTATCTGTTCGGGCAGTGCAGATGTCGTTACATCATAGTCTTCCGGACATTGACCGAGCAGATAATCTCTTACACAGCCACCGACGCAGTACGCTTCATACCCGTTGTTATTAAGTTTTTGTAATACCTCATAAACATATTCAGGAAGCTGCATAAAAAACCTCTCGAAAAGAATTATATAAAAACAATATCCGCTTGTGAAAGCGGATATCGTCTTATATAAGATGTTAAAATCTCAAATTATTCGTTGATAGCTGTAACTACGCCTGAACCAACAGTTCTGCCGCCTTCACGGATAGCGAAACGGAGACCTTCTTCGATAGCGATAGGAGTGATAAGCTCAACATCCATTGTTACGTTATCGCCGGGCATGCACATTTCCTTGTCAGCGGGAAGTGTGATAACGCCTGTAACGTCAGTTGTTCTGAAGAAGAACTGAGGTCTGTAGTTTGAGAAGAAAGGAGTATGACGTCCGCCTTCTTCTTTCTTTAATACGTAAACCTGACCCTTGAACTTCTTGTGGGGGTGGATTGAACCGGGCTTGCAGAGAACCTGACCACGCTCGATTTCGTTTCTCTGGATACCACGGAGAAGTGTACCGATGTTGTCACCAGCCTCAGCAAAGTCAAGGAGCTTACGGAACATTTCGATACCTGTTACAACTGTCTGCTTAGGCTCGTCTGTAAGACCTGTGATTTCAACTGTATCGTTGAGCTTGAGGATACCTCTCTCAACTCTACCTGTAGCAACTGTACCACGACCTGAAATTGTCATAGTATCCTCAACAGGCATAAGGAAGGGGAGATCAGACTTACGATCAGGAGTAGGAATGTAATCGTCAACTGCATTCATAAGCTCTATGATGCAAGCATATTCGGGAGCGTTGATGTCCTTGCTGGGGCAATCAAGAGCAACCTTAGCTGAACCACGGATAACGGGGACGTCATCGCCGGGGAAGTCGTGCTCTGAAAGTGTCTCACGGATATCCATCTCAACGAGGTCGAGAAGTTCGGGATCGTCAACGTCATCGCACTTGTTGATAAATACAACGATTGCGGGAACGCCTACCTGGTGAGCGAGAAGGATGTGCTCCTTAGTCTGAGCCATAGGACCGTCTGTACCAGCAACAACGAGGATAGCGCCGTCCATCTGAGCAGCACCTGTGATCATGTTCTTGATATAGTCAGCATGGCCGGGGCAGTCAACGTGTGCGTAGTGACGCTTGTCTGTCTCATACTCAACGTGAGCTGTGTTGATTGTGATACCACGCTCTCTCTCCTCGGGAGCCTTGTCGATCATATCGTATGCTTCGAACTGAGCATAGCCCTTGAGTGAAAGAACCTTAGTGATAGCTGCTGTTAAAGTAGTCTTACCGTGGTCTACGTGACCGATTGTACCAATGTTTACGTGGGGCTTGGTACGTTCAAATTTCTGCTTTGCCATTGGAATTTTCCTCCTTTAATTATGTGTATTCCATACACTTAGTATTTTATCAGATTATTTCTCAAAAAACAAGTCTTTTTTGCTCTTTCAGAAAAATTTTATTAGTCCTTAGCTCTCTTGCTGATGATTCCATCTGCAATTGACTTGGGAACCTGAATGTAGTGGCTGGGTTCCATTACATACTGACCACGACCCTGTGACTTAGAACGCAGATCATTTGAGTAACCGAACATTTCTGACAGAGGAACGAAAGCATTAATCTGCTTAACGCCGTTTCTGTCTTCCATACCCTGTATCTCACCACGACGTGAGCTTAAATCGCCGATAACGTCGCCCATGTATTCTTCGGGAACTGTTACAACTACCTTCATGATAGGTTCAAGGATAACGGGGTTAGCCTTGCGGCATGCTTCCTTGATAGCCATTGAACCTGCGATCTTGAATGCCATTTCAGAAGAGTCGACCTCGTGGTATGAACCGTCATAAAGTTCAACCTTAACGTCTACTGTCTGATAGCCTGCAAGAACACCGGACTGTAAAGCGCCCTGAATACCTGCGTCAACTGCGGGGATATATTCCTTGGGAATTGAACCGCCGACAATTGCGTTAATGAACTCATAGCCCTTACCGGACTCGTTCGGGTAAACATGGAGCTTAACGTGACCGTACTGACCCTTACCACCTGACTGACGTGCATACTTTGTATCAACGTCTGCATTAGTGGTGATTGTCTCTTTATATGCAACCTGAGGAGCACCGACATTAGCCTCAACCTTAAATTCACGGAGAAGTCTGTCTACGATGATTTCGAGGTGAAGTTCGCCCATTCCGGCGATGATTGTCTGACCTGTTTCCTCATTTGTATAGGTTCTGAAAGTGGGGTCTTCCTCTGCGAGCTTCGCAAGAGCAATAGCCATCTTTTCCTGACCTGCCTTGGTCTTGGGTTCAATAGCGAGCGAAATAACAGGCTCGGGGAATTCCATAGACTCAAGGATTACGGGATTGTTCTCATCACACAGCGTATCACCTGTTGTAGTGTTCTTAACACCTACAGCAGCTGCAATATCGCCGCAGTAGCAAACTTCAAGGTCTGCTCTGTGGTTAGCGTGCATCTGAAGAATACGTCCCATACGCTCCTTCTTGTCCTTAGTTGCGTTAAGAACAGTAGAACCTGCTGCTACGATACCTGAGTAAACTCTGAAGAAGCAGAGCTTACCAACGAAGGGGTCTGTAGCAATCTTGAAAGCGAGTGCAGAGAACGGCTGATCGTCGCCTGCGTGTCTTTCAACTTCTTCGCCTGTTTCGGGGTTAACACCCTTGATAGAAGGAACATCAAGAGGAGAGGGCATATAGTCAACGATTGCATCGAGGAGCTTCTGTACGCCCTTATTCTTATAAGATGTACCACAGGTTACAGGAACGATCTCATTGTCAATCGTTGCCTTTCTGAGTACAGCCTTGATTTCTTCAACGGTGATTTCTTCACCTTCGAGGTACTTGTTCATAAGTTCCTCGTCCTGCTCAGCAACAGCCTCGATGAGTGCATCGTGATATTCCTGAGCCTTCTCCTTCATGTCGTCCGGAATTTCTTCCACACGCATGTCCTTACCGAGATCATCATAGTAGATGTCAGCTTTCATTTCGATAAGGTCTACGATACCTCTGAATGTATCTTCGGCACCGATAGGGAGCTGTATCGGAACAGCATTACATTTAAGTCTGTCCTTCATCATGCTTACAACATTATAGAAGTCTGCACCCATGATGTCCATCTTGTTGATGTATGCCATTCTCGGAACATGATACTTGTCTGCCTGACGCCATACAGTTTCTGACTGGGGCTCAACACCGCCCTTAGCACATAAAACTGTAACAGATCCGTCAAGAACTCGCAGCGAACGCTCAACTTCAACAGTAAAGTCAACGTGTCCGGGAGTATCGATAATATTGATTCTGTGCTTCTTCCAGTATGCAGTAGTAGCAGCAGAAGTAATTGTGATACCTCTTTCCTGCTCCTGCTCCATCCAGTCCATCGTAGCAGAACCGTCGTGGGTCTCACCGATCTTGTGGTTGATACCGGTGTAGAACAGGATACGCTCGGTCGTAGTTGTCTTACCTGCGTCGATGTGAGCCATGATACCAATATTACGGGTCATTTCAAGAGTTACGTCTCTAGCCATATTTCCTCCGTTTTATTGATTACCACTTGTAATGTGCGAAAGCTCTGTTAGCTTCAGCCATTCTGTGTGTATCATCGCGCTTCTTGCAAGCTCCGCCCTGACCGTTCATAGCGTCGAGGATCTCGTTTGCAAGTCTTTCCTTCATTGTCTTTTCGTTTCTCTGTCTTGCGTACAGAGTAATCCATCTCAGACCTAAAGTTCTTCTTCTTTCGGGACGAACTTCCATAGGAACCTGATATGTGGCACCGCCGACACGGCGTGCCTTTACCTCTAACTGAGGCATGATATTTTCCATAGCTTCTTCAAAAGCTTCAAGTGCGCCCTTACCTGACTTCTCGGCTACGATGTCAAATGCACCGTATACGATCTTCTGAGCAACACCCTTCTTGCCGTCGAGCATGATATTGTTTACGAGTCTTGTTACGAGCTCTGAGCCGTACATAGGATCGGGTAATACATCACGCTTAGGAACATTACCTCTTCTTGGCACTTTACTTCCCTCCTTCATAAATAATGAAAATCATCGGTACTCGAAAGCGATTAACTCCCGCCGTCCAATTGCAGAGGTAATATAATATATTACTCCACAAAAGTGGCTAAAAGTCATCAGTTACGCTTTTTTCGCACCAGCCTTCGGACGCTTAGCTCCGTACTTTGATCTGCCCTGCATTCTTCCGTCAACACCCTGAGCATCAAGTGTGCCTCTGACGATGTGGTAACGTACACCGGGGAGATCCTTAACACGGCCGCCACGGATCAGTACAACGCTGTGTTCCTGCAGTTTGTGTCCGATACCCGGAATATAAGCAGTAACTTCATAACCGTTGGAAAGTCTTACTCTGGCAATCTTTCTCATAGCAGAGTTAGGCTTCTTAGGGGTAGCAGTACGAACAGCTGTGCATACGCCTCTCTTCTGGGGAGAAGACATATCTACTGTTTCCTTCTTCAGAGTGTTCATGCTCTTCTGCAGTGCGGGAGCCTTAGACTTCTTTTCTGCAACTGCTCTGCCCTTACGAACGAGCTGGTTAAAGGTTGGCAAATGTTACACCTCCTTGCAAAATTATTAAAAATTTATGCCACAGAATAACGCTTTTACGCATTTATTCTGCACACATTTAAATATTATATACAATTAGGCGGCGATTGTCAAGCCTTTTCATTTTACCGAAAAAACTTTGTAACAATCGTCGCCTTTGGACTGAATTACAGCTTAATTTTGTGCAGTTTCGCCAACTTCTTCACTGTCTGATTCGTTTTCATCCGATTCAGCGACAGCTTCGGCAGCCTTTTCTCTTTCTTCTTTTTCCTTCTCCATTGCCTCAAGACCTGTGCCTGCGGGAATAAGCTTACCTATGATAACATTTTCCTTCAGACCGAGCAGAGGATCTACCTTGCCGTGAATTGCAGCGTCGGTAAGAACTCTTGTGGTTTCCTGGAATGAAGCGGCAGACATAAAGCTGTCTGTTGCAAGTGCAGCCTTTGTGATACCGAGAAGAACAGCTTCGCACTCTACGGGTTCAATCTGTTCGCCGGCTTCCTTGCGCTCTTCAAGCTCATTATTTACCTTAACAAGCTCATTCTTGTCAATAACCGAGCCGGGAAGCAGATAACTGCTGCCGGGGTTGGTTACACGAGCCTTTCTCATCATCTGACGAACAATAACTTCGATATGCTTATCGTTGATGTCAACACCCTGTAAGCGATATACCTTCTGTACCTCGGCGATAATGTAGTTCTGAACTGCTTCCTCGCCCTTTACCTCAAGTACATCGTGAGGATTTACGCTTCCTTCTGTAAGTGTTTCACCGGCTTCGATGAAATCACCATCCTGTATTTTCAGCTTGTAGCCGAAAGGTACGGGATAAGGATGCTCCTCGCCGTCTGCTGTTGTAATGATAACATGTCTGGTTTTCTTTATCTCGTCGATTCTCGTCTTACCGGAATGCTTAGCCATAATTGCGGCATTCTTGGGACGACGTGACTCGAACAGTTCTTCTACTCTGGGAAGACCCTGTGTAATATCTTCAGCCGATGCAATACCACCGGTATGGAACGTTCTCATAGTAAGCTGTGTACCGGGCTCACCGATAGACTGTGCGGCTATGATACCAACTGCTTCGCCGATTGTAATCTTCTTGCCGTTAGCAAGTGAAGAACCGTAGCACTTTGCGCAGACTCCGTGTTCTGCATGGCAGGTAAGAACTGAACGAATTTTAACGGTCTTTACGCCCGATGCAACTATCATCTTGGCATCAGCTTCCGTTATCAGCTTATCCTTTGAAACGAGGACTTCGCCGTTGTCATCGGTGAAATCTTCGGCAAGGTATCTGCCTGTAAGACGTTCTTCAAGCGACTCGATAAGCTCCTTGCCTTCACGAATCTCGTAAATGTCTATACCGTCTGTAGTACCGCAGTCATCGGTTCTTACGATAACTTCCTGTGATACGTCAACAAGACGTCTTGTAAGGTAACCCGAGTCGGCTGTTCTTAACGCCGTATCGGCAAGACCCTTTCTCGCACCTCTTGAAGAAATGAAGTATTCGAGGATGTTAAGACCTTCACGGTAGTTAGCTCTGATCGGGATTTCAATCGTTTCACCCGATGTATTTGCGATAAGTCCACGCATACCTGCAAGCTGTCTTATCTGGTTTGTACTACCACGGGCTCCTGAGTCAGCCATCATATAGATGGGGTTGTAATCGTCAAGACCCTTTGTCAGTGCAACTGTAACATCTGTTGTAGCCTGGTTCCATACTGAAAGCACCTGAGATTTTCTTTCGGCGTTCGAAATGAAACCGTTGTTGAAATACTCGTTGATTTCCTGAACCTGTGCATCCGCATTTGCAAGAATATCTTTTTTCTCGGGCGGTATTGTAGCATCGCATACAGCTACTGTGATTGCCGCCTTAGTCGAGTATTTGTAACCCATAGCCTTTATTTTATCAAGAACCTGCGCCGTCATAGGTGTTCCGTGAACCTTGAGGCACTTGTCGATGATTTTTCCAAGCTCTTTCTTTCTTACCTTGAAGCCGATTTCGAGATCAAACTTCTTTTCGGGATCGTTTCTGTCAACAAAGCCAAGATCCTGAGGAATATGCTCGTTGAAAAGAATACGTCCTACCGTAGCGTCGATTATCTTTGTTTCGGGATGATCTCCGCCTACGTCCTTGGTAACTCTTACCTTGATAGCCGAGTGGATCGTAATATCCCCTTCATTGTAAGCCATAATAGCCTCATTGAAGTCACGGAATACTTTACCCTCGCCCTTTTCGCCGGGCTTGTCGATAGTAAGATAATAAGAACCGAGTACCATATCCTGAGTAGGTACTGTAACAGGACGACCGTCTGAAGGCTTCAGCAGGTTCTTTGCAGCAAGCATAAGTGTTCTTGCCTCGTTCTGCGCTTCCGCAGACAGAGGAAGATGCACTGCCATCTGGTCACCGTCGAAGTCTGCGTTGAACGCTGTACAAACCAGCGGATGCAGCTTGATTGCACGACCCTCGACCAGTACCGGCATAAATGCCTGAATACCGAGTCTGTGCAGTGTAGGCGCACGGTTGAGCAGTACGGGGTGATCCTTGATAACTTCTTCAAGAGCATCCCATACAGCAGGATCCTTAGCCTGCTCTACCATCTTTCTTGCACTCTTTATATTGTTAGCAATACCACGCTTGTCAAGTTCCTTCATTACAAAGGGCTTGAACAGCTCGATAGCCATTTCTTTGGGAAGACCGCACTGATCCATCTTAAGATCGGGGCCTACTACGATAACTGAACGTCCTGAATAGTCAACACGCTTACCGAGAAGGTTCTGACGGAAACGTCCCTGCTTACCCTTAAGCATATCCGAAAGAGATTTCAGAGGACGGTTTGAAGGGCCTGTAACCGCTCTGCCGTGTCTGCCGTTGTCGATAAGTGCGTCAACAGCTTCCTGAAGCATTCTCTTTTCGTTTCTGATGATAATGTCGGGTGCGTGAAGTTCCTTCATCTTTGTAAGACGGTTGTTTCTGTTGATAACACGTCTGTACAGATCGTTAAGGTCGGAAGTAGCAAATCTGCCGCCGTCCAGCATAACCATAGGACGCAGATCCGGAGGAATTACGGGTATGCAGTCGAGTATCATCCATTCGGGACGGTTACCGCTGAGTCTGAATGCCTCAACAACATCAAGTCTTTTTAATAACTTGACTCTCTTCTGACCCTGCTGAGTATCCTCAAGCTCCTTCTTAAGCTCCTCAGACAGCTTGTCAAGGTCGATTTCGCAAAGAAGCTCCTTGATAGCTTCTGCGCCCATCTCGGCTCTGAAATCATCCTCATAACGCTCTCTCATATCAGCATACTCTTTTTCTGTGAGTATCTGCTTCTTTGTGAGAACAGTATCGCCGGGATCGACAACTATATACTTTGTGAAATAAAGAACTTCTTCAAGTCTTTTGGGTGAAATATCAAGTACCTGACCGATACGGCTGGGTGTACCCTTGAAATACCAGATATGCGATACGGGAGCCGCAAGCTCTATGTGACCCATACGCTCACGTCTTACCTTGTTGCGTGTTACTTCAACGCCGCAACGCTCACATATTTTACCTTTGAAACGGATTCTCTTGTATTTACCGCAGGAACACTCCCAGTCCTTTGTAGGACCAAATATCTTTTCGCAGTACAGACCGCCTCTTTCGGGCTTCTGTGTTCTGTAGTTGATTGTTTCGGGACGCTCAACAACGCCGTAGCTCCATGCACGGATCTGATCCGGAGAAGCAAGACCGATCTTCATTGAATCAAATGTTTTATATGCCAATTTACAGACCTCAATTCTTTCTATAGAAGTTTATGTGTGATAACACACGCTTTTCTGTCAATGCCTATGCTTAAATCATCGTCTGATTATTCATCAAACGAGTCGTCAGCGTCATTTTCGTTGAAGTCGATGTCAAAATCATCTTCATCGTCCTTATCGGCATAGAATTCGCTGTCTTCGTCTATATCCTTAGTTGTGAAACCGTCATCAAGAGAGCCGTCCTCGGCTACATACTCAAATGTATCCTCGCCTGCCGCCTGACCGTATTCATCGTCTTCTTCATAAGTCTGTCTGAGATCAATCTCATTCTTGTCCGCATCAAGTACCTTGATGTCAAGACCGAGTGACTGAAGCTCCTTGAACAGAACCTTGAAGCTCTCGGGAACGCCTGCCTTAGGAACAGGATCGCCCTTGACGATTGCCTCGTAAGTTTTAACACGTCCTACTATATCGTCCGACTTTACAGTAAGGATTTCCTGAAGTGTATAAGCCGCACCGTAAGCCTCAAGTGCCCAAACTTCCATCTCACCAAAACGCTGTCCGCCGAACTGTGCCTTACCGCCGAGAGGCTGCTGTGTTACCAGTGAGTAAGGACCGGTTGAACGTGCGTGAATCTTATCGTCAACAAGGTGGTGGAGCTTGAGGTAGTACATATAACCTACTGTTACAGGGCTGTCGAACTTCTCGCCTGTACGACCGTCTGTAAGCTGTGTCTTGCAGTCAGGACGCATAGGAATCTTAGAGAAGTCTATCCTTGCGGAATCCTTGTCCTTGTAGTTTTCACGTTCAGCCTCAGCCTTTTCAAAGCAAGCTCTGATGTCGGCCTCGTGAGCGCCGTCAAATACAGGGGTCATTATCTGCCAGTCAAGTGCCTTACAAGCATAACCGAGGTGTACCTCGAGAACCTGACCGATGTTCATTCGTGAAGGAACGCCGAGGGGGTTCAGTACAATATCAAGCGGTGTACCGTCGGGAAGGAAAGGCATATCCTCCTGCTTTAAGATACGGGAAACGACACCCTTGTTACCGTGACGACCCGCCATCTTATCGCCGACAGAAATCTTACGCTTCTGTGCGATGTAGCATCTTACCACCATATTTACGCCGGGTGAAAGTTCATCACAGTTCTGTCTTGTGAACACCTTGACGTCAACGATGATACCGCTTTCGCCGTGAGGTACACGAAGTGAATTATCTCTTACTTCTCTTGCCTTATCACCGAAGATAGCACGGAGAAGTCTTTCTTCTGCGGTAAGCTCTGTTTCACCCTTAGGTGTAACCTTGCCGACCATAATATCGCCCGAGTGAACCTCTGCGCCGATACGGATGATACCACGCTCGTCAAGATCCTTAAGAGCGTCCTCAGAAACGTTGGGGATCTCTCTTGTTATCTCTTCCGGTCCGAGCTTTGTATCACGGCATTCAAGCTCATATTCTTCTATATGGATCGATGTGTAGACATCATTATAAACGAGTTTTTCATTTATAAGAACGGCATCCTCGTAGTTGTAACCTTCCCATGTCATGAAGCCGATAAGAGCATTCTTACCGAGTGAAATCTCACCCTGGCTGGTAGCGGGACCGTCAGCAAGAACATCGCCGACCTTTATCTCCATACCCTTTGAAACAGCGGGACGCTGGTTTACGCAGGTGCCCTGGTTTGAACGCTTGAACTTTATCAGCTTGTAGCTGTGTTCAACACCGTTGTTATCGGTAACTACGATTTCGTCGGCACTGCACTTTGTTACAACGCCGTCTTCCTTTGCTACTACAACCGCACCCGAATCAACGGCTGCCTTGTATTCCATACCGGTACCTACGATAGGATTCTGTGTTACCATAAGCGGAACGGCCTGACGTTGCATGTTCGCACCCATAAGAGCACGGTTTGCGTCATCGTTCTCAAGGAACGGAATCATCGCAGTAGCGACAGAAACGACCATCTTAGGCGAAACGTCCATGTAGTCTACACGGTCACGGTCAACTTCAAGAATCTCTTCACGGAAACGTGCATTTACACGCTTTCTTGCGAATTTTCCCTGCTCGTCAAGAGGTTCGTTGGCCTGTGCTACAACGTAATTATCCTCCATATCGGCAGTCATATAGGTTACTTCGTCAAGTACAACGCCTGTTTCCTTGTCAACCTTACGGTAAGGAGCTTCAATAAAGCCGTACTTGTTTATCTTTGCGAATGAAGCAAGGTAAGAGATAAGACCGATGTTAGGACCTTCGGGGGTTTCGATAGGACACATTCTTCCGTAGTGGGAATAGTGTACATCTCGAACTTCGAAGCTCGCACGGTCACGGGAAAGACCGCCGGGGCCGAGTGCTGAAAGTCTTCTCTTATGAGTAAGCTCTGCAAGGGGGTTGTTCTGATCCATGAACTGTGAAAGCGGCGAAGAACCGAAGAACTCCTTGATAGCCGCAACAACGGGACGGATGTTGATAAGTGCGTTGGGAGTTACCTTGTCGCCTTCCTGTGACTGAAGTCCCATTCTTTCACGGATAACTCTTTCCATTCTTGCAAAACCGATTCTGAACTGGTTCTGTAAAAGCTCACCTACGCTACGGATACGTCTGTTTCCGAGGTGGTCTATATCGTCAACTTCACCGACACCTTCGCAAAGATTGATGAAGTAGCTTACTGTTGCGAATATATCGTCAAGAGTGATGTGCTTGGGGATAAGGTCTTCTACCCTGTTTGAAAGTTCGGCTGTGAGTGCCTCAACATCATCACCACACTTGTCAAGTATCTCACGCAGTACGCCGAAGCATACCTTCTCGTTGATACCGAGTGATTCTGCATCTATAGATTCGGGAATGTAGCCGGCTATATCGACCATTCCGTTTCCGAGAACCTTTGCAATTTTTTCTTCGGAGAAGATTACGCATTCCTTAACGCCTGCCTGCTCTACAGCCTGTGCCTTTTCAGCGTTGATGAACTCATTCTCGTCAACAAGAATCTCGCCCGTGGTAGGATCTATAATCGGCTGAGCGGCCTTATGACCGGCAATTCTCGAAGCAACTCCGAGCTTCTTGTTGTACTTGTAACGTCCGAATCTTGCAAGGTCATATCTCTTTGCGTCAAAGAAAAGATTGTTGATATGAGTATTTGCGGAATCAACCGTAGGAGGCTCACCGGGTCTTAACTTTCTGTATACTTCAAGTAAAGCCTCTTCGGTGTTCTTTGTAGCGTCCTTTTCCTGAATTGTCTGAACTATTCTGGGGTCTTCACCGAACAGATCAATAAGGTCGTCGTCGCTGCTGATACCGAGCGCACGGATGAATGTTGTTGCCGGTATCTTTCTGTTTTTATCTATACGGACATAGAAGATGTCGTTTGAATCCATCTCGTATTCGAGCCATGCACCTCTGTTAGGGATAACAGTTGACTTGAATAACTTCTTACCCGTTTTATCGTAGTCAAAGCCGTAATAAACGCCGGGGGAACGAACCAACTGTGAAACAATGACACGCTCGGCACCGTTGATTACGAATGTGCCGCTTTCGGTCATCAGCGGGAAGTCGCCCATAAATATCTCATTCTCGACAACCTCTCCGGTTTCGTTGTTTCTGAGCTGTGCCTTTACACGAAGGGGTGCCGCATACGTTGTATCACGTTCTTTGCACTCCTCTATAGAATACTTGGGGTTCTCATCGAGACGATAATCAACGAAACTCAGTACCAGCTTGCCGTTAGCGTCGGTAATAGAAGAAATATCCTTGAATACTTCCTTTATACCCTCGTCCAAAAACCACTTATATGAATCCTTCTGAATTTCGATGAGGTTCGGCATCTTCTGAACTTCATTGATCTTGGAAAAACTCATACGGGTATTTCTACCCAGCTTTACCTGCTTGACATTCACCATGGGCTTTACCACTCCTTAATTTATTCACGGATATTTATACGTTCGTGTTTTCCGCATAATAAAGGGAAAATCTACACCTTTCGACACTGCGGGATTTCAGCCCGAACGCATATCAATCCATTATGATACATTTTAGTATTGTACCACATATAAAGGGCAAAGTCAATAGAAAAATCGCTTAACTTTTGTCTTATTTCTCATTTTCGTATCGTTGTTTTAACCGAAAATATGTCAAAATGCCGATTTTGCCATATAAAATATATATATGTACATTAATATTTTATATGAAG
>ENA-UOIY01002538-UOIY01002538.1-human-gut-metagenome-genome-assembly--contig:-P114-NODE-2538-length-13456-cov-14.048355_pt1 | contig 13456 bp, 10 predicted proteins | sample MGYA00242335_ERZ723882 | MGnify/ENA metagenome assembly ERZ723882
CGCAAAAATACACTGTTTCCCGAAATAAACGCATAAAAACAATATTTTTTTTGAATTTATCTGCGAAAATAAGCTAAAAAAAGGGCTTTTCACCATTTTTCCCTACCTTTGTAGCCATGAAAACGCTTACAGATACGGATTACATACATACTTTGATAGCTGAAGGAGAGCATCAGCAACAGGACTTCAAATTCGAAATTTCCGACGCACGCAAGATTGCCAAAACGCTGTCGGCTTTTGCCAATACCGACGGAGGACGGCTATTGATCGGCGTGAAAGACAATGGACGGATAGCCGGCGTACGATCTGAAGAGGAAAAATATATGATCGAAGCGGCCGCACAACTTTATTGCATCCCGGAGATAGATTATACTTTACAAACATATATTGTGGAAGGCAAACAGGTATTAGTAGCCACCATCAAAGAGAATCCGCACAAGCCTGTCTATGCGAAAGACGAAAACGGAAAACCTCTCGCCTATCTCCGCATCAAGGATGAGAATATACTGGCTACCCCTATCCACCTGCGTGTATGGCAACAAAGCGGCAGCCCGCGGGGAGAACTGATCCGCTATACGGAACGCGAACAACTCCTGCTCGACCTGCTGGAACAAGGAACGCTGCTTTCACTCAACCGGTATTGCCGGCAGACCGGTATTTCCCGACGTGCTGCCGAACATCTGCTTGCCAAATTTGTTCGGTATGATATAGTAGAGCCCGTATTCGAAAATCATAAATTTTATTTCCGAATGAAAAACGAGTGATATACTACGATTTATTCTTTTCAAAAAACCTAACTATGAACTTTATCAATGAAATAAATGATATACTCTGGACATACATCCTGATTATCATGTTACTGGGCTGTGCCCGTCTGGTTCAGCATCCGAACGCGGTTCGTACAGTTCCGTATGCTTCGCGAAATGATTGTATTACTCAGCGAGTCCGCCGGAAAAGGAAAACACGGTGAGAAACATGTTTCGTCTTTTCAGGCATTCGCTATTACGATTGCCAGCCGTGTGGGTACGGGCAACTTGGCAGGGGTGGCCACCGCCATCGCCATCGGCGGAGCGGGAGCTGTTTTCTGGATGTGGGTGATCGCCCTGCTGGGAGCTTCGAGCGCTTTTATCGAATCTACTCTGGCACAGTTATATAAGATACGCGGAAAGGACTCTTTTATCGGAGGCCCGGCTTATTATATGAAGAAGGGATTGAAACAGCCGTGGATGGGGATGCTTTTCGCTGTGCTCATCAGCATTACTTTCGGTTTTGCTTTCAATTCGGTACAGAGCAATACGATTTGTGCTGCTGCCGAACATGCGTTCGGATTCAATCATACGGTGTTGGGAGGAGTGCTTACCGCTCTGACTCTTGTCATCATCTTCGGTGGTATCCGCCGGATAGCGCGTGTAAGCAGCATTATCGTACCGATTATGGCATTAGGATATGTAGGACTGGCACTGGTCATCGTATTACTTAATATCACGCATTTGCCGGAAGTGATATCTCTCATCATCAGCCATGCCTTCGGCTGGGAACAGGCATTGGGTGGAGGTGTCGGTATGGCGCTGATGCAGGGTATCAAGCGCGGATTATTCAGCAATGAGGCCGGTATGGGTTCGGCTCCGAATGCAGCAGCGACGGCCAACGTCACTCATCCTGTCAAACAGGGGTTGATACAGACGCTGGCAGTATTTACCGATACTTTATTAATTTGTACCTGTACGGCATTTATCATTCTTTTCAGCGGTGCTCCTTTGGACGGTTCCTCCAATGGGGTGCAACTGACCCAACAGGCGCTCACGAATGAGATTGGTGCTTCCGGAAGCATCTTTGTTGCCGTAGCGCTGTTCTTCTTCGCATTCAGCAGTATCTTGGGAAATTATTATTACGGCGAAGCGAATATCCGTTTCATCACCGCAAAGAAATGGGTGCTCCACACCTACCGGATATTGGTCAGCGGCATGGTACTTTTCGGGTCTGTCGCCACGCTCGATTTGGTATGGAGTCTGGCGGACATCACTATGGCTCTGATGGCTGTCTGCAACCTGATCGCCATTATCTTTCTCGGAAAGTATGCCATCCGCCTGCTCTCGGACTATCGTGCCCAGAAGAAAGCAGGCATCCAAAGTCCTGTTTTCAGGAAAGAGACCATGCCGGACATCGAAAAGGACTTGGAATGTTGGTGAAAACCAACACTTTTTCGTACCTTTGCGGCTCATTAAAATCTCCACACACGATTTGTAAATTGTAAATTATAAAATAGTAAATATAACGATGGGCTTATTTGGTTTATTCAAAAAGAAATCCGATGAAACAAAAGTCGGCAATGTAGAAGATTTCATATCACTGACCCGGGTTTATTTCCAGTCAGTCATCGCTACTAACTTAGGTATTACCAACATCCGCTTTTTACCGGATGTGGCTAACTTCAAACGTTTGTTCAAGATTCCTACGCAGGGAGGTAAGCTGGGACTGGCAGAAAAGTCGGCTTCACGCAAAATGCTGATGCAGGACTACGGACTGAATGAAAGTTTCTTTAAGGAGATCGACAACTCCGTGAAGCGTAATTGCCGTACTCAGAATGATATCCAGTCTTATCTGTTTATGTATCAGGGATTCTCCAACGACTTGATGATGCTGATGGGAAATCTGATGCAATGGAAGTTCCGTATGCCGTCTATATTCAAGAAGGCGCTTTACGGGATGACGCAGAAGACGGTACACGATGTTTGTACGAAGACGGTGTGGAAGGCTGATGATGTGCACAAGACTGCGGCGACTGTCCGCCAGTACAAGGAACGTCTGGGCTATTCGGAACAGTGGATGACGGACTATGTATATAATATAGTGCTCCTTGCCAAAAAGGAACCGAAAAGAAAGAACGACGACACGGAAACGAAAAAATAAGGTCGCGTAAATGTTAGAAAATCGTAAAGAATAGCATAGCAGGAAAAGCGGGAGTGGCATACTTCCGCTTTTTTTATTATCTTTATGTACTTTTTCTTTTGCCTTGATGCAAAAGAAAAAGTACCAAAAAGAAAAAATCAAGGCTGCGCCTGCCCGGCTACTCCGGTCTCATTTCCGGCTAAAGGGCAGAAACTCGCTTCGCTCAAACAGTCTGCCCTTTTTAACGCCGTAAATAAGACCTGCGCTTGACGCCGGGCAGTCGAGGCCGGGGGAACCTTGCGGAGGGATAGGTCGTTACTTATCAATAAATAATATAATAATATAGAGGATGCTTATGAAACAAAAGAAAATGCTTGTACTTACTTTTTCGCAGTTGAAACAAATCTACACGCAGGAGATGCCGGGGTTGGTAGAGATGGCGGCTGTAAGTCCGACGGTGGAGGACTTTAAGGCTGGTCTGCTAAAACATCTGGATAGTTGCGGGGTGGTTAATGAGGTTGCGGAGGAGGCGAGAGAGCAAATTCGACTCTTACTCCAGTATGATGGACAGGATGTTCATGAACTGTCTACGGGACAGGATATTTCGGTACAGACGATACGGTTGCTTTATCAGTTTCTGACGGAGAAGTTGGAGAATATAGAGATGCCGACGGATTTGTTTGTAGAGTTGTTCCAATTGTTCAAACGTTTGCAGGGGGAAAGTGTTCCTTTGCCGTCTCCGCAGCGCATCAAGAGCCGGAATGACCGGTGGGATACCGGATTGGATGAGGAAGTGCGGGAGATGCGTGATGAGAATAAGGAACGGATGCTGCATCTGCTGATTCAGAAGATTGAGAACCGGAAGTCGAAGCCTTCGGTGCGGTTCCATTTTGAGGAAGGGATGAGTTATGAGGAGAAATATCAGTTGGTGAGCAAATGGTGGGGGGATTTCCGCTTCCATTTGTCGATGGCGGTGAAGAGTCCGGCTGAGTTGAACCGCTTTTTAGGAAATTCGCTTTCGTCGGAGACGATGTATTTGCTGAATCGGGCACGTAAAAAGGGAATGCCGTTCTTTGCTACGCCTTATTATTTGTCGTTGCTGAATGTGACGGGGTATGGGTATAATGATGAAGCGATTCGGAGTTATATACTTTATTCGCCGCGATTAGTGGAGACGTATGGCAATATCCGCGCATGGGAGAAGGAAGATATTGTGGAGGCAGGAAAGCCGAATGCTGCCGGATGGCTCTTGCCGGACGGACATAATATTCACCGACGGTATCCGGAGGTGGCTATCCTTATTCCTGATACAATGGGACGGGCTTGTGGAGGGCTTTGTGCATCTTGCCAGCGTATGTATGACTTTCAGAGTGAACGGCTGAATTTTGAATTTGAGACGTTACGACCGAAGGAGTCGTGGGACAGTAAGTTGCGACGGTTGATGACCTATTTTGAACAGGATACGCAGTTACGCGATATTCTGATTACGGGAGGCGATGCGCTGATGAGTCAGAATAAGACGTTGAAGAATATATTAGAAGCGGTGTATCGTATGGCGGTACGCAAACAAAGGGCGAATCTTGAACGTCCGGAAGGTGAGAAATATGCGGAATTGCAACGGGTGAGACTGGGTTCTCGTTTATTGGCTTATTTGCCGATGCGTATTAATGACGAGTTGGTTGACATTTTGCGGGAGTTTAAGGAAAAGGCTTCGGCTGTTGGCGTCAAGCAGTTTATCATTCAGACTCATTTTCAGACACCGCTGGAGGTTACCCCCGAGGCTAAAGAAGCAATTCGGAAGATTCTTTCTGCCGGATGGATTATTACGAACCAGTTGGTATATACGGTGGCTGCCTCACGCAGAGGACATACTACGCGGCTTCGCCAGGTACTCAATTCACTGGGAGTGGTATGTTATTATACGTTCTCGGTGAAGGGATTTAATGAGAATTATGCGGTGTTTGCCCCCAACAGTCGCTCAATGCAGGAACAGCAGGAAGAGAAAATTTACGGACAGATGACTCCGGAACAGGCGGAAGAATTGTATAAGATACTGGAGACCAAAGTCAGTGCAGGTATAAATGAAGAAAAAACGAAAGAAGATGCTGACACCGCCAAACAAATAAGACGGTTCATGAGAAAGCATCATCTGCCTTTCCTTGCTACCGACCGCAGTGTACTGAATCTGCCTGCTATCGGCAAGAGTATGACTTTCCAATTGGTAGGATTGACTGAGGAAGGCAAACGAATTCTTCGCTTCGAACATGACGGTACCCGTCACCATAGCCCTATTATCGATCAGATGGGACAAATCTATATCGTAGAGAATAAATCACTGGCAGCTTATCTACGCCAACTCAGCAAGATGGGGGAAGACCCGGAAGACTACGCTTCTATCTGGAGCTATACAAAAGGGGAAACCGAACCTCGTTTCAGCCTCTACGAGTATCCAGATTTCCCCTTTCGGATTACAGATAAAATGAGTAATTTAGAAATAAATAATAGGTATTAGGTAATAGGTAATAATCGTAGCTGCCGGTAGCTTTACCCGCATGGCATATTACTTATTACCTATTATTTATTACCTATTACTTCACTCTAATTACCATATTAGCAACAATTGCAGTTAAACCTCCGGTGGTGATTCCTGAAGAGAAAATACTTCGAATTGCCTCTGGAGCTTGTTTTAATACGTCCGGCATTAGTTCCACACCCAAACCTAAAGATAGGCTGACTGCTAAGACTAAGGTTTCTTTGCGGCCTATTTCCTGTGAGGAAACGATGCGGATACCTGCTGCCGCTACTGTACCGAACATTAATAAGGTGGCGCCTCCCAGTACCGGATCGGGCATCAGAGAGAATATAGCTCCTACAATGGGGAATAATCCCAGCAGAACGAGCATAGCGGCAATATAATAGCCTACATAGCGGCTGGCAACTCCTGTTAATTGGATGATACCGTTATTCTGTGCGAAGATGGAGTTCGGGAAGGAGTTGAATATACCTGCTAAAAGAGAGTTGAAGCCATCTGCCATCACACCGCCGGAAACACGTTTCAGATAAGAATCACCTTCAATCGGAAGTCCGGAAATCATAGAGTTGGCTGTCACATCTCCTGTGGCTTCAATGGCGGTGATCAGATAGACCAAGCCAATGGCAATAAATGAAGAGATATTAAAATCAATACCGTATTTGAAAGGTTGCGGGATGTTGAAACTCATCAGCATCTCGACATTTAGTGCGCTCATATTTACTTTTCCCAGGGCGAAAGCCAGTCCATAACCCAGGCAAAGACCGAACACGATGGAACTCATGCGCAGGTATTTGTTTTTGCAGCGATTGAAAAACAAGACGCTCAACAGTACGAGTGCCGCAATGGACAGATTTTCCCACGAACCGAAGGAGCCGTCGTCCATCGCACTATATCCGCCGCCACAGGAAACGATACCGACTTTGATCAGACTCAATCCGATCAGTAGTACGACAATGCCGGACACTAGCGGGGTGATGATATTACGAAGATACTTGAAGGTACGGCTGACGACCATTTCAATAGGTGCGGCAGCTATACAGGAGCCGAATATCAGCGGAAGTCCGCCTACTAATCCGGTCGCTATGATAGGACCGATAAAGGAGAAGCTGGTACCTTGGATGCAGAGCAGCTTCGCTCCTATCGGACCGATACGACGGCATTGTATAAACGTAGATACCCCCGAAGCAAAAAGGGACATAGATACCAGAAAGCTTGTTTTTTCAACATCCAGCTTCAGTGCGCTCGCAATGATAAGAGGAGGTGTAATGATGGCTACAAAGATAGCCAGCAGATGTTGCAAGGCAGCAAACAGGGCATCTTTAAATGGGGGGCGGTCTTCTACGCCATAGATCAAATCTGTTTTCATTCGATATTTTTATTCAATAATTGATGTATATCCGTTGGGGAATTTTGTACTTCGAAGTTTAGTTCAGCGTCCACTTCAAAGCCAGTGTCGGAATTACATAGAAGCCGTCACGACCACCGAAATTATTGCTCAGTTCCACTTCGGAACCGACACTCAGGTTAAAGTTTTTATTCACTCCCTTGATGCGGTTCAGGTTTACCCAAAATTGCGGTTCGGAGAGGAAGATGGTTTTTCCATACTTGGTTTCTTCACGCCACCAGTCGGCAAAACCGGAGAAGGTGAGCAAATCCTTGCAAAAGTTCATGTACCATGTTCCTGTCAACTGGAAGTTATTCGGGGATGGGTGCTTCTGTATATATTTGTACATCGCTGTCAATGTGAAGCCTCTGGAGAAAGAAGCGTTATTATAGGTATAGGTGGCTCCCGCCAGGTAAGCGTTGTTGTAGGAGAATCCTTTCGCCAGTCCGCCATTGTATTCGAGATGGGCGGAGAAAGGACCTTTCCAGAATTTCAGTTCACGGGCTATCTCCCAGTAAGCGGAAGCGACCCCTTCGGACGTATAGTCCATATCGATAAAGAAGTAGGTACTTCCCCAGTTGTCGGGATGGAACTTCTCGACAGTGGAGGTCAACAGCGGGCGTCCTTTCAAGTCTTTATCATACAGGGAACGTCCGAAATCATAATGTAACTGAATGTTTTGTGCCTGCAATTCCGGTACGGCAGAAAGCAGCATACATAGGAAAAGAGCAGAAATGATCTTTTTCATGACAAATGTGTTTAAATGAAGGTGCAAAAATAGTTAAACCTATACATATATTCACATTCCGACACTAAAATTTTAATCCAGACTATTATTTCCTGTATCCCACCACAATCGGGTACCTCCATGATCGGGTCCGCCCAGAGCCTCCACAAGAGCCAGGTATTGCTCTCTGTCTTCGGTTTGCAGCGTGCCGGGGAAGTTGAGGCGACGTACCATTGTCTCCGTGTCGATACATCCGTTCCTGCTATGGTTGAAGCGTACCGGAAACAGGCGGGGATATCCCGTGCGGCGCTGTTCCGCCCATGCCTCGCAACCTTCCGGGAATAAGGCTATCCATTTCTGCGTAATGATCTTTTCCAGCTTTATTTCCTTGTCGTCTGCGGGATTCCATTTAGGAGAAACCAGGCAACGGGCAGGAATGTTATTTTCGGGGTCTTGTGTGTCGATGAAATCGGCAGCCGTCCGCTCACTGTTCAGATAGTCGTCCATCTGATAAATGCCGCGTTGATGAAGAGACGCCTTTATTCCGTTCTGATAACATTCTTCTTCATCCTCCGGTATCCATCCGCGCAAAGCAGCTTCGGCACGGAGAAACCAGATTTCAGCGGAACTCATCAATGGGGCATCCGTACTCTGATCGACGGACAATTTGGATAAGCCTGCATAATGATTGTGCGCAAAGCAGGTTCCCTGACGGATGCCGCGGTACTCTCCTGCATACGCTTTGTCGGTACAGGTTTCAAAGTAAACTTTCAGTCGGGGATCATCGTAGCCTGTCAGAATAGATTCCATTGCAGCACTCATATAAGTTTCATTCCATACCCGGTTGAGTTCTCCCAACGGATTCGTGAATCCGGATTTCGTTGAGACCGCTACCCGTTCATCTTCCGCTTCAAAGACACCAAATTCATTTTCCAGTCCTTTCCGGAACTCGGTGCGTGCCTTATCCGGATCAACCGCAGAAATACGCATTGCCAGACGCATACGCAACGAATTGGCAAACTTGATCCAGGAGGAATATTGACCGTCCAGCAAGATATCAAAGCGGGTGAATCCATTAGATTCGGGCTTCTTTTCTATATAATCGGCAAGAGAGACAACAGCCGAATCGAGTTCATTAAAGAACTCATAGTAGACTTCTTTCTGCGTATCAGGGCGATATTGATTCTGGGCATTCGCGAAATTCTTATAAATAACAGGGCCGTAATAATCTGTCACACGGTGCATGACTTCCACTTTCAACACCTTGGTAATGCCGAACAAGGCAGGTTCCGTATCACGGGTGGCATTCTCCGACTGGTAGATTTGTGGAAAGATATACGAATACATATGTGTCCACATGGCGCTGTTCCAGCCATCCTGCATATTATAATCCGAGTTATGCGTACCTCCGTTCAAGGGTTTTCCATCGTGCATATAACCGGAGAACATATCCGCGTTCAGATTCTGTATCAACTGGAAAGGCCAGTTCTTGCCTTTACCGAAATCGTAGTTAAAGTAGATGCCTTGCTGGATAATCCCCAGACGAATACCGTAACCATTGTCGTCAATCAGCAAATCATCGTCCGTAACTCCCGCCTGGTCAGTATTAAATTCACGGAATTTCCCTGTACAGCCAACAGAAAGCAGCAGCATCCCCAGCAAGTATATATAAATATGTTTTTTCTTCATCATCTTCCCTCCTGCTCTTAAAATTCACATGTCAAAGTAAAGCCCAGACTGCGGGTGGTAGGCATACCGAACACTTCAATTCCCTGATTGTCATTGCCTGTAGAAAGTACCAGATCGGGATCGAAAGGCGCTTTCTTGTACAGGAAACAAAGGTTGCGGGCTACAAAAGAAAGTTGCAGGTCTTTCAGACAATTCGTTTTCTGTATCCATTTTCGGGGGAAGCTGTAACTCAGCGAAACTTCCCGCAAACGGAGGTTGGTAGCGTCATACATATAGTATTCCGTCACGCCGGCGCGTCCGCCCACTACATTTTTATAGAATCCTTTGACATCGCTTATTTGCCGGCCTTCCAGCGAAACATATCCTTTATCACGGGCTTGTGCCGTCGCTTTCGATACTCCATAGAGGTCCATCTCCGCCTGAGTCTGCGAAAGGATTTCACCTCCATAGCGCCAGTCAAGCAGGAAGTAAAGGCTGAAACCTTTGTAGGAGAAGGAATGATTCCATCCCAGCATAAAGACCGGATTGGCATTGCCCACCTTTACGGTATTTCCGTCACCTTCTACCAACGGAAGTCCTTTATAGTCTCCGTCCGTTCCATAAACGATGTTGCCTGCTTCATCACGTATAAAGGCTTTACCGTAAATATCGCCGATAGAGCCGCCTTTCACCAGTTTCATCGCATAACTGGACGAGAAGCTGGTAGGTCCGTAAACAAATTCTTTCAGTTCTTCGTGGAGTTCTACAATCTTGTTCTTATTGGCAGAGAAGTTGAGAGAGGTCTTCCACGTGAAGTCGGGGGTCAGTACCGGAGTAGCATCCAGCGTTATCTCCCACCCCTGATTCCGGATATCTCCGGCGTTGACGTATCGATAGGCATACTTATCCCCCGCAAGCGCAGGCAGTTTGAAGAACTGCTCATACGTGTCGGTACGGTAATAGGTCAGATTTAATCCGAGGCGGTGCTGCAAGAACTTCCATTCCATACCCAATTCGACGGAATGCGTCATTTCTGGTTTCATCTCGGCGAAAGGGCCCGCATCACTTGCCAGTATCTCTCCACCGGCAGTCACATACGAAACAGGGTAAGTGATAAAAGGAGGCACACCGTTGCCTACGATACTATAAGCACCGCGAAACTTCGAGTACGAAACCCATTCGGGCATCTTTACCCACTTATCCGGAAGGAAAGAGACACCGGCGGAAGGATAAAAGAATCCTTTCTTCTCGTATTTCGTGTAGGCTAGTGTAGACGACCAGTCGTTACGTGCGGTCAGGTCAAGGAAGACTCCTTCTTTATAGCCTATCTGTGCCGTCGCAAAGACCGATTGCAGTTGGTAATGGGCATCTATTTTCTGATCGATACTGGCAGAACTGCTCATCACGATATTGGCAAGATTAAACACATTGGCATATTTCAACGAAGCATTCTTGGAATCAATGCGAGTGGAGTTAGTGATTCTGTCATTGATACTGCCGCCAATGGCTACGTCCAACGTGAAGTCATTCAATTGCTTCTTGACCATCGCCATCACGTCTCCGTACATCTGCGTTTCCTGATAATCCATTTCAATATAGCGCCCGTTCATCCCACAGAGTGCCGTAGCGGTGGAGGCATAAAATTTCTGACGCAGTTTATCGGCTGAGTAATCCAGATTGCCACGAGCCTGAAGTGTCAGCCAATCAGTGACTTTCAAATTGGCAGAAAGGGAAAGGAGCAAGCGGATACGTGCATCCTTACTCTGTATGCGGTTTTGTATCCAATACGGATTCTGTTCAAAGTCTTCGGTAAAAGTATGCCAGTTTTGTTTATTCAGCTTTCTGTCCTCGTCATAACGTTCATAGTTCTCCTTATAATAAGACAAATCCTCGCCACGAGGAAAGCGGTAGAGACCTACCAGAGGATTCATATAAAAGCCTCCCGATACGGGTTTATTCTTCACCGTCTGCTTCATGACATTCACGTTACCGTCCAATTTCAGCCTGCTGTTGAAGAGGACGGCGGTCTCTCTCAGATTGATATTGTGTTTGGAGAGTTTATTTTCATTCAGAATACCGCGACCGGTGGTGTTGGCATAGGAGAAATATGTTTGTAGCTTGTCATTTCCGGAGTTGACGGATACAGAAGTAATCGACGTCAGTCCGGTACGGAAAAAGTCACCCAAATTATCGTAAACCGTCAGATTTTCTTTTTCTCCCCAACTGTCTGTTACATCACTTACTCCGTAGCTGTTCTGCATTTCGGACAGAGAGAAAGCCTTTTCAAAAGTCAGCCCGGTAGAGAAATGAATATCCCTCCGTCCTACGGTATTTCCTTTTTTTGTAGTAATAAGAATGACTCCGTTGGCCGCCTGGCTACCATACAGGGCTGCGGCAGGAGCTCCTTTCAGGATGCTGATACTTTCCACATCCTCCGGATTCAGATTCGAGATGCCGTCACCTCCGTCCCTGTTGCCGGCATTGGCCGTACCGCCGATAGCCGAATAAGCCTGTTCCGAAGTAGAATTTAGCATGGGGACACCATCTATCACATACAGAGGCTGATTATCACCGCCCACCGACCGTACCCCACGGATACTGACTTTCGCCGATCCGCCCATGCCGGAAGAGTTCTTGCTGACCTGTACACCGGCTGCCTTTCCTGCCAAAGCCGTGATCATATTCACTTCTTTCACGCGATTCAGTTCTTCTCCCCTCACCTTTTGCACAGCATAAGCCAAAGAGGATTCTTTCTTTTCAAGCCCCAAAGCAGTTACAATCACGTGGTCAAGCAGCAGAATATTTTCTTTCAGACATATTTCAAGCATTGACCTACCCTTTACACTGACTTCCTGAGACTCGTAACCTACGAAAGAAATTTGCAGAACAGCACTATCCGGAACGGATAAAAAGAAATTCCCCTCCACATCTGTCACTGTTCCATTCGCTCCGCCTTTCTCTCTGATTGTCGCTCCGATAAGTGGTTCACCATAGGTATCGATGACCCGCCCCCTCACCGTAAAATTGGCAGAGGAGACTTTCACACATTCTTTCGACCCCGGCCGTGAAGCATAACAATCTTCTTCAAAGAAAGATAACAAGCTTATAAAACAGCAACTTATAATTATTCTTGTTTTCAACAGCATTTCAATAAGTTGTTTTTCACCATCTCCGTGCAAAAATAGCCAAATATTTTTAAATTTGTTTTTTTCCGCAACTATTTTGAGGGAAAAGAATAGATTTGTTATTTTTGTAGGAAATTACATCAATATGGAGATTGAAATCGAAAAACATCCTTTAAAACCTTTTCTCCCACCAAAAGCAAAGCTGCTGATGCTGGGAAGTTTTCCGCCACAAAGAAAACGGTGGTCGATGGATTTTTATTATCCGAACCTGAACAATGATATGTGGCGCATTGTCGGACTCTTGTTTTTCGGAGACAAAGATCACTTTCTGAACGATACGCGGAAAGCATTCTGCCGGGAACAGATTATTGACTTCCTGAATGAAAAAGGAATCGCCCTGTTCGATACAGCCTCATCTATCCGGCGTTTGCAGGATAACGCTTCGGACAAATTTCTGGAAGTGGTGCAACCGACGGACATTGCTGCATTACTCCGCCAACTGCCCGAATGCAGAGCGATCGTCACCACCGGACAGAAGGCAACGGATACGCTCCGTGCACAACTGGAAGTGGAAGAACCGAAAGTAGGAGACTATGCCGAATTTGTGTTTGAAGGACGGGCGATGAGACTCTACCGGATGCCTTCTTCCTCACGGGCGTACCCGCTTGCATTAGATAAAAAAGCCGCCGCCTATCGGATTATGTATCAGGATTTGCAGATGGTAATTTAGGTAATAGGTATTAAGTAATAAGTATTAGGTATTAATCGATAAATAGTATATAGTATGACACCTTTATTTTTGCAATATCCGGCGTGCAGTACATGCCAGAAAGCTAAGAAATGGCTAATCGAAAATAACATTGAGTACACTAACCGGCTCATTGTGGAAGATAACCCTACGGTGGAAGAGTTGAAAGCATGGATTCCACGAAGTGGATTGCCAATAAAGAAATTCTTCAACACAAGTGGTTTGGTATATAAAGAGCTGAAACTGAGCGAGAAGCTGCCTTCCATGACTGAGGAAGAACAAATCGCATTGCTGGCAACAAACGGTAAGCTGGTGAAACGCCCGTTAGTAGTGACAGACAGCTTCGTTCTGGTAGGTTTTAAGCCCGATGAATGGGAAAAAT
>ENA-UOIY01002542-UOIY01002542.1-human-gut-metagenome-genome-assembly--contig:-P114-NODE-2542-length-13442-cov-4.350564_pt1 | contig 13442 bp, 11 predicted proteins | sample MGYA00242335_ERZ723882 | MGnify/ENA metagenome assembly ERZ723882
CCACCTTGACCGCACCGCCGTCGATGCCTATGGTGTTCGTTTCAAAAATGTAACGTGTCTGGTCGTGCGTCAGACGGCTTCCTTCGATATGATTGGAATTGTACGTCAATTCGATCTGTACCTTATGGTAAATGCCGCCCGAAAGTCTTGCTTTCTTTTCCGCCGAAAGCACTTCCAAAAGGGTGGTCGGCGATTCGGGTCTTTTGTTTGCCCTGTCGGGCTTTTGCGCGTCTTCGGGAATATTCCAAGTCTTGCCCGTTAAAAACGCGCCGTCTATTTTTCCCAAAGCGCAGTAATTGCGAACGCTTCGTTCGGAAAGCCCCCACTTTTTAGCCGTTTCGGTTACGGACAAATATTTCATAAATCAAGACCTCGCTTATAAGCATATCACATTATCGGCAAAAAAGCAAGTGTGCCATCATGTGATTTCCGATGTTTTTTGCCGATACAGGAAAACATATCGTCTTTAACGCCTATCCCCCTCTTCATCCAAGCGAAAAGGCACCCGTGCGGGGTGCCTTTTGACGTGACGAGGTGAGCGTCGGATAAAGAAGCCGTGAGCTTGCGGGGCCGCGGTCTCCGAACGATCACTGCAAGAGGAGCAGGCCGAAGACCAGGGTGAAGAGGGCGACGGTCTCCACTATACCGATGACTATGAAGTAGTTGGCGGTACCCTTGCCCGTTTCGCCGAGGGCGTCGGCGGCTGCGGCGGCGACCTTGCCCTGGAAGAGCGCGGACAGGCCGATGGCGAGTCCCGCGAAGATGCCCACGAACATACACAACGTCGCGGACGCGCTGCCCGATTCGTAAGCGCTGCGGATGAAGTTCATCAGCAGGAAGCCGTAGATGGTCTGCGTGAGGGGAGCGCCCGAGAAAGCGACCATCATGAAGGGAGCGGGTCTGCCGTTGGCGTAGCATTTTTTCCAGGCGCCGACGGACGACATCGAGGCGTAGCCCGCGCCGAACGCGGAGCCGAGGGCGGCAAGGCCCAGAGCGCACGCCATCCCGATAAACTGTATTTCCATAATTCCTCCTTAAAAGTCGGTAAGTTACTTTCTTTTGTCCCTTTCGTTTTTGAGAACGCGGAAGGGGTCGTATGCGATGCCGGACCACTCCATGCCGAGCTGACCGGAGAATTCGAGAAGGTTGAGGCGCACGCCGTGTACGACGACGGACAGAAAGCCCATGACGATGTTGAGGGCGTGGCCGACGATCATGATCGCGATGCCCACGACGACGAGCGGGCCGCCGAAGCCGGACGCCATGTCGTTGAAGCTCTGAGCGATGGCGAGGGAGGCCATGCCGACGGCGAACAGGCGGATGTAGCTCATGACGTTGCCGAAGGCGGAGATGGTATTCAGGAAAGTGGTGAACGTATCGGCGAGCCCCGCTTTAAGGCCTTGAGAGAAGGACTTATCGGGGGACATGCCGCCGAAGAGTACGACGAGCAGGAAGCCCGCGCCTATGACTGCGGCGACGACGGGGATGTTGACCGCCACGCCTATGACGAGGTACAGGACCATGAAATAGAGCGCGCACACGGCCAGGAGCCAGCCCAGGTCGGCCACCCACGCGAGCGAGCGGCGGGCGATCCTGCGCCGTATGTTCATTACGCAGGCGAGCGCCAATTGTATCACGCCGATGGTGAAGCAGAACCGCATGACGTTGTTCTGCGCCTGCGACGCGGTGACGTCGAAGTACTCGGGGTAGTTGGCGAACCCGGGGATGACGAGCGCTTTGAGGAAAGGCACGTCCATGGCGGCTTCCAGCCCGAACCACGTCCCCGTCAGCGCGCCCCATATGATGGTGGTCGCCGACAGCAGGTACATGAGCAGCGTTACGTTCATTATCTTTTTCGTGCGCGCGTGGAACACGATCGTGCCGATGAGGAAGAGCGTGCCGTAGCCCGCGTCGCCTATTATCATGGCGAAGAAGAGCGCGAAGAACGCCAGGAACCAGAATGATATGTCGTACTCGCCGTAGCCGGGCACGACGCCCAGCACGTCGAACAGCGGCTTGATGAGCGCCGTCACCTTGTTGTAGCGTATCTCGGTGGGCACGCCCGCGTCCGACTCGTCCGCGTCCTGCATCATCCACGCCCAGGCGTGTTCGGATGCGGCGGCGGTGAACCTGTCCGTCTGCGAGGCGGGGATGTAGCCGCTCAGCCACACGATGCCGTCCGAGCTTTCGAGCGATGCGTCCGCGGCGGAGTATTCCACCTCGTTGCGCATTTCCAGCAGCCGCGCGGCGTAACTCTTCAGACATGCGGCGGAGTCCGCCAGCGTTTCGTCGCAGGCCGCCGTCCGCGCGCGCAGTTCCCTTTCCTCGTTTTCCAGCTCGGAAAGGCTCTTTTCGGGCAGGCGGAACTCGGTCGCGGAGAGCGCGTCGTCCGGCTTGCCCACCAGCGCGACGGCCTCCTGCTTGCCCACGGGGCGCAGTCTTATGAAAGAGAGGTCCTCGCGCGCGAGCAGAGCGCGGTACTCCCGCTTGTCCATGCGGAAGAAGTGCAGCTCGACGACGTCCGAGAGCGCGCGTACCTCGCGGGGGTCGAAATCCCCCCAATCCTTTATGCGTTCCTTTTCCAGCAGCAGCTCGGCGAGCCGCGCGTTGTTGCTCGTCTTTTCCGCAAGCGCGGCGGTCGCGGCGCGGTACGTTTCGTCGAACTCCGCGTCGGACAGCTCTCTCCCCCGCCTGCCCTTGACCTCGTACTCTTTCAGCTCCTGCGAGAGTCGGGAGAGCGCGTCGAAACGCTCGGTCAGTTCGGGGTCGGCGGCGCGCTTGACGGCGAGGTGGAGCATGCCCAGATCGCGCAGGGAGAGCAGCAGCTCGTCCTTGCGCGAGGCCCGCGCCGCGACGCATACCGATCTCATCTTCTCGATCATGACGTTGCCCCCTGACGTTTTTTCTTGGCTATCTTACCGCGCACGACGGCGCTCGTCTGCTGATCGCCCAGGTATATCTCTATCTTGCGTATGTTCTCCCGCGCCTCGGGTATCATTATCTTTTCGAAAAGATTGACGCGCTGAGTGGTGACGCGCAGCTCGCGTTCGAGCAGCTCGGTCTGTTTCCTTAGCGTTTTGAGCAACGCGTCGCAGGCGGATATCTCCCGCAGGCGCACGAGCGCCTCGTCCACCCACAGCGGGTAGTCGTCCACGTCGTAGTCCGCGTCGCGGAAGGTCAGCTCCTTGAACACGGGCACGAACACGCCCGCGATGTTCTCGCGCCCGCATACGACCTTGTCGGGAACGACGAGGCGTTCTATCTTAAAGTCCTCGGCGAACGTCGCATTCTCCGCGAACACCGCCACCCAGTCGTCCAGCCCGTCCACCGTTTCGGCGTACCGCTTTTCCGCGCGTTCCAGCTCGGCGGCGGACTTCATGATGACGGCCTGCAGCTGCTGCTTTTTGAGCCGCAGCGTGGGCAGGTATCTTTCGAACTGCCGCAGCCTGTCCTTCTGTATCTTGAGGTCGTTTTTGGTCAGTTTGACAGCGCCCATGCTCCGCCCTCCTTAGCCGAGGTCGGCAGCCTTGGGCCATCTTTCGCGCAGGAGGTTGGTCTTGAGCCCCGTTTCGGCGGGTTCGAAGCACTCGGCGAGTATCTTCCAGCCCAGATCGAGCGCCTCTTCCAGGGAGATGTTGACGCGCAGATCCATCATGCCGTCCTCGAACAGCTTGCCGTATCTGAGCAGTTTTTCATCCCACTCCGTCATCATGAAGCCCATGGACTTCTTTTCGAGGCTCTCCTTGTAGGCGCTGTACAGCTTGATCATGCAGTCCATCAACGCGCGGTGATCGTCCCGCGTTCTGCCGTTGACGTTCTGTTTGAGTCGGGAGAGCGAGCCGAACGGCTCTATCCTGCCGCCCTTGAGGTAGTACTGCCCCTCGGTGATGTAGCCCGTGTTGTCGGGGACGGGGTGCGTGACGTCGTCGCCCGGCATGGTGGTCACGCTGAGGATGGTGACCGAACCCGCGCCCTCGAAGTCCACCGCCTTTTCGTAGCGCGCGGCCAGACAGCTGTAAAGGTCGCCGGGGTAGCCGCGGTTGGAGGGGACCTGTTCCATGGTTATGGCCGTTTCCTTCTGCGCGTCGGCGAAGTTGGTCATGTCGGTGAGCAGCACGAGCACGCGCTTGCCGTCCAGAGCGAAACGCTCCGCGACCGCGAGCGCGAGGTCGGGGACGAGCGTGCATTCCACGGTGGGGTCGGCCGCCGTGTGCACGAACATCACGGTATGCCCCATCGCGCCGCTCTTTTCCAGCGTGTCCTTGAAGAACAGGAAGTCGTCGTATTTCAGACCCATGCCGCCCAGCACGATGACGTCCACCTCCGCCTGCATGGCTATGCGCGCGAGCAGCTCGTTGTACGGCTCGCCCGAAACGGAGAATATGGGGAGCTTCTGGCTCTCCACGAGCGTGTTGAACATGTCTATCATGGGGATGCCCGTGCGTATCATGTTGCGCGGGACGACCCTGCGCGTGGGGTTGACGGACGGCCCGCCGATGGGTATCATGTTCTCGGTGAGCGCGGGGCCGTTGTCCCTGGGGACGCCCGAGCCGGTAAAGACGCGGCCGAGCAGGTGTTCGGAATAGGACACCGTCATGGGCTTGCCCAGGAACCTGACGGGGTCGGTGGTGCCGACGCCCTGCGTGCCCGCAAAGACCTGCAGGAACACGAGGTCGTTGTCCAGCTTGATGACGTTCGCGTAGCTGTCGCCCACGAGCGCCAGATCCCCGTTGCGCACGCCGCTCGCCCGCACGGACACGACGTTGCCCACTATCGATTCGATCTTGGTGTAAATCTTCTGCATATCGTCAACCCGCCTGTTCGCCCGATGTCGTGAGATATATATCCCGTATGCGTTTTTCCTGTTCCTCGAAGCGCTCCGAACCGAACTCCGTGGTGTGCCAGTCGAGGAGCGCCTGGCGCAGTCTGTTGAAGAACGCGCGTATCTCGCCCTTGTCCTCCCACGGGTAGTCGCGCGTCAGTATGTCGTACATGACCGCGAACTCGCGCCGCTGACGCTCGGGTCCGCAGGCGGCGTCGATGGGGTCGAAGGAATCCTGTTGCAGGTACGCCGCGTCCAGCAGCTCGCCCTTCTGGTAGGTGACGTAGTCCTCCGCGGACACGCCCTCTTCGCCCACGACCTTCATCATGCGGTTGATCTCCGAGCTGCGTATGAGTATGGCGCGCGCCCGCTCGACCTTGTCGCCGTCCACGACGCCCTTGTATTTGGACCAGGACTCGATGGGGTGTATCGCGGGGTACTTGCGCGCGTCCGAGCGCTCGCGGGACAGACCGTGGAACGCCCCCACCACCTTGAGCGTGGCCTGCGTGACGGGCTCTTCGAAGTTGCCGCCCGCGGGCGACACCGTGCCGCCTATGGTGACGGAGGCCGTCCTGCCGTCGCGCAGACGCACCTTGCCCGCGCGCTCGTAGAAGGACGCGATGACCGATTCCAGGTATGCGGGGAACGCCTCGTCGCCGGGTATCTCTTCCAGACGCCCGCTCATCTCGCGCATCGCCTGCGCCCAGCGCGACGTGGAGTCGGCGAGCAGCAGCACGCTCAGCCCCATCTGGCGATAGTACTCCGCCAGCGTGACGGCGGTGTAGACGGACGCCTCGCGCGCGGCGACGGGCATGGAGGACGTGTTGCATATGATGACGGTGCGCTCCATGAGCGACCTGCCCGTGCGCGGGTCGGTCAGCTCGGGGAACTCCTTCAGGACCTCAACGACCTCGCCCGCGCGCTCGCCGCACGCCGCGATGATGACCACGTCCACGTCCGCGTTCTTGGCCTCCATGTGCTGGAGCACCGTCTTGCCCGCGCCGAACGGCCCGGGGACGCAGAACGTCCCGCCCTTGGCGACGGGGAGAAAGGTATCTATGCAGCGTATCTGCGTGACGAGCGTTTCGTCCGGACGCAGCCGCCGTTCATAACAGGTTATGGGCTTTTTGACGGGCCACGTGAACACCATCGACAGCGAACGTTTCGCGCCCTTGCCGTCGCGTATCACGGCGATCTCGTCATGCACGTTGTAGACGCCGCGCGGCGCGACGGACTCCACCGTCCACGCCTCGTCCGCCAGCCCGAACGGGACCATTATGCGGTGCGCGAACATGCCCTCGGGCACGGTACCCAGCGTGTCGCCCGGGCGCACCTTGTCCCCCGCCGCGACCGCGGGCGTGAACTCCCAGTCCTTGTCGGGTATGGGGTCGAGGTACTCGCCGCGCTCCAGAAAGAAGCCGCACTTCTCGGCCAGCTCGGGGAGCGGGTTCTGCAACCCGTCGTATATGCGCGTCAGCAGCCCCGGCCCGAGCGAAACGCTCATCAGCTCGCCCGTGAACTCCGCCCGATCGCCCACCTTGATGCCGTTCGTCGGTTCGTATATCTGCATGTCGGCTATGCCGCCGCCCACACGTATTATCTCGCCTTTCAGTCGTTTGCCGTCCACGAGCACGTAACCGACCTCGTTCTTGCGAATGACTCCGTCCGGTCGGACGGACACGAGGTTGCCGTTGACGCCCGTTACGCTTCCTGTAATACGATCCATCGTTTCACTCCGTTCCCCCGATCGGGATCATGTCGCGCAGCCCGTCCAGGATGCGTCCCAGCTCCGCTTTGCCCTTTTCCCGATCGAAAACATTTTTCCTTTCAAGCAGTTTCAGTTTGAGCGCGTAACCCGTGAGCGCGTGCTCGTCGAAACAATGCGTGCCCGTCAGCTCGTCCAGCTTGTCGAACTCCAGAGCGAGCAACGCCTCTTCCGCCGCGAGCGGGTCCTTGCCGCTCACCGCGTCGCTCACGGCCTTGGTCATCGCCGCGTCCTTGTCCCCGCCCGGCGCGCGTTTGCCCAGCCGCGCGTTGCGGTAGTCCGCCAGCGCGCTCCGCAGAGCGGAATGGAACTTCGCCCACTCGGAGAGCAACGGCCCCTTGTCCGAGGAGAGCGTCAGCCCCGCCAGCGCGGCGTACCGCGACTCGCTCACCGTCGACTCGCACGCCGCCAAAAACTCCGCGTACGTCAGCGGCGGCTTCCCCGACGCCCGCAGCATGGGCAGCGAGGACATCAGATAATAATACGATGCCATGGCCCTCTCCCCGTCAGATCGCGAGATCCGCGAAATACGGCGCGAGCATCTCCGCTATCGCCTCGTCCGAACAGTCGAAATATCCCGAACCGTCCTTCATCGCCAGTCGGAACCCCACCTTCACGCTCGGGTCGATCCTGATCTCCAACCCCTTGCGCACGGCATCGGCCAGCTCGCTCTTCAGCGCGTCCGTGACTTCGCCCACTTCCGCCGCGTACGGCGCGGGGTCCTCCCCGTTCATGGCGGCGCGTATGAGCTTCGCCAGCGTTTCGGGCTCCAACGTCCTGTCTATGTCCGCCGTGAGCAGCTTCTCGAACTCCTCCCGAACGGCGTTCTTGAACGCGAGCACCGCGTCGCGCTTGGCGTGCTCCGCGGTGACCTTCGCGCTGTCCTTCAATATCTTTACTTCGCTTTCGCTCTTGGCCGCTATCCGCGCCGCCTGCTCCTCGGCGTCCGCGACGATCTTAGCCGCCTGCGCCTTGGCCTCCGCGACGATACGCTCGGCTTCCGCCCGCGCCGCGTCCACGCCTTCCTTTCTGATCGCGCCGATCAGATCCCCGATCTGCATTTCCACGCTCGTTTTCTCCTTTACAGTGAAAGCTCACTCCCCTATTTTATCCTACTTTCGCCCAAATGTCAATACCGTTTTTGCAATGTTTTGCTACATTTTATGCTGTACGCATCCCCTTCTCTTACGCACCGAAAAAGACGCGGCTAAACGCGCGAAAAGCCGGGACGCTCCTGCCGATATCCCGTCCGCATTTTTCGCATACTCGGTATTATTTTTCGCATTGTCGGTAAGCGTCTATGCGCCCGCCGCGCGCCCCGACCGCCCGCCGCACGCCCAAAACAAAAAATTTTTGCCCCAACAGGCGAAAACAGTTGCTTTTTCCCGATAGCTTTGTTATAATATCAAGGCTTTAATTGTGGCGGCGTAGCTCAGTTGGCTAGAGTACTCGGTTCATACCCGATTGGTCGGCGGTTCGAATCCACCCGCCGCTACCACAAGTCCCTATGGTCAAGCGGTTAAGACACCACCCTTTCACGGTGGAATCTCGGGTTCGAGTCCCGATAGGGATACCATTGCGCGGCAACGCCCTCGGCGTGGCCGCGCAAGGACTTATTAACGGCGACCGCCGGTCTGTCGTTAAGGAAGCTTAGCTCAGTTGGGAGAGCATCTGCCTTACAAGCAGAGGGTCACAGGTTCGAGCCCTGTAGCTTCCACCAAAAAAGCTCGTAGGCATCAGCCTACGGGCTTTTTTCATGATGCCGCACGCTCGAATTTGTGACCCTCGCGCGTGAGGCAGAACAAGCACTCGCCAAGCCCCGCATCTCCCCTTGCCCCATGTGCTTGTTTGCCTCCATCCGAGGCGCAGCCGAGGAACTTCATGATGAAAATACGAAAACCGTGACCATAAATCATACTCGAGTTTTTTTATTGTATATAGTTGTCCTTGACCATGGTCATACAATATGTTAAAATGAATATAGTTTTATGTTAATCGGAGTTTAAGTATGAATTATTCTGAAAAAATTAAATCCGTCAGAGAAACGCTTTTATTCACACAAGAGGAGTTGGCTATCGAACTCGGAGTAACCCCCATTACCGTTTGCAGATGGGAAACCGGGAAAGTTGAACCAAGTATCAAAGCTAAGAAAGCCATCCGTGATTTGTGTGAACGCAAAGGCTTGATGTCAGACGATAAGAATGGCTAATACAAAAGAACAAATATCTCTGAACATGAAGCATAACAAAAGCAAAGATACTAAGCCCGAATTATTGCTTCGCAAAGAGTTATGGAGACGAGGATTTAGATATCGCAAAAATTACAAATACATTTTAGGTAAACCGGATATCGTTTTCCTCGGAGCAAAAATTGCCATATTTGTAGACGGTAAAATGTGGCATGGTTTTAACTGGGAACATCAAAAGAACGATTTCAAAAGCAATCGTGAATTCTGGATTCCCAAAATAGAACAAAATATTGAGCGAGATGCCATGGTAAATCAAAAATTGATCGAGCAAGGTTGGCAAGTAATACGTTTTTGGGATTTTGAAATCAAAAAAGATGTCGTTACGTGCGCCGATCAAATAGAAAAAGCATATAAAAATAGAACAAAAAGTGGTGCCAAAAATGCAGAAATATAAAACGATAGACTTGTGCGCCGGCATCGGCGGCATACGAAAAGGATTTGAAATGACCGGGCAATTTTGCAACATTTTAGCTGCCGAAATAGATGCAAGTGCTTGTAGAACATACGAACATTTATATAAAGAAAATCCAAAAAACGATTTGACGTCGGAAGGATTCAAATTAAAAGTAGAGGCCACCGATTACGATGTGTTGCTTGCCGGTTTTCCCTGCCAAACGTTTAGTCGGGCGGGATTGGAATTGGGGTTTGCCGATGAAGAGAAAGGCATTATATTTAGCCACATAGCCGATATAATCAAACGTACCCGTCCCAAAGCAATTTTTTTGGAAAATGTGGATAATTTAGTTCGTCATGATAACGGAAAAACTTTCGACACAATAATTTTTACTCTTGAGAAAAAATTAAACTATAAAATCATAGGTGTTAGCCATGATGAAGACGGCAATTTAAACTATTCGGGAAAAAACTTTATTAGAAACTCAAAAAATTTTGGCATTCCGCAAAATCGCCCCAGGACCTATATTATTGGATTTGACAGAACTTTTTATGGCATTTCCGTTAATTGTTTAAACAATTCACTTCCTATCGAAAACGACCTGCATCTGTACAATGATTTAAACGATCTACTTGAAATGAAAGCGCCCGCAAAATATTACATGTCGTCGGGTTATTATAATACCCTAATCAAGCACAAAGAACGTGAACACAACAAAGGCAACGGATTCGGCTATGTAATAGTAAATCGTCCCGAAATTAAATCGCCAATAGCCAATACAATTCTCGCTACAGGCGGATCCGGAAAAGAACGAAATTTGGTATTAGATCCACAACCTGATATTCCGGGGATGATTGTTCCGGGCAAGCATTCTCCCATAAATGATGACTGTGTGCGAGTAATGACTCCTCGAGAATGGGGAAAGTTGCAAGGATTTATCAATTACGCATTTATAAAAAACGGAATAGATGAATTTTCTTTTCCCGAAGGAACAAAAGACGGCCAAATGTACAAACAATTCGGAAACTCCGTTACGATTCCCGTCGTCAAAACCATGGCTGAGTTTATGTTGGAATGCTTTTCTCGTTTATCGCATAATTGAATAGAAAACATACACGGCAAACATCTTTAAATAGTACGCTACATTTTTAAAATATTTTAAAAATGTAGCGTACTATTTTTAAAAAAGGTATTGACATGTAGATTTTTAAAATGTATAATATATTTGAAAATTATATTGTACGGAGGATCATATAATGAGTAAAGGTTCTGAAACGAAAAGAGCATGCTTTGTAAGATTGGCCGAAGCACGGACGAACAAAATCCTTGATATGTTGCGTTTGCTCGGCAATTGTTCAAGCAAGGGAAATTATGAATACACGGATGAAGATGTGAAAAAGATCTTTAATGCAATCGAAAAAGAAGTAAAAAATACAAAAAATAAATTTTTGGGTATCGAATCCAAAGAAGAAAGATTTACATTAAATTAAGGGGATTAAAATGAGAGAGATAAGCTGGGATTTTCCCTTATTGGGGACAGGGAATCAGAGCGGAAATAATATCGCGGCAATAACCATGTTCAAGGGTAGCGGTATAATGGATGGCTTGGCAAGAGAAGTATGTCAAAATTCGCTCGATGCCAAAGACAGGACTTTGTCGCCGGACACTCCCGTTAAAATCAAATTCGAACTTGTCGAAATTGAGAAAAAAGGCTTTTCCATGTTTGACGGGTATGAAAAAGCGCTGGAAAGCAGCATCGCTTATTGGTCTACAAGTCCTTTGAGTACTCCCAAGATAATGGAATTCTTATACAATGTAAAAAAGGCCCTTGATGTTGAAAAAATTCCCGTTTTGGTTATGAGCGACTATAATACAAGCGGATTAAACGGAATAAATGCCAAGCCCGGAGAAAAATCTTTTTGGGATTTTTTGGTAAATGTAGATGGACTTTCCAACAAAATCGATGATAATAGCGCAGGAAGTTTCGGTATAGGTAAAAATGCTCCTTTTGCGTACTCCGCTTTGAATCTGGTTTTTTACAATACTTTGGCTAAAGACGGCGGGCGCGGGCTTGAGGGCGTCGCAAAATTGGTAACGACACAAAAAGCATATAACGGTACTCTTCGTCCCACTCAGCCCATCGGAAAGTATTTGTTTTTAGAGGATGAATATACGGGAAGACCCATTTTGCCTACGGATAATTGTCCGTTATCAAAACTTGATATTTTCAACAGGACCGAAATAGGTACGGACGTGGCCGTTTTTGGCTTTAAAACAAACGAATACGACGACTGGGAAAAAAATATTGCAATTGCGATCATAAAAAATTTCGTTTTAGCGATATCAAACGGTAAACTTGAGGTGGAAATAAAGTCTTCAAAGACCACTTACACCATATCAAAATCCAACATCGAAAGCTTGTTGTTCAAAAATTTTTCAGACGAACCTCAATTAAAATATACCCGCCAAACATATGAGACCTTAACCGAGGTAGAGCCTATAAAGGTTACAATAGAAGAGAACGACGACTTGAGTATCTATGTAAAATACGAAGACACCTATGCTCAATCGTTATCACGTTTCAGATCAACGGGTATGCTGATCAATACCACTACTTCTGATGTACTTCCCCATTTTTCCGTGGTCCTTGTTGTAAACGATGTAGGCGAAATGAAATTAAGCAAAACTCTGCGCGAATCAGAGCCACCTCAACATACCGAATGGAAAGCCAAAAATATAACAGACAATGTTACTTTAAAAAACAGAGCGGCCAGAGATATACGAAAAATAGGCAAAGAAATCCAACGCATACTCGATGAGTTTGAAAAAGCAGATATAACAGACAAAATGGATGCCGGAGTCGGAGATTATTTACCGGATTCAGCAGACGAAGGCGGCTCTCGAGAAGGTAATGACGGATTGAAAACCGATATTAAAATCAATGAAATTCGCATTCCGGAGGGGAAAGTCATATATAATCGCCAATATGAAACCGCGGAGAGCGGCGAAGGAGCGGCGACCGCCAAATCGGGAATAAAAGCGGGAAAGAAAAAAAGGAAAAAGAAAACGTCGGTTAAAATATCGGTTGTCGACCCCACCCACGAGCCGAATAAAGGCATAGTTCAAGGCAACGGTAATGTCAAAATCGTTTCGCCAAAAATCATCGATCAAAGGATTTTTTATAAAGCAGCCAACAAATATCAATTTTACGTCAATTCGCCACAAGACTATTCTCGAGTATTTTTACAATTTTATGCGGGACGCGATGACGGAGAAAACGATCCGGTTATCGTTAAAAACGTAAAACAAGACAATATACCGAGAATGGACGTTAATTCACAAAAAATCGGCCCTATTTCTTTACACCAAGGAAACAATACGTTGTTCATAGAATTTGATAATAGCGAGATCATGGCACTGATTCCGGTATTCACCATGGAGGTATAACCAATGAGAAACAAATCTATTGAATATCCTCATCCCGTACTAAACGAATACACCAACGATTTTCAAGGATGCTCGTTCTCAATTGAAATGGTATCACATAGCGACAAAGGAAATTCATTGTCATTTGAAATAAAATGTAATTTACAATGTGACGGCATTGCAAAATTGCTGAAAGACGGATTCGCCAAAGCCGTTTTGAGAGCAACTTGCAACCGCACTTCATTTAGAACGGTGTACCCATTAAATCTTGATACCGCCACCACAATAGATATTCCCAAAAAACTTGTAGCCGGCGATATTGATCTTCAAGCCATGATAGTATCCGGCGGCGAATACGGTACATATTCTTTACCTGAATTTAACCAAAATTATTTCGGTTCACAACAATTTCGTTTGGAGAAAGGATTTGTGATCGCGACCGAGCCCGGCATGAAAGTCAAACTGGATAAAAAATTGGAAAATGACATGGCGGGAGTGGTCCAAGTCGCAGTTGGTCACGATATCACGGAAATGAGGGTAAATTACGCCACGATAAAAGAGAACAATACCGAATTAACCAATTATATTGTTATTACATTGCCGGAAACAGAATTTATGAATTATACGAAACTTCGAACGAAAAAGCATTTGAAAAACGGTATTGAACGTTTTTTACAAGCATCATTGATTTTACCGGCCGTCACGGAAGCTATCTCGAAATTAAGAATGGAAGAATACATGATCGAAAATTTTGAAGAGGGAGAGTATGAAATTATTTATAAAGGCA
>ENA-UOIY01002544-UOIY01002544.1-human-gut-metagenome-genome-assembly--contig:-P114-NODE-2544-length-13430-cov-5.907589_pt1 | contig 13430 bp, 5 predicted proteins | sample MGYA00242335_ERZ723882 | MGnify/ENA metagenome assembly ERZ723882
ACAATAATATCAACATTCAAATGAACTACTGGCCTGCGTGCCCCACCAATCTCTCTGAATGTACATGGCCTTTGATTGACTTTATACGTAGTCTGGTAAAACCTGGCGAGAAAACAGCGCAAGCCTATTTCAACGCCCGCGGGTGGACAGCGTCCATCTCTGCCAATATCTTCGGATTCACAGCTCCCTTATCCAGCAAATCTATGGCATGGAACCTGAATCCTACTGCCGGTCCGTGGCTGGCAACGCATATATGGGAGTATTATGATTATACGCGTGACACGAAATTCTTAAAGGAAATCGGCTACGACCTTATCAAAAGCAGCGCACAGTTTGCGGTAGACCACTTGTGGCACAAGCCCGACGGGACTTACACCGCCGCGCCTTCCACCTCTCCCGAACACGGTCCGGTGGACGAGGGAGTCACTTTCGCGCATGCCGTAGTACGTGAAATATTACTGGACGCTATCCAGGCAAGCAAGGTACTCGGAACGGACGCCAAAGAGCGCAAGCAATGGGAAAACGTATTGACCAAACTCGTTCCGTACCGCATAGGACGCTACGGCCAGTTACTGGAATGGTCTACCGACATAGACGATCCGAAAGATGAACACCGGCACGTCAACCACCTGTTCGGATTGCATCCGGGACATACCATCTCTCCCGTGACTACCCCCGAACTTGCACAGGCAGCCAAAGTGGTACTGGAACATCGCGGAGACGGCGCTACCGGCTGGAGCATGGGTTGGAAACTCAACCAATGGGCACGACTGCAAGACGGAAACCATGCGTATAAACTGTACGGCAATTTGTTGAAAAACGGTACGTTGGATAACCTCTGGGATACCCATGCGCCTTTCCAGATAGACGGAAACTTCGGCGGTACGGCAGGAATAACCGAGATGTTATTGCAAAGCCACATGGGATTCATCCAACTTCTTCCCGCTTTGCCGGATGCCTGGGCAAACGGCTCGATAAGCGGAATCTGCGCCAAAGGGAATTTTGAGGTTTCTGTCTCCTGGAAAGAGGGACAACTGGAGAAAGCTATCATTCATTCCAAATCCGGGGTTCCCTGCAACGTAAGATACGGAGACAAGACGCTCAAGTTCAAGACCGTAAAAGAGAAGAAATACGAAATCACTTTAAAAGGAGACAGGTTGACCGTTCTATAAAGAAGGCATCTGTCATCACAAACAAACCTGCTTCACATGAAAACAAAATACGCTGTTCTGTCAAGCCTTTTCTTTATCATACAGTTAATCGGTGTTCTCCCTCTCCGGGCAGAACACTATTACTTTAAACAAATCTCTCTGAAAGAAGGGCTGCCGTCCAACGTACGCTGTATTCTCCGGGATGAGCAAGGATTCGTATGGATAGGCACCAAATCGGGACTGGGAAAGTTCGACGGGCACGAACTGAAAAGATACAAACACCAGGCAAACGACCCGAACTCGCTTCTCCACAACCTGATTTATCAGATTGCCGAAGACAAGCAACACAATATCTGGGTACTGACTGAAAAAGGTATTGCCCGCTACCAGCAGCAGAGCAACGACTTCACGTTCCCCACGGACGAGGACGGGAAGAATATCACCGCCTATTCCTTCTGCCTTGTCCCGGACGGAATCCTCTTTGGCGGCAAAGACAGGATTTACAAATATAGTTATGACGATTCTTCTCTCCGGCTTCTGCAATATTTCAACGCCAACTCTTTTAAAATCAACGCTCTCAGTATGTGGGATTCAAAGACGTTGCTTTGTTGCAGCCGTTGGACAGGCATATACCTCGTAGACCTGCATACGGGAGAGCACAGACGCCCCCCCTTCGACTGCGGGCCGGAAATTACCACTATGATGACCGACAGCCGGAAAAGAATATGGATTGCCCCTTACAGCGGCGGACTACGCTGCTACTCATACGACGGCAAACTACTGGCTTCGTACTCCACCCGCAACTCCGCCCTCAGTAACGACATCGTCCTAAGCCTCGCCGAAAGGGAAGGGCAACTGTGGATAGGAACGGACGGCGGCGGAATCAATATCCTCACCCCCGAAACCGGGGAAATCTTCCAACTGGAATATATCCCGGGACGTGAAAACTACTCTCTCCCCGCCAACTCTATTCTCTGCCTGCACAACGACCACAATAACAATATATGGGCAGGAAGCACCTGCAACGGATTAATCAGCATCCGGGAAGTGTTCATGAAAACCTACACCGACGTAGTCCCCGGCAACGACCGCGGACTAAGCAACAGCACCGTGCGAAGCCTTTACCGCCAATCGACCGACAGTATCTGGATTGGTACGGACGGCGGCGGTATCAACCTCTTTAACCCGCGTACCGAGAAATTCACCCATTATCTTTCTACCTGGAACGATAAAATAGCGTTTATCAGCGGATTCACTCCCGGAAAACTACTGATTTCCCTTTTCTCCAAAGGAGTATTCATATTCAACCCCGCAACCGGGGAGAAACAGCCTTTTACCATTGTCGACAAAGAAACTACGACACAACTTTGCAACCGGGGTAAATCGGTCAACTTATATCAGAACACCCCCAACACCGTGTTATTACTGGGCGACCATGTCTACCAGTATCACCTGAAAGAAAAGAAATTCGACAAGGTCACCGGAGAAGAAGGGAAAAGTATTGTCGGCACGCTCGTCCCCTTCAAGCACGAGAACAACCGGACTTACATCAACGATTTCAAACATATCTACGAACTGCACGATGGGGATTCCTTGCTGCAAACAACCTTCGAATGTTATCAGGATACCGTAATCAGTTCGGCGTCACACGACGAGCACGGCGATTTCTGGATAGGAAGCAATTTCGGCCTTATCCACTACAACCCCGTTTCCCAAAAGCAGACGCACATCCCTACCAACCTGTTTACCGAAGTCAACATGGTGCAATGCGACCAGAGGGGCAAAGTATGGATAGGTGCGGATAATCTACTTTTCGCCTGGCTTATACAGGAACAGAAGTTCGTTCTCTTCGGAGAGTCGAACGGAGCTATCCAAAACGAATATCTGCCCAACGCCCGGTTGGTAAACAATGAGGGGGATGTCTATATCGGCGGTGTAAAGGGTATGCTGCGCATTGACGGCCAGCTGCTGCTGAATACATCGGAAATGCCGGAACTGCAACTGTTGGATATTATCATCAATGGTGAGCCTGCACAGAACAAACTATATAGTCATCCGGCAGCAATCTCTGTCCCATGGGACAGCAATATCACCATCCGAATCATGTCGAAAGAAGAGGATATCTTCCGTAAGAAAGTCTACCGCTATCGGATAGAGGGGCTGAACGACCAGTATATCGAATCGTACCAGCCGGAATTGGTAATCCGGTCGTTACCACCGGGCAATTACAAGATTATGGCTTCATGCACAGCGAAAGACGGCAGCTGGATTCCCAACCAGAAAATACTAGAACTAACCGTACTTCCGCCATGGTATCGCACGTGGTGGTTCATTCTCGGTTGCACCATTCTCATTGCCACCATAATCATCGAAACTTTCCGCAGAACATTGAAACGTAATCAGGAAAAACTGAAATGGGCGATGAAAGAGCATGAGAAACAGATGTACGAGGAAAAGGTACGTTTTCTTATCAATATCAGCCACGAACTACGGACTCCGCTGACGCTGATTCATGCGCCACTCAATCAGATTTTGAAGTCGCTCTCTTCCGGAGACAGCCAATATCTGCCGTTAAAAGCCATCTACCGGCAGGCACAACGAATGAAGAACTTGATTAATATGGTGCTCGACGTGCGGAAAATGGAAGTAGGGGAGAGTAAACTGCAAATTCAGCCTCATCCGCTCAATCAATGGATTGAACACGTTTCGCAGGATTTTATCAGTGAGGGGGAAGCAAAGAATGTGCATATCCGCTATCAGCTCGACCCACGGATAGAGAAAGTCAGTTTCGATAAGGACAAATGCGAGATTATCCTAAGTAACCTGCTTATCAATGCCTTGAAACACAGTCCGCAGGACACGGAAATAACGATTGCTTCGGAACTGCTGCCCGAAGAAAACCGGGTGCGTATCTCCATCATCGACCAGGGATGCGGACTGAAACAAGTGGATACGCACAAGCTCTTTACCCGCTTCTACCAGGGAACGGGAGAACAGAGCGGAACAGGAATCGGCTTGTCTTACTCCAAGATTCTGGTGGAACTGCACGGCGGCTCTATCGGCGCACAGGATAATGAAGAAACCGGAGCCAGCTTTTTCTTTGAGTTGCCGTTGAGGCAGGAACCGGAAGAAATCATCTGCGAGCCAAAAGCTTATCTGAACGAGTTGATGATGGATGAAAACAGCGGGCTGCCATCCATAAAAGAAGTATTCGATACCACTCCATACACTATTCTCGTAGTGGATGACAATCCGGATATGACAGACTTTCTGAAAAGAACGTTCGAAGGATACTTCAAACGGATAATTATCGCCGGAGACGGGGTGGAAGCCCTTCAACTGGTCAGAAGCCATGTCCCTGATATTATAGTCAGTGACGTGATGATGCCCCGGATGAACGGCTACGAGCTTTGCAAAACGATTAAAGAGGATATCACTATCAGCCACATCCCAGTCATTCTGCTAACTGCCAGAGATGACAGGCAAAGCCAAATAAGCGGTTACAAGAATGGAGCCGACGGATATTTAAGCAAACCCTTCGAAGTGGAAATGCTGCTGGAACTGATCTGCAACCGGTTGAGAAGCAGAGAATATACCAAGAAAAGGTATCTGAACGCAGGACTAATCCCCACACCGGAAGAGAGCACCATCAGTCTGACTGACGAAACGTTCCTGATTAAGCTAAACAGCGTCATCCAAGCGAATATGGACAATACTGGCTTGGGCATCCAGTTTATCTGCCAAGAAGTAGGATTGGGCCGTTCTTCACTTTATAACAAGCTGAAAGCACTTACAGGCATGGGGGCGAACGACTATATCAGTAAGCTCCGTATAGAAAAAGCCATTACATTGATATCCAGCACAGATATGTCCTTCTCTGAAATTGCAGAGAAAACCGGATTTACCACTCCGAGTTATTTCAGTACGGCATTCAAGCAATATACAGGAAAGACACCCAGCCAATATAAGGAAAAGAGAAAGAAAGGTCTGACTGATAAATAATATCATCATTTTTCGTTCTTTATACTGGCTGAAGTTTCCGGCTGCAAGCCAATGCACCGTATATTGACCGATTACAAAACGGGCTGCCACAGAATCACTTCTCCGGCAGCCCTTCTTTCATTAAATTAGAAAACAGAGAGTATGATACAGTTTATTCCTGACCTCCCCCTAAAGCACGGTATAGGTTAATTAAACTTTGTATTTCAGTAAAATGATTGGCCGTCTGCGAGAGTTGCGCGGTAAGCAATGACTGCCGGGAGGTAAGGACTTCCAGATAGGTTGTATTACCATGCTCCATCAACAGAGTAGTGCTTCGCAGAGCCGTTTGCAGGGAAGTGATCTGTTTATCCAGCAAGATTCTTTTTCCCTGACTGGTTTGATAGGCAATCAACGCATCATTCACCTCACTACCGGCATTGAGCAACGTTTGCTGAAAGCCGAGCGCTGCTTCTTCCTGTTGCGCACGGGCAATGCGATATTGTGCCACCACCTGTCCTTTATTAAAGAGCGGCTGCGTGAGCGAACCTACCGCTGATGCCAGAAACTTACCCGGATTAAGAATCAAAGACCCGGCAGAGTTCGTCCATCCGGCACTTCCGCTTAAAGTGATAGAAGGATAGAAAGCCGAACGTGCCGCATTGGTTCCATAGAACGCTGCTTCCAGTGTCCGCTCGGCAGAACGGACATCGGGACGGGAAGAAAGCATCCGGACAGGAATCCCTATCGAAAGATCCGTAGGAAACTGCTGCTTTGCCAGCATACCGCGCTCATAATTACGGGGTGTCTCCGCCAATAATAAGGCAAGGCTATTCTCCACCTGACTGATCTGCTGCTGCAAATCGAGTACAGAACTCTGCACCTGATAATAAGCAGCTTCCATCTGCGACACAGCGGATTCGTTTGCCAGTCCGGCATTCATCAGAGCGCGGGTGGAGGCCACGGTTTCTTTCCATGCCGTCTCCGTCTGACGGGAAAGGTCGAGTTGCTCATCCAGCATCAGCAGGGTATAGTAAGTATTGGCTATGCCTGTTATCAACTGGGTACGGACAGCCTGACGATAATCCTCGCTTTGAGCATAAAGTGCTTTCGCCTGTTTTTTGGCATTGCGCATACGACCGAATACGTCCAGCTCCCAACTGGCAGTAACGGGCAATGAATAAGCCTGCGTAGCCTTGTGTGTATCAAAACTGCTCACCGTTCCCTGCGGGGAAAGGGCAAAAGCAGGCAGAAAAGCAAGTTTGGCAGACATCAGTGCCGCCTGTGCCTGTTCCACACGAAGCTGGGCGGACTGATAGTCGGTATTAGTCTGTAATCCCACTTCGATGAGGGATTGCAGATAAGGATCGGTGAAAAGTTCCCGCCAGTCCATATTACCCAGACTGGCAGTGTCCTCGACCACCACTTCCTCCCCATAAAGATGGTCGGGGACGATAGTGGCGGGTTTGTATTTGGTATAGATGCCACAACCGCTCAACGACAGACTGATGGCAACTAATGTGATGATATTCTTCTTCATTCTTTCTTTCATTTAGTTACGTTCGCGTTCAACTTCACTCTTTTCTTTCTCTAAAAGCACCTGTACGTCTGCTTCCTCCTCCATCGGTTTGCGGATTTTTTCCTGCAAAAATTCAAAGATGATGTAGAAAACCGGAACGACAAAGAGCAATGCCAGTGTCCCGACAACCATACCGCCTACTACACCCGTACCCAGCGAACTGTTACCGTTGGCACCTGCACCGGAAGAGAACATCAGCGGAAGCATACCGAAAATCATCGTCAATACCGTCATCAGGATAGGACGCAAGCGGACTTGTGCGGCAGAGTAAGCAGATTCCACGATACCCATTCCTTTGCGACGGCGCTCTATGGCGTACTCTGTAATCAGAATTGCTGTCTTAGCCAACAAACCGATTAACATAATCACCCCTGTCTGCAGATAGATATTATTCTCCAATCCAAGGAACTTGGCGAAAAGGAACGAACCCATCAGTCCGAACGGCACGGAGAAGATAACGGCAAACGGCACGAGGAAACTCTCGTAAAGACAGGCCAGAATCAGATAGATCAGGAAGACACAAATCGCATAGATAAAGACTGTCTGTGCACCACCGCTACTTGCTTCTTCGCGTGCCATACCACCATATTCGTATCCGTAGCCTGCCGGCAAAGATTGTGCGGCTACTTCTTCAATGACTTTCTGCACCTCACCGGAAGAGTAACCGTCGGCAGGATTCACATTGGCAGTGATGGTACTGTAAAGATTGAAACGGTTGGCCGTTTCCGGTCCCAGCACTTGCTTCAGCGTTACGAACTGGCTTACCGGAGCCATCTCCGTACCATTGCGTACAAACATATTGTTCAATGCCTGTTCGTCGAGACGATATTCAGGTGAAGCCTGCATCATCACACGATATACTTTACCATACTGATTGTAGTTGGAAATATACGCACCACCGCAATAGCTCCCCACTGCATCGAGCACTGCACTTGGCGAAATACCCGCACGCTTACATTTGGCAGCATCCACTTCCACCGATATCTGCGGGAAGTTGATAGCATAAGAGGTATAAGCCATTGCTACCTCCGGACGCTGGTTCAAAGCACCGAGGAACTGTATAGCCGCTTCATAGAACGTAGCCAAATCTCCACCCGTCATGTCCTGAAGGTTCAGTTCGAGGGAGTTACCCATACCGTAACCCGGAATCATGGCAGGCTGGAAGCTGAATACTTGCGCTTCCTTTAAAGATTGGAATTGTGCATTGAGGCGGGAAACCACGGCATCCGAGCTATGTTCCTTACCTTTTCGTTCACTCCAGTCCTTCAAGCGGATAATGATTGTACCGTAAGAAGTTCCCTGCCCGGATATAAGTCCATACCCTGCCACGCGGGCATAGTGTTCTATTTCAGGTGTATCTTTCAGGATATTTTCCAAACGGTCCATCACCTTCGTTGTTTCTTCGAGCGTGCTTCCCGGTGAAATGCTGACATTCACCATGATAACACCCTGATCCTCCTGCGGCACAAGCCCCGTCTTGGTGGTACTCATCAGATAAACCAACAGGGCAACGGCAACTGCCAACGAAGTCCATACCATCCAACGGTGGCGGATGAAGAACATCACACCTCTCTTATATTTACCCAGTACGGTATTGAACGAAGCATTATACGCAGCGCGTACCCGTCCGTTAATACTCTTAGCGCTCTTGGTTCCGTCCGACGGACGCATCATGATGGCGCACAAAGCAGGACAAAGCGTCAAGGCCGAAATCATGGAAATACCTACGGCAGTTGCCATTGTGATACCGAACTGTGTATAGAATACGCCCGAAGTTCCTCCCATAAATGTAACGGGAATAAACACAGCCATAAACACACAGGTACAGGAAACGATAGCCATCGTCACATCGCCCATTGCATCTTTAGTGGCAAGATAAGGCGACTTATACCCGGCATCAAACTTGGACTGCACCGCTTCCACCACCACAATAGCATCATCCACCACCGTACCGATGGCAAGCACCAAGGCAAACAGCGTCAGGATGTTCAGACTGAATCCCGCAGCCACCAGACAGGCAAACGTACCTACCAATGATACGATAATGGAGATGGAAGGGATAAGAGTGCTTTTAAGATCCTGCAAGAAGAAATATACCACAAGGATTACCAGGATGATGGCAATAATTAGTGTCTCCACCACATTGTGTATGGAAGCGAAAAGGAAGTCGTTCGAACTCATCATGGTGACAAACTCTGTTCCTTCCGGCAGATTTTTCTCCATCCGCTCTATCTGCGCGGTAATCTCTTTATTAACAGCGGTAGCATTGGAACCGGCTGTCTGGAAAATCATATAGAGAACGGCAGGCTGACTGTCCATCTCACTACGGAAACTATATGTCATAGTGCCCAGCTCTACTTCCGCCACATCTTTCAAGCGGAGTATCGATCCGTCCTCACGCGAACGGACAACCGTATTCTGAAATTCCTCCACGCTCTTCAGGCGTCCGCGATATTTCATCGTAAACTGGAAAACGTTCTGCGAACTCTCACCCAGCGAACCGGTAGGAGCTTCAATATTCTGCTCACCCAGTACAGCCGTGATGTCCGACGGTACCAGCCCGTATTGTGCCATCCGTTCCGGTTTCAGCCAGATACGCATACTATACGTATCACCCAGCTCCATGACGTCTCCTACTCCCTCAATACGTTTTATCTGGGGAATAACATTGATGTCCAAGTAATTGGCCAGGAAAGTCTGGTCATAACGGCCATCAGTGCAGACCAAAGCACCGATCTGCAAGAAACTGGTCTGGCGCTTCATCGTGCTTACACCGACTTTCGTCACTTCGGCCGGAAGTAATCCCTGCGCCTTAGCTACACGGTTCTGCACGTTGACTGCTGCCATATCGGGGTCTGTGCCCTGCTTGAAGTAAACCTGAATAATAGCCAAACCTGCATTGGAGGCACTCGAACTGATATACATCATGTCTTCCACACCGTTGATACTCTCTTCCAGGGGCATGATGACACTGTTCATCACTGCCTCGGCATCAGCACCGGTATAGCTGGCAGTCACATATACCGTCGGAGGTGCAATATCGGGATATTGCTCCACGGGCAACGTGAAGAGTGAAATAAGCCCGATAGCCAGAATCAATACGGAAATGGAGATTGCCATCACCGGCCTCTTTATAAACATATTTCCTTTCATAATCAGTCTCCTTCTTATTTAACTTGCGTGCCTTCGCGCACCAGTCCGGCGCCTTCCGATACAATTTCATCACCGGCTTTCAGTCCGTCCAATACCACATATTCGCGTCCGTCATTGATACCGGCCACAGTTATCAGGGTAGAGACAGCCTTACCGTCCACTACCTTATATACAATCGTCTTGTCCTGCATCCGCACGGTAGCCGTCTGCGGAATGGCAATACAGTCTTTATAGATACTCGGCACTACTACCGTGCCCGATGCTCCGCTATGAAGCAACCGTGATTCGTTGGGGAACACCACACGCGCTACGACAGTACCCGTCTGGCGGTCGATGACTCCGCTGATGGATTCAATGACACCTTTCTTATCATAAACCGAATTGTCGTTCAAGTGCAATTCCACTTCCGGCATATTCTTCAATGCCTCATCCATATCACCATACTGGCGGGTAAGGGCAAGCAACTGATTCTCGGTCATGGAAAAATAGACATACATATCCGAGTTGTCGCTGACTGTGGTAAGCGGATAAGGCATATTAGCACCTACCAATGCACCCACGCGATAAGGCAATGCGCCTACTACTCCGTCACTGGGACTTTTCACCTCGGTATAAGAAAGGTTGTTGCGGGCACTGATTTCCTGGGCTTCGGCCTGTGAGAGTTGTGCCTTGGCAGTGAGATAAGTGTTCTCGGCTGTTTTCAGACTAAATTCGGAAACAACTTTCTGTGCATACAGTTCTTTGTTGCTCTTGTAAGTCAGTTCGGCGGTACCCAGCCCGGCACGTGCTGCTTCTACATTGGCAGTGGCAGTTTTCAGTGCAGCCTTGTAAGGAACCTGGTCGATAACGAAGAGTAATTGTCCCCGGCGTACTTTCTGTCCTTCGGTCACACAGAGTTTCTCAATCGTTCCCGACACCTGTGGATAGATGTCAATATCCTGCCGCCCGCGTATAGTCGCCGAATAGGAAGAAGAAAACTCTTTGTCCACCGCTTCTATCTGCATTACTGCATAAGAAGAAGATTTCACTCCCGCATCCGATGCCTGCTTGCAAGATGCCATCCACACTGTACAACCGACAATCCCTATCAGCCGTATCCATTTTTTGCTTACTGTAATCATACTTTCTCTTTTGTTCTTTTGTTAAATCCTGGACAAAAGTAGGAGAAAAGAACAAGGCAATAGTGACCAATTTCCCTCCATAAATGTCCTATTCTCGCCTTTTTCATTTATTATAGCTAACTATTTGTCAATAAACGACATATCAGACAATTATAAAGGCAATCAGGACATTCCGTTTTCCGCTTTATTCACCAACTTTGCAAAAAGAAAAAAAGAAAAGAATATGGAAAAAGAGAACATCAGACCAATAGATATAAAAGACTTTAAGGACAGTCAGCATACACTGGACTATATAGATAATGATTTTGCAATAGTCAACAGCTTGGAAGGAATTCCTGATAATAATGATATTGTCAGACTGGAATGTTTCATCATCGCCGTCTGTATAGAAGGGTGCATCCAACTGGACATCAACTACCGGACTTACCAGTTGAAGGCAGGCGATCTATTGCTCGGCCTTCCCAATACCGTCATCAGCCATACGATGTTAAGCCCTAAATATAAGGTAAGGCTTGCAGGATTCTCCACCCGTTTTCTGCAACGTATCATTAAAATGGAAAAGGAGACGTGGAACACAGCCGTTCATATCCATAACAATCCGGTGAAGTCCGTAAGCGACGAAGAAGACAATTCTGTTTTCGGATTCTACCGGGATTTAATTGTGGCCAAGATAAATGATGAACCTCATTGCTACCACAGGGAAGTGATGCAGCATCTCTTTTCCGCTCTCTTCTGTGAGATGTTGGGGCAGCTTCATAAGGAAATCGAGTGCTCCGACAAGTCGGATCGTTCGAGAGAGAATATCAAGCAGGTGAATTATACCTTACGGAAATTCATGGAGCTATTATCAAGAGACAAAGGTATACACCGCTCGGTGAGTTATTTTGCCAACGAGCTCTGTTATACGCCCAAACATTTTTCAAAGGTTATCAAGCAGGCGTGTGGCAGAACTCCGTCAGACTTGATTAATGAAACGGCTATGGAGCAAATAAAATACCGGTTGAAGCATTCGGACAAGTCTATCAAAGAAATTGCGGAAGAGTTCAACTTCCCCAATCAATCCTTCTTCGGGAAATATGTAAAAGCATATTTGGGAACATCACCGGCCAGTTACCGGAGCAGAAAAGAGGATATATGAAGAAACGCATATTTTATCTATTCTGTACCTCATAATTCGAGCTCCTCTCTTCTGAATCAGAAAAAACGCCTGTAATTTAAAACAGCACAATTCGCAAGCGATACCAAACGTCTATTATTGCTAGACAAATTGCAGTAAAGCAGACCTTTTAAAAGTATAAAAAGCCACTATATCATCAGACATATATCAGATTGCTATTTACAAACCAACAGAAAAGAAAGACAAACCAGCTCTAATTCTGCTCTCCCAAAACCCAGTTTCGCTTCCTTTAAAAGGAACCGACGGTTTGTTTATACCAAAGAGAGCGTTTGTTTTAAACAAACCGAAGCTTTGATTACACCAAACCGATGGTTTAGTGACACCATATATTGCATATTTCAAGGAAATAAATGCAATATAAAAAGAAAAAGTGCATATTCAGTTGCAAGAATATGCACTTTTTCTTCTATTAGGTCCTTTTATCTTATTCCGGTTTTCTTCTGAATCTTAAAAATGGAACAGAAATGGAAAACTCTAATTCCTCATACAGCCCCATAAGCCTAACGATTCTCGGTATCTTTCATACACCGTACAGAGAATGCATGAGAACGACCGGAAGAGTGAGTCCACGTCTTATCGGAAACTTTATAATACAGAGAAGTAGCTCCCTGATCCTTGTCATTTCCATAACTGCTTGCCGATGAGTTAGACCAATAACAAGCGGCACCCTTAGCGGTATCCAATCCTGTATTGTTGCCATTATTACCGCCGTTGGAACCCCACTTACAACCTGCCAACGGCCAATAAGCATAGTTCGTACCGTCATAGCAATATTTAAATACCGCAGTTGCGCTCTGTTTCACAAATTCACCTTTCTGTTCTATCTCATCCAATACGCGAGGAGATACAACCCGGTAACCTTTCGGACAAGGATCATAAATAGATTTATGACCGTCAGAAGGATTGAGATAAGTGCTCGATTCATTCGGGTTACCCCAGAAGTCATCTTTACGATCAGTACGTGCACCGGTCCATGCGCCCAGATACCAGTCGGATTTTGTATTCTCTACATTATTGGTATAAAGCAATGCACGGGGATTTTCTATAGAGAATCGGACGTTGGTGGCTTCGGTAGGTATATTAGTACCCACGGTTCCCGACCAGCCGACCGGCGTAGGACGTCCCCATTGGAAGTAAACACCGTTTTGCTTCCAGTTGTCTCCTTCGCACGTCATATAAGTACCCAGATTACGATCCAACACTACATATCCCGTATTACCATAAGGGTGTTCTGCCGGAGTAGGGGTCATCCAGATAATAAAACTCCAGAT
>ENA-UOIY01002551-UOIY01002551.1-human-gut-metagenome-genome-assembly--contig:-P114-NODE-2551-length-13402-cov-14.348618_pt1 | contig 13402 bp, 9 predicted proteins | sample MGYA00242335_ERZ723882 | MGnify/ENA metagenome assembly ERZ723882
TCTTTTAATACAAATCTTCCAACTACCATACGGCAGATCTCAGAAGTTCCTTCACCGATGGTTAAAAGCTTTGCATCACGGTACATACGCTCTACCTGATATTCGTCACAAAGGCCATATCCGCCCATGATCTGAAGACCCATATCACATACACGTACACACATTTCAGAACAGAACATCTTTGTCATGGTTGCTTCTTTGCTGAATGGAAGTCCGTTGTCACTCATACGTGCTGTATTGTAAAGCATTGCACGGGCTACATCGATCTCTGTTGCCATTTCTGCTAATTTGAATGCGATCGCCTGGTTTTCGCAGATTGGCTTTCCAAAAGTAACTCTTTCCTTGGAGTATTTAGCTGCACGCTCTAAAACGCCCTGTGCCATACCAACTGCTACTGCGGAAATTGCTACACGGCCATCATCTACGCACTTCATAAACAGCGGGAAGCCTCTGTTTAATTCACCTAACAGATTCTCTTTTGGAATACGGACATCTGTAAAGGTCAGTGGGCATGAATAGGAGCTTCTGTTGCTCATCTTCTGCTCTGGCTTTCCAACCTCCAGACCAGGAGTTCCTGCTGGCACGATAAATACGGAAATACCTCTGCTTCCTTTTGCTTCCATATCAGTCTTTGCTGCTACTAAGAAGGTAGCTGCATACGGGCTGTTTGTGATAAAAGCCTTGCTTCCGTTGATGACCCACTCATCGCCTTCTAAAACAGCCTTGGTACGGATCTGTCCTGCATCAGAACCAGACTGAGGCTCTGTCAGTGCAAATGCACATAAGCCTTCACCCATAGCTGCAGGAGTAAGGAATTTACGTTTCTGCTCATCGGTACCTGCAATAGCAATAGGAGTGCTTCCTAAAGATGCATGAGCATCGATAATAGAAGCTAAAGATGCAGAATGTCTTGCGATCTGCTCAATAACAAGAACATTGCTTAAGTGATCCATTCCTGCACCGCCGTATTCTTCTGGTGCGCAGATTCCTAAAAATCCCATTTCCGCACACTGTTTTACCTCTTCCTCCGGAAATGCGTGACGTGCATCTAAATCTGTAACTGTTTCAGCAACTACTTCATCTGCGAATTTTTTCGCCATCTCCTGAATACTTAACTGGTCCTCTGTTAATCCATATTTGTTGCTCATAAAATAAACCTCCTCCAAAATTCTGTTATTTGATTGTTTCTGTTAATTTTCCAGCCATTTCCTTTAACCGGAATTTCTGTACCTTTCCCGTAGATGTACGTGGCCAGTCCCCATTTTTTAAATAAAAGAAATATTTAGGTACCTGGAATTTTGCCAGGTGCTCTTTGCTATAGTTTTCTACCTTTTCCCTGTTTTCCTTTGTGTCCTCATGTAACTGGATAAATGCAGCTCCCACATAACCATGTTTCTCATCCGGAACTCCCACAACAGCAGCACTGCTGATCTGGGGACAGTTTCCAAACACATCTTCCAAAAACTTAGGAGATACATTTTCCCCGTTTATCTTATACATATCGTCTACACGGCCGGCTAAAACAAGATATCCATTTTTATCAAAGTAGCCGCAGTCTCCGGTCTTGAACCAGCCATCTTCAGTAAAGACCCGCCTGTTTGCTTCCTCCCGGTTAAAGTAGCATTTCATTACTACGCTTCCCTTACACCAGAGTTCCCCAACTTCCCCTGGTCTGCAGTCTTCTCCCGTTTTCTGGTCTGCTACACGGTAAGCGATCTGATGTCCGCCATAAGCCTTTTCCCCGCTGCAGCCGCCAGGAAGCAGTTTCCCAACTCTGCTTTCAAGGATCTCATCCCCGTCATCAGGGGCAGTCTGCATGGATGCCCCGCATACTTCTGTCATCCCATATCCGGTGATCACATCCGATACACCAAGGTATTTTCTGATGGACGGCCATACCCAGGAAGGACATACAGCTGCAGAACAATACACTGCATGAAGCTCCGGAAGCTCTACAAAATTTTCTTTCAGATAACTGATCAGTGACATCATCTGTGCCGGAACGCTTAAGATGTCATTTGCACCTTCAGCTTTCATAAACTGTAAAACAGGCTCCGCTGCAAATTTTCCACGGCGGAATAACACAGCTCCTCCCACCAGTATGGCTGCCAGCATCCCTTCTACATATCCATAAACATGAAACATGGGAAGGGGGATGAAAATACGCCGCCCCTTCTCAAATCCTCTGTTTAAACAGCTGGCATAGGCACTTCTCATCAGCATATCATGGGTAAGTACCACACCTTTTGGTGCCTTCGTGCTTCCTGATGTATAAATGATATCTGACGGATCATGAGCGTATTCAGATCCCCTTCGCAGGGAAAGGATCTCTCCTTTTCCTGCTGCAAGGAAATCAGCCCATTCTTTCGTAGATACACTTATATGACAGTCTGCCTGAGGCAATGTGACAACTAATTTTAAAGCTGTCTCGTTTTTTTCAAGATCAATATGACAACCTGTGATCAGATACTGAGACTGGGACTGTTCCAGTACAAACCCCAGTTCTCTGGCAGAAAGGGAAATGTTTACAGGTACCTTTACCGCGCCTATGGCATTGACTGCCAGAGCTACAAATACCTGTTCCGGGCAGTTTTCAATCTGCATAGCCACATGTTCACCAGGCTTTACACCTATGGCTGCCAGCCCTTTTGCCACCTGAAGGACTTTTTCCTTTGTTTCTTTATAGGTGAACCGCTCTCCGGGACTTACAATAAAGTCCTGATCCGGGAAACGCTCTGCTGTCTCCTCAAAAAAGCCCCATATGGTTTTTTCCTGCCAGAAAGGATATAGCGCTTCAAGCTCTCTGATCCGGTCATCCCTGTATCCTTTCATATCTATCTCCTGTCTGTTTTCTATCACCCAATAGGATACATGATACTTGCCAGAACAATTGCCTCTATCAGGATGATAATAGAACCTACTACTGTAATAGCAAACAGATGCTTATAGCCTTCCTTATGGGTCAGACCGCAGCATGCAAGTACAGTAACCATAACGCCGTTGTGTGGCAGGGAATCCAGTGTGATGCAGGCTGCTGATGCGATCTTGTGAAGGACACCAGGATTTATACCCATTTCCAGGTATCTTGGAGCCAGTGTTTCCAGAGCCAGTGTCAGACCGCCGGAACCGGAACCGCATGCGCCGGACAGCAGTGCAGTACCAAGTGAGAAGGAGATCAGTGGAGAACCTCCCATGCTGGTTGCTACGTTTACAAGAGTGGTATAACCTGCTGTCAGTTTTGCAACACCGCCGAAACCAACAACTGCAGAAGTTGCTACAATAGCACCCATAGCGTCACTGACGCCACAGTTAAGGATCTCGATCTTATTATCGATCTTATTCCAGTAAAGGATAGCGATGGAGATCCATCCCATTAACAGAGTGTACAGTACGTTTACGCCAAAGAATAACGGAATAACTACCAGTGCCAGCGGGATAAATGCGATGGCGCCGTTTCCATGCTCTTTCTGCTCATATTCTGCCATCATTTTAAGGGTTGCTGCGTCTGCGCTGAAGTGCTCGCCTTTTTTACGTGCAACTTTTTCCTGCCATAAGCAGTAGAACAGTGCCAGCAGGAAGAAGGAACCTGCGATGATCGCGGAATATACAGGAAGGACTGTTGCAGATGTTCCCAGATATTTTACAGGGATATTGTTTACAACAGATGGAGAACCAGGTCCTAAGTTTACAGCTGTAAAGGAACCTGCTGCTACGATCGCCGGGATCAGATGTCTTGGAAGGTCAGCCTTCTTAAACATATTTAATGCAATCGGATACATAACGAATACGATAACGTAGCAGGATACACCGCCGTAGCTTAAAATCAGTGTGGTAACACATAAAACTGCAATGGTGAATTTTGTACCCAGCTTGGAAGTTAAAAGATTTGCCAAGTCTTCTGCACCGCCGCCTAACTGCATAGCCTTACCAAAGCTTGCACCTAAGAAGATCAGTGGCCAGTAATTCTTGATATAGCCCACAAATGCTTCCATGTAATCATTTGTAAGACAGTCATAAATATTTAAACCTGACATCAGTGCCATTAAACCGGTACAAACGATCGCTGAAACTGCGATATTAACCTTTTTCCAGATCATGATAACCAGCACGATCAATGGAACGATAATTGCCAATACACTTAACATACGTATTTCCTCCTATAAGAGAAATATTTACCCCATTTTTTTGTTTAACTGTTTTGCTCCAAAACATAATGCCGCTGCCAGAATACTGCATACTGCAGCAAAAATAAACGCACCGGAATAATTTCCTGTAGATGACTTGATGGCTGTTGCCACATTTGGTCCTACAATAGAAGCAATGCCGTATCCGGTAAAAATAATGCTGTAATTGATACCATTGTATTTTGCCCCAAATGTATCAGAGCTTAAGGCTGAGAATGTAGCTAATGTTCCGCCAAAGCATACGCCTGTGATAACGATCGCTGCCACAAAAGCCGAGAATGTAGATACACTGGATAAAAATACCATGTCCAGAGCACATAAAAGCATAACCCCTATTACTACTTTATGACGCCCAAGAACATCGGAAAGGGAACCAAGAGCCAGTCTGCCCACAAAGTTGGCAACTGCCATGATACCCACTAAAAGTGCTGCCTGCGCCGCTGTGATGCCTGCCACTTCCTGGCCAATCCTGGAGGCATGTCCGATGAGCATCAGACCTGCTACAGAAGCACATAAAAGTGTTGCCCATAAAAGATAACATCTTGGATCCTTTAACATTTCCCGCCATGTTTTTCCTTCGCTTGCAGCCTGGGCTGCTGCCGGTGTATATCCTTCCGGTTTCCAGCCGGCCGGTGGACCGTCTATGTACCAGGATGTTGCCAGTGAAACAACTAAGAACATTCCGCCTACCAGGCGAAACGCTGTCATTACATTAAACCGGGTCAGTAAGAAATTAGCTAACGGCGCAACGATCAGGGATGCCATTCCGCAGGTTCCCACTGCCATTCCGGAAGCAAATCCCTTTTTGTCCGGAAACCAGCTGACAGCTGTTACGACACCTGGATTATAGCCAAATCCGGAGGCACAGCCTGCAAGGATACCGAAGCTTGCATACAGCATAATAATACTTCCTGCCATTCCTGTTGCAAACCAGCCAAGTCCCCACATAATACCGGCTGCGATCATCAGCTTTCTGGCTCCGAAACGTTGCAGCAACATTCCCCCTACCAGTCCCATTAAAGCCACACACATAAGCATAATGGAATAAGCTACTGTTACCTTGCTGTAATCCCAGCCCATGTAATTTGCCAGTTCACCGGAAAATGCACTCCATGCATATACGCCTCCGAAACAAAAGGTGTTGCAGCAAATGCAAAAAAGCATGATCCAGCGATTTTTTTGCTTTTTCATTTCCATAAACCTTTAACCTTTCAGAGGGATCAGACCCATTTCTTTTGCTTTTGCAAGAAGTTCATCCCTGAATTTCGGATGAGCAATAGCGATCAGATTTTCTGCCCTCTGTCTTACGGTCTTATAACGCAGGGGAGCAATACCATATTCTGTTACAATATAGTCTACATCATATCTTGGAACCGTTGTAATATTTCCAGGCTGGAAATATGGCACGATCTTGGAAATGGTGTCATTCTTTGCTGTAGAATTCAGTGCGATAATGGATTTTCCGCCTTCGCTGATCTGTGCACCACGCACATGGTCTAACTGGCCGCCGATGCCGCTGTACTGTCTTCCATTTACTGTTTCAGAATTGACCTGTCCCTGAAGATCTACTTCCAGACAGCCGTTAATAGATGTCTGCTTGTAATTCTGGCCGATGACATATGGATCATTTACATAATCAACCGGCTGCATCTGGAACATTGGGTTATGATCAATGAATTTATAGAATTCTTCGCTTCCTGCTGCCTGTGCTCCAATACAGATACCAGGATTTAAGGTCTTTCTCTTGTTGGTGATGACTCCTGCTTTTACCAGCTCCATCATGGCTTCTGTCAATGTCTCAGAATGGACACCCAGATCCTTTTTGTCCATCAGGTTACGGGCAATAGCATCTGGAAGCATTCCGATACCTAACTGGATGGTTGCGCCGTCTTCAACCAGACTTGCGCAGTAATCTGCGATCTTCTGGATCTTTTCATTTGGCTCTGCCCTGCCAATGATGTATAAAGGCGCTGTCTGCTCTACAATGTAATCTGCCTTTGCCAGTTCAAACATTCTTCCTTCTACGAAAGGCAGATCCGGATTGACCTGGGCAATGATGCGGTCTGCGGTTCTTGCTGCCGGTTCTGTAAAGCAGCAGGTATTTCCAAAGCTGCACATACCATCTTCATTTGGAGGTGTTACCTGGATAAATGCCCAGTGTGGATTTAAATCAGGATTTTTTGCAAACATATCTGGCCAGTTGTGGAAATTGGTTCCTCCCAGATAATCTACTCTTCCTGCATGATAAGCCGGTCTTGATTTTGGTCCGATGAAAAGGGAAATATGGTGAAAATGTCCTTCGTATTTCTCTTCCAGATATTCATTTGGTCCCGGGCTCATACCGTGGATAATGATCACATTTTCCAGTTCTTTATAACGTGCAACCAGTGCATCTACCAATGCAGGCGGTTCTCCGATCCAGTCAGCAAATATGATTTTTTCTCCAGATTTAACATGGCTGACTGCTTCTGCTGCAGTGGTCATTTTATCTTTATATTTTTCGCGCCAATCCATTATTTCAACTCCTGTTTTTCTATTTTTGATCTCAAATTAGAATAAGCTGTTTCCACCGTCTTCGATCCAGGTCTGACCTGTACAGTAGGAAGCTTCATCAGAACCTAAGAATAATGCTACGGAAGTTGCCTCATCCGGCTCACCAAAACGTCCCATAGGAATGTTTCTTAAGAACATTTCACATCTTTCAGGATTTAATCTGGTTCCCTCTGTCAGTCTGGTTGCATGGGTTCCTGGTCCGAATGCACAAACGCGGATTCCATATTTTGCCATTTCCAACGCTGCGAATTTGGTGAACATGGTAACGCCGCCTTTACTTGCGGAGTAAGCACCTGTATTTGGAGAAACGATCAGGGATGCTACAGAACTGGTATTTACTACAACTCCCTTAATTCCCTTATCTACCATGTGTCTTAATACTGCCTGAGATACAAAAAATGTACCATTTAAGTTGATATCAATGACTTTGCGCCACTGCTCTTCGGTGCTGTCTAACAGAGACTGGCGTCCGATCACACCTGCAATATTAAACAGAGCGTCAATGTGTCCAAAATGCTCGATCACAGCTGCGATGGCTGCGTCAACATTTGCCTTGGATGATACATCACATGGAACTGCAAACACTTTGTCTTTCTTATCCCCAAATTCCTTGTCCAGTGTATCCTGCTCCAGATCCAGAGCACCTACTAAAGCACCTTCTTCTACTAATCTGTTTACCAGATTTAACCCCAGTCCGTTGGCAGCCCCTGTTACCACACAAACTTTACCTACGTAGCGATGATGTTCATAATGCATAAGATAACCCCTCCTATAAATTTTGTTGTACGAAAGAGCACATACTCTAAAACATTTCGTCATTTTTTTGTCAATCAAATGTTCCAGATGCCTGGTCTTTCTGTAACCGTCAACTACATTATCATTAAATATTAAGAGCAATTATCGTGCCATCTTTTGTATTTTCTGACCTTTATGTATTATTCGCTTTTGATCTTTGTTCTTAGAAACCTTTGGTTTATCTACGTTTTTGTTATTTTTTTATCGTTTTTATATAAATTTTATTTTTTATTTTTTTAACCGTTTTGCATATTTTTTATACTCATTTATAACTTCTTTTATTGACTTTTTTCAATAACTATACTAGATTTAAGATATAAATTGAAAAAATTCAATTATCATCTTAAGAAAAATGATGTTTGGAACATGCAAACCATACAATAACAAACCGAAAGGACATTTATATGGCTGCCAGATCACCTCACATACGGATGCGGGATGTTTCCCGTGTCTATGATGCTTTGGAACTTGGGATCATTATCGCTGACGGAAACGGGACGATCATCTGGGGAAACCGGTATTACAGCAGTCTCGCCCAATTTGATATCAGGGATTATTTCGGTCAGAATGTGCGAAAGATCTCTCAGCGTGAAGATGTTATACTGCCTACAGAACGGTACATGATCGATACCGTACTGGAAACCAAGCAGCAGCAGACCCAGATCGTACGCTATCCCACCCAGGATTATGTACTTACTACTGCCACTCCTATTTTAAATAAAGCCGGTGAGATCGATTACATCATCTATTCAGTAAGCAATTACAGCGATCTGATGCGCCTTCAGGAAAAAGCATCCCAATCCACCATGCGTGCCATGGCCCTGGAATCTCATCTGCGCAATATACAGGTAGACTCCAGCATTGGAAAAGACATTATCATTGCTAATAAAGCCATGTATAACATTTACGGAAAAGCGCTCCGGTTAGCTCCCACCTCTGCTTCTGTGATGCTTACAGGTGAATCCGGAACCGGTAAAGATGTGCTTGCCCGTTTTATCCACCAAAGCAGTCTTCGCAAGCATGAAAACTTTATCCATGTAAATATGGCAACTATCCCAAAACCATTATTTGAATCTGAGCTATTTGGATACACTCCCGGTTCTTTTACAGGTGCCGCCCGTCAGGGAAAAGAAGGCCTGATCCAGTTGGCTGATAAAGGTACCATTTTCTTAGATGAGATCGGAGAACTTCCTTTAGATATCCAGGCAAAACTTCTCCAGGTGATCCAAAATAAGGAAGTACGGGCCATTGGCGCTGTCGAACCGGTTCCTGTGGATTTTCGCATCATATGTGCTACCAACCGTAATTTAAAGCAAATGGTGGATGACCACGAATTCCGTCTGGATCTCTATTACCGTTTAAATGCAGTAGAACTGACGCTTCCGCCTCTGCGGGAACGCCCTGAGGACATTCCTCTGCTGTCTACCTTCTTTTTAAACCGGTATAACGAACAGAACCATACTAATAAAATATTATCTGCTGATGCGGTACGTCTGATGCAGAAATATTCCTGGCCCGGAAATGTCCGGGAGCTGCAGCACCTGATAGAAAGTATGGTAGTTCTCTGCCAGAGTGATACCATTACTGCAGACCAGCTTCCAGATGAACTGAAGGATACCACAGAGCTTTCTTCCGGAGATGCTCTGGACGGAAAAGAAATGACATTAAAGGAATGTGTAGAACAATTTGAGATCCAGTTGATCCAAAAAGCATTAAATAACACTGCCTCTGCTGCAAAGGCAGCAAAAACACTGGGGATCGATGCTTCTACCCTTTGTAAGAAGAGGAAACGATATGGCATATAATACTTCGGGTACTGAAAAAAAGATCATCCTTCATTCCCCGTCTATGATGCAGATCTTCCAAAAGGCAAATCTTCTTGCCTACAATCAGGCTTCTGTGCTTATTTACGGGGAAAGCGGCGTTGGAAAAAGCTTTCTGGCAGAATATATCCAGAAAAGTGGTTCTTTATCTGGTAAACCCTTTGTAAAGATCAGCTGCAGTGCTATTTCAGAGGAGCTTTTTGCCTCTGAACTTTTCGGCTATTCTCCCAATGCCTTTACCGGTGCTTCTGCCAGTGGAAAAACAGGACTTTTAGAAGCAGCAGATCATGGAACAGTCCTTTTTGATGAGATCAATGAACTCTCTCCCCATTGCCAGACTCTGCTTTTACATTTTTTACAGAACAAAAATATAACTCCTATCGGTTCCCTTATTGCTAAAGAGATCCACACCCGCATTATCTGTACTTCCGGACAGGACCTGCGTGAAATGATCAAAGCCGGAACCTTCCGTTCAGATCTCTACTACAGGATCCGGGTAGCCAATATCCATATACCTCCTTTAAGAAAGCGAAGAGATGAAATCCCTTTATTTCTACGCTTTTTTATAGAACACTATTCGAAAGAATATGATTGTCCTTTGGAAAACCAGCCAATTTCTGAAAACCAGATGACTGCGTTAAGCGGGCTTGAGTGGAAAGGAAATATAAGAGAGATTTCCAATCTGGCACAGCAGATCTGTCTGTCAGAAAACCGGAAAGAACTGATCGACTCATTTATCCATGCCCACTGCACACCACTGCATACACCAAAATCCCAGTCCATCCTTCGCCCTATAAGTAATGCTGCCGCTTCCGGGAAACAGCCGGCTGATCCCAAAGATCCGGCACATTTGCTGCAGGGGGATTTAATTCCATTAAAAGAAGCCCTTCGCCAATTTGAGGCAGCTTATATACAACAGGCTTTGGACCAGACCGGGACGCTTAAGGAAGCAGCAGATGTCCTTGGTATCAGTTTCAGTTCTCTTTGCAGGAAAAAGGCAGAGCTTAGCATATCCAAAAATGCAGGTTCCGGCAAAAAAATTACCGGCCATGCCCTTTAAAAATTTAAAAGGTATGACCGGTTTTTTGATGACCGCGCTGCTTATTATTCCCCTACCAGTTCTTTCATCACATCATCTACTTTTTCGATTTTTTCTGCTCTGTAAGCATTGCTGCCACAGAAAAGAAGGGCATTATTTTCATCCCCTTCCGCTGCATTTACCAATGCCTGTGTAATGCAGTAAGGAATAGTCCTGATGTCGCAGTGTTCCAGACACTGGAAGCAGCTTTTGATAGCCGGGCGGACTCCCTCTTTGATCTGCTGCAAAAATGGATTTAAAATAGCCCGTCCCGGCATTCCTACCGGGCTCTGGGTAATGATGATATCCTCTTTTTTTGCGTTGATATAAGCCTGCTTGTAAACATTCGGAGCATCACATTCTTCGGTAGTAACGAAACGGGTGCCTACCTGCACTCCTTCTGCCCCCAGTTCAAACTGATGCATTACATCTTCATGGGTATAAATGCCCCCGGCAGTGACTACCGGGATATGCTTCTGGTACTTTTCTTCGTAAGTCTTTATTACTTCCATAATGGAGCGGACTTCTTTATCGTAAGCTTTCTGGTTGTAGGTATTTGGCACATCTTTGGTGTCTGCACCGTACTCTGCCAGCTCTTCCCTGGAAAAGCCCAGATGGCCACCTGCTAATGGTCCTTCCACTACCACAAAGTCCGGAACCTGCTTATACTTTCTGTCCCAAAGTCTGCATATGACCTGTGCAGATTTGGCAGAAGACACAATAGGAGCCAGCTTTACTTTTTTTACTGCCTGTTTGCAGATCTCTCCGCAGGTTTCCTTTGCATCTGCGATCCCTGCTTTCATTTCCTCATATGCAGCCTGTGCATACTCTGGAAGGCGCACAGGAAGACCTGCTCCAGATACAATGGCATCTGCACCGCATTTAATGGCTTCTTTGACCCACAGGTCATAATGCCTGGTAGCTACCATAATGTTAAAACCAATAGCGCCATCTGGTGCGATCTCCCTGGCTTTTTGCATTTCCCGTCTGATAGCACGCAGATTAGCTTCTACAAAATTGGTCTTAAAATCAGGTTCCCTGAATCCGATCTGTGCTGTGGAGATAAGTCCCATGCCGCCACAGGCTGCTACAGCTCCTGCCAGCTTATGAAGGCTGATACCTACACCCATACCGCCCTGGATCACCGGTCTTTTAAGGACCAGATCTCCTATTGTTAATGCTTTGATCCCACTCATTTCTCACATTCTCCTAAATCTTTCGTATCTGTGTTCTGCCAGCTCTTCTCCGGACAGTTTCAAATACTTTTCAAAAAATCCGATTATAGACCGGTCCATATAGCCTGCAATGCGGTACAAAGTATCTGTATTTGCCGGTTCTTCCTCTGGAATGATCCTCTCGATCAGCCCCAGTTTCTTTAAGTCAGCTGCTGTTACCTTCATCACTCTGGCTGCCTCCGGGGCTTTTTTGCTGTCTTTATAAAGAATAGACGCAAAACCTTCCGGTGATAAAATGGAATAAATGGCATTTTCCATCATCCACACTTCATTTGCTACTGCCATAGCTAAAGCACCGCCACTTCCTCCTTCGCCGATGACAATGGAAAGCACCGGAACCTTTAAAGAAGACATTTCAAACAAGTTCTTTGCAATGGCTTCGCCCTGACCTCTTTCCTCTGCCTCCAGTCCGCAGAAAGCTCCTGGTGTGTCTACAAAACAGATAATGGGGCGTCCAAAGGTTTCCGCCTGCTTCATTAAACGCAGTGCCTTGCGATAACCATCAGGGGATGGCATACCAAAATTACGGCGGATATTATCCTTGGTGTTCTTTCCCTTCTGCTGTCCGATAACTGTAACCGGCATGCCATGGAACATGGCAATACCGCCTACAATAGCACCATCGTCTTTAAAGCAGCGGTCGCCATGAAATTCTATAAATTCATCAAAAACAGCGTTGATATAATCAAGAGCCGTTGGTCTGTCTGCTTTTCTGGAAAGGAGAACTGTATCCCAGGCACTCTTTTCTGTGTTTTCCTTTTTCTGACGGGCTTCTGATACATTAACAGCAGTATCTGCTTTTACAGCATCTTTTTCCACAGCCATATCATGTTTTCTGTGCATGTAAAGGATCTGTCCGATCACATGCTTTTGATCCTTTCTTGGAAGGATCATGTCTACAAAACCATGCTCTAACAGGAATTCAGCTCTCTGGAAACCTTCCGGCAGCTTCTGCCCAATGGTCTGCTCAATAACTCTTGGACCGGCAAAACCGATCAGTGCACCTGGTTCTGCAATGATGATATCGCCTAACATTGCAAAGCTTGCGGTCACGCCTCCGGTAGTCGGATCAGTAAGGACGCTGATAAACAGCTGTCCTGCTTCATGGTGGCGTTTTAAGGCTGCGGAAGTTTTTGCCATCTGCATCAGGGAAACAATGCCTTCCTGCATTCTGGCACCGCCGGAGCAGGCAAACAGGATCACCGGAAGCTTTTCCTTTGTAGCACGTTCTACTGCCTCTGTGATCTTCTCTCCCACTACATGCCCCATACTGCTCATAATAAAGCGGGCATCGCACACACCTACAACAGCAGGATTTCCGTCGATCTTTGCCTTTCCAATGACAATGGCTTCATTTAGGCCGGATTTTTCTCTGGCTGCTTCTACCTTCTTCTCATAGTTAGGAAAGTCTAAAGGATTGGAAAATGGCATTTCTTTATTCCATTCCTCAAAGGTTCCCACATCCGTAAGCATTTCGATCCTGCGGTAAGCATGAACACGGAAGTAGCCACCGCATTTGGGGCATACATAATAATTGTTCTTTACGTCTTCCACATAGATCGGCTGTCCGCATTTATTGCATTTGCGCCATAAACCTTCCGGAATAGATGGTTCTTCCCCTTCCTGGCTTACCGGTCTGTATTTGGTATCTATTTTTGTATACGTTTTTCTGAACATGTTGCGCAGCATACGACAACTTCCTTTCTGCATTATCCCTATTCAGGATCATAAATA
>ENA-UOIY01002552-UOIY01002552.1-human-gut-metagenome-genome-assembly--contig:-P114-NODE-2552-length-13397-cov-8.047819_pt1 | contig 13397 bp, 13 predicted proteins | sample MGYA00242335_ERZ723882 | MGnify/ENA metagenome assembly ERZ723882
TAACGGACGCTTCCGATATACAAGTATCCGCTTCCCCGTACGTCAGCCGAGGCGATCTTCTCGCCATTCCAAAGATAACAATAATTTGCTAAGATCTTGTTCTGAAAAAGTAAGCATTCATTTTTGCAGAGAATCCTGGAATATTCTAGGATTCTCTGCGTGAAAATAAGATAATTTATTCTGGTTCAATATTTTTTTGTCCCCGAAAAATAATTAGTTGATATAGAGTCGCATTTGAAAGTCCCTTTTGATTGGTTCCATTTAAAAATATGCTTGTTTTCCAATGAAATTTTCACTTCAACGCAGTCCCCGATATGTATTTGCTCCCATTTTTCTTTCGGAAAGTAAAAACTTTGTTGATATTCCCAAATTGAATGTCAAAGTCAATATTGGCTCCAGTCAAATATTTTGCATGGAGTTTATGTATCGGGAAATCAATGATTTAATATTTTATGAAGATGCTTACGCGATAATGATTATGACTTAATTCGGGTACTTTTGTCAAGTATTTGCAAAGAGTTTTCTGAAACAGCGTTTCGTTTCAGAAATTTTTGTTTTTAATAGTTTCCGGAGGTCTTAGATAGACCGACATGGACTAAGAGGGTTCTATTTCGTTTCAGAAACTTCTGAAAACGGATGGCCGTCTTAGTCCATGCTGGTTTATGTCAGTCCATCCGTTCATCATAATAAAACAAGCAATGGAATATGAAAAAACAACCGTAAAAACGCCATTCCCCAATGACGCTACGACCTCATTTCGGCGTACCGGAAACCACAAGCCGTCCTCTTCGAAGGTACGTTCTTCCCGCATCGAGCACAGGTGTGAATTTTGCGGCAAAACATTTTACTCGTCTTCATGCGTTACACGCTTCTGCTCGAAGCAATGCAATATGAAGGCGTATTATGAATCCCACAAAAAAAAGCTCTCGGCCCGAACACGGACAAAGCGACAGGCTCTTAACGAGCTTCCACCCAGTCATTTTCCGCCCCGAGATTCCGACCTGTTGACCGTGAATGAATTCGCACACAGGCTCGGGGTCTGCAAACAAACCGTTTATACGCTGGCCTCCAAAGGCCACGTTCGCCTTATCCGCCTCAGTCAGCGTCTTTCGTATATCAGTTGGTCGGAGTTTATCGACACGCACCGAGGAAATACCTCGGGTTACTCTATTCCGCACGATGTTCATAGCGGTTTCTCTCCTGCTCCGGGTGTCGCCCATACGAGCAATCGTATCGCCCGGCCGGCTGCCGTTTCGCCCCCAATGGCCGAAGTTGCGAAACCCCGATCCTCCATTTCCAAACCCGGCATACAGCGCATCGCACCGTCGATACCGGCCGATTATATTTCCATGCAGGATGCGGTTCGGAAATACGGCCTCACAACAGCAAACATCAGTATGAAACTAACGAAATATCGCATCAAGAAGCTCAAAACGGGGCGAAACGTCTACTTTTCGGAGCCGGACTTTGCGAAACATCTCCGCCGTCGAATAACCGGCTGATTATCCGCATATTGCGAAACGGGAAAATTTGACGGTAATTTTCTGAATGCGTATCTTAGCGTTGTTATTTCCTATGAAACGAATCAAAGTAAAAATTCGCTCCTATCCCATATCTCAGGGGCGCCGCTCGCTTCAACTCGACTATTATCCGCCGATCCGCAATCCGGAAACGAACAAACTCATCCGGATGGAAACGCTGGGCATGTACATTTTCGACAAACCCCAAAACGCTTTTCAACGGGAACATAACACGGCGACTTTGGCACAGGCCGAAGCGATCCGCGGAATCCGGCAACAGTCCGTAATCAACGAAGAGTTCGGCTTTTTGGACAAGACGAAACTGAAGGCCGATTTTCTGGCCTTTTTTTGGAAATTCGCACAGGAAAACGGGAACACGTGGGAAAGCGCTTTCCGGCATTTCGAACGGTTTATGTCCGGGCGATGCACTTTCGGGGAACTGACCCTCGACCTGTGTCTGAAATACCGGCAATACATCCAGAAAGCCACGAAATTCCGACAACCCGACCGACGGATCCATATCAATACGGCCGCGGGATATTTCAAATACTTCAAATATGTGGTCTATTTCGCCTATCGGGACAAATGGATCAAAGAAAATATTGCGGATTTTCTGGATTACATCGAGGTCAAACCTACGCGCCGGGATTTTCTGACCCCGACGGAGTTGATGAATCTCTCCCGAACGCCTTGCGAGATTCCGGTGCTTAAACGCGCTTCGCTCTTTTCATGCCTTACGGGTTTGCGGTACAGCGATGTGTCGTCTCTGAAATGGTCGAATATCGTTCCCGGTCTCTCGGGCGGAGGCTATTGCATGCAAATCCAAACGGAAAAAACGGATGCCATTGCGACCTTGCCGCTCAGCGATGATGCCGTGTGTCTTATGGGGCCGCGTGGCGATGGAGCGGTTTTCGCGGGTCTGACCCGCAATATGCTGCTGGGGCCTCTCGAACGCTGGATCGCGGCTGCTGGTATCACCAAACACATTACCTTTCATTGCTTCCGGCATACGTATGCCGTCTTGCAGCTTGCCGGCGGAACGGACATTTACACGGTGAGCCGGATGTTGACGCACAAACATGTTTCCACCACGGAGGTGTATCTCGCCCTGTTGGAGGAGAGCAAAATCGAAACCACGGGAAAGATCCGGATTCATATCGAACCGCCCACGACTGCGGCATGAAGAGACGAATCCCTTCCGACTCCCCAAAATACGATAAACGATAACGATTATGGAAGAAGAACAGAAACAGGAGCTTACCTTTAACGACATTCCCCACGCCTTACAGGAGATGTCAAGGGAACTCAAAGAACTTCGACAGTTGGTTTGCACGCTCCAGCCGCCCCGACCTGAACGCAGACCTATTCAGATCGACGAGGCATGCCGGATTCTGGGCAAAGCCCGCAATACGATCTATACGCTGTCTCGCCTGGGCGAGATTCCGAGCTGCCGCCAAGGTCGTAAGGTCTATTTCTATGAAGACGAACTTTTGGCGTGGATCAACAACGGGAAGGTCAAAACCGCCGAGGAGATCCGACGCGATGCGGAGCGAGCCGTCTACAAAGGCACGAGCCGCTACCGGAGAACGGCCAATTAACGATCGAACGAATCCGAATCGCCCCTGTCAGAATGTACTCTGGCAGGGGCGATTGCATTTTCGTCATTGCTGCCTTATTTCTTTTTACACACACATGACTTATATTTTTACCTCGAATGAACATGAAACCCGAAGATTTCCGTCGTGCGCTGGAAATCATCACCAGCAATATCCGATGAAAACACATACATTCTGCTCGAATTGCGGGCATCGGCTCACCAGATCACGAAAATAGAAGCAAACACATCATCCGTTCCGGCAGCGGCTCGTCGCCGGAGCGGAACTAACTCTAAAAAACAAAAAACTATGTCGAACACAGAAAAAAGGCAAAACCGGATCGACCGGTATATGGAATTGGCACGTCGTGCCGAACAAAGATCGCGGGATGCTTTCGACCGCTCGAACCGCAGCGTCGCCGGCATTCCCGCCGGACAGCCGATCCTTGCGGGGCATCATTCCGAGCGGCAGCACCGTGCGGCATTGGAACGCAGTTGGAACGCTTTGGGGCAATCGGTCGAAGAGCAGAAAAAGGCGGAGTATTACCGGCGCAAAGCGGAAGCGGCCGAGAATAACAATGCCATTTACACCGAAGACGAAGATTCCATAGAGCGTTTGGAGGATAAGATCGCATTTCTCGAACAAGCGCAGCAGGCGATGAAAGACCGCAACAAGATCATCAGAGCCAAGCTCTCCGACGACGAAAAGGTCGCCCGGCTCGCAGAGCTCGGGATGAACGAACAGGATGCCCGTGCGCTTTTGGTTCCGGATTTCTGCGGGCGGGTCGGTTATCCCGCTTACAGGCTGGCGAACAACAATGCGACGCTCCGTACTGCGAGGAAGCGCCTCGAAAGCGTCCGGCGGCTCAAATCCCAAGAGCGGAAAGAATATGACATAAACGGTGTCCGCGTCGTCGAAAATCCGCAAGAGAATCGTTTCCAAATCTTTTTCAATGAAAAACCGGCAGATGACACTCGCCGGAAATTACGTCATGCCGGCTACCGTTACTCATATGAAAACGGCTGTTGGCAGTGTTACATGAAGCAGTGGAACATCGAGTCCGGCAAAGCGATTCTCAGGTCTCTGGGGCGGGAATAAGGAACACGATCGGTTTGAAACAATCACGGGGCAGAAGCATTTCTGCCCCGTTAAACGTAAAATAAGATGGAATACAAGAATTTGACACTCCTCGATAATGCGGAGCAACTGGTAGCGATGTACGGGCCGAATGGAGACGACTCGCCTTTGACAGGCGAACTTCACCTGCTCGAATCCTATCTTCGGAACAATCTTCCTCCGCAGGCTCCGCAACGCCGGGAGCTCGACCGTCGAACCGTTACCGATATACGTCGGCGGATAGTCGAACTGAAAGCCGAGATTTTCCGTTCGGCGTTATTGGAATTCACGCGACAGGCGTGCGAGGAGCAGCGCGACATCTGCCTGACGAATTTTTACGACGCGCCGTGCGGCGAAGAGGCGGAGTGGATCGGCAGCTCGCGGATGCCCGACATATACCTGCAAGGTGAATACGAACGTCTGCATGATTGGTGGAACGGTCAGGCAAAAGACCGAAAAGAGCGCATCTTCCAAGAGGAAACACCAATTTATTTCGGCGCGGAGGAGGACGATAACGGACACCGCCCCGACGAGCCGGATATGTTCTGGTTGCAACTCTCTTTGGAGGCCAAGCGGGAGATATACCGCGGATATTCCGCCTCTTTGAAGGCCGAGAAGCCTCTCGGACGGATATAGTTAAATAAAATCGAGTTGAAAACCCATCGGCAAAGCACAGAAAATATGTTTTACGCACAAAAACCTGATTATTCCGGTTAACTCAAGGAAACATGCGATTCGGCTTCACATCTTTGCAGACGGAACTACAAAGCATGGATACAATGGAATCGTCGATCTTCTGCAAAGAGATTTTGGAGAACAGCCGGAAAATATTGGATAAACTCGACAAGCTGTCCGAAGATATGAAGGCCCTGAAGCCCGGAAACGACACGTCAGACAATACGGTTCTCGACTATCTGGATGTCTGTCAGATCCTCCATATCAGCGTGCGCTATCTGCGCATCTTGCATAACCAAAAGAAACTTACGGGATTCAAGATCGGCCGCCGACGCTTCTACCTCAGTTCCGACGTGCAACGCTACTTGCAGGAAGTTCGAGAAAAACAAAACCTATAATCGCATTTATCATGGCACAAGAACCGAAGTACAAACTGATCGAAGAAGAGGCGCTGCGCGACCTCATTGCAACCAACTACCGGCACAGTTACGCCATTATCCTGCTGTCGTACGTCTGCTCGCGGCAGAACATCAATATCGGCATGACGGCACTGGAGGCGTGCGGCGTGCTGAACCTCTCGCCGCGGCAGTTGGACGACGCCCGCAAACGCTGTCAGATCCGGACGCTGGGAGCTGCGAAAAACAGGGTGTACAGTGCCTATGATCTGGCGATGCTCGCCGCACAACTGCACCGCAAAAAAATGATGACCGATTTCAAAAAGATTCCGTCATTCAATCTCCGGCAAATTCCGGAACCATAAAGCCTTTGTCATTCTTTTCTTGCCGGGATAGGTCGCTTGTGAAAGCCGCCTATCCCGTTTTTGTTCAGCGTAGCATTTCAGCCTTCATGCGGCATGGAATCCCACATTTTCTCGGTGTTTTAACCGCACTCTATCAGCGATGGATTAAAATTTTCACGAAGTTTGTGTCGAAACCCCTGAGTAAAAAAATAGAATCTATTGAGATTAGACAATTTAAGTTTATCTTTGCAAAATAACAGTATATAATGATATGGAACGTTTAGAAGTGCAATCGTTCGGGCCTATCGGAAAAGTTAGCGTCGAATTCGGGGATCTTACTTTACTCATCGGGCCGCAAGCGAGCGGCAAAAGCATCTTTTTGCAGCTTTTGAAGTTATTGGTCGATAAAAAACATATTCTGTACACCCTGAACCAATACAATTATATCTGGAATAAAAACCCGACCAATATTCTGGAAGTCTATTTCGGTGACGGAATGTCGGAGATCTGGAAGCGCGAAAGTCATATCAAGCTGGATGATAAAAATTATTGTCGGGATTCACTGCTCGGAGCCTATACGAAGTCCGTCCCGGAAACCATGTTCTACATTCCTGCCCAGCGTATTCTGAGCATTGCAGACGGGCGGCCTAAGAATTTTATGGAATTCGATAACTCCACCCCTTATGTATTGCGGTATTTCAGCGAAACGCTACGCCTGTTCATGCAAAACGGCATGGGGAATCCCGAGGCGATTTTCCCCATCAAGAACAGATTGAAAGCGGCGCTTCGCAATTCATTCAATAACAGTATTTTCCATGGCGGGAAAGTGATTATGGAAGAGCAGATGGGGCAAAGAAAGATGCGTATGGAAGTCAATGGTCTGAGTGTCCCGTTTATGACGTGGAGCGCCGGCCAGAAAGAGTTCATGCCGCTGTTGCTCGGATTCTACTGCCTTCTGGGGCCCAAGTCGCGCGTTATCGACAGCGAAACCTATAATTATGTTATTATCGAAGAACCGGAAATGGGCTTGCATCCCGAGGCCATCAAATCGGTTATCATCCAGATTATCGAACTAATTTCAAGAGGTTATAAGGTGATCGTTTCCACACATTCGCCCGTTTTCCTCGAATTCGCATGGGTATTCAACGAACTGAAAAAAACGGAGGCTCCGAATTTGGACGATTCGTTATACGAGCTTTTCGACATGCGGCAAACACCTGCCACACATCAACTGTTCGATGGCTTGTTCAAAAAGCAAATTAAGACCTTCTATTTCAACAGGCCGGATAATAAGATGGTAGAATCGCAGGACATATCGGACTTAGATGCCGGCAGCGATGATCCCGCCATTTCCGAATGGGGCGGTATTTCGCAATTTGCAGGTAAAACAGCGGAGATTCTATCGAAATATTATTGTGCATAATAATATGGGCAAGCAGTCTATTGAAACATTCAAGAATGTGGTAGAGGCCACCCCGGATATATCTTCCGGCTACCGGGGCGGTTTGCAGGCATTAGGTACGAACAGCAAAAAGATAAATGCTCCGGATATGCGTTTGGTCGGGGGGAGCGTGGATATCGACGGTTGCACAAAGAACTTGTATCCAGAGGAACCGCGTTGGGATTATGCTTTCGATTATAACGGAGAGGTGTTTTATGTAGAGGTACATTCGGCCTGTGAATGCAATATTTCGGAAATGGAAGCAAAATTGAAGTGGCTGAAAAATTGGCTGAAAACCAAAGCTCCCGAAATCGAGAAAAGAACCGCTGCCCGCTGCCCATATTGTTGGGTGCATAGCGGAGGTATGAGGATTCCTCAGACGGGATCATCGTACAGACGCTTGGCGAAATTGGGATTACGGCCCGTGCGGGAATGGACTTATCCTAATTAGGCGGAGGCAACGAATCAAAGGTACCTGAAGGTACCTTTTTTTGTAGGTGCAGAGATCGTTTTGCAGGATTGGCGATAAAATCGTATATTTGGCAAAACAGCCTTAACGATCTTAACGATGTCAGCCTCGAAGCTCCCGATCTCGCAGCGCGATTTCGAACATCTGTATATGACTTACAAGCCACGGTTCCTGCGTATCGCCCAATCCTACGTTCGGGACGCTATGACCGCAGAAGACTTGGTTGCGGAAAGTTTTATTCAATTCTTGGAAAGCCGTGCGACGGTGGACGCGGAACATATTCCGGCCTACCTGCTTTCGTCGGTCAAAAACCGGTGTTTGAACTATCTGCGGGATTGCAAGCGGCACCATGAGGCGCACGACAAACTGCGCACATCGGCTGTCCGGACATTGGAGCAGCACCTCGATATTCTGGAAACGACGCTTCCGGAAACGATGCGCTATGCGGAAGTCAGCGAGATCATCGAACGCACGCTCCGGGGGATGCCCGAGCGCACGCGGCGCGTTTTTCTCGCGCACCGTATAGAGAATATGAGCTACAAAGAGATCGAACGGCTGTACGGCCTTTCGGAACGTCAGATCAACTACCGGCTCCAGACAGCCAAAGAGCAACTTCGCGTAGCACTGAAAGACTATGCCCCTCTGCTGGCATTGTGGACGGTGCTTCATTAAGCCGTCCGCGACAACATAATACCCCCTTTGAGGCGAGTTTGTTTCGTACAGTCTATTTCCTAAAAATATTTATTTTCAAAAATAATTGTCTATCCGTCTTTGTGGGGTGTTATTATAATAGACAACCCCAAGAGAATGGATAAAGAATTATTATACCGGTATATCCAATGCCGCAGCACGCAAGAGGAAGAGGCCCTGATTTTAGCGTGGCTGGAATCCGATCCCGCAAACCGGAAGACGCTCTCGGCGATGTACGGGCAATTAGAAACGCTGACGCTTCTGGACGCCCGCCTCGACGACCTTTATTCCGCGAGCCGTATGCGTGTGCGCCGCCGTCGCCGTCTGCTGCGCTGGAGTGCCGCGGCGGCGGCCGCCGTCGTGCTGTGTGCGGGAGCCGTTCATTTCACGGCCTCGCATTACCTCACGACGTTCGGGCGTCAGGAAACGGTGTTGGCGGCTCAGGACGCTCCGGTGCGTTATACGCTCGGGGACGGCACGACGGTGTGGCTCAATGCGGGCGCTACGCTGGAGTGCCCCGCCGTGTTCACGGGCCGCGAGCGTACGGTCGGCATCACGGGCGAAGCCATGTTCGACGTCCGGCACGACGAGGATCACCCGTTCGTGGTTCGCACTGCGGCCTGCGATGTCCGGGTGCTGGGCACGAAGTTCAACGTTCGGGCGGATGCCGCGGGCTCGACATTCGAAGCGGCGCTGCTGCGGGGCCGTATCGAGGTCGTGAACCGTACGACGCGCGAACGGCTCGTGCTCGCAGCGAACGAATCGGCGTCGCTCGAAAACGGGGCTTTGGTGCGCGGTCGCATCGCGGATGCGGACGACTATCTGTGGACGGACGGCTACATCAACCTCAAGGGACACTCGTTCGCGGAACTCCTCTCGACGTTCCGCCGCGCTTTCAACGTGAGAATCGACGCCGAAGCTCTTCCGATGCCCGCAGGCCGTTACAAGTGGGGCAAGATCCGCATCGCGGACGGCATCGACAATGCGCTGGAAGTCCTGCAAAACTCCTATCCTTTCGACTATACGTTCGATTCCGAAAAGCGGCTCGTCGTCATACGGCCGCACAAATAACTATTCGTAAACCTTATAAACAGCCTCTGCCTATGACTTAACCCCCGAACTACCCGAACCGACCATCCGCTGAACTTCCCAAATAAAGGAGGCCCGCCGCAATGTTAGGAGCATTGTGCGGGCCGAAGGTTCAAGCGTAAACACCAGTCTACTTAAACCTTAATCGACAAATGTATGAATAAAAAGCGTATTGCGCAAATCCGTGCGTATCTTACGTTTTCGCTCGCGGCGCTTCTGCTGTGCATACCCCTTTCGGGCAAGGCTCAGACAGCGCGTCTGGACTTGCACCTGCAACAAGCGCCTTTGAAGCAGGCTATGAGCGAAATAGAACGACAAACCTCTTATCGCTTCGTTCCCAATATCGAGATCGACATCGAATATCCGGTTTCGGTGGATGCCGAAAACGAACCGCTGAAAACCGTCCTCGACCGTCTGTTCGCGGCCACACCCTACACCTATTCGTTTTTGAATTCCACGACGACGATCCTCCTGTCGAAGCGTCCGCAGGAACAGCCGGCCGCAGTGTCGGGCCTCGTCGTCGATGCGGGCGGGCGTCCCGTCGTCGGCGCCTCGGTGCTCGTCGCGGGCACGACGATCGGCACCTCGACGGACTCCGAGGGCCGTTTCAGCCTCAGCGTACCGTCGCCCTCGACGTCCCGTCTTACGATCAACTTTCTGGGCTATGCTTCTCAGAACCTCGAAATCGGCACCCGCACGGAGTTCCGCGTGGTACTCAAAGAGGCTGCCGAGGAGATAGATTCCGTAGTGGTAACGGCCCTCGGCATCAAGCGTTCGGAGAAGGCGCTGGCCTACACCGTGGCACAGGTCGCGGCCGAAGATATCACGATGGTCAAGGATGCCAACTTCATCAACTCCCTGTCCGGCAAGGTCGCGGGAGCGGTCATCAATCAATCCTCGTCGGGCGTGGGCGGTGCCGCGAAGATCACCATGCGCGGCATGAAATCCATCATGCAGTCCTCGAATGCGCTGTATGTGGTGGACGGCATCCCGATGTTCAACAACTCGTCCAAAGGAGGTATGGAGTTCGACTCGCGCGGCGCTACGGAATCCATCGCGGATCTGAACCCCGACGATATCGCTTCGATGTCCGTTATGACGGGTGCCGCGGCTTCGGCCCTCTACGGTTCGGATGCCGCGAACGGTGCAGTGCTCATCACCACGAAGAAAGGCGAAGCGGGCAAACTGAAAGTAACGCTTTCGAGCAACACGGAGTTTCTCTCGCCGCTGCGGATGCCTGAATTCCAGACACGATACGGCACGGGCCGCAAGGGCAAGCCCACGGGTTCGACGATCCATAGCTGGGGCGAACGCCTCCCGGATGCCGGGCGTTACAACTACTCTCCGGATGATGATTTCTTCGAGACGGGACACGTCTACACCAACTCCTTCACGTTGCAGGGCGGCTCGGACAAGAACCAGACCTATTTCTCGGCCGCGGCGGTCAATTCCGACGGTCTCACGCCGAATAACGAATACAACCGTTACAATTTCACATTCCGCAATACGTCGCATTTTCTGGGCGACCGTCTGACGCTGGACGTGGCGGCCAACTACATCATCCAGCAAGACCGCAACATGACCAATCAGGGAGTCTATTCGAACCCGCTGGTTTCGGCTTATCTGTTTCCGCGGGGAGACGATTTCAACGCGGCGCGTGCTTTCGAGCGCTGGAATCCCGCACGCAACATCTACGAGCAGTATTGGCCGCAGGGCGAGGGCGGCGATCTGCGTATGCAGAACCCTTACTGGATCGCGTACCGTAACCCGCGTGAGAATACGCGCAAGCGCTACATGCTTACGGCGGGTGCCACCTACAAGATCACCGACTGGATGGACGTTTCGGGACGCATCAAGGTAGACAATACCGATTTGTTCTACACGCAGAAACTCTATGCTACGTCGAACGCCACATTGTTGGAGGGCAGCAAGTACGGCCACTACACGCAGCAGGACGAGCAGACGCGCCAGACCTACGGGGACGTGATGCTCAACATCACGAAAACCTTTGCCGAAAGCCTCTCGCTCGCGGCCCACGCGGGTGCGTCGATCAACGACACGCGGCTGCAAGGTCTGATTCTCTCGGGGCCTTTGGCCAAGCCGTCGAACGTCTTTCATCCGGAGGCCATCGAATCCACGAAGCGCAAGGTGCAGCGCACGGGCTGGCACGAGCAGACGCAATCCCTGTTCGCCTCGGTCGAGGTAGGCTGGAAATCGCAGCTTTACCTGACCCTCACGGGCCGCAACGATTGGGCGTCGCAGTTGGCCGGCTCGCCCCAAAAATCGTTTTTCTACCCCTCGGTGGGTCTGTCGTGGCTTCCGAGCGAAACGTTCGATTTTCCGGAGCTGTTTCCCTATCTGAAGCTGCGCGGTTCGTGGGCGTCGGTGGGCGTTCCGTTCCCGCGCGAGCTGACTTATCCGACACATCCCTACGACCATACGACTTCGGGGTGGGACGACAAGACCAACCGCCCGATCGGCGACCTTTACCCCGAGCGGACGAAATCATGGGAACTGGGCTTCGACGCGCGCTTTCTCAACGGCTTCACGCTGACGGCTTCGTGGTACAGGGCCGATACCTATAACCAGACGTTCAACCCCAATATTTCAGCCTCGTCCGGCTGGTCGGACATGTACGTGCAGACGGGGCACGTCCGCAATACGGGTGTCGAGGCCATGCTGGGCTATACGCATACGTGGCGGGGTTTCACGTGGGATTCGGCCGTAACGTTCTCGTGGAACAAGAACAAGATCGTCGAACTGATGCGCAACTGGCGCGATCCCGAGACGGGCAAGGTCTACTCCAAAGACCGTCTGGAAATCAAAGGGCTCGGACGCGCGAAATACATCCTCAAGGAGGGCGGTTCGATGGGCGACCTCTACACCACGTCCGACCTTCGGCGCAACGCCGACGGGGACATCGAGATCGACGACGCGGGCAATGTCGCCATCGAGGACAACCTGCCGGACATGAAGCTGGGGTCGGTATTCCCCAAATACAACCTCTCGTGGCGCAATACGTTCGACTATAAGGGCGTGAAGCTCTCGGCGCTCGTAACGGCCCGCATCGGGGGTATCGTCTACTCCGCGACGCAGGCCAACATGGATCTTTTCGGCGTGTCGGAAGCCTCGGCCGCGGCACGCGACCGGGGCGGCGTGCTGCTCAACGGCCGCTCGATGGTCGATGCCGAAACGTGGTACACCGCCATCGGCGCGCAGTCGGGACTTCCGCAGTACTATACTTATTCTGCGACCAACGTGCGTCTGCAAGAACTTTCGGTCGGGTACACCATTCCGCGGCGCTGGCTCAAGGTGTGCGACATCACCGTTTCGCTCGTCGGCCGCAACCTGTGGATGATGTACTGCAAGGCGCCGTTCGACCCCGAAGCCGTCGCTTCGACCGAGAACTTCTATCAGGGCATCGACTACTTCATGACGCCCTCGCTGCGGAATATCGGCTTTAACGTAAACATCAAATTCTGACCGCTATGAAAAAGACCATTCTATACTTTCTGACGCTCCTTGCGGCCGGAATGCTCGCGGGCTGTCTGGATAATTTCGATGAGTACAACCGCAATCCGAACGAAACGACGGACGATCAGTTGAACAACGACAACTATCTGGTGGGCTCCAAAATCACGGGCATGCAGAACAATGTGGTTCCCACGGAGGAGCATCTGTATCAGTTCTCGGAGATTCTCGTCGGCGACGCGCATGCGCATTACGACGGCTCGACGCCCGAGTGGACGAACCGTTTCGAAACGGGCAACCCGCCGACGAACTGGGTGAAGGCCGTTTTCGTCGATCCCATCACCAACCTCTATACCTACTATCGGGGCATCGTTTCCCGCTCGGACAACGAAGTGATCCTCGCACTGGCGGACGTGCTGCGCGTGGCGTCGATGCATCGCCTGACGGATCAGTTCGGGCCCATTCCCTACACGAAGATCGCCGAAAACGGCGGCGAGGAGCTGACGACGGCCTACGACGACCAGCAGGCGGTCTACACGGCGATGTTCGGCGAGTTGGACGCCGCGCTGGCGGTCTTCGAGGCCAATACGGG
>ENA-UOIY01002556-UOIY01002556.1-human-gut-metagenome-genome-assembly--contig:-P114-NODE-2556-length-13379-cov-3.718778_pt1 | contig 13379 bp, 10 predicted proteins | sample MGYA00242335_ERZ723882 | MGnify/ENA metagenome assembly ERZ723882
GTCGCTACCGTAATACGCGGGTACGCCGGATTTCCCGAGTCATCACGAGGTGATTCCGGGATGTCTTTCCTTCTCGATCGACTACCCGCCGTTTTCCTGTCCCTTCCTCGGTAGGCATGGATGAGTTCATTTCGACGCTCAGCAGGAAGCGTCGCCGAAAGCAGAATGGTCGGAACCCCATAAGAGCCAAGCCAAGTCAGCACTCGATCGAGATACGTGTTCATGTAGGCGTCATATGCGTGAACCTCGTCAACAACAACGATCTTTCCAGCCAATCCAAGATGCCGGAGCTGCACGTGCTTCGTCTTGAGCGCAGCCATGAGCAGCTGATCCACCGTTCCCACAACAAATGAGGAAAGCAACCCTCGCTTTTTGCCGCCGAACCATTGGTGAGCGACAACATCCTCTTCAACGCAGGACTTGGCATCATCGCCCATCCATGTATTGCCCCAGTGACGCAACTTTGCATAGTCCGAGTTCAAAGCAGCCTTACTATGCAGAAGTTGCATCGACCGCATAGACCTGCCTCTGGAGTCGGGAACGGCTTCGAGCCATTTTTCGACACGGCCAAACATAGCGTTTGACGTCGCCATGGTCGGGAGAAGATACGCGATTCCGCCCGACCCGTTCTTACTTGCCAGAATCTCCGAGCAGAGCAGCGAGGCCTCTGTTTTTCCGTTCCCCATGGGCGCCTCAATGATAAGCAGGCCCGAACCATCCATGCCAGACGCTGCTTTGATCGCCTCCTTCTGAGCAGGCCTGAGATTAGAGTTCTTGGGAAGGTCCCTGAAACGGCTATGAAAAAACTCCTGGCTCGCCAGCTCAACGCGCTGGGCATGCCAGGCGGGCGGTAACGCCAACGAGCTCCAAGCCTCATCGGCGCGCGAAAGAAACTCGCTTTGGTCTCCAACATGAGAGATGAGAGGAAAGAAATCGGAGTTAGAAGCAATCCAGTCAGACATTATGACGAGCGCGGATAGAAGCACCTGCGTTGACCGGGGAATCGCCAGTGTTCGAAACAGCGGCTCGTGCTCGACCATTCCCGTAGCCTCGAACAACCACGAGAGGAGCTCTTCTTGAAGAGAGGACCATTCCCCATCTCCAAGGTTCTCGATAGGGAAGCTCTCCGATCTCACCTTGATGTCCTCGAGTATCGCGCCTTCAGAAGGAGGGGATCCATGATGCGCGCCGACTATACTCCCGAACATCCGCTAATAATCCCAACCGCGCTCATCCAGCCAGTTTTCAAGAAGTACCTCTCCCATATTCGCATGAGAAGGCGGGCGATTCATCATGTGGCTTCTGGGAACTCTTAGTCCCATTTCCTCAACAAGCTCAGCTCGTTCTAAAACTTTGTACTGAAAACCTGGAGTAGCCTTACCAATGTCGTGGACGCCAGCGAGCCAGGCCACGAGCGCGGATGCGGCATCTTCATCGTCATTGACGGAATCAGCAATAAAGCGCTTCGCGGATTCTGAAAGCCATTCATCCCATAGCTTTCGCGCCACGCATGCCGAATCTGCCATGTGAACATAGAGGGGTGACCATAGATTGCGCTCTTCCCCACCGCCCGTTTTCGCCCAGAGGGAGCGAGCTTGTAAAGACAGCGCAACACCGTCAAACGGCGACATAAAAGCACCCCGCCAGCTGGTGTTTCCTTTGAGCCTATTTCCGTTCTGCACGCCAGTGCTCCCATCGATTCGCTCAACAATAACTGTACGCCATCGGGCTTGCACCGCCTGAACCGATCATCAAGCGGCAACTATTCGCCAGGTCGTCTCAAAAAGAACGGGCGCTTTGCGAAGCCGCTTTTCCTTCGCCTTCCGTTTTCGCTCAGTATACTCGGTCGATAGTCATCATATGTCCTGACTATAGTACAGGCATGAAAGAGCGTATCGCAATATGCACTAAAGAATAACAAGCAGCAAAAGAAGCAGCGCGGACCCGCCAGAGCAGAAGAGGACAACGAATATCGCGATCAGCCAGTACCGATAATTCTTCTCCACGAATTTCGCCACCTCAGGAAAGCGTGCCGAGACGGCCTCTTTGGCGAGGGAAAAGACAAACCTGACCGCAATCACGACGAACGCGATGGCGCACACGAGCATCACGAGCTCCAAGACGAAAATCAGGAAATCGAGCACCAGCTTCATTGCGAGCCGTTCTCACTTCTTTCCCTGTCCTCGCGAATGAGGCGCTTCAGGTATGACGACATGCTTTCTTCCCGATTCCTCGCGAATTCGTACAAATCGTAATCGGGCGGGAAGAAATTGCACTGGATTTTCTTCTGCTTCGCCTTCTTGTACTTGTTTTCCGCCGCGCGCTGCGCATCAGTGCGCTTCACGGCGCGCTTCTTCGGTTCCGGCATCGCAAACCCTCCCTAGAAAAACGGCGAAGTCGGGGTTGTCCCGCACGCTCGGGGAGACACCTGCGGAAGGCGTTGGCCCCGGGACCCGCGCGCTGAGATTGCCGCGCGCGGGGAGCGCTTAAATGACTCGCCACCTCTTCGCCGCGCCCTTTGCTGGGTTCACTATACTCAGCCCGAAGCGGCCGTATGTCCCCACCATGGTACAGGTGCGAAAACCGTCCGTCTGGCACGCATCGCCCCTGAATAAGACTCTCACGGCCGACCCCGCGAGCGTCCCAACCCGCCAGAAATCGGGCGGTTTTCATCAACATGAGCCGCTTGGGAAGCGATCTTCGCCCCCTGCGGCGGGTCACCACGAACGGCATGCGGACATAAGGCCAGGTCAGCGAAAAAGGCAGCGCTCGATGACGTCCTTGCCTCTGAGGACTTCAAGCCATTCGGCGGGTATTCCGTCCATCCCGTAGAGTATGCCGGCGAGCGCACCGGCGACGGCACCCGTCGTGTCGGTATCGTCGCCAAGGTTGACGGCAAGAAGCACGCAGTCGCGATAACTCGTCATGTTGGCAAGGCACCACAGCGCCGCTTCGAACGTATGGCGCACGTAGCCACTTGAGCGAATGGCGCTTCGGGGCCTATCCGGATCGACGCCATAAGCCAAGGCCACCTCCTTCGCCCGCTTACCCGAGATAAGGGAGCGGGCGGCGCCGACCATCCCTACGCAGGCCTCGGTCGACGTAGCGTGAGCGTGCGTGATGGCAGACACGGCCCGCACCTCATTGTCAGTGGCGTCGGCGAAGGCCAGTGGCACGGTTCGCATGAGAGAGCCGTTGCCGTTATCGCGCTCGCCGGAAAGACCGTGGCCAAGCCTTAAGGCCGTGGCAGTAGCGTTGCCGATGTCGAACAGACCGTCGCAGGAATACGCGCCATCCTGGTACCAGGCGAGAAACTTCTCGCGAATGTCGGCGATGTCGATACACCCAAGCTCACGATAGCTATCGCATATCGCGAGGGCCATCGACGTGTCGTCGCTCCATGTGCCCGGCGGCTGGTTGTGCGTGCCGTAACCGGCCATCCCGACGCATTTGAACGTATCGCGAGGCATGAACTCATAGGGCACGCCCAGGGCATCGCCAACGGCCTAGCCGTAGATGCAGTCTCGAAGCATTGCAACCATGATGAGCTCGCTCGCTTTCCTTCGCGCCTTCTGTTGCGCCCACTATACCCAATTCGGAGATGTCGTATGTCCTGACCATAGTACAGGTACGGGAAATTGCGCTATAGGCACTCGCAGGGAGGCTGGTTGAACAAGCGTCCCAACCCGCCAGAAATTCGGGAAGGGAGGTGCTATGGAATGGTTACCTCGCGACGCCGACTGCGCCAGGCCCCGATCCCATGCCTTCTACGCTCGATGAAGGCGTGGTGCTCGCGGTTGCAGAAGTCGAGCTACCGCCCGTAACGGTCCCGGAATCGGCATAGCCATGCGCATCCGCGTTCGTCAGCACTCCGCCTATCACCAGGGTATATTCCCCGTCTTCGGTAAACTTCGGGCTGCTTGCCAGCACCATGCCGAATTGCTTGGTGACTGTTATCGACGCAATCACGCTGCCGTTTGCGTCCACGATCGCGACCGTATCGCCCGCACTGCCGCTCACGTTCGCGGTGCAGAGAAACGGCTGAGTGCCGCCCGAGAAACTCTGCGCCATGCGCGACGAGCCGATCATGAGCACCGTACCGCCCGAAACGATCGCCTCGCTATCGTAGTCAAACGCGCCATCGCCATCGCTCGACGGGCCATTGACGAGTACCGTGCCGCCCGTGATTTCCACGCTGCCGTTGCTGTCGATGGCATCGCCCGCCGAGTCGAGCACAAGCGTTCCGCCGTTGATCTGAATGAGGCAGTCGGAAGAACCTGCGTCAGGGGCACCGCCCTGATTGCCGCCTTGGTCGCCCTGCGGCATATCACCTTGGGTTGACTCGCTTTGCGGGGCGCTGTTTTGGGGCTGTTTCCCGCCCTTCCCCTGGGCGCCGCCTTGCGAAACCCGGCCATTCGATCCGCCCTGGTCACCACCCGGGAAATTACTAGCATCCGCAGGACTTCCACCCGCTGCGGGCCCGCCTTCGCCTGGCGTTTTTCCATCGACAGTAATACCGCGCTCGCCAGGAGCGCCGTTATCGTTAGCGCCCTCGCTTTCGTCCGAGCTATCCGAGAGGGCGGCAGCGCTTGAGTTCACCGCGTCATCGGACGCCACGATGGAAGTATCGCCGCCGTTCACGTATACTTTTTCCGCCTCGAGACCTTCGCAGCAGCTGATCACGTCGATGGTGCCGCCGTCGACTGCAAGCTCGGTTTCTGCATGGAAGGCATCGTCGCCCGCGCTCACCGTGAACTCACCGCCCGCAATCGCCATCTGCAAGTCGGAATGGAATGCATCGTCGGCCGAGGTCACGCTGAACGCTCCGTCCGTGATGCCAATATAGGTTTTCGCCTGCACCGCGTCGTCACCCGCATTGATTGAGAAGGTGCCGCCCGTAATGCTCACGAAGCCCTGCGTCGCCTCGGTGTCCTTGTTCGACTTGATGCCGTCACCTCCCGACACCAGGCTGAACGAGCCGTCAGCAATCTTCACGCAATCGCGGCCGCGCAGGCAGTCCTCCACCGCCGTCACATTCAGGGTGCCGCCTGTGACGACCAAGTCGTCCTTCGAGCAGATGCCGTGGCGATAATTCGCCGTCACGTTGAGGGCCCCCGTGCCGTTGATGGTGAGGTCGCAGCGGCAAAAGAGCGTCGCGTACGGCTCGTCAGAGTCATCTTCAAGCGTGTAGTCGGTGCCGTCGGAAAGCGAGTTTTGCGTGCCATCGGCCAAGGTCACGAAGCATTTATCGACGTTCTTCGCATAGATTGCGGGACCGTTCTCGTTGTGGATAGTCGCCCCCGCAAGTACCAGCTGAACCTTCGCGTCATCGGACGCGTCGACCACGATCTGCCCCGATGAAAGCTCACCTGAAATAATGTAGATTCCTTCTGATGAGATGGTCACCGTCGAACCATCGACTGCGGCACCCGGGCCGTCAACACTTGCGGACGACCCCGAAAGCGCGATGCGCGTGGCGGACGCCTCATCGTAGCTTGCATCCAAGTCGCGCTTCGAATAGTCCAGATCAAGAGCCGAAACGTCGAAAGCTGCGGCAACGTCTTCAAAGGCGGAAGACTCCGAGTCAACCGCTGCAGCAGCATCGCTTGACGCCGCGAAAGAAGACTGCTCGTCCGCGCAGCCGCCCAACCCCGAAAGCAAGAAAACGAGCACAGCGGCGATGCAAAGTGCGGCAAGACGTCTCATGCGACCCGACCGGGCCCCTTCGGCGGCGCCCACAAAGCGAGTTCCGCAGCGAAGCGAGGACTGTTTGAGCGACTGGGCGTTGTCGGAGGGGCTGGAGCCCGCAACCTGGCGGGGTTCTTCGGCGGCGCCCACAAAGCGAGTTCCGCAGCGCAGCGAGGACTGTCTGAGCGACTGGGCGTCGGCGAAGAGCCCCCTCTCGCTGCCCGACTGAACGTTGCCGAAGAGCCCTTTCTCGCAACCCGCACTCACCTTCTCTACCGTACGCTTTCCCATCTCTACAACACCCCCTGCGGCTTGAGCTCGCATTTCCCAAGCGTCACCTTCAAGTTCCCATTAAGACAGCGCACCTCGTCGATCAGGCGTTTCTCCATGCCGGGCTCACGAAGGCGCAGCGTGTACTCCAGCGTGTAGAGGCTCCCCATGTTCGACGTGGTCACTTCGGTGAGCTCGTGCTCGGCGGCGAAACGATCGAGCACGTCGTCGAAGATGCCGTCGAATTCCAGGTCCTCAGGAACAACGATCTTGAGCGTCTTCTCCGCTTCGCGCGGACGACCGAGGGGCGAAAGCACATACACCACGTTCACGACCGCGATGATTGCGGTGAACAGCACCGCCAGGCCGAGAAAGCCCATGCCCGTAGCAAGGCCCACCGCCATCGCCAGAAATACGCTGCCGATGTCCTTCGCGCTGCCGGGAATGGAGCGGAAACGCACCAGGTTGAACACACCCATAACGGCGATACCCGCGCCAAGGTTGCCGTTGACCAGGGTAATCACCATCTGCACGATAAGTGGCAGAAGCGCCAGCGTAACCACGAAGTTCTTCGAGTACCGATGGCGGAACATGTAGACCCCGGCAATCACGAGGCCGAGGACGATAGACACGACGGAGCACAAAAGAAAGCTCGACGCCGAAACCGACGAGACAAGCGAGTCGGCGGTTCCGAACACCGACGAGAACATAAGATCCGACATGGAAAATCCTTTCTTCAGGAGGAACTATCGAGGCAGAGCAGGGCGAAGATCGGAAAATGGCCACGCCGCCTCCCTCAACCGTCGCCTTCCGCAACCGCCGCCTTTCCCTGCGGCGCCTCGCTCCCTACGACGCCTTGCGCATGCTCGCCTGATAGGCCGCACCGTACTTGGAAAACGACGAGGGGTACGCTTCGCAACCGTCAAGCGCGTCGACGAGCCACAGCGGAAAGGGACCGGCGCACTTCACTTCCATAATCGCCTCGTCAGCGGGCAGAAGCGGGCGCGGCATGCCGAACCCGACAGGCGGGCGCCTATGCGAGGCTCGTGCGATGAGAGTCTCCTCGAACAGGTCGCGATATGCCACGTTCTCGTCGAACGTGATGCGCAGCGTCGAGGGGACGTCCGCCACCTCACCTTCCCCGCCAATCGCGAGAGGCGCATATGCCGTGCGGTCGCAGATCGTCACCATCGACGCGCGCAGCGGGGTATAGCGCTCCTTGAAGGCGTCTATTTCACGCGCAATCTGCAAACTCCGCGACGAAAGCGATGCCTCGGCGAGAATCGGGTCGGGCAGCGGGAACTCGCGACACGCCTGCTCATAGGGCATGCCGCCCATATACGCCCGCGCCGCCGCGTACGAGCAGCCGACACGACGCTTGTACACCATGCCCTGGTACTTCTTCTTGAGCTCGACGAACACCTGGTCGTCCTCGCCGGGGATGCCGTAGCTGCGCACACGGAGCTTCTCCTTATAGAGAGGCTTGTCCAGCGATCGCTCGATAAGCGCCCGGTCGGGCGTGTCGAAATAGCGGCTGACAATGCTCGTCGTCCCGTAATCGTCGACGGCCATACGCCTTTCGATCGCCGTAAGCATCGCATGGCGCTGAGTTGCATCGAGACGGTACTTGACTTCCTTGCGCTCGAAAACTTCTTGATAGCTCGTCATAGGAAATGCCTCCTTTTGAAGAGGGACGGAAAGCCGTCCCTTTGGCGGTCGTGTCGTCGGCGGCGCGGGGCCAATCATCGATACAGGAAAGGGAGGAGGGGGAAGAGGATGGCCCCGCCTGCCGATACCCCGAATGCTACGGAGCACCCCTGAAAGAACCCTGAAAGAAACGCTCAAACCTAAAAATCGGGCAGTTTCTTTCAGGTTGTTTTCAGGGTCGTCCCCGACAATAACCTCACGGCCGCAACCGCCCCATCCACGATCCCCAGCGCGGAGGCGGTGGCGGCCGTTCGCGTCTCGGCGAGGCGCCCGCAAGGACCCGCGTCGAGGCGTTTCCTTAGCAAAACCGTGCTAGTATTCCAATCAAGAAAGCACCGAACGTGAAAGAGGAGCGCTGTGCAGATTCTCGTAGTCGAAGATGATGTACGCCTTGCCCAGGCACTTTGCCGCATCCTCGAGGAAAGCGGCTACAAAACCGACGCCGTGCACGACGGGCAGTCGGGGCTCGATTATGCGGAAAGCGGCATCTACGACGTCGTCATCCTCGACGTTATGCTGCCGAAGATGGACGGGTTCACCGTCGTGTCGAACCTACGGCGCGCCAGCGTGAACACACCCGTGCTGCTCCTGACCGCGCGAGACGCCGTGCCCGACAAGATCTGCGGGCTCGACTCGGGCGCCGACGATTATATGACCAAGCCGTTTTCACCAGCCGAGCTCATGGCGCACCTGCGCGCACTCACGCGCCGCCAAGGCGAGGTGCTCTTCGAGGCGATCACGTCGGGGGACGTTTCGTTGAATCTGGAAAGCCACGACTTGACCTGCGGCGACCAGTCAATTCACCTCAGCTACAAGGAGTTCTCACTCGCCCGCGTCCTTATGGCGAACGCGGGCGCTGCGGTGTCGAAGGCCACGCTGATCGAGAAAGTGTGGGGCCTGGAGGCAGCCGCCGACGAGAATAACGTAGAAGCCTACGTATCGTTCCTGCGCAAAAAGCTGAAGTTTCTCGGCTCGGCATCGCGCATCGAGACACTGCGCGGCGCAGGGTATCGCTTCGCCGCGGAAGGCGCCGCAACCGACAATCGTGCGAGCGCGTAAAACTGCACCGCATTCCCCCGAAGAGATTCCCATGCTGAAAAAGCTCCGCATCAAGTTCATCGCGCTCAACATGGCCACCGTGGCCGTGGTGCTCGCCGTGATTTTCTCCGCCATCTGCGTCATCAACTACCAGCAAAGCGTGGCTTCCGTGCACGAAGCGATGAGCAACGCCATCGCGTTCACGGAGTCGAAGAGTCGCGCGCTGACCGACGACGACACCCAGGGGCAGGAAGGCGCACGGGAACAAGACGCGGGCGACCCCGACGAGCAGGCGGACAGGGACTGGAAAGACGATGGCGCGCGGCATGGCACCCCTCCGCAAATCGGCGGCGGACCTGCGGGAAGCGGCCCGCATGTCCCTGTGGCCGTGTATCGCATCCTCAAGAGCGGCAGCTACGAGCTCGCAGGGTCGGCGGCTTCCGCATCGATTGCAGACGACGTGCTCGAAAAAGCGATATCCCAGCTCGCGAATGCCCCCGACGGTTCAGGCGAGCTTTCCGAGCTGGGCCTTTTTTACGAGAAGTGCACTTCCGACACCGGCATCGCGCGCGTCGCGTTTGCCGATGTCAGCTCCGCAAACGGATGGCAAACCCTCGCGCTCACCCTCGCGGGCGTCGGCGTGGTCGCGCTCGCCATCTTCTTCGTGATCAGCGTGTTCTTCTCGCGCTGGGCCTTGCGCCCGGTGAAGCGGGCGTGGGAACAGCAGCGGCAGTTCGTGGCCGACGCCTCGCATGAGCTGAAGACCCCGCTCACCGTCATCCTCGCGAACACGTCGATTCTCATGTCACACCCCGAGCGCACCATCGCAAGCCAAAGCCAGTGGGTCGAAAGCACGCAGGCGGAAGGTGAGCGCATGCAGGGGCTCGTGGCCGACCTTCTTCTCCTGGCGCGCCTCGACGCCGAGGAGACCGACATCGTGAAATCGAAGCCGAAGGAGCGCATCGATCTGTCGAACCTGGTGGAAGGCGAGCTTTTGCAGTTCGAGTCGGTGGCATTCGAGCGCGCCATCGAACTGGAAAGCAACGTGGACGAGGGCATCGCCGTGCAGGGATCGATCGAGCGCCTGCGCCGCCTGGTCACGACACTTCTCGACAACGCGTGCAAGTACGCCGGCGACAACGGGAAAGTGCGCGTCGAGCTGCATGCGCAGAATGGCAACGCATGCCTCGTCGTGCACAACACGGGGTCGCTCATCCCAGCGGAGGACCTACAGCACGTGTTCGACCGCTTCTACCGCGCCGACAAGGCACGCACAAGCGGTGCAGGCGGCTTCGGCCTGGGACTTTCCATCGCGAAAGAAGTCGCAGAAGAGCATGGCGGCACGATAACCGCGAAGAGCAGCGACGAAGAGGGCACCACCTTCACAGCAACCCTGCCGACCGCGCAATCGAATACCTAAAAGCAGCTTTCCAGGTGAAATCCCCACATGGAAAGCTGTCGTCTTTTCTTCACATTCCCCCTTCGCCATATATGGCAATCCGCAATATATGGCAACATCGCTTGCATTTTTGCCCATGATTTCGAAAAATGACGGCGATAAGAACGCACGCGGAGAGAGCCTACGTTACAATCAGGGAAAACATGGTCACGTCACGTTAACCACAAACACAGCCAAAACGAAACGAGGACCCCATGACCGACTTACGGATGAAATTCATCTCAATCGCGTGCGCACTCGCACTTGTTGCCGGGTGCATGCCTGCTGTGGCTTTCGCGCAGGAAGAAAGCGAGGACGCCCCGTCCCCCGCGCCCACCCGCATCCCCATCGACAGGCAGGCATTTGCCCAGGCAGAAGATGAGGGCATCACCCTGCAAAGCGTCAACCTCAACGCGACCGTCGCACCGCACGACGCATTCTCCGACGAATTCCTCTACTTCACGAAATACGAGAGCGGAAACAGGCTCACGAGCGGCGAGGGCTATGACATGCTCCTCTCCGCGGGCGACAACTACCACGCCATGGGCTGCTACCAGTTCGACAACCGCTACGGCCTGCAGGATTTCCTCGTCACCTGTTACAACTACAGCCCGACGCGCTATTCCATGTTCGCGTGGCTGAAGGACGCAAGCGTGGATATCTCGAACATGAAGCTCTACGACTCGAGCAAGAAGGCCTTAACCGACACGGGGAAGAGGCTGAACGATTCGTGGTCCGCCGCGTACCAAGCGAACCCCGAGGAATTCTCGCGCCTGCAGGACGGCTGGTTCTACCAGGAATACGTCGAGTACGCGCTGCGCCTGTGCAACAACAGCGCGCACAACTTCAATATGGACAGCCGAAGCGATTGCATAAAAGGCCTGGTCAGTGGCATTTGTAACCTGTTCGGCTCAGGCGGCATGCAGTTCTTCGTCGGCGGCACGCTCTACGGGAAGCACTACGACGGCGCAGGTCTCTCCGGCACGCTGAGCGCCCGCGAGTTCGTCCCCCCGCTGTGCCACTACATCGTCGACCCCGTGGCGGAGCAACCTTCTCTCAACAGCCAGTACGTGCCCAGCTATCAAAATCGCTACCGAAACGAGCTCGCCGATTGCCTCGCCTACCTCGACAGCAAACCCGATCCCAGCAATCCGACACCGACGCCCGGCGGCTCCACCACCCCGACGCCCGAGCCCAACAAGGCGTTCAGCGATCTGGAAGACGGCGCCTGGTATCTGCAGGCCGTCGAGTACGTGTCGAGCCGCGGCATCATGAAAGGCTACGATAACGGCACGTTCGGACCCAACGACACGCTTTCGCGCGGGCAGCTCATCACTATGCTGTGGCGCCTTCAGGGTTCCCCGCAGGCGGACATGTCCACGACCGCGTTCGCCGACGTCGACTACGACAGCTATTACGGGGACGCCATCCGATGGGCGCGCGCGACCGAGATTGTGAAGGGCTATGGCGACAGCAACGACTTCTGCCCCGACGCGTCCATCACGCGCGAGGAGATCGCCGTTATGCTGGCGAACTTCGCCAAGCGGATGGACGGGAAGAATCCAACGAGCGACGGCGTGAAGCTTGGGCAGTTCCCCGACGCCGACGCGGTTGGCTCATGGGCGAAAACGGCTCTGAGCTGGACTGTCGACAAGGGAATCATTTCCGGCAAGATCGACGCGAGCAACAAGGCATGGCTCAACCCGATCGACAACGCGACGCGCGCGGAGGCGGCGACCATCCTCATGCGCTACCTGCAAAACCGCTAGAAGCCCATAGCGGGCTCACCTGCTATGGGCTGGACTTGATACGATGCAAGCGCCGCAAGGCCGAGCCCCTGCATCGGCGGCAGGGAGCGAATCAGGCCCGAAACCAAAAGCGAGCGACCATCCCGATCGCCCGCTTCGCTTCCAGTTATAAGGTTGTTCTGCTAGGAAGGAAAGCCCTCCCCCTAGCACGCCATCTGGACCTCTGGCTCGCCGCCCCCGAAGAGCAGCTCGCGCTCGGGACCAGAAAGCGCCGCGCGCGCCTGATCGCGCAGGTTGTTCATGCCCGAAAGGAACTGACGGTACATGACGAGGGTCAGGTAGCGGCCCTTCGTCGTCAGCGTGAGCTCATCGTCGTTGTCGATTGCGAACGACCTGTTCGCGCGCATGAATGCGAGCTCGATTGGCAGCGCCAGCTCAAGCGGCTCGCCGAACTCGCGCTCGAACGCATGCTTGTCGAGGTGCAGCTGGTAGAGATGCAGAAGGAAGTAGTAACGCTCCAGGTCGCGCTTTGCCATGACCGACTTGCCCATGATGGACATATGGCCCGCCTGGATGGCATCGTTGTATTCCTGCAGGCTGAACGAGTTCACGTACAGGCAGCCGTTCAAGTGTGTAATCGAGCCCGAACCGATCGCCGGGTACTCGTTGTAGGATACCTGCAGCTCCTCGAACGGCAGCTCGACGTCCTTTTTCCCCTGGTCATTCAGGCGCGTGAACGTCCAGATAGTGTCGCGCTCGAAGAACGGGTGGTCGCCGCCGGCAAGCACGCCGTCGAGCATCTGGTAGTAGCGGTACTCGCGGTTGTAATCCATGCGCCCGAGCGTCTCGACCATCTTGCGCGTGGTTGCAGACGAGATGTAGAGCGGCGAGAACGTGGTCTGACGCGCGCCGCATTCGACGATCTTCTCAAGGTCGCTGAAGAGGATGTCCTCGGTTTGCGAGGGGAAGTTGAAGATCATGTCCACGTTGAGCGAGTCAAAATACGGAACCGCCTCGCCGATGCGCTCGAAGATTTCCTCGCCCGAACCGTACTTGTGGTAGCGGTCCATCTGCTTGAGCAGGTCGTTGTTGAAGCTCTGCACGCCGACGGACAGACGCTGGACGCGTCCCTTCAGCTCATTGAGCCACGGCTGCACGAGGTGGTTGGGGTTGGTCTCCGACGATACTTCCTTGATGTTGAAGTTGTCGCGCGCAAGGTCGATCGTCTTGCACAGCTCGTCGAGCATGATGGTCGGCGTGCCGCCGCCGATGTAGAGGCTTTCAAAATCGTATCCCAAATCCTTAAGCATCATCATTTCCTTGCGCATGTTCTCGAAATACGGACGCGCAACGGACTCGCGGAACGGATAGCGATTGAAGCTGCAGTATGGGCAAAGCACCTGGCAAAACGGCACGTGCATGTAGAGCATGTACTTCTCGCCGGGCTTCGGGCCGGGGAAGAACTTCTCGTCGGTCGGATGCAGATCAAG
>ENA-UOIY01002558-UOIY01002558.1-human-gut-metagenome-genome-assembly--contig:-P114-NODE-2558-length-13370-cov-11.124822_pt1 | contig 13370 bp, 13 predicted proteins | sample MGYA00242335_ERZ723882 | MGnify/ENA metagenome assembly ERZ723882
GGGGCATGGCCCACCTGTAATTGGATTTTGGGGTTTTCGCCGGCATTCGCCGGAGAAAACCGCCCCGGAGCTGTTGGCTCCGGGGCGACCCCGCAGTTACGGGAATGGGGGATGCAGCACGCACATGACAGCGCGGTGTTAAGCGAGAGAATACTGGCTGACGAACCGCCACAGGAGCGCCGCGCACTCGGCGCGCGTCGCCGTGCCCTGCGGGGCGAGGCGGTTGCCGTCCTTGCCGTAGAGAATGCCGTTTTCCACGGCCCAGGCCAGCGCTGCGCGGGCATAGTCGCTGACGGCGGCCGCATCGGCAAAGCCGCTCAGGGCGTCATCCGACTGCGTTTCATCCGCAGCGCCCGCAAGGCAGGCATAGCGGTAAAGGATGGCGGTCAGATCCTGCCGGCTGATTGCCTGCGCAGGGCAGAACGCATCGGCGCTGCAGCCGCTGACCACGCCGGCGTGGTAGACCCAGAGGACGGACTGCGCATAGTAAGCATCGGCCGGAACATCGCGGAAGGGCATGTCTGTGCCCGCCGCAGCCGGTTCCCCGGCGATGCGGCACACGATGGCCGCAACCATGGCGCGGTCCACCGGCATATCGGGCGCAAAGCGCGTATCCGTCACGCCGACCATAAGGCCGCGATAGTAGCAGGCCGCCACATCCATGTAATACCACGCGCCCTCCGGCACATCTTCAAACGACAGGGCCGTGTCCGGGAGCACAGAGAGGATGCGGTCGGCAATGTAGCGATGGCCCGCCGCCGTGGGGTGTACGGCCGGGAGGTACGCCGTCCAGAAATCGTCCTGCGTGAACGCCAGCTCGCCGCACTCAACATCCGGCACGTCGCAGTAGATGTACTGCCCGGCGTAGGCGGAGCCGGTCTTCATTCAGGCGTTCATCTTGTCCATGATCGGCTGCAGGAGCTTGCCGGTCTTGATTACACTGCCGACCGTGAGAGAGGTGTTGGCAAACGCATTGTGCATACCGACCGCGACAAGCGTCACGTCCGGGTTCAGGCAGTAGATGTTCTTGACGATCGCGTCCCAGTTTTCCGTGAACTGCTGGTAGGCGATGTTCATGTAGTGTGCCAGCGACACAAGGAGCTTCGTGCCCTGACCGATGGACTCGGCATAGCCGATGAGCTTGAGCATCGCCGTGCCGAAGTCACCGGTCTTCTGCAGCTCGGCCTTGATGGCGTCGAGAATGGCCTTGTCCGCACCGTCGGTGTTGTACATCTCGCGCATGGCCTGACCGAGCGGGTTGCCGAGGATGTCGTTCGAGCCGATGTTGACCGTGATGATGTCGGCCTCTTCCACGGCCTGAATATAAATGTCACGGCGGGACTCCAGATCATTGTACTGCACGTAACCGGCGCAGTTATCGGCATATTCCCAGTCGGTGATCTCCCAGTCCGGGTCGAGCAGATGGCGCATCTCATGGCTGCGGAAACCGCCCCAGCCGCGGGCGTTGAGCTTGGCGCCGAGGTCGCCGGCGACCATGGAGTGGTACGCGCCGGGCGTCACGGTGCACGGCTGGTCCTGATAGCCCTCGGCAGCGTAGCCGGCGGCGTTGCTGTCACCGAGGCAGGTATAGACGCGGTAGCGGGCATAGCGCGCCGGAACAGTGTCCGCCGCCAGCGCCGGCAGGCACAGCAGGCTCGCCGCAAGCACGAGCGCGAGCAGCAGAGCGATGGGTTTTCTGACGTGTTTCATATCGTTTCTCCTTCCTGTATGTCAGGCACAGTGTTCTCGTTCGTAGTCGTCCTCCAGCCGGCGGTAGTCGATCTTGCCGACGGCCGTGTGCGGCAGCGCCGGCACGAAGGCCAGATCATACAGCCGGTCCTTGAGCGGAAGCTGCGCGTTGCACAGCGCCAGGATCTCGTCCCGGACGGCCTGGAACCGCTCGCGCGGGATCGTGTCTCTGAGCTTTACGAACGCCATGGGCAGCTTGCCCTGCGCCCGCTCCCGGTCACGCACGGCGACGACCGCGCACGCCTCCACCTTGCCGCAGCCGCCGATGATGCCCTCGAGCTGTGTCGGGAACACCTTGTGCCCATCGTGGCGGATGATGATGCGCTTCATGCGGCCCTTGATGTAGACGAAGCCGTCCGCGTCCATATAGCCGAGGTCGCCGCTGTGGATCCAGACCGTGCCGTCCGGGTGGCGGCGCATGACGCGGGCCGTCTCCTCGGGGTTGTTGAGATAACCGAGCATCATCGTCGGGCCGGTGATGCAGATCTCGCCCATCTCGTCGTAGCCCAGCTCCTCGATCGAATCCGGCCGGACCACGGACACGGTGGTTTTCAGCAGCGGGATGCCGACCGAGCCGTTTTTGTGCACATTATTGAAGTTGCAGCAGGCGGCGGCGCTGACCTCGCTCATGCCGTAGCCCTGCGAGAGCGGATAGCGGCAGCCGCGGCCGTGCAGAAAGCCGTTGAGCTTGTCCTCCAGCCCGGTGTTCATCGTATCGCCGCCGGAACCGGCCGTCTCGAAAAACGACAGGTCCATCCTGCGGATCCGCGCGTCGTTCATCAGCCGCTCGTAGTGCGACGGGACAGCCAGCGTGTGCGTCGGGCGGTAGCGCCGGACCATGTCCGCGAATTTCTCCGGGGCGAACAGCGGGATGAGCACGACCTCCAGCCCGAGCGAAAACGGCACGTGCAGGCTGCACACGACGCCGTAGGACGCGAACGGCGGGATGATATCGAGGAAGCGGTTATCGCGGCGGTAATTGACGCCCGAGAGACCGAAGTTCACGCTCATGGCATTCATGCCGTCGTTCGTGAGCATGACCCCCTTGGGCACGCCGGTCGTGCCGCCGGTGTGGTTGATGACGGCGAGCATGTTCTCCCGGTACGGCACGGGCTGGGCATTCGCTCCCGCGCCCGCGCGCAGAAAATCGTCCCAGTAGACGATGCGCTTGTCCGCCGGCAGACGGACCGCGCCGTCCTTGAGCCGCTTGAGCAGCCGCACCATCGGCGGCAGCGACCGCTCCGCCGTCTGGACGATGATCGTGTCCACGTCCAGCTCCGGCAGCATGTCCAGATTCTTTTCCAGGATCGCGTCAAGGATCACCAGCACGCGCGAGCCGGTCTCGGCCACGAAATTGCGGATGCCCTCGCTGCTCGCGCGCGGGTCGATCATGTTCGACACGCCGCCGATCTTGTTGAGCCCATAGAGCGAGTAGACCGTCTCCGGGATCGCCAGCGAGCAGCACGTCACGATCTCGCCCGGCAGCACACCGAGCGCCTGATAGGCATCCGCCGTGCGGTCGATCTCGCGCAGCGCACGGCCGAACGGAATGCGGTTGCCGTAATAGTTGAGCGCGGCGTTGTCCGGATACGCGCCGTTTTGCGCCACGAGATAGCCGTAGAGCGTGTCCTGCGGCAGCGGCGCAGCCACGGCCTCCGGGCTGAAATATTTCAGCCACGGTTTGCCCTCGGACGGGCGCGGTTTTACCTGCATGTCATAAGAAAGCGCATACATACTGATACCCCCCTGCTTGGAGTCCTGCTCCAATGAATGTGCAGCGGCATGCCCAAAAGCTCCGCCGCAAAGTTTTTGAACAGAAGCTCGTGATGTGCCCGCTTCTGGACAAAACTTCTTTTCCCTGTATTGCGTTTCCATGGAAAAAATATTGCAGGCAATTTGAAAAAAATTTTAAACGCTTAAAAACGAGGCCTTAAAATTTTCATTCTCGCAATTTCGTGCAATATTTTGCCGCCGGATTTGCAATATGGTATGCAGGTGTGTTATGCTGGTGACAGATAGGTCCACTTTGCGAAAAAAGAGGTCCCCGCTATGAGCAACATCACCCATCCGGCGGTCAGCGAGCAGCTGCTCGTGCGCATCGCCGCCGGAGACAAAGCCGCGCTGGCCGAGCTGTATGCGCAAGCAAAAAATCCCATCTACTGCTTTGCCCTGTCCATCCTGCGCGACAGTTTCGCTGCCGAGGACGTGATGCAGGAGACATTCCTGCAGGTCTGGAAGAGCGCGCCCACCTACCGCCCCAGCGGCAAAAACGCGCTGACCTGGATCCTGGGCATCACAAAATACACCGCGCTCGCCCGTCTGCGCGAGGGGCAGCGCGCCGGCGTCCCGCTCGAGGATGCCGCAGAGAAAGCCGACCCCGGCGATGCGTTCCGGGACTGTGAAAACCGGATCGTGACGCAGGCCTTGCTCGCGCAGCTTGCGCAGGACGAGCGCGAGATCGTCGTTTTGCACGTCGTCACGGGACTCAAGCACCGCGAGATCGCGGAGCTGCTGGAAATGCCGCTGCCGACGGTACTGAGCAAGTACCGCCGCAGCCTGAAGAAGCTGGAAAGGCTGGTGAGAGAGCCGTCATGAAACCGGAAGAGATCAAAACACGTCTGCGCGATGAAATGGCCGACCTCGCGCCCGACCGGCTGGAAGATCTGCTCGCCGCCTGCGATGCGCAGCCGCAGGAGCACGCGCCGCAGCCGGTGCCGATGCTGGCGCCCCGCCGCCCGGTGTGGAAGCCGCTCGCCGCAGCCGCCGTGTTCGTGCTGCTGCTCGGCGGCATCTTCGGCTACCGCGCGCTTGACAAAAACGTCTGCACCGTCATCGTCGACATCAACCCCAGCATCACGCTGACGGTCAACCGCCTCGGCCGCGTCAAGGCCATGGACACCGGCAACGCGGACGCCGCCGCCCTGCTCGCAGATGTCGATTTGGCGGGCGCGCGCACGCAGGACGCGCTCGGCACGCTCACGGATGCGCTCGTGGACGCAGACTACCTCACGGACGCGGACAACACGCTGCTCGTGACGGTCGAGAGCGCTTCCGCCGCGCGGGCACAGAAGCTCGGCAGGGCCGTCTATGACGCGGCGCAGGCGTCTGCGCAGCAGCGGCAGTTTTCCGCCGCCGTGCTCTGCCAGCAGGCAGCGGACGCCGAGCAGACGCGCACGGACGCCGACGCCTGGCAGGTGTCACCCGGCAAGGCGGCGCTGGCCGAGACGATCGCCCTGCAGACGCAGCTCGACACGGCGCAGGCGCTCAGTGCCCTGCCGGTGCAGGATCTGCTCGTGCTGGCAGAGACGTATGATGTCACGTTCGACGCAGCACAGCTCTACGGCACCGTCAGCCGCGACGGATACCGGAGCGAGGACGACGTGCGCATGATCGTGGGCGGCGACGCGGCGGTCGATCCGGCCGACTGCACGCAGGAGCTGACGCAGTACGGCGGTCAGCTCGCCTACCGTGTCCGCTTTGCGGCGGCCGACGGGGAATACTGCTACACGATCGCCGCGCGCACCGGTGATATCCTCGATGTGCAGCGCCCGGAGAAACCTGCACAAACGCCGGAGGCTCCGGCAGCCCCGGCAAAGCCGGACGTTCCGGACGACCCGACCGACCCCACGGATTCGGAGATCAGCATATCCGAGGCCTTGCGCCGGGTGCTGCAGGAGCTCGGCATCTCGCTGCCGGAGATCCGCGACGTCGACGTCCAGCGCGTGTATGTGGCGGGCCGCGACGCTTACCACATCACCTTCACGGCGAACGTGAAACCGTATTCGTTTTACGTGGACACCCACGACGGCGATATTTTCTAAATCCATATCGTGAGACGGCCTGTCATTTGACAGGCCGTCTGATTGTCCGCTCTTGACTTCCGGCGCGTACAAGATTACAATACAGTCCGAATTTTCAAAAAAGGCGTGAGATACGTTGCATCATCCGATCATCAAACCAAACCATATGCAGATCCCGTGGCACGACCCCATCCGCGACCAGAAAGAGCTGCCCATCTCGCAGGCGCCGCTGCCCATCCGGGCCGGTGTCGTCGGCCGTGTCGGGCTGCTGCTGCTCTCGTGCGGCACCGGCGCATGGCGTGTGCGCAGCTCCATGAACGAGGTTGCCGAGGCGCTCGGCCTCGTGTGCGCCGCCGACATCGGGCTGCTGTCCATCGAGTACACCTGCTCCGACGGTGAGAACAGCTTCTCGCAGACGCTGACGCTGACGGCAACCGGCGTCAACACCGCGAAGCTCGACCAGCTTGAGCGCTTTGTCAAGCGCTTCCCGCTCGACGGCGTGTACATGACCGCGGACGACCTGCACACACAGCTTGACAAGATCGCGCAGACAGGCGGCAGCTATACCCCGCTGCAGTTGGGACTGGCAGCCGCGCTTGCCTGCGGCGGGTTCACGTTTCTGCTCGGCGGCGGGCCGATCGAGATGCTGCTGGCCTTCCTGGGCGCAGGCGTTGGGCAGTATATCCGCGCGCGGCTGACACAGCGGCACCTGACGCTGTTTAGCTGCATCGCCCTGTCCGTCGCTGCGGCGTGTCTGGTCTATGCCGGGCTGTTCCGGCTGGCATCGCTGCTCTTCCCCATCGACCCACAGCATCAGGCGGGGTATATCTGCGCGATGCTGTTCATCATCCCGGGCTTTCCGTTCATTACGAGCGGCATCGACATGGCAAAGCAAGATATGCGCTCCGGGCTCGAACGGCTGACCTACGCGATTATGATCGTCGTCGTGGCAACATTGACCGCCTGGCTCATGGCGCTGCTGCTGCGGCTGCAGCCGATGGATTTCCTGCCGCTGGGGCTGCCCGTCTGGGCGCGGATTTTGCTGCGGCTGGCCATGAGCTTCTGCGGTGTGTTCGGCTTCTCGCTGATGTTCAACAGTCCCGTGAAGCTCGCGTCCGTCGCCGCCGTGATCGGCGCGCTGTCGAACACACTGCGGCTCGAACTCGTCAGTCTGGCCGGCTTCCCGCCGGCGGCGGCCGCGTTTTTCGGCGCGCTGACAGCGGGCCTGCTCGCGTCCGTATATAAGCAGCGCTCAGGCTATCCGCGCATTACGATCACCGTGCCGTCGATCGTCATCATGGTGCCGGGGCTGTATTTCTACCGCGCCGTGTACGATCTGGGCACGATGAACCTGAGCGACAGCGCATCGTGGCTCGTCGCCTCGCTGCTGATCGTCATTTCCCTGCCGCTGGGGCTGATCTGTGCGCGCATCCTCACGGACAGCAGCTTCCGCCGGTGCACATGAAAAAGGCATGAAAAAAGACCGCCGATCGGCGGTCTTTTTTTCATGCAGGGATTGGAATTACAGGTGCTTCGTATTGAGCGCGCGGGCGGCATTGAGCACGCACAGGACCATGACGCCGACGTCGGCGAAGATGGCGACCCACATGTTCGCAATGCCGAGCGCACCGAGCACAAGGCAGACAGCCTTGACGGCCAGCGCAAAGACGATGTTCTGCCAGACGAGGCGCATGGTCTTGCGCGAGATGCGCATGGCCAGCGAGAGCTTGCGCGGATCGTCGTCCATGAGCACGATGTCCGCCGCCTCGATGGCCGCATCCGAGCCGATGCCGCCCATGGCGGCGCCGAGATCGGCGCGCGCGAGCACCGGCGCATCGTTGATGCCGTCGCCGACGAAGGCGAGGTATTTCCCGGGTGCGCCCTCGCCGAGCAGCCGCTCGACCTGCGTGACCTTATCCTCCGGCAGCAGCTCGCTGTGCACCTCCGCGATGCCCAGCTCCTCCGCCACAGCGTCAGCCGCGCTCTTGCGGTCACCGGTGAGCATGACAACACGCACGCCGTCCGCCCGCAGACGGGCCACCGCCTCACGCGAGCCGGCCTTCGGCTCGTCGGAGATGACGATGTAGCCGAGATACGTGCCGTCGGCCGCGACGTGGATGACCGTGCCGATCTCATCGACCGCGGGCACCGTCAGGCCGAGGGTATCCATCAGCTTCGTGTTGCCGGCGGCAACGGATCGGCCGCCGACCTGCGCGGTCACGCCGTGACCGGCAAGCTCCTTGGCATCCGTCGTGACCAGGTCGGCCGGCAGCTCCCCGGCCGCGCGGCGCAGGCTCTGGCTGACCGGGTGGTCGGAGAACTGCTCCGCCGCCGCCGCAAGCTGCAGCAGCGCCTGCTCGGACAGCTCCGGCTGCGCGGGGTGCACCGCCGTGACGGCGAACGTGCCGCGCGTGAGCGTGCCGGTCTTGTCAAAGACGACACGGTCGGTCTTGGCCAGCATCTCCAGATAGCTGGAGCCCTTGATGAGGATGCCGCGGGCGGACGCGCCGCCGATGCCGCCGAAGAACGACAGCGGGATCGAGATCACGAGCGCACACGGGCAGCTGATGACAAGGAACGTCAGCGCGCGATAGACCCATTCGCCCCAGTCGGCCGGGATGCCCATGATGAGCCGCACGACCGGCGGCAGGATCGCCAGCGCGAGCGCCGCACCGCACACGGACGGCGTGTAGACGCGGGCAAACTTTGTAATGAAGCGCTCGGTATGCGCCTTCTTGAGCGAAGAATTTTCCACGAGCTCGAGGATGCGCGCGACCGTGGACTCGGCATACACCTTCTCCACGCGCAGGCGCAGCACACCCGACAGGTTCACGCTGCCGCTGACGACGGCGCCGCCCTCCGTGACGTCCACGGGGGCACTCTCGCCGGTCAGGGCGCTCATATTCAGCGCCGACGTACCCGTGAGCACCGTACCGTCGAGCGGGACACGCTCGCCTGGCTTGACGACGATCGTATCGCCGACTGCGACCTGCTCGGGCTTCACCCGCGTGATGCCGTCCGCCGTCTCGACATTGGCGTAGTCCGGACGGATGTCCATCAAGTCGCCGATGTTTTTGCGGCTGCGGCCGAGGGCGTAGCTCTCAAACAGCTCGCCGATCTGGTAAAACAGCATGACGGACACGGCCTCGGGATAGTCCCCGAGCACCATCGCGCCGATGGTGGCCACGGCCATGAGCAGGTTCTCATCGAACGGCTGGCGGTTATAAATGCCCTTGCAGGCATCGACGAGCGTCTCGCCGCCGACGAGCAGATACGGGATGAGGTACAGCACGAGCTTGAGCCAGCCCGTGACCGGCACAAAGTGCAGCCCGATGAGCAGCACGGCCGCTGCTGCTATGAGCAGCAGCGACCTTTTCTGTTCGCGCGACATGAGATTCAGTCCTCGAAGCGGAAGTCCGGCTCGACCTTGAGCGCGGTCTTGAGGATCTCCGCCTTGGCCTCAGCTTCGTCCACGCCGGGGGCATATTCGACCAGCATTTTCTGTGCCACATAGCTCACGGTGACTTCCTTGACACACTTGAGCTTTGCCACGTGCCGCTCGATGGTCGCCGCGCAGTTGGCGCAGTCTACTTCGATCTTATAGGTCTTTTCCATGATGATGTACGCTCCTTCATCTGTCATTGAATGTTATTTGAAAAGATGGCCGGGCCATCATTTTTCCAGCACATGCTCCATGCCGAGGGCCAGCACGGACCGGACGTGATCGTCATCCAGGGAATAGAACACGGTCTTGCCCTCCCGCCGGAAGCGGACGAGGTTCGACGCTTTCAAAATGCGCAGCTGGTGGCTGACCGCCGACTGCGTCAGATTCAGCAGCCGCGCAATGTCGCACACGCACAGCTCGCTCTCAAAGAGCACATAGAGGATCTTGATGCGCGTCGAATCGCCAAAGACGCGAAACAGCTCCGACAGATCGTAGAGCGTCTCATCGTCCGGCAGGGCCGCGAGCACCTGCGCCACCGCGTCCTCGTGCACGTTGAGATATTCGCACGCCGGTGCGCTGTCGGTTTTCGGTTCTGCCATGAGATCTCCTCGCTTTCGTTCGAACATATGAATGATTGTTCATGTGTTTATATAACCACTTCTCCGACCGTTTGTCAATAGGATATTTGCATTTTCTCAAAAAGAATTCCCGGATGTACACACATCCGGGAATGGGTCTCAGTTTTCTTCGGTTTTGGGGCTGCGGAAGGCGAAAAAGCGCTGGCCGAGGTAGTTCAGGCCGGTGAAGAGCACCATACCGACGAGCATGGCCACATTGTCGCGCGTGCTCACCGCAGCGCCGGAAAGCAGGCGCAGGCACAGCGGCTTGGCAATGCCGTAGGCGATGAGATAGCACACGGCGATATTCGCCGCGAAGCGCACGGCCTGCCCCGCGCCGCGCTCCCGGCTCTGAAACGTGAAGTGCTTGTTGAGGAAAAAGCTCAAGATGCTCGTGAGCACATAGTTTGCCGCCGAGGACACCCAGTAGGAGCAGCCGGCAACATTATACAGCCCGAACATAATGCCCATGCCGGCGAGCGTGTTGACCACGCCGACGAGCAGGAACTTCCACAGCTTTGCGTCAAAGAGCGTACGCAGGCGCTTCAAAGCTCCGCCTCCCGGTCGTCAAGCTCCGTCTCGATGCGGTAGCGCGGGCGCGCCTTCGTCTCGAGATAGATCTTGCCGATGTACTCCCCCACCACGCCGATGGCCAGCAGCTGCAGCCCGCCGATAGCCCAGATGGACACGGCGAGACTCGACCACCCGGCAACGGTGTGGCCGGTGAAATAGCGCACGAGAAAATAGATGAGCATGGCGATGCTGACGAGGAACATCACGATGCCGATGCGCGTGATGAGCCGCAGCGGTGAGACCGTCAGCGACGACACGCCCTCCCACGCGAACGAGAGCATCTTGCGCAGCGGATACTTGCTCTTGCCCGCAAAGCGCCTGCCGCGCTCATAATACACGACCGTGCTCGGGTAGCCCACGAGCGGCACGAGCCCGCGCAGGAACAGATTGACTTCTTTGTACTCCGCGAGTGCGTCGAGCGCGCGGCGGCTCATGAGCCGGTAGTCGGCGTGATTATACACCACGTCCGCGCCGAGCGCGCGCAGCAGGCGGTAATACCCCTGCGCGGTGGCGCGCTTGAAGGCAGAGTCCTGTTTCCGGCTCGCGCGCACACCGTAAACGATGTCATTCCCGTTCTGAAAGGCTGCGAGCATGGCGTCGATGGCATCAATGTCGTCCTGCAGATCGGCGTCCATGGAGATGACGCAGTCGGCGCGGTCGCGCAGCGTCATCAGGCCGCACAGCAGCGCGTTCTGGTGGCCGCGGTTGCGCGACAGGCGGATACCGGAAAAGACCGGGTCGCGCGCGTGCAGGTCGGAAATAAGCTGCCAGGTGGCGTCCTTCGAGCCGTCGTCGATGAAGCAGATGCGGCTCATGGGGCCGATCGCCCCAGCGGCGCGCAGGGCGGTGAATTTCTCCCGCAGGCGGCGCGCCGTCTCCGGCAGGACCGCCTCCTCGTTATAACAGGGGATCGCAAGATAGAGCGTCACGGACATGGCCGCGCCTCCCTTCCAAAAATCACGGTTCAGTCGATCGTGCCGCCGCCGAGCACCGTGTCCCCGTCGTAGAACACGACGGCCTGGCCGCGCGTGATGGCGCGCTGCGGAGTCTCAAACGACACGTGCACCGTGTCCGGACCCGTGGCCGTGACGGTGCACGGCTGCTCCGGCTGCCGGTAGCGGATGCGGGCCGTCACGCGCAGGGGCGCGTCCGGCACGTCGCCGGAGATCCAGTTGCAGCCGCTCGCGTCCAGCTCGGTCGAAAACAGTTCTTCATTGCGGCCGAGCACGACCTCATTGTTCGGCACGTCGATGCCGCAGACGTACAGCGGTGCCTCAGCCGCGATGCCAAGCCCACGGCGCTGGCCGATCGTATAGTGGATGATGCCGCGGTGCGTGCCGAGCACCTTGCCCTGCGTGTCCACAAAGCGGCCGGGCGCGCTGTGCGTGCCCGTCAGCCGCTCGACCGCGGCGGCATAGTCCCCGTCCGGCACGAAGCAGATGTCCTGGCTGTCGTGCTTGTGTGCGTTGCAGAAGCCGTGCGCCTCGGCGATTTCACGCGCCTCGGTCTTGTGCAGACCGCCGAGCGGAAAGCGCGTGTGCACGAGCTGCTCCTGCGTGAGCCAGGCAAGCACGTAGCTCTGATCCTTCGAGGCGTCCACGGCCTTTCTGAGCGTATAACGCCCGTCCGGCAGCTGCTCGATGCGGGCGTAGTGCCCGGTCGCCAGCGCCTCGCACCCGAGCGCGCGGGCGCGCGTCTCGAGCAGGCCGAATTTCAGGTACCGGTTGCAGTCCAGGCATGGGTTCGGCGTCGCCCCGCGCTGATAGGCCGCGGCAAAGCGCGCCATGACCTGCTCGCGGAACGCATCCTTATAATTAAAGACATAGTACGGCATGCCCAGCGCATAGGCCACGCGGCGGGCATCCTCCACATCGTCGAGCGCGCAGCAGGTGTGGCCGCGCGGCACGCCGGCGTCCTCGTTTTCATACAGCTTCATGGTCACGCCCATGCAGTCGTAACCTGCCTGCTGCATCAGGTATGCTGCCACGCTCGAATCCACGCCGCCGCTCATGGCGATCATCGCCTGCGGGCGGCCGTCGTTTGCTGTCTGCATCCGTGCACCTCGTTTTCCTTGGAATTCTCTTTAGATTATACCGCACAGCCCCGGCTTGTCAACGCAAAACACCCCGCCTGCGCGCGGCAGGCGGGGTGCGGCAGAGAAAAAAGCGTCAGGACTGTGGATCATTCGGGATGTCGGTGAACGAGCCCTCGTAAATGCGCGGGCCGCCCTGTGCGCCGACGAGCCGGTTATAATAATTTGCGTTCGTGATGGCACGGTACGGGTCGAGCCAGATCGTCACGGGCGCGAACATGGCGCTCAGCAGCATCCAGCCGAGGAAGCTCAGGTCCAGCACGAACAGCTCCCACTTGTGGCCGCGCATGAGCGCTCCGCTCTCGCGCAGGCACTGCCAGGCAGACTTCTCCGGATGGTCGAGCAGCAGGTAGATCGCCTGCCGGTAGCGGTAGGCCGCGACGATGCCCGGCACGAACAGCAGCAGGCTCCACAGGAACACAAACAGCCCCTGCAAAATGGCAAGCCACAGCGCGCGGAAGAAGATGCCGAACCCGTCAAAGAGGTTGCCGATCTCGGCGGTTTCGTCCCGGCTGACGTGCAGTGAAAAGATCACGAAGCCGACGCTGACCATATAGCTCATGATCTCAAGCGCAACAACGAGCACGACCGCGACGGCGGACACACTGTAGTGCTCAAAAAAGCTGATGTAAGCCTGCTCGACGGCCTCGGTGCCGAACTGCGCGGCGTTCGTCAGCGCCGTAGTCAGGCGGTCGGCGCCCATCAGGTACGACGAGAGCGTCGAGATGAGCAGGCTCAGGGCAAAGACGATCAGCGCCGCGAGGATCGGGCTCGGGCGATAGCCGGCGGCGCGCCGGCGGGCGTCTGCTTTAAGCGCAGCACGGTTCAAATCCATTTTGATCACAACTCCGTTCCCGGCGTGGCCGGGTCTCAATTTTTCATCGCTATAGTATACCAGATGTCGCCGGATTTGAACACCCGGAGCAGGAAAAATTCACGTTTTCGACACACGTTGCGATTTTTTCGGGAAGTTGCGGAAAATACGCTTGACAATCCACGCGCGAAATGCTATATTAAACAGGCTTTGAACGACAAAGCCTATGCGCGAGTGGTGGAATTGGCAGACTCGCTAGATTCAGGTTCTAGTGTCCACT
>ENA-UOIY01002563-UOIY01002563.1-human-gut-metagenome-genome-assembly--contig:-P114-NODE-2563-length-13344-cov-12.054105_pt1 | contig 13344 bp, 12 predicted proteins | sample MGYA00242335_ERZ723882 | MGnify/ENA metagenome assembly ERZ723882
AATCATTCTCAATGCTTCGTAGTAGGCAAGCCTTTTCTGCGGCTTGTTTTCCTCTTTGATTACCAGCGGATTGCGCCACCAGGGATTGTACTGCCGCAATACCTTGATGACCTGCTCATCGCTTACGATTGCCATACAAGCACCTCCTTATAGGTAGTTTTCCCGTGGAGTTGCATCTTCATACAAATGCAACTCCGCAGGAGTTATGCAAGTATATTATAGCAATAGTCATACGCAAACGCAAGAGGGTTTTAGAAGGGGGAGAAAAAACGCTTGGCATTTCGCTGTCTGAATCCTTGCATCTTCCTTTGTGTCTGCTACAATAGCGATAGCGTCGATTAACAAGAGCACACACGTCGGGCAGCCAGTCTTTTCGGTGCTTTTTGCCCTTTGTTCCTAGGCGGGCGGCAGCCCGCCGTCGTCGCAAAGGACAAAAATCCCTCGAAAATCCAAGGCTGTCCGATGCGAAGCAGTTCTGCCGGAGCAGAAATGCTCGCAGACAAGGAAAAGTCCGCAGAGAATACTTTGTGTATTCTCAAGGGCTTTGACGCAGTATGGGGGCATTTCCCCGCCCGGCAGAACCGCGTGTGCCCTTATCAATCGACGCTAACAATCAGCAATATATCCCGTGTATATAGGCGGCGACTCGTATGAGCCGCCGCCTTTTACATGATTACCGCGCAGGGTCATTTCTTTTTTTTTCGCTGTGAGAGTCCGTGTGTTGCTTCTGATTTCTGCGAATAAGAAGTTGCCGTGCCTGCCGTTCTTCCGCATCCGCCCCAAGCAGTCGAGACGCTTCCTGCTTGGCACTGAGCAGCATAATAAGAGATGGCTTCTCATGCATGGCATCCTCTATTTGCTGTTCTGCTGCCTTTTCCTGCACAGGACGGATGGCCTGCCGTGCTACCTATAGCTCCACCGAATCAAAATCCGCAGCCTGGGCTTTCAGTTCTGCATATTTGTCCAAAACCTTATTCAGTTCGGCGGAATATTTCTGTTCCTGCACCTCCAGCTTTTTCAGACCAGCTTCCATTACGGCAATATCCTTGCGGAATGTCTCCGCACCTGTATCCTCTGCATACTCAAATTTTTGCAAAAGGAGCGCCTTTTCGGAATGCAGTTCTTCCAATTCCTCCGTCAGCTCGGCAATGTGGGCAGCCAGCGCTTTGTGACGCTTCACACGGTATACTGGCAATTCCTTTTTCTCGGCAACTGGCACCTTGCGCTCCTTGCTCTTTTCCTTGATTTGCTGTACCAGACCGGTGTAACGCTCCATCTCCGGCTTCCATACGGCGAGAGATTTTTGAATATGCGCTTTGCCGCTGCGAATATGAGAGAGCTGATAACAGAAAATCAGCACCCGGCTGCGCAGCTTCTCCAGCTCCTCCGCTATGGCAGGGACGGTGCGGGCAACTAATGTGGCCAGCTTCTTGATTTCGGCTTTCAGCTCCCGCAGCAAAGCGTTGTCTGCCTTGATCTGACGGTTTAGTTCGCAGCGGTCAGCGATAATGCCCTTGCGCTACAACGCCTGCGCCGTTTCGAAAACACCGTTTATGCCGATGGCGGCCTCCGCGATGGAACCGGCCTTGGCGATACGGATCTCTTTTTCCGCCAGCTTGCTTTGGAGCGCCTCGATCTGCGCGGCGGAAGCGTCGTTCTGCTTTTGCAGCTCGTAAATAATGTCGATCAATTCCAGATGGCTGAGATGCCGCAATTCTTTGTCCGTCATTTTTTCTCGTCCTTCAGACAAAATCACTCTATATACAGGCTTTTCTACGGTTCAGATTATAGCACGATTTAGTATCGGAAACAAAAGCACGATCGACCATTTCTGTTGCTTTTTGACGATTGCCGCAAGAAAAAACGGCGAAAAAACGAAAAATCAGCCGCCCGGTTTTGTGGACAAAACCAAACGGCTGATTTTGCGGAAAAGACGCAGGAGAAAACCCCGGCGGTCAGCTTTCCGTATATATGCGCGGCACGCGCAGCGATACACCGCAGAGCAGCTCATAGGGGATCGTCCCGGCGAGCGCGGCGAGCTCCGCAACGGTCGGCGCGCCGTCGTCTCCGCGGCCGAATACCGTAACAACGTCGCCCACGGCGGCGTTGGGAATGCCGGTCACATCGAGCATGCACATGTCCATGCAGATGCGCCCAACCTGGCGCACGCGCTTTCCGCGCAGCAGCACCTCGATCTTCCCGGAAAGGCAGCGCTGCAGGCCGTCCGCATAGCCGACGGGGATCACCGCAAGCGTGCAGTCGCACTCCGCCGTCCACGTGCGTCCGTAGCTGATCGAATCGCCCTTTTTGTGGTGCGTGATCGCGCTCACACGGCTTTTGAGCGTCATGACCGGCGTGAGCGAGAGCCCGCCGCGTTCGCTGTCCGGGTAAACGCCGTAGGTGAGAAGACCGGGACGGACGAGATCGAGCGCCGCGCCCTTATCGCGCCATGAGAGCACCGCGCCGGAGTTGGCGCAGTGGCGCAGCGGGAAATGGCGGCCTGTCAGCCCTTCCAGCGCTTCGACCGCGGAGAGAAACAGCGTGAGCTGCGCGGCGGTATAGTCCTCCTCGCCGGGCGTGTCGGAAACGGAAAAGTGCGTGAATACGCCCTCAGCGTCAAGATTCGGAAGCTGCGCGACCGCCGCCGCGGCGCGAAGGGCGGCCTCGTCCTGCGCGCGAAAGCCGAGCCGTCCCATGCCGGTGTCGAGCTTCAGATGAATCTTCAGTCGCTCACCGGGACGGAGCGCCGCCGAGAGGGCGCGCCCCTTTTCCTCACACTCGACGGAGAGCGTGATGCCGTTTGCAGCCATCTCGGACGCAAACGAAGCGTCCACCGCGCCGAGGATCAGAATGGGCGCCGTCTCCCCGGCCTGCCGGAGAGCGAGCGCCTCCTGCGGGCAGGCGACGGCGAGATACCGGCAGCCGCACTCGCGCAGCGCCGCGGCGATCTCGGCAGCGCCGTGGCCGTAGGCGTCGGCTTTTACGACACCGAGCAGGCCGCAGCCGTCCGGCAGCGCGCGCTGCATTTCCGAAACGTTGTGCCGCAGCGCGCCGAGCGAAATTTCCGCCCATGTTCTTGTCTTTCGTGTATCCATAAAGGATGCTCCTTTCGGGTATCAGAGAAAAACTCCCTCAGTAAGCGGCTGTGCCGCTGACAGCTCCCTCTTGGAGGGAGCCTTTTCAAAATGTGTCCCGGCCCAGCCGGAACTCTTTATAGATGTAGATGCCTCCCTCGTGGAGGGAGGTAGCTCGGCGCTTTGTGCCGAGACGGAAGGAGTGCCCCGCCGCAGCGGATCTCATTCCAGCACCCACTCGGTAATTTCCAGCGTCAGAACCTTTTGCCCGTTGCGGGCGATCTCCGCGCCAGTGAGTGCACCGGCCTCGTCCCGCCAGAGCGTCACGCTCTCACCGTCTGGGGCAGTAAATGCCGCCGAGAACGAGGCGCAATATTCCATCGCGCCCTGCGTGAGTGCGGCGAGCATGCGCTGCGGCGCGCCGCAGGGGGAGAGCGTTTCGCTCCGTCCGGCGTCGAGCGAGAGGATCACGCCGTCAAACTCCACCGTCGTTTCCCCGTCCTTCGCGCGGACGGATATGCCAGAGACGGTCTCCGGCCCAGTAAGCGTGATGCGCGTTTCGCCGCCCTCATGCGCGACATCGGCGCCGAACGAGACGGAGGACTCCTCCCAATGCGCGGCGATCTCCGCGTGGAACGATATCCGCTCCGCGGTTTCGACCGCCGCGGCAAAGGTCTTCCAGTTTTCCGCGTCCCGCTGCGCACCGCAGCCGGTGAGCAGCAGGGGTATCATCAGTGCGAACAAAATTGTCCGCTTCATGATCCTTACTCCGTGATTTTTTTGAAAATGTACGGCAGCTCTTCAATGATATCCGAGGGTGTCATGCCGTATTCGCCGCGTTCCATGGCGCACGCATCGCCTGCCGCAGCGTGGACGGCGCACGCGGTGACGGCCGCCTTTTCCGTCTCCATCTGTCCGAGCAGCGCTGCGGTAACGCCGGTCAGCACGTCGCCGCTGCCGCCTTTCGCCATGCCGGGATTGCCCGCTTCGATGGAGTACATCCGCCCGGCGGGGCGCGCGATGATCGTGTGGTGGCCTTTTAAGACCGTGACGCAGCCGTACCGCTGCGCGAAGTCCCAGGCGCCGCGCTCACGCCCATTTTCCAGCGAGCCGCCGAGACGGAGAAATTCCCCCTCGTGCGGTGTCACGACGATTTCGCCCTGCGCTTCGCGCAGAATATCCGGCGTGAGCGACACCGCCCAGAGCGCGTCCGCGTCAAGAACGATCTTTCCGGGAAATTCTCGCACGAGCGCCGCGGTGAGCGCCGCCGTACCGTCGCTCCGGCCAAGACCGGGGCCGAGCGCGAGCACGCCGCAGCGGGCAAAATATTCCCGCAGCAGAGAGAGTGCGTCCGCGGTGAGCTTGCCGGAATCGTCACACGGCAGGGGAAAGGGCATGGCCTCGTCGTTTTTCACGGCGCAAATGCTCCAGATGCCGCGCGGCACGCCGAGATACACGAGCCCCGCGCCGGAGCGAACAGCCGCCTTTGCACAGAGATTCGGCGCGCCGGTATACCCGACGCTTCCACCTACGATGAGGAGCTTTCCGTAATCCCCTTTGTGCGTTTCCGGTTTGCGCCGCGGCACGGACACTCCGCCGCGATCCCAGTATACGCGCTGTATCTCCGGCATATTCCCGGCCACGGCTTTCACCCTCTCCGATAAAATTCCAAACTACATTATAGATTCCCGCGCGGCATTCGTCAAATTTATTCTTGCGAACCGGCGCGCACTATGGTATAAAGAGTATGTTATTTCGCGTTGATCGGGAAAATGACGGAATACCGCCGCAGCAGAGAAGGGCGTCGCCGGCTGAGAGCGCCCCGCGGAAACGGTTTTGTCTGGTTCGCCCGTGAGCGCCGGCCAATCCCCGGCGGGCTGCGCCCGTTACAGCGCAAGAGCGCGGAGTTTTATAAAGCTCCGAATGTGGGTGGTACCGCGGAAGCATGCCTTTCGTCCCTTTTGTGGGATGAGAGGCTTATTTTTTTGTTTTAAGTATTTATCAATACAGGAGGAAGCCATGAAGAAAATGCTGGAAAGCCTGCGGGAAGCATCCCGCCAGGCGATCGAAGAAGCCGTAGACATGGACTCGCTCGAAGCGCTGCGCGTCCGGTATCTCGGCAAAAAGGGTGAGCTGACCGCTATTCTAAAGCAGATGGGCAAGCTCTCCGCCGAGGAGCGTCCCGTGATCGGCCAGCTCGCGAACGAGGTCCGCGGCGAGCTGGAAAACGAGATCGAAAGCCGCAAGAGCGCGCTTGCCGCGCGTCTGCAGGAGGCAAAGCTCCGCGCCGAAACGCTCGATGTGACGATGCCCGGCAAGGAGATCACGCTCGGTAAGAAGCATGTTATGAACACCGTGCTTGATGAGGTCGTCGATATCTTTATCGGCATGGGCTTTTCCATTGTGGACGGCCCGGAGATCGAGCTTTCCAACTACGATTTTGACCGCCTGAACATCCCGGAAAACCACACCGTCCGTGAGTGGACGGACACGTTCTATATCACTGAGGATGAGAAGGTGCATCTCCGCTGCCAGACCTCCCCGGTGCAGGTGCGCGTGATGGAGAGCACCCGCCCGCCGATCCGCATCCTGTCCCCGGGCCGTGTATACCGCAAGGACGAGATCGATGCGACTCATTCCCCGATGTTCCACCAGATCGAAGGTCTCGTCATCGACAAGGGCATCACGATGGGTGATCTCAAGGGCACGCTCAACACGCTCATGAAAAAGCTCTACGGCCCCGACACCGTGACCCGCTTCCGCCCGCACCACTTCCCGTTCACCGAGCCGAGCTGCGAGATGGACGTGCAGTGCTTTGAATGCCACGGCAAGGGCTGCCGCGTGTGCAAGGGTGAGGGCTGGATCGAGCTGCTCGGCGCCGGCATGGTGCATCCGCGCGTGCTGGAAATGAGCGGCATCGACCCGACGGTCTATTCCGGCTTTGCGTTCGGCGTCGGTCTCGAGCGCCTCGTCATGCGCCGGTTCCAGATCAGCGACATGCGCCTGCTGTACGAAAACGACACCCGGTTCCTGTCCCAGTTTTAAGGAGGTAGCGACATGAAACTTTCGAGAGAATGGCTGGGGGAATATACCACCATCGATGCCCCCGATAAGGAATACTGCGATGCGATGACCATGTCCGGCTCCAAGGTGGAGGGCTGGGAGGTCACCGGCAGCGAAATTGAGCGCGTTGTCGTTGGCCGCGTGGTCGCCATGGAGCGCCACACAAATTCCGATCATATGTGGGTCTGCAAAATTGACGTCGGCGGCGAGCGGGAACTCCAGATCGTCACCGGCGCGCAGAATGTCAACATCGGCGATCTTGTTCCGGTTGCGCTCGACGGCAGCAAGCTGCCCGGCGGCAAGGAGATCCACACCGGCAAGCTGCGCGGTGAACTCAGCGAAGGCATGCTCTGCTCGCTCGGCGAGCTTGGGCTCGAGCAGCGCGACTTCCCCTACGCGATCGAGGACGGCATTTTCATTCTGGAAGAGGACTGTGTCCCCGGCGACGATATCCGCACTGTCTGCGGCCTGAACGACAGCGTTGTGGAGTTTGAGATCACGAACAACCGCCCCGACTGCCTTTCTGTGCGCGGTCTCGCCCGCGAGAGCGCCTGCACGTTCCACACGCCCCTGACGCTCGCCGAGCCCACCGTGACTGCCGGCCACGGCGACATCCACGAAAAGCTCTCCGTCGAGATCAAGGACGCCGAGCTCTGCCCGCGCTATACCGCGCGTATGGTAAAGAACATCAAGATCGCCCCCTCGCCGAAGTGGATGCGCCGCCGCCTGCGCGCGTCCGGCGTGCGTCCGATCAACAATATCGTCGATATCACGAACTACGTTATGCTGGAGTATGGCCAGCCGATGCACGCCTTCGACTATGCCTGCCTGCACGACGGGAAAATCATCGTCCGCCGCGCCGAAGAGGGCGAATCCCTCCAGACGCTGGACGGCAACGATCACGCCCTTGCGCCCGGCATGCTCGTCATTGCCGATCCAGAGGGCCCGGTCGCGCTCGCGGGCGTGATGGGCGGCGCGAACAGCGAGATCACCGACGAGACGACGACCATCGTTTTCGAGAGCGCCAACTTCCTCGGCCACTCCATCCGCAAGACGGCCATCGCCCTCGGCATGCGCACGGACGCCTCCGGCCGGTTTGAAAAGGGTCTTGACCCGCTCGCTACCGTCCCGGCGGTCGACCGTGCGTGTGAGCTCGTCGAAATGCTCGGCGCGGGCGAAGTGCTCGACGGCACGATCGATGCGCTGGCCAAAGCACCGGAGACGACGTTCATCGAGCTCGACGATAAGCGCATCAATGCGCTGCTCGGCACCGAGATCCCCCGCAAGTTCATGACCGATACGCTCACCTCGCTCGGCTTTGAGCTCAACGGCAGCACTCTCACCGTTCCCTCCTGGCGCGGCGACTGCACCATGCTTGCCGACATCGCCGAGGAGTGCGCCCGCTTCTGGGGCTACGACAAGATCGAAGCCACCGACATCCGCGGCGCGGCCACGCAGGGCGGCTACAGCGAAAAGACGCTCTTTATGCAAAAGCTCGGCACGGCCTGCCGCGCCATGGGCTATACCGAGGTCGTGACGTACTCGTTCGTGAGCCCGTCGAGCCTCGACAAGATCAAAGTCCCCACCGATTCCCCGCTGCGCGACATCTACCGCATCCTCAACCCGCTCGGTGAGGATACGAGCGTCATGCGCACAACGGCGCTGCCCTCTATGCTCGGCGTGCTCTCCACGAACCTCAACCGCCGCAACATGGAAGCAAAGCTCTATGAAATGGCGACCGTGTACAAAAAGCAGCCCGGCAAAACGTTGGCCGACGAGCGCACCGTGCTCACGCTCGGCGCTTACGGCGGCGGTATGGACTTCTTTGCGCTCAAGGGCGCGGTGGAGACGCTGCTGTGCGCTGCCCGTACCCCGGACGTGCGTTTTACCGCCGATACGGAAACTGCCGCCTTCCATCCCGGCCGCTGCGCCGCGGTGTGGTCGGGCGATACGCGCCTCGGCACGCTCGGCCAGATCCACCCCGACGTGTGCGCAGCCTATGGGCTGGACGGCGCGACGTACTGTGCGGAGCTGGACGGCGTGCTGCTGCACGATCTTGAAGGCACCGAGCCGGTCTATACGCCGCTGCCGCGCTTCCCGGCCATCACGCGCGACATCGCCGTCGTGTGTGACACCTCCGTCTCCGTCGGCGAGCTGACCGAGTGCATCCGCAAGGCGGAAAAGAATGTCCTGCGCGGCGTGAAGCTCTTTGACGTCTATACCGGCGTCGGCATCCCGGAAGGGAAGAAGAGCGTTGCCTTCTCGCTCACGCTTCGCTCGGACGACGGTACGCTCACCGACGACCACGCGGAGGAAGCCGTCCGCGCGATCCTCGACGCGCTGCGCGAGAACCTTGGCGCGGTCATCCGGTAAGATTTTCCTTGAAACTCGCCTGCCGCTGTGGTATGGTAATAGCAGAAAGAATTTTTGACTGAAGGGGGTTGCGGACATGGGTGACGCCACCAAACCGTTCGCCACGGTATCCAATCGCGCACAGATTCGGGAGATCCTCTCCTCGGTATACGACTCGCTGATGCTCAAGGGCTACAACCCCATCAATCAGCTTGTGGGCTACATCCTCTCCGAGGACCCCACGTACATTACCAACTACAACAACGCCCGCTCACTCATCTGCCGCATCGACCGCGATGAGCTGCTGCAGGAGCTGGTGCGCAGCTATCTCGAGGACAAGGAATAACCCGGGAAAACGAAAAGAGCCGCCGGAGGTTAGCTGGTTGCTCATAAAAAAGTGAATCCGACCTATGGCTGCAATCAAAGGTCGGATTCTTTTTTTATGTTAGGGCTGGAATATCCATGGCTCCCTCTGACGCGGGAGGCTTGGATGCGGTGCAAAATCGCACATTACCGCACTACACCGAATGGTGTATAGAAGTGCGCCCTTACTGTTTGACAAATTGGAATTGATTTTCCTTTTTATTTCTTAGTATCAATCCAAATGAAAACTCTCTCGTCAGTTCTTTCAGTAACAACACCTCCGTTTGCTATTGCCACAGCTTGAGATGCTATGTTATCTAAAAGAATGGTTACTAACACTTTATCTATTCCCATTTCTTTCGCTTCATTAAGCAATAATCTCAGCAGTTCTTTTCCATATCCTTTTCCACGAAACGCTGGTGCAATTCCGTACCCGATATTTCCTCCTGCTTTTCTCAGTGCCTCAGTCAAAAAATGTCTGACAGAACCAAATCCAACCGGAATACCATCAGCATATAGCCAAAAAGTTGTAGAAGGCACTTTCCAACCATCTACAATCCCTTCTTGCTCAGAATCCCTCTGTTTTACAATCAGCCATTCTTTATACTCATCAAATGTTAATCCGTTGGCTTTGTTAATTAATCCATTTTCTTCAGCAGGGATCTCTTGCAGCATTGTGTAAATATCTAAGCCATCATCAACTGACAATCTTTTTAATTCCAACATTATTTTCAATTCTCCTTAATCAAATAAACTCAAGTTTATCAGTCTGTTTAATCATATCATATGGCTTCAATGTACGGCAAGAACAATCCCGGCAGACATTACTGCCGGGACTGATGCTGTTTTATGGACATCTACATTTTCTCCGGCGGCTTTTGCGCTTTTTTGGGAAAAACTGCTATAGGGGCGTTTGGGGGCGTCTGATGCACGGAAAGAGATCTCTGAGTAAGGAAAAAAGCCTGTAATCCTTGAGATTACAGGCTTTTTTGGAGCTGGCAATGTGACTCGAACACACGACCTGCTGATTACGAATCAGCTGCTCTACCGACTGAGCTATGCCAGCAACTTCTGCCGATTTCTTGGCAGCTTGTGTATTTTATCACGTCGCGCTGCCGTTGTCAACAGAAATTGCCGGTATTTTGCGCCCGGTCTGCGGCTTTTTCGCTTATTCGGCAGCCTTGACGCTCACCATGGCGTCAAAGTCGAGCCCGAGCTCGCCGCCGACGGTGCGAAGCTCCGCGAGCGTGGAGTCGTTGACGGGGATGCCGTTTTTGAGCTTTTCATTGCGGGAGTCGACCTCCATCTCGCCGGAGGTGTAAATGCGGGTGCGGCCCTCGGCCTTGGCGCTGTCGCGCAGCTCCTGCAAAAGCGTCGAAAGGCTCTCGCGCATCGCCGCCTTGTCGCCGAACATGCCGTAGTCCAGCGCGAAGAAGCTCTGCGACGTGTCGCCGAGACCGTTCTTGCTCACATGGTTGGACGTAGCGCCGCCCGCGATGATGGAGGAGAGAATTTCCACGATCAGCGCGAGACCGTAGCCCTTGTGCGAGCCGGTCGCGGGGCTGGAGCCGCCGAGTGGGAGAATGCCGCCGCCGGCCTTGGAGTTGATGTTGTCGATGACGCGCTTGGCGTCGGTGGTGTCCTGGCCGTTTTCGTCGACCGCCCAGCCGAGCGGCATGGGCTTGCCCTGCTTGGCGTAGACCTCCAGCTTGCCGCGCGGCACGACGGTGGTGGCCACATCATACAGCATGGGGATGGGGTCGGCGGGCATCGCGAAGGCGATGGGGTTCGTGCCGAGCATGACCTCGCGGCCGAACGTCGGCACGCAGATGGCCTGCGTATTCGTAAAGCACATACCGAGCATATCCTCGCGCTCAGCCATCATGGCGTAGTATCCACCGACGCCGAAGTGGTTGGAGTTGCGCACGACCGCCGCGCCGAAGCCATACTGCTTTGCCTTGGCAATAGCGCGCTCCATCGCGTCCACGGCCGCGATCTGCCCCATGGCGCTGTGCGCGTCGAGCACAACGGAGAGCGGCGTTTCATGCACGACCTCCGGCACGGCGTCCGGGCGGATCACACCGCTTTTCACGCCGCGGTGGTAGCGGATCAGGCGCTGCACGCCGTGGGATTCCAGTCCCTGCAGATCGGCGGTGAGCAGGATGTCGGCAATGTCCCGGCTCTGCTTTTCGTTGAATCCATATTTGCCCATAACGGCCTCGCAGTAAGCGCGAAGCTCCTTTTCCGGCAGGCGATAGTATGCCATTTGTCTCTTTCCTTTCTTTATCGAACTGCATTGCGATCTTTTCAAGTGATTATACCATACGAAAGCAAAGAAAGAAAAGCCCTTTTCTCCGGCGGGGGCTTCCATATTCCGGCCACGGGATATCTGCTTTTACCAAACGGAAATACCCATTGGAAAATCCGCGGTTTGGACGTATAATCAAGGCAAAGGCATCAGAGCGGGAGGGGCGGACGATGGATAAAAACGAGGCATTGAAGCATTATTTCGGCCACAGCCGGTTTCGGCAGGGACAGGAAGAACTCATTGACGCTGTTTTATCCGGCCGGGACGCCCTGGGCATCATGCCGACCGGCGGCGGAAAGTCGATGTGCTACCAGATCCCCGCGCTGCTCCTGCCCGGGATCACGCTTGTAATCTCGCCGCTGATCTCGTTGATGAAGGATCAGGTGGCGGCACTCAAAAACGCCGGGATCAGCGCCGCATACATCAACAGCTCTCTCACCGCCGAGCAGCTTCGCCTGGTATACCGCCGCGCGCGGGAGGGCGCATACAAGCTGTTGTACGTCGCTCCGGAGCGGCTGGACACGGACGGCTTCTCCTCGCTCATGCAGACGGTGACGGTCTCGCTCGTGGCGGTGGACGAGGCGCACTGCATCTCCCAGTGGGGGCAGGACTTCCGCCCAAGCTACCGGAGCATCCCGGATTTTGTCGCGTCGCTGCCGCAGCGTCCGCCGCTCACGGCGCTCACTGCCACGGCTACGGCGGAGGTACAGCAGGACATCGTCCGGCTGCTGCGGCTGCGTGACCCGGTTCGCTGCGTCACGGGGTTTGACCGGCCCAATCTCTTCTTTGACGTGCAGCACCCGAAGAACAAAATGACCGCGCTGCTCGCCTTGCTCCAAACGCGCCGGGACAAAACGGGCATCGTATACTGCGCTACGCGCGCCGCGGTCGAGCGTGTCTGCGAAACGCTTTGCAGCCGGGGCATTGCCGCGGCGCGCTATCACGCCGGGATGGAGGACGGCGACCGGCGGGCCAGTCAGGATGATTTTCAGTTCGATCGGAAAAATGTGATCGTCGCGACAAACGCCTTCGGTATGGGTATCGATAAGTCAAACGTGAATTTTGTCATCCACTACAACATGCCCAAAAGTCTGGAAGCATACTATCAGGAGGCCGGGCGCGCCGGACGCGACGGCGAGGCGGCGGACTGTATCCTGCTCTATTCTGCGGGGGACGTGGAGACGGCAAAATTTATGATCCAGAACAGCGGCGGCGAAGAGCTCTCTGACGAGGAGAGGGATACGCTGCGCCGCCGCGACTACGAACGGTTGAAGATCATGGCCGGCTACTGTAAAACGACACGGTGTCTGCGCGGCTGCATTCTCGATTATTTCGGACAGCCACACGGCGAGACGTGCGGAAACTGCGGCAACTGCCGGAGAACCTATCAGCTGGAGGACATTACGATCCCGGCGCAGATGATCCTCTCGTGCGTTGTGCGCGTGCAGGAGGCGCTCGGGTATTATGTCGGCAAAACACTGATCGTCCAGACGCTGCGCGGCAGCCGCGATCAGCGGGTATTGCAGCTTGGGCTGGACAAGCTCTCCACCTACGGCCTGATGCAGCGCCTTTCTGCGGAAAAGGTGGTTGCGGTTCTGGATCATCTTGAGGAAGAGGGGTACCTGCGCACGAATGCGCGGCACTTCACGCTTGAACCGGCCGCGGCAGCCAACGCGGTGCTGTTCGGCGGCGAGAAGGTGTCCATGCCGGTGCGCGTGGAACCTGCGGCGAAGAGCGCGGGGAAAAAGCGCCACAGGAAGGATGCGCTTGCGACCTCATCGTCCGGCACGGACAACCTTTTCTCGGCGCTCAAGGCCGAGCGGACACGCCTGGCTGCGGCAGAAGGCGTGCCGGCCTATGTTGTTTTCTCCAACGCGACGCTCGCGGACATGGCGGCGAAAGCCCCGCAAACGATGGATGACTTTCTGGACGTCTCCGGCGTCGGCGAGGTGAAAGCAGCGCGCTACGGCGAAGCGTTCCTGAAAGTCATTGCCGCCTATGAAAGCACCGATTAACAAGGGCACGCACGTCGGACAGGTAAGTCTTTTCGGAGCTTTTTGCCCTTTGTTCCTAGGCGGGCGACAGCCCGCCGTCGTCGCAAAGGACAAAAATCCCTCGAAAATCCAAGACTGTCCGATGCGAAGCAGTTCTGCCGGAGCAGAAATGCTCGCAGACAAGGAAAAG
>ENA-UOIY01002568-UOIY01002568.1-human-gut-metagenome-genome-assembly--contig:-P114-NODE-2568-length-13302-cov-11.913490_pt1 | contig 13302 bp, 10 predicted proteins | sample MGYA00242335_ERZ723882 | MGnify/ENA metagenome assembly ERZ723882
CAGGCGCTTTTTGTGATGTCCGCACAATTTGGGGCAGTTCAATTGGGTCGGGGCGTTTTTTGCTGTTTTCAGAGGGTTTTCAGCCCTTTTTGAGCACCTGCGCCTCGTAGGGGCGCAGCGCTTCGGCGGCGGGGTCGGCGGGCATGTTCGAGAGCACCGGCTCGCCGAAGTCGCCCAGACGGCAGGGCAGCGGGGCGCTCTCGCGGCTGAGGTTGCACAAGACGGCGTACTCCTCTCCGTCCAGCCCGCGCGTATAGGCCACGACCTGGCCGCTCTCGGGCAGGAGCTCGCGCCAGTCGCCGCGCAGCAGCGCCGGGGTGGAGTTCCTCAGGGCGATGAGCGCGCGGTAATAGTTCAGGATGGAGTCCGGGTCACCCTCCTCGGCCTCGGCGTTTATATCGGTGTAGTTCGGGTTGAGCATTATCCAGGGCTCGCCGGTGGTGAAGCCCGCGTTCTCGCCGGCGCTCCACTGCATGGGCGTCCTCGCGTTGTCGCGGCCTTTGGCCTTTATACCGCGCCAGGCCCACTCGAGCTCCGCCGCGCTGCTGCACAGGGCCAGCAGGTTCAGCTCCTCCACGTCCCGGAGCTGCTCTCGCGTCTCGAAGGGCGCGTTGGTCATGCCGAGCTCCTCGCCCTGATAGATGAAGGGCGTGCCCCTTTGCAGGTACATCAGCGCCGCAAGGCATTTTGCGCTGCGCTTCCAGAGCTCCTCGCTGCTCGTGTCGCCAAAGCGCGAGACGACGCGTGGCTGGTCGTGGTTGCCCAGAAAGAGCGTGTTCCAGTCTATCGCGCCCTGCCAGGCGGCCACGATGCGCTTGAGCTTCGGCACGTCCAGGGGTATGGCGTTCCACTTGGAGCCCTCGCCGTCCATGTCCATGAGGTCGAACTGGAAGAGCAGGTCGAGCTCCCGTCCGTCGCCGACGAGGCTGTTGGCGTTTTCGGTGTTGACGAAAGAGGTCTCGCCCACGCACATGCAGTCGCGCCCGTCGAAGCAGCGGCGGCGCATCTCGCGCAGGTATTCGTGCAGCTTGGGCTGGAAGGCGAAGTGCTCCGGCGAGAACACATAGCCGCCCGCGCCGGGCGCGCCCTTGCCGTCCGGCAGCCCCGGGGCCTTGGCTATCACGGTGATGACGTCCATGCGGAAGCCGTCCACGCCGCGGTCGAACCAGCGGTTGATCATGGAGTAGACCTCCTCGCGCACGGAGGGGTTCTCCCAGTTGAGGTCCGGCTGCTTCTCGGAGAAGAGATGCAGATACCACTGGCCCGTGCCCTCGTCGTAGCTCCAGGCCGAGGGCGTGAAGAAGGAGGCCCAGTTGTTCGGCTCCCGGCCGTCCTTCCCGTCGCGCCAGATGTAGTAGTCGCGGTAGGGATTTTCGCGCGAGGAGCGGGACTCCACGAACCAGCGGTGCTCGTCCGAGGAGTGGTTCACCACGAGGTCCATGACGAGCTTTATGTCCCGGCTGTGCATCTCGCGCAGCAGATCGTCGAAGTCCTCCATCGTGCCGAACTCGGCCATTATCTTCTCGTAGTCGCGGATGTCGTAGCCCATGTCCGCGTTAGGCGAATCGTACACCGGGCAGAGCCACACGGCGCCGACGCCGAGGCTCTTGAGATAGTCGAGCCGCGAGATGATGCCCCGCAGGTCGCCTATGCCGTCGCCGTTGGAGTCCTGAAAGCTCCGGGGATAGATCTGATAAAATACGCGCTCCTTCCACCATGCCTCGGGCATGGGATCACTTCCTTTCGACAAATTCGCACACGGCGGGCAGCGTCCCGCGCGCGGCGGCGAGGCCGCTTGCCGAGATCAGCAGCAGCGCCAGCAGCGGCACCGAGTGCGGCAGTAAAAACGCCCCTGCAAGCGGCAGTATAAACGCCAAAAGCAGCCATGTAAAGAGCGGCCGCGGGCACATGAACACCAGCGCAAACGAGTTGTGCAAGAGCCCCGCGAAGCCCAGCTCGACCCGCGCGAGCATGTTTAAGCAGTACGCCCCCGCGCAGAACACGATATAGGCGCACACGAGGCAGAAGACCGAGAGCACCGTCGACAGCAGCCCGGCAAAGCACCGGTAAAAGAGGCAGCCCCAGACCGCCGCGGCCCCGAGCAGCAGCATGACAAGCCCCGCGGGCATCGCGCGGAAGAGCTCCCGCCGGAACACCCGCAGAAAGCGCCGCAGCGCGCCGCCCTCGCCCTCGAGCAGGGCCTGACCAGCCCCGGCCAGCGCCGTCAGCGCCGCCGGCAGGGTGACGAGCGGCACGCAGCAGATAAGAAAGAGCAGGTTCAGCCCGATGAGTGTCAGCAGATTGTCCCAGCAGAGCCGGAAAAAGCGCGGGTACTCCATCTCACTGCCCCCTCGCCTTTTTGTAATACTCCGTCGGGCTCATGCCGGTCAGCTTTTTGAAGAGGCGGGAGAAATAGTACCTGTCCCGTATGCCGACGAGGTAGGCTATCTCCGAAAAGGCGAGGTCGGTGCTGGCGATGAGCTGCTTGGCGTTGTTTATCCTCAGCATGTTGATGTACGAGAAAATGGAGCTGCCCGTCATCGCCGAGAAAACGCGGTTGAGATAGTCGAAGTTCATCTCAAAGCGCTCCGATATCTCGCCGCTCGTGAGCTTCTTGGTGTAGTTTCGGTTGAGATACTGCACGAGCTGGTCCACGGCGGCCTCGGAGCGGTTGAGGCGGCGGTCCCGAACGGCCATCTCGGCCATGAGATGCTCGTGCGCGGTCTGCAGCAGAAAGCTGTGCAGAAAGGTCGAGGCCCGGCGCTTGTAGTGCTCCTCCCGCGCCTCGTAGCAGGCGACGGCGGAGCGCAGCAGGCTCCGGTGCTCGCCGCCGGAGAGGTGGAAGTGCTTGGGCAGGTAGGTCACGCTGTCCGTGGGGTCCGCGGCGTCGAGGTTGTAGCTTATGAGGCTCTGGCGCCGCTTTTCGGCCAGCTCCGCCATCGCCGCGGCCCCGTCCTCCACGCGGCGCAGCTCCGGGTGCGTGAAGTGGGTGTAGAAGTAGTCGCAGGAGGCCTTCCGCGTCCCGACATGCTGAAGGCCGGGCTCCAACAGGAAGAAGTCGCCGGCCTTCAAATGATATTCCAGCCCGTTTTCCCGCAGGTACATGCTGCCCTCGCGTATGACATAGAGCACATACTCGTCCAGCCGCCGCGCAAAGTGTATCCACGGCTGGCTGTACCGGATGTGTCCCGTCATCCTCAGACGGGGCAGCAGGTCCGCGTTATAGGAAAAGAGCATTTTCAGTCCCCCAGTCGTACCCAGACGGCGGCCCAGTAATCGAGGGGCGGCAGGGAGGCGGTGTAGACACGTCCGTGCTCGGAATTCGTCCAGCTGTGGGCAAGCTCCACAGGCCCGAGGCTCTCCACGTCCGGCGAGGCCCACCAGATGCCCCTGACCGGCCTGTCCAGCCGGAGGCTCAGGCTGATGCCCTCCGCCGGGATGGGGCGCGCCTTCGGCTCGTTCCAGCGCGCGTCGTTGCCGCGGAGGTTGATGAGCTGGATGCTCATGAGCTCGCGGGATTCGCGTATGATGCTCCAGACCGTGCCGCCCGCCCCGTCCGTCGAAAACTCGCAGTCCCCGCCGGAGAAGCAGACGTCCTCGTTTATGCCGCCGGATGCCGTCCGGCTTATGTCGGTCCCTCTGTCATCATACAACAGATCCGCGTATCTCACAAGAAAATCGCAGTATTTCTGCGCCACAGGGCAAAATTCGTCCCGGAGCCGGGCGTGATTGACGTAGTAGCTGTCCCTGAGCGCGCAGCGGTCCTCGCCGAGGACGAGCTGGGTGCCGCCGGAGGCCGAGATGGCCGCCCAGGCCAGGCGGAAGGCGTTCTCCGCCGCCTCGCCGCCGGTCTCGAAGGGCTTCAAATAGGCCGCGAGCACCACGCTCTTGCCGCCCGAGAGCAGCTTTGCCTCGAGGACGAGCGCATAGAGGTCGCGGTAGCTGTCGTTCGGCGGCCAGACCTCGATGTACACGGCGTCCTGCGGGGCGGAGGCGACGTCGGTCACGGGCCAGTTGTTGACGCAGTTGAAGATGACGCCGCCCTCCGGCCGCTCCGAGCGCACCGCCTCCGCCGCGCGCGCGATGAGGCCGGGGAACTCCTCCGCCAGCTCGACGGGTCTTCCCTCCGCGTCCCAGACGTGCTTGGGCAGGCCGTAGGTGTCCATGTGTATGCCCTCAAAGCCGAAGCGCGCCGCCTCGAGGTACTGCCCCACGATGTGCCCGCTCCAGGGCGAACCGGCCGCGATGTTCATGAAGTACAGCCAGCTTGCGAAAACGAGGGGCTGCCCGTCCATGGAGTACATGGCCCAGTCCGGGTGCGCCTCGCAGGTCGCGGCGGTTGCGGCGTAGACCGCCCCGTAGGCGAAGGGGCGCATACCGAGCTTTTTGCAGGCGGCGATCTTGCCCTCGATGACCGCTAGGCTCGTGGGCCGGCCCATGGGGTCGGAATAGAGCTCGGAGTCCGGCAGCAGCTTGTCGTGGCGGTACATCCAGTCGTAAAACTGCACGGCGTTGAGGTGCAGCGCGCACATCCAACGCAGGTCATCCTCCCCCTCGTCGTCCGGCGCGAAGTCGGTCAGAAAGCCGTAGCGCGTGACGCGCCGCCGCTCCGGCACCACGTCGAAGGCGCCCTCCCAGCGCAGCTCCCCGTGCCGGATGGTCACTCCGTAATTACCCTCGCCCAGCCCGGAGAGGACGAGCGCCGCCCCCTCCCGGTGCGCGCGGCAGGGCACGGGCCTCTCGAGCCGCGTAACTTGCGCCTCGCCGCCTCTCAGCTCCGGCGGCAGGTCTATCCTCACGTCCTCGCCGCAGAGATACTGCGCCTTGTCGAACGTGCAAATGAGCGTATTTTTCTCCATAATTACCCCTTGACCGAGCCCTGTGTGAGCCCGCCCACGACCATTTTCTTCTGGAACACGATGAACAGCGCGATGACCGGGATGAGCGCGAGTATGCTCGCCGCGAACACCCACTCCCAGCGCGTGGCGTACTGACCGTTGAGCCTCTGCAGCAGCAGCGGCAGGGTTATCATGTCCTCGTTTGCGCCGACGAGCACCTTGGCGGTGAAATACTCCTCCCAGAAGCCCTGGAAGGCGAAGATGGTCATCGTGCCGACGGCGGGCGTCGAGAGCGGGAGCATGACCTTGAAAAATATCGTGCCGTGGCCGCCGCCGTCGAGCATCACCGACTCAGAGAGCGAATCCGGCAGCCCGCGGAAGAAGTTCCGCAGGAAGAAGGTGTGCCCGCAGACGTTGGTGGCGGTGTAGACGAGTATGAGACCGAGCCGCGTGCCGATGAGCCCGTTCTTGAGCCAGGGCAGCTCTATGCCCCGGAGCACGAGGAACTGCGGGATGATGTTCAGAAAGCTCGGCATCATCAGCGTGAAGAGATAGAGCTTGAAGATGGCCTCCCGGCCCGGGAAGTCGATGCGCGCAAAGCCGTAGGCCGAGAGGGTAGAGATGAGCACCGACGCCGCGACGGTGAGGCAGGTGTTTATGACGCTGTTCTTCACCGCCGTCGGGAAGATGTCCATGCCGAGGATGTGCGCGTAGGCCGAGAAGTCCAGCCGGTCGGGCAGGAGCTTCGGCGGGTACGGCAGCACGTAGCTGAACTCCTCAAAGGAGTTCGTTATCATGAAGATGAACGGCACCGAGAAGATGAGCAGCGCCGCTATGAGAAAGACCCAGAGCAGTATCTGGCCTATCGTCTCCGACATTTTCTTGCCGCGTCTCATGTCAGCCCTCCTTCTCCACGTCGTCGAGCCTCAGCCTGCGGTTGAGCAGGAAGGTGATGGCCACGATGGTCACGGCCGAGATGAGGCCGATGGCCGAGGCCTCGCCGAACTCGAACTGGTTGAAGGCCCGGTCGTAGAGCAGGTATTGCAGCGCCGAGGTCTTGCCGTTCGGGTTGCCGCCGGTCAGCATCATGACCTGGATGAACACGTTGAAGGAGCCGATTATCATGTTCACCATGACGTAATACGTCGTCGGCCGGAGCGCCGGGACGGTGATGAACACGAACTTCTTCCACAGCCCCGCGCCGTCGAGCTCCGCCGCCTCGTAGAGCTCACGGGGTATGCTCTGCAGGCCCGCAAGGTAGATTATCATGGCCCAGCCCATGTTCTTCCAGATGCCCATCAGCCAGATGGCCGCGTTGCCGGACCACTCGCGCAGCAGCCAGGGGACATAGTCGTCCATGACGTGCAGCACGTCCACGAGGAAGTAGTTGATGAGGCCGCGGCTGGAGTTGTTGAACATGTACTGGAACACCAGGGACACGATGACCCAGGAGGTGATGACCGGCAGGTAAAAGCCGACGCGGAAGATGCCCTGGCCGCGGCGGAGGTTGTTGATGAGATAGGCGAAGAACATGCCGCCCAGTATGATGAAGGGCACGGTCACGATGGCGTAGAGGAAGTTGTTGCGGTAGGCGTACCAGAAGCGCGAGCCGCCCTCGAGCACGTTTTTGAAGTTCTCCAGCCCGATGAACGTGATGTCGCCCTGCACGATCTTGTACTCCGAGAGGGATATCCTTATCGTGAACAGCATCGGGTAGACGACAAAGACGGCCACGAGGATGGGCCCGGGCAGGATGAACGGCAGGGCCCTCAGCCAGCCCTGCGCGCCTTTTTTCAGCCGTTTTTTCCTTGTTTCCGCTGTAATGGCGGTGTCCATGCCTCAAGTGCCTCCTCTCATCGGGCGCGGAGCCCGAAGGCCCCGCGCCCTTTGCCGTTTTTTGCGTCAGGCGAGCTGCTCGTCTATGAGCGCCGCCGCGCTCTGCAGCTCCGCTGCGATGTCCGCGCCGTTTACGAAGATGTTCGTCACCATGTCGCTCCAGATCTGCTGGATGTTGGAGTTGTTGGGCGAGGGGATGCGGGCCTTGGCCGACTCCATCTGGGCCATGTAGACGGACCAGACGGGGTTGCTCTGCACCTCGTCGCTGTCCACGAGGGACTTGAGTATCGGGAGCTGGCCGGCCTGGAGCAGCGCCAGCTGCGCCTCGGTGGAGGTGAGGAACTTTGCAAACTCATAGGCCGCGTCCGGGTGCTCGCTGGTGGAGAACACCGCGACGTTCTCGCCGCCGACGACGGAGGCGCTCTTGCCGTTGTAGGTCGGGACCGTGGCGGCGACTATGCCCTTGGCCTCGCTGTCCTCGTAGGAGCCGAAGTACCAGGGGCCCTCCAGGAACATGGCGTACTCGCTGTTGATGCCGTCCCAGGCGTCGACGGAGCCGTCCACGTCGCGGATGGTGAAGATGCCCGCGTCGTGCAGCTCGGCTATCTTCTCCATGGCGGCGATGCTCTCGGCGCTGTCGAGATAGCCCGTGGCCTGGGTGAAGTCGTCGTTCGTCAGCACGCCGCCGAAGAGCCAGAAGTAGGGGTACATATCCCAGTCGCCCACGCCGGAGACGTTTATCGTGTAGGTGCCGCGTCCGGAGGCGGCCTCGATGAGCTCCTCCATCGTCTCGGGCACGGCGTCAAGGCCGAGCTCGGCGAGGACGTTCAGGTTCATGACCGCGGCCTTGCAGTTGGTGTCGAGCGGCAGGCCGTAGTACTTGCCCTGATAGAGGTTCGTGGAGAGCGGCGCGTCCATGTAGTCGGCGGAGATCTCCGCAAAGTCGGGGTAGTCCGAGAGCGCCACAAGTCCGCCCTGGGCGGCGTAGGCGGCGATGTTCGCTATGTCCACGCGGGCGACGTCCGGACTCGCGCCGGTGCCGAAGGAGGTGACGATCATCTCATGGTACTGGCTGCTGTCCTGGCGCACGGCCTCGACCGTGATCTCGGGGTGCAGCTCGTTCCAGAGCGGGAGCACCACGTCGAGCAGCTGCGCCTCCTCGCTGTCGCTGTACGTGTGCCAGAAGGTGATGGTGACGGGCTCCGCCGGGGTCTCGGCGGCGTCGGTCACGGGCGCGCCGGACTCGGGCGGCGCCGAGGGCTCCTGCGCGGCCTCGCCGCAGCCGGCAAAGCTGCAGAGCACCAGCACCGCCGCAAGCAGCAGGGCAAGGGTCTTGAGTGCGTTCTTTTTCATTTTTCAAACCTCCATGTCGTATTACATAATAGTGAATTTACACAATTTGCGCAAGCGATCTGCGCCTATTTGTATGCAATATTACGCCGCCGCTGCCGCCTTTGTAAATCGACGCCGGCGACTTCGTTTGCACAATAGCGACTTTTTGCCCCTGCAGGCCGCACTAGGCCCGGCCGGACGGGCGCAAGCGCCTGTGAGCTGATAAAAGGGCAGAAAAAGGGCGGGGCCCCGAAACGGGGCCCCGCCCTGGATTTGCACGTGTGCGTTCTTATTCGCTCAGGCCGAGGGGAAGTATGGCGCAGTAGTCCTCAACGGTGCCGCGGTTCTTGAAGCACTCGAGGATCTGCTTGCCGACGGGGTGCAGCTCGTCGCAGTCGTAGACGGCGAGCTCCTTGTCGAAGAACTTGTAGAGGATCTCGGCGCCCTTGTCGTAGCCCTCCTCGCCCAGGGACTCCTGGAGCTCGGGGCGCAGGAAGCGGCTGGAGATGCGCTGGCCGTCGACCTTCATCTCGTTGAGCGCGTAGCCGAAGAGCGGGCAGCGGGCCGGGGAGAGCCTATCCATCTTCATGTTGACGCCGCCGCGGCGGGCGAGGTATTCCCTCGCTATCCACTCGGCCGCGAAGCCGACCTTGAAGCTGCCGATGTGCTGGTTCGGGATGAGGACATAGTGCGTGGCCGTGCAGCGTATGATCTGCTCGAGCAGGAGGTTCGCCTGCACCACGCGCTTGCCGGTGGCGAAGGGCCAGTAGGAGCCGACGCCCTCGCTGGCGAGCGGGCTGCCGCCGCTGACGCTGGGGTTCTTGAAGCCGCGCGGGGCGACCAGGCGCCACAGCCAGGCCAGGGCGGGCGGGATTATATGCATGAGGCCCATGATGCCGTACGTCGGCTTCTTGGCCGTGGCGGGCGGCATGCGCACGCCGAAGGAGCGCACGTCCACGTCCACGGGCGTGGTGACTATGTTCTCGATCATGCGGCGCGGCACGATGATGCGCGGGTTCGGGCAGGGCTTGCCGTCGGAGTCGAGCACGTGCTCCCAGGGCAGGCAGGTCGCACGGGGCACGGCCTCCAGGTTGAAGAACATCAGCGGCTCCTTGGAGTGGATGGCGATGCGCTCATACATCGGGTCGCAGCCGTAGGAGGTGATGCCGTCGACGCGGACGAACCAGCCGTCCTCGCCGTCCACCAGGCTGAGCTTGCCGCCGTTCTTCTGGATGCTGGGCGGGCACATGGCCATGTCGTCGGTCACGGGGGCTATGGTGCAGGTGTCGCTCATGCTGATGTAGCGCTCCTCGCCCGTCACCAGGTCCACGCCGAGCAGCACGCGGCCGTCGGCGCAGCGCATGACGTCCTGCAGCAGCTCGCTCTTGCCGCCGCCGGAGGCGCCCTCGTGCATCATGACCATCTCGTTCTCGTACGGCGTGATTATCCTCGCGGAGGAGGCGTGCGCCGTGACCCAGCCCTCCTGCTCGCCGATGTCGAGCAGCACGCTGTATATGCCCTTCTTGGCGGAGGGGCCGGGGTAGAGGTTGTAGGAAAAGACCTCGTGCAGGTCCGGCATGCGGTTGTGGACGACTATCTGCTTGCCCTTGAAGTGGGTGTGCCGGAAGGGGGGCGCGACATAGACTATGGCGCGGGGCTTGAAGTGGTCCACGGTGCGTATGTCCACAAAGGCCTGCAGCTGGGCCATCGCGAAGCCGAAGAAGGCCGCATTCCTCGGGCAGACCAGCACGGCCTCATAGCCGTAGTCATAGCCGCCGGCCTTGAAGGGCACGAGGATCAGCTCCTGCTTAGTCAGCCACTTGAGAGTCTCGTGGCGAAGTGTGTCGAACTTGTAGCCGTAGACTTCCTCGAATCTCGGCTTATCCGTGGGCTGGTCGTCGGCGATACGCATACAATCGGGGTCGCGGCGGCGCATGTAGTCCTCCGGATAGTTGACCGCGGCGCCGTTTTTGCAGCGGACGACCTCGGCCTCCTTGACGGGCTTGCCGTTTACGTCGTACAGCACCTCGATCTTATCGGTATGCTCATTGCCGAAGATCAGCTCGAAGAGAACTTCTTTGCTGGTGGGGATTATGACGCTCGGGCTGTTGTAGATCACCCGGCTGAGCTGCTCAGGCAGGGTGAACCTCTCAAAAAGTACATTCATTGCTGATTCCTCACTTTCCGCGTCCGCCGGAAAAGGCGTGCACTACAATACATTACTTTATTATCACTCCGGCGGTTTGTCAATAATTAAACTCATGTCAATCCTCGGGAGGGCGGTGGGCGTGGCCCTGCTGCTTCATCCAGATCTTCATTATCAGCCTGTGCGGCAGCAGCTTGACGAGCAGCACCTGACGGCGCACGCTGTGGCCCAGGATGGAGAGGTCCTTGCCCTTCTTGTAGTCCTTGAGCGCCTGCTTGACGACGTCGGCGGGCTCCCAGAGGATGTCGTAGTAGTTGACGGCGCCGTTGTCGGAGACGGCGTGCTCGAAAAACTCCGTCTTGACCCAGCCGGGGGAGACGGCCATGACCCGGATGCCGCGCGGCTCGAGCTCCACGTTCAGCGCGCGGGAGAAGCTGAGCACAAAGGCCTTGGTCGAGCCGTAGATGCACTGATAGGGCACCGGCTGAAAGGCCGAGAGCGAGTCGAGGTTGATGACGCGGGAGCCGCGCTTCATGTACGGCAGCGTGAGCTGCGTCATGGCGACGAGGGCCTTGTCGTTTATATCTATCATATTCAGATTGACCTCGAGCGGCGTCTCCGTGAAGAGCGCAAAACGCCCGAAGCCCGCGACGTTGCAGAGCGTCGAGACGAGGGGCTTTTCCTGCTCGAGCAGCTTTTTGTACTCGTCAAAGCTCGCCGAGTCGCCGAGGTCCATGGGCAGGATGCGCGCCGGGGTGCGCAGCTCCTTGGCGAGGTCCTCCAGCCTCTCGCGCCGGCGCGCGATGAGCCATATCTCGTCGAGCGTCTCCTCCGCGTCGATGGCTTTTGCAAACTCCAGCCCCATACCCGAGCTGGCGCCGGTGATGACTGCTATTTTCACTATGAATTCCTCCATTCGGAATTGAATAGGCCCTCAATGCGCTCCGCTGTCTCCGTGGGGCTGAGGGCGCCTGTGTCCAGTTTCCTGGTGCCGAGCGCTTCATAAAGCGGCAGATAGGCAAGGGAGCGCTCCGTGACGTCAGGCTCCCGGAGTCCTGCGGCGATGTCCAGCGAGAGCCGACGCTCCAGCTCTACGGCAGGGCAGATCAGGGATACGGCGCGCAGCTCGCAGTCCGGAAGCCCCTCCGTCAGTGCGTCTATTGTGCTCTGCTCATGCATCACCCATGTAAAAACGACATTTTCATACTCGGAGCAGCGGAGGAAGCCCGAGAGCAGAAAGCGTATGTTCCGCAGTACCATGGCCTTTGTCTCCTCCGTCACGACAAAGGGGCGGGCGTCCCAGCACCAGTCGCCGTCCAGATAGACGCAGCGGGGGAGCCGCGCCTGAAGCAGCCTTCCCACCGTGCTTTTTCCGACGCCCATGGGCCCGCCTATGAGCCAGAGCCGCTTCATATTTCGGCCCCCAGCGCGGCTATGACCGCTTCGGCGCATTTCATGCCGTCCACGGCGGCGCTGGTGATGCCTCCGGCCCAGCCCGCGCCCTCGCCGCAGGGGTAGAGCCCGCGCACGGCGGAGCAGAGCGTCCCGTCGCGCGGTATGCGCACGGGGGAGGAGGAGCGCGTCTCCGGCCCGGTCAGAACCGCGTCGGGCGCGTCGAAGCCGTGGAGCTTCCGCCCCAGCAGCGGCAGGGCCTCGGCCATGGAGGCGCTCACGACCTCCGGGAGCACGCAGCGCAGGTCGCCCCAGAACACGCCCGGGCGGCAGCTCGGCTCCACGCGGCCCGGCCCGGACGACGCTTGTCCGGCGAGGAAATCCCCCACCAGCTGCGCCGGGGCCAGATACCGCCCGCCCGCGTACTCAAAGGCGCGGCGCTCGATCTCCCTCTGCCACATCGCGCCGCCGAGCGGCCCGGCATAGGGGAAGTCCCCCGGAGAGACGGAGACGAGCAGGGCAGAGTTCGCGTTCTTTCCTGCCCGGCCTGAGTAGCTCATGCCGTTGGTGACGACTCCGCCGGCCTCGCTCGCGGCGGAGATGACCTCGCCGCCGGGGCACATGCAGAAGGTGTAGACCCCGCGGCCGTCGGGCAGGTGGACGTTCAGGCCGTAGTCCGCGGCGGGCAGCTTCTTCCCGCGCGGGACGCCGTACTGGGCGAGGTCGATGTCCGCTTGCAGGTGCTCTATCCTAGCCCCCATGGAAAAGGCCTTGGGCTCGAGAGGCAGCCCGGCGTCGAGCAGCATTTTGAAGGTGTCCCGCGCGCTGTGGCCGGTGGCGAGTATCAGGCTCTCCGCGCCGATGTACTCGGAGACGCCGCCGGAGGTGACGGTGACGCCGCGGAGCGCGCCGTCCCGGACGTCGAGCCCGTCGAGGCGGATGCGGAAGCGGACTTCGCCGCCGAGGGCCTCGATCTCTCCGCGGATACTGACGACGACCCTGGAGAGCACGTCGGTGCCGAGGTGGGGCTTGGCGTCGTAGGCGATGGAGGGCTTGGCACCGTGGTCGATGAGCCGGGCGAGGACCCAGGATATGCGGCCGTCGTGCGTGCCGGTGCCGAGTTTGCCGTCGGAGAAGGCCCCGGCGCCGCCCTCGCCGAACTGCACGTTGGCCTCGGGGTCGAGCGGCCCGCCGGAGCGGAAGGCCTCGACGGCCTTTTGCCGCTCGTCCATGCGCGGCCCACGCTCGAGGACGATGGGGCACAGCCCCGCGCGGGCGAGGACGAGCGCAGCGAAGATGCCCGCGGGCCCAAAGCCCGCGACGAGGGGCCGAGGCCCAGAGGTCGAGAGCCGCGGTATCTCGTACCCGGCCTCGGGCTCCGGGGCTTCGCCGCGGAGGCGGACGCGGACGGAGTAGACCCAGCGTATCGCCCCACGCCTGCGTGCGTCAAGACCCCGGCGGAGGATGACGAGCTCCTCTATGTCCCTCGCACGGACGCCGAGCCGCTCCGCCGCGAGGGCGTAGAGCCGCTCCTCGCTCTCTCCGGGTTTTAAGTTGAGGTTAGTGAGCTTGACCATGTTTCCAACTCCAGCGCGCATCGCGCGCGAATGAAAGTTTCGCCCGCCTTTTCAACGGCGGCGGGGTTCTGGGGCAGAGCCCCTGGCCGCCCGCCGCAGCGGGCGGAACTCTCCTTGTGCTTATTGAAGCGCAGGAGGGGGTCTAAGGGGGAACCCTCGCCGGGGGTTCCCCCTTTTATTT
>ENA-UOIY01002573-UOIY01002573.1-human-gut-metagenome-genome-assembly--contig:-P114-NODE-2573-length-13289-cov-7.405773_pt1 | contig 13289 bp, 12 predicted proteins | sample MGYA00242335_ERZ723882 | MGnify/ENA metagenome assembly ERZ723882
GATTTTCGGGTTCCCGAAAAAACTCAAAAGGTCGCAAAATTATGACTTTTTAATAAAATAAGGGCTGCACGGTGAACGTGCAGCCCTTTGTGTTGTTTTTTACTTATTACTTATTTGTTATACGTTTGCGGATTGATGATCTGGATTTCAAAAGCCTTTCCCTTTGTTTCGTCGGAAATAAGGTTTTCTTTTGTGATTTCCGGCGCTTCCGTCAGGTAGTTGACGTAGCCTTTGATCGAGAACGTCTTTCCGTAGACTTTTCCTTCGACAGTTGCGGTGCCGTACGTTTCGCGGTCGCCGTCTTTCTTCGTGCCGATGATGACTTTAAGCGCGATGTCGTCAATGATTTCCGCGTTTGCGCTTGTGCCAGCCGCCTCTATTTCCTCGACTTTCCACGTGGTACCCTCAAGGTACGGAACGTAGGTCTTTCCGAGGCGGTATGCCTGACGGAGCAACGAACCGGCTTTGCCGTCGATATAGTTGCTTTCCGTGTATTCCCCCGCTGTGCGATTGAGTTCGTCTACGATTGCCTGTTTAAGGACGTCGGGCGTTTTGATAAGCACGAGTGTGCCGTTTTTAAGTTCAAACCCTTCTTCGCGGATATATGTCTCGTTGTTTTTCTTTACGGCGTTTTCAAGTTCTGCATAAAGCACGTACGGGTACAGATATTTGTTGCCCGCGCTGTCTTCGACCACGGCGTATTCTTTGTGGCCGTTTTCGTGCATTATTGCGGTCGTTGCCGTCGCTTTATTGTCTGCAAAGAACTTTTCGCCTGTCGTCATATATCCCGTGGGACGGAGCAACAAAAGCTGTTTGCTGAGACCTTGCGCGTAAATTCCGCGAGCCGTCAACTTGTAAAGTTCGGTTTCGAATTCCTTATAAACCGCGACCGAGTCGTAAGTCTTGCCTTTCAGGTCAACCTGATACTTCGTGAAGTATTTCATTGCAAGAGCGACCATGCTCACCGCGTCGATATTATTGTTGTTGTATTCAAACAAGTTTTTGAACGTCGTCGCAAGGAGTTTTTCGCCGCCGATAACAAGCGAGTTGTCAAGACCGTCCGCCTGATTGATGCCGATAAGTCCGTACACTGCGGGAATTATGCCCACGTTGTCTTTAAGCAACAGGTTCATAATAACGTCGCCAATCGTGATGTCGTTTTCCGCTGCCGCTTCGGCTTTGTAATCATCGTAGTTCACGAACAAGCCGTTGCCGTTCTTATTGATAAGGTAGTTGACAAGTTTCACGAAGTTGAGCCCTTTGACGTGCGCTTCGCCACTCGTCATCAGATGATCGATGGATTCATTGACTTTTGCAAAGCTGTAAGAAACGTTATATTTCTTATATTTCGCGCCGGTGTAGGTTGCCGAGTTGTCAGCGGTCAGCAGGAAGTATTCGCCCGTTTCCTCATTTTTGCCGTAATTGCCGTCTGCGTGCTCTTCATAGACCGAGTACAGGACGCCGCCGACTTTGTCTGTGCCGTCCTCTGCATAGAAGCCCCATTTGCCGCCAACTTTCTTAAAGCCGTTGATACCGATTGCGCCGTTTTTACCGAGCTCGACGCACATATCGAGAATCCCGGGGAGAACGCCTTTGTATTCTTCCATGATTTTCGCGTCAAGTTGCAGGTCGTAATCGGGGTTTTCATCTGTTCCTAAGTTAGCGGAATACAGTTGAAGTTTTGCAAACACTTTATCGTTTGCGGTAATCGTTGCAACCGCGCGTGTGTTTTGGATATTTACGAAATCGAGCGTGCCTTTGATATTGAGTTTCAGCGTTTTGGGAACGGTGAGCGTGTTCGTTACCGCATCGTATTTTAGATCGTCGCCGCCGACTTTGAAAGTCAAGCCATTGGGACTTGTGTAATCGTGTGCGACAAGGCTCAGAAGGTCTTCACCGAAGTCGAAATCAAGACCTGCGTCGATATTCATTGCGCCGTAATCTTCTTTTCTTACAGCCGTCGTGGAAATCGCGTCTTTACTGTTTCCGATTTTAAGGTCGGTGATTGCAAGTTCGATACCGAAAGTCCTGTTTTCCGTACCTGCGGGCAGATTAAGGTCAAGGAAGAATTTGCTCATCTTGCCGATGCTGCCGTTTGCGCCCGCTTCTTTTTCAAAGCCCAACTTGATTGCGCTGTTTTTCGTCACGGCAATGCTTTCGCCAAGGCTGAAAGGATTGAGCGCGACCGTTGCGGAAAGTTTTTGCGACAGGTCGTTTTTGACGGACGTGTAACCTTTGTTCGCTTCTTGGAACTGACCGTTCTTCCAGGTGTACCAGGTAGGTTCGCTGAACAAGTTGCTTGCAAACGGTGTGCCTTTTAAGTCCGCGGTAAGAATGCCCTGAACGTCAAGGGTTTCGCCAAAGTAACTGTAAAACTTTTCTTTGCCGCCGAATATATCCGAAAGCATGGTGTTGATCGAAATGCCGCTGAAAGAAATGTCCTTCTCAAAAATCGTGTCGGCAAGGGTTTTCACAACGTATGTGCCGTTTGCGTCTTTCACATATTCGCCGTTAACGAGGTTGTAACGGTTTCTGCTTGCCGCATTGACAAGCGTGTCGCTGTACGGCATATACTCTTTCTTTACAAACGTGTTGATAAGCCCGGTGATAACTTCGTTAAGGTCAAAGTCGCCGCCGTTGAAAGCTTCGACAACGCTCTTTACGATGTTGTTTTTGAGCAGCCCTTCGATCTTAGTGAAAAGCTCGTCTTTGACGGTTTGTCCGTTTGCAGTCTTGTCAAGTTTCGTAAGGTCAACGCCGACTTTGTTCCCTGCGATCGTTGCGTAAAGGAAGTCTTTTTCGTAAATAAGGCGGAAAGAATCGACGCCGTTAATGCGCGCGGACACATCGATATAAGTTGCGTTGTTTTCCGTGAGAGCAACCGCTTTCGAATATCTCGTTTGTCCTTCGTGGAGGCTTGCGTCATACGACACGTACTTGCCGTCGATAAGCACGTATGCGCCGTTTGCAGTGGCGATATATTTGTCGATGACGTTCTGACGGTCGAGAAAACCTTTCAGAGCAAGTTCGATCGGCATTTTTTCTGCGACACCGCCGTCCTTTTTAAGGGTGATTGTCGCGCCGAGGCTCAAAGCGATGTTTTTGCCGTCGGCAAGTTCAAACGAAGTGCCGTTTGCGATTTCGTTTGCGCTTTGGAACATTGTGTTGACAAATGCGTTCATCGAGGCGCCTGCTTGGTTGCCGGTGCTTCCGCCACCGCCGGTTTCGCCACCGCCGCCCGTTCCGTCGCCTTGGTTTCCGCCGCCGCTTCCTTTATTGCAGGCAGCCAGAACGCCGACGCACAAAACGAGAACGCAAACTATTGCGAGTACTCGCAAAAAATTCTTGTTTTTCATTTTTCGTCTCCTTTCGAGATTTAAATTGTACACGCACGCGAACGTGCGTATATCTCTACATCATATATTTTAATATTTATTAATTTTCTTGTCAAGGCTAAGTCGTGATTTCCGCCCGACGCGCGCCGTTTCGGGGTTATCGGCAAATCGTTTTAAGGTAATTTTTAACCTAAACGTTACAAATGCGCCCGCGTGTAATATTTTGCGAAAAACCTTTACATATTGTCCTTACGTTTGTATAATAATCGTTAGGAGGAATTTTATGCACGATTCGCACGTTCACAGTATTTTTTCGGACGACGGCATGGAGGCGGTCGAAGACGTCGTTGCGACGGCGCTTTCTCGCGGTTGCGACTATGTCGCAATCACCGATCACGTCAACCGCGATTATCAGGTCATCGGATATGACAACCCGCAAATAAATATGTCGGCGTACGTCGCCGCAATGCAGGACTTCAAACGCCGCTTCAATAAGAAAAACTTCCGCCTTGCCATGGGCGCGGAGCTTGGTTTCCTGAAATCGGCAAACAATCTGTATATCAAAGACCTTGCCGATATCGACTTTGACGTCATTATCAACAGCGTTCACTGCGTGCTCGGCAGCGAGGTCTATTACGCGGAATATTTCAATAAGTGCCCCTATAAACACTTTGCCTATCTCGAATACCTGAAAGCCGTCCGGGAAAGCGTCGACGCGCCCTACCCCTACGACATTATCGGCCACATCGGCTATATCCAGAGAAACGCGCCGTATAAGGAGCCCGATATGTTTTACGAGGAGTTTTCGGACGTCTTTGACGATATCCTCACCGCCATCATCGAAAAGGATAAGTGCCTGGAAGTCAACAGCAAAACTTATCGCGGCGGAAAAACCACAAGCGAGTTTTCTTTGCGACACCTTTCAATCCCCGACGTCGACGTCCTGAAACGATACTACGAACTCGGCGGAAGGAAAATTTCTTTCGGCAGCGACGCACACCGCACCAACAGCATCGCTTACAATTACGACAAAATTGCGGCGGCAATGAAAGAAATCGGCTTTGAAGGTTTCACCCGATACGTGAACCGCGAGCCGGAACTTGTGAAGTTTTGATAAACCGAAAACAATATGATGACAAAAAACCGTCGTTTCCCGACGGTTTTTTCGCGCTTCGCGATTTATAAAACGCTTTTCGTCACGTTGAACTTTACGCCGTAAGAGTTTGTGACTTCGTGATACTCCGCGTTTTCAAAAAGTCCGCTCGTGCGGAACACGACGTAATCCGCGCACTCAAAAAGGGGCTCCGAAAATCCTTTGTCGATATGATATATTTCGAGCGATCGGCGGGCGGGGGTTTTAACCTTTGTGTTTCTGATTATTGCAAATAATTTTTTCATTTCGTTCACCTCTTGATTGCATTATTGCATACAAAATATGACAATGCTTTGCATATTATTGAAAAATGTTTGATATTTTTTGTTTTTTCGCAAGGTGAATTTTTGCAAAAAGAAACGCCCCGAAAATCGGGACGTTCCTTTGATTTAGGTGGAAAGATTACTGTCGTAATCCGATAATAAGCATATTATTTGCCGACATTGACGCTGGCGTTGCCGCTGACTTGTACAACGTATTTGCCGTTTTCGACTTCCGGTTCACCGGGGACGTATTTTGCAGCGCCGCTGATATCGACGTTCACATTCACGTTTACAGCGCCCGTCACGATGACAGCCGCCGTGCCGTTGATTGCAAAGTCGTTTTTGTCAAGGTTGGTTGCGTTTGCATTCGAGACAACGTTTGCAACGACGTTCACTTTCACGCTTTCGCCTGCCGCTACTACGTCAACGTAGACTTTCGCGCCGGTTTCGGTATCGCTGATTTTGCCAAGTTCGACTTTTACGTTGACCTTGCATGCGTTGTCAACACCGACGTTAACTTCAACGACTACGCCGCCCTTTTCGTTTGCATATGCGGTGACTTTTGCGCCGACGTTGTCGACTTCAACCCCTACGCCTGAACCAAACTTGAAGACCATCGTGTCTTTTTCTTTGTCATAAGTGCAGGTGCCTTTGATTTCTACAAGGTTGGCTTCGCCGTGTGCAACAACCGCTTCGAAAGCATAGTCTTCTTTGCCGTTGATGTCTGCGTCTTCATCGTTTTTTACTTCGCCGTCTTTGATTTTCTTTGCATTGATGTAAATCGTCGATACGTCGGATACGTCTTTGCCTTCGGCGTCTTTATAAGTGACGGTCACGAGCATTTTGTAGTTATAGCCGTCTTTTTCGTTGGATGCTTCCACTTTGACGTCAACATTGTGATCTTTGATGTACGCCTTTGCGTTGTTTACGTATTCGTTAAGGTATTTTGCGATTTCGTTGGTTGCCAAGTTGATACCGCCGATGCCGTTAATGGTGAAAGAAGGATCAACGTTTTCATCGCCTTCCGCCGAAGCAGTGCCCGCTGCCGAAGAGTTCATCGCGACTGCGATTGCCGTGCCGAGAGTTTCTGCGTTGTCTGCTTTTGCAGGTGCGTTTGACTTATCCTTATTGCAGGCGGTAAGTCCGACCGCAAGAGCCGCTACCATCGATACTACAAGAAGTATTGCCAGGATTTTCTTTTTCATATTGAGTAAAACCTCCGTGTTTTTCAAATTGTTTTCGCAAAGTAAACAATCGACGAGCGCGTTTTATTGGGATTTTCTGAAAAATTTTTATTTTTTTCAAAAACGATATAATATTGATATTTCTTCTCAATTCTTATTTATATTAAATTGCAACAAAAAACCTTACCGTTTCCGATAAGGTTTGTCATCTATAAAATATAAGGATTGTCGTATATTATTTATTCGCCCGTTCCAACGTTGTTTATTATATCGTTAATTGTTGACGTAAGGTAGGTTTCGTACAATCTTTTTATTGTCGGGAAATCTTCAAGAGCCGTCCTTATTCTATGCACGGTATCTCCCAAATCTTTCCAACCGGGCATTTGGTAGCACGTCGTCTCAATCCCTTCGAGCATTTTTTTCATTTCTGCGTAACTGCTTTTCTCAAAAGCATTCGTCCCCAAAAAACCGTCGATTATCCCTTTGTAATCCTTGATGCCGTCTACGACGTATTTATAATAAACGTCAGAAAAAATGCTTTTGTCGCCGAGCCAGGATTCTTCCAGCAGGCTCTTTCTTTCAGCAAAAGCGGCGGTTAATTGTTCAAAACTCATTGATGAAGTCGCGTTTTGTAAATATTTCTTCGCTTGGTTTGCAAGGTCTTCCTTTGAAATCGTCTTTATCGACAGCGAAAAGTCAAACGCCGCTCGAAGCCGTTTTGCAAAGCTTTCGGCGGTCTCACCGGAGACGGAAACGGAAAGCCCGTCCGCGTCATCGACGAATTTGAGCGTCCGCGCGGCTTCGTTGATTTTTCTTGTCGCAACGTCAAATTTAAGCCCTTTCAATTCGCCCGAAAGATGCAGTATCATGTCGCCGTCCACGTTTTCGGCGCGCACCGTTTCCACGGTTTCCTCGCTGTTTAACGTGAGCGTGATTTTTGCGCCGTCGGTTTTTTCGTCCGCCGCCGCAGTCGCTTTGTCCGCGCCCGCAGAAACCTGCACGTAATAATAATTGCTTATCGGCGAATTATCTTTTTTCGGCGCGAATAAGACGCCGCAGGTGATCGCGATTGCCATAATCAGCACGCACGCCACGGCGGACGTCGCGATTCTGAACGTTTTGCTTGCGCCCGCTTTCTTTGTTTTCGCCACGGGTTTTTCGATATAGGAGGACTGCACGACGTCGTCGTAAACGCGCGGCGTAATACTTTCGATTTCGCTTTTTAATCTGTTTTTCAAATCTTTGTTGTTCACGCTTGCTCCTCCTTTAAGTATTTTCTGAGTTTTTTAAGGCTGTTGTTGTACGTCCAGAGTACCGTGCCCACGGGTTTTTTTACGATTTCAGCAATCTCGCGATGTTTGAATCCCGCCACGACGTACAGCATAACGATTTGCGCTTCGTCGGCGGTCAGCACCTTTTTCATCGCGTCGGTGACGGTGGTATCGGCAAGGTCTTCGACGCTCTTTTCGCCGGACACGGGTTCCCACTCCGAAAAATCCGTCGCGGTCTCGTTCTTCGCGCGCTTTATGTGGTTGAAGGCGATGTTTTTGCCGATCTCGATAAGAAACGCCGCCGGATTGCCAGATTTGTAACTTTGCACGCTTTGTCTGAAACGCACGTACGTATCCTGCATAAGGTCTTCGGCAACTTCCCTTCTCCTTACTATCGACAACAAATACGAAAACAAACCTTTTGACGTGAGTTCGTAAAACTCCGCAAAAGCGGTTTCATCGCCCGATTCCTTGATGCGCGCTATTAAAATGTCAAGGCGTTTATTATCCAAACGGAATACCTCTTTTATTTAATAGGCATATTATACAAAGTCGGGAAGAATTTTGCAACCGATATAACCCTTGCAACAAATAAACAATCGAATCCCTTTTTTTATTTGACGATTTTTACATTTTTTCGAATTTTGTCAAAAAACGGCGGATTTTTCAGATTCCGCCGTGTTTTTTCCAAAAAGAAACCCCGGAAAAATCCGGGGGGGTTCTTTCTTTTTGTGTTTGTCAGCCTTGGATTGCTCCGACGGGGCAGCCTTCTGCGCAAGCGCCACAATCGATGCATTCGTCGGGGTTGATTTCGTATTTACCGCCGTTTTCGGAAATAGCACCTACCGGGCAAGTGTCCGCGCACGCTCCGCAAGCGATGCATTCATCACTGATTTTGTGTGCCATAGTAACGTCTCCTTTTCAAATTTGTCTTATTTGGGTTTTCCCCTTTTCATTATATTACCACACCGCCGCGGAATTTGCAAGGGTTTTCACATTTTACTTGACTTTTATTTAGACAAACGCGCGAAAACAATATATAATAAGGATTATGAAACCGTTGTACGACAAGATCTGCGAATACGTCGCAAAAAATCCCGCGCGCTTCCATATGCCGGCGCACTTCGGCACGGGCGATAATCCGCTTTTTTCAAGCGCGAAATACGACGTGACCGAACTCGATTTTTCAGACAATCTGCAAAATCCGACGGGCGCGATACTTGAAAGCGAAAAGGAATGCGCGAAAACGTACGGCGCGAAAAACTGCTTTTATCTGACCTCGGGCAGCACGACGGGGGTTTTCATCGCAATGAGCGCGATACGAAATCGCACCGACGAAATAATCGTTGCCCGCTCTTCGCATAAGTCGGTTTACGCGGCGGCAAGAACGCTCGGTTTTAAGGTAAGATATATTCCGTCGTCTTTCGACAAAAACGGAATCCCTTTGCCCGTGACGGAAAAAGACGTCGAAACCGCGCTTGAACAATATCCGTCTGCGGGCGCGTGCGTCATAACGTCGCCGAATTACTTCGGCATGACGGCGGACGCAAAAAGTATATCCGCGCTTGTGAAAAAACGCGGCAAAATTCTTTTCGTAGACGAGGCGCACGGCGCGCATTTCCCGTTTTCAGAACGCTTTGAAAAAGGCTTTTCGGGTTTTTCCGACATCTCCGTTACAAGCTTTCACAAAACCTTGCCCGTGTATTCGGGCGGGGCGGCTTTATTTTGCAATAACGATACTTTAACGGACGATTTGTTGCGTTTACGTGCCGATTTGCACACTACAAGCCCGTGCTATCTTAATCTTGCAAGCATTGATTATTCCATTGACGAAAGAAGAATATCGGGCGAAGAAAAGTATGAAAAACTTTTTGAAAAGGTAAACTTATTAAAAGAAAAACTGCCTGGGAAAATAATTGAAAACGACGACTTCACAAGGCTTGTCGTAAGGTGCGGGGACAACGGGTTTTCGGCACTTAGGAGTAAAAACGTCGTACCCGAAATGACCTTTTACGATTTGGCGGTCTTTATACTGTCTCCCGAAAACGAAGAAAGAATCGACGATATTTACGACGCCTTAAAAGACGTGAACTGCGAAAGCGCGCGTGAAATTCCGCCCTTGCCCGCGCCTGTTTTCAAAAAAGTAACGGGCGGCGGCGCGTATCTTCCGCTGCACGACGCGATAGGTCACGTGTCGTTAAGGGAAGTCGGGACGTATCCCCCGGGCATTCCCGTCGTCGCGTACGGCGAAGTAATTACCGAAAATATTGCCGATTTTTTGAAAGACCGCGACGTTTTTGGTTTTGTAAACGGCAGATTATATGTTACAATAGATAAGTAGAATAATCAACGGACATAATTATGAAAGGAAAATTTATCACTTTTGAAGGCGGCGAAGGCGTCGGAAAATCCACGCAGGTTCGTCTTCTTATGGAATATCTTGAAAAAACGTCGCAACCCGCCGTTCTCGTTCGTCAGCCCGGCGGCACTCCCATTTGTGAAAAAATTCGCGAAATACTGCTCTCGCCGGAAAGCGCGGATATGACGCCCGAGTGCGAGGCGTATCTTTACGCAGCGGCGCGCGCGCAACTTTTAAGGGAAGTCGTCATTCCCGCCCTTAACGAAGGAAAAACCGTGATTTGCGACAGGCACGTCGACAGTTCCGTCGCCTATCAGGGCGCGGGACGCGGACTCGGCACCGACGTCGTGAAAAACATAAACGCAAAAGCAATCGAGGGCTGTCCCGTCGACGCGACGGTTTTCATCGACCTGCCCCACGACAAAATGTTCAGAAGCCGCAAAAAGGCGGAAGAACTGGGCGACCGTTTCGAGGTGGAATCGGGCGATTTCCACGCCCGCGTTTACAAGGGCTTTTCCGACATCGCCGACGAAAATCCGGAAAGGGTGATCCGCATCGTCCCATGCGAGTGCAAGGCCGAAACAAGCCGGCATATTATCGACGCCCTTCGCGAAAAAGGACTTATCAGATGATTGAGTTTCAGGACGCTCTGAAAAAGAGCCGCGCCTACAACTTAATAAAACACGATATCGACACGGGCAATTTGTCGCACGCTTATATGGTGATCTCGCCCGACGTTTTCGCCGTGCAGAATCTTTTCAGACTTATTGCGTGCGCGGTATATTGCAAGGACGCCTGCACGACCTGCCCCGTTTGCAAAAAAGTGCTGAACGGAAATCACGCCGACGTGAAATTCATCAACGAAGACGGCAAAAAAATCAAGGTCGAAGACGTCGCCGCCCTTATCGAAGACACCGAGACGAAACCGTTTGAGAGCGACAACAAACTGTACTTTGTAAATTCCGCGGACAAAATGAACCCCGCCGCGCAAAACAAGTTGCTGAAAACCCTGGAAGAACCGCAAAAAGCGGTGAGCATATTTCTGGGAGTCGGCAGCGAAAGCGCGATTCTGGACACGGTGAAGTCGAGAACAAAAAAAATAACCCTTGACAGGTTTTCCGCGGGCGACATAAAAGACGCGCTGATAAGTTCGGGCGTTGCCGTCGGAAACGCGACGATTGCCGCCGCCTGCGCCGATGGTATGCTGTGGCGCGCAAAGGAAATTTCGTCAAACTCCGCCTTTTCGGAAACGTTCGACCGCGCCATATTCATACTCAACAATCTGAAAAAAAGCAGCGATGTGGCGTCGTTTTTGAACGATAAAACCCTTGATAAGGATAATTTGCCCGTTTTTCTGGACGCGCTCTCAATAGTGCTTCGCGATATGATTGCGGCAAAAACCGACAAGAACCTTATCATGAGCAAACATAAGGAATGGGAAATCGAAACGCTGTCGAAAGGCTTTTCTCTTGACGCCCTTTCCAACATACTTTATCTTGTCAACGAAGAAAGAAAAAAATTGAGTTTTTACGTGGGAAGCACCGGCGTTGTCGAAAACCTGCTTCTCGGTATTTTGGAGGTTAAATATAAATGTCAGTAACGATAGTCGGCATAAAATTTAAGAACTCGTGCAAGGTGTACTATTTCAGCCCCGAGAACATTTCGTTTTCGGAAGGCGACGCGGCAATTGTCGAAACGGCGCGCGGCACGGAATACGGCGAAGTCGTGCTCTCAAACCGCGAAGTCGACGACAAAGACGTCGTGCAACCTTTGAAACCCGTTTTAAGGAAAGCCACCGACGCCGACAAAAAACAGGTGGAAAAAAACCTTGCCATGCGCCCCGAAGCCATTCGCATCGCAAACGAGAAAATCGAAAAACACAACCTTAATATGAAGCTTGTGGACGTGGAATACACTTTTGACCGTCAGAAGATTATCTTTTACTTCACGGCGGCGGGACGAGTCGATTTCCGCGACCTTGTCAAAGACCTTGCGGGCGTGTTCAGAAACCGCATCGAACTTCGCCAGATTTATGAACGCGACGACGCGAAAATGCGCGGCGCGCTTGCCCCCTGCGGACGGCCGTGCTGCTGCAACACCTGTCTTCCCGACTTTGCGAAAGTTTCCATCAAAATGGCGAAACTGCAAGGGCTGTCGCTTAACCCCACAAAAATCAGCGGCGTTTGCGGACGTCTTATGTGCTGCTTGAAATTCGAGAACGATTACTACGCCGAAATGTACAAAAAAATGCCCAAGGTCGGCAGTCGCGCAAAAACTCCCGATGGCGAAGGCGTCGTAGAAAGCAACGACATCTTAAAACAGCAGGTCAAGGTCAAAATCATGGACAAAGACGGCAGTTTCGACGTCAAAACCTATGACCTTAAAGACGTGTCGGCACGCGTGCATCAATCGGTGGAACCCGACGATTCTTCGGACGACGAGGAACTCAAAAAACTTGAAGATTGATATATAAATATATCTTTTTTGGAATATCGACAAAATATTTTGTGTCGAACATGAGATATTTTTGTTGACAATTTTCTTTTATAAGTTTATATTACGGGCTATGAAATCAGAGAAATCGAAAAAATTTTTAAGTCGTGTCGGGTTTTACGGTCTTTTGCTATTCTTCGCACTGCTTCGCGCGGTGGCGTCGTACGTCTTTATTGTCCCGAACGCTTTTGCCCCGGGCGGCGTAGGCGGTATCGCGAGTATCGTGTACAACGTCGTCAATCTGTACGACCATAAACTTGCGGAAGGCGTGTTCAACCCCGCCGTCACGATTTTCGTGCTGAATCTGCCGCTTGTTATCGCGTCGTTTTTCACGCTCAACAAACAATTTGCAATCAATACGACCGTCATCGTTTTGGGCTATTCGGGCTTTATGGCACTGTTTTCCGCACTTAAACTGCCCGTATTTCAAGGCTCGGGCATGGAAAGCAGTCTGACGATAATCTCGGCACTCGCGGGCGGCGTCATTACGGGCGTTGCGCTTGGCGGCTCCCTTCTTACGAACAGCAGCGCGGGCGGCACGGATATCCTTGGGAAAATCGCAAACAAGAAAAAGCCCGAACTTAATACAAGCTGGTTTATTTTCCTGTTTGACAGCATCGTCGTTTTGCTGTCGGGTATCGTCGGTCTGCTGTCGGCAAAAGGCATGGACGCGAACACTACCTTCGTCAAAATCGCTTCCCCGATATTTTACTCGTTCATCACCCTGTTTTTGACAAGCGAGGTTGCGGACGTCATCACGACGGGTACGCAATCCAGCGTCGTGTTTAATATCATCACCGATAAGGCGGAAGAAGTCGGCGACGCAATCGTGCAAATCCTGCACCGCGGAGGCACGATAATCCACGCGGAAGGCATCTACACAAATTCCACCAGAAAAATCCTGGTCTGCGTCGTGAAGAAAAAGCAATCCGCCCTGCTCAAACAAATCATAAAAGACGTCGATCCCAACGCGTTCACCTATATCAATAAGGCGAAAGAAGTCAGCGGATTCGGCTTCCGCAACAATCAATAACAGCCGCAACGATATAAACCCAAAACAAAAGCACCGAAATATCGGTGCTTTAATTATATCGTTTCCCTTCCGGGCGATGCGTCGCACACTTCTCTTTTGAAATCACGTTATCGCAAGCGATAACGCTCACTCTTTTGCTTGTGTGCTCCTTCTCCCCACGGGTACACAGTATCCCGCGGGGTCCCCAAAATCCCTAAA
>ENA-UOIY01002577-UOIY01002577.1-human-gut-metagenome-genome-assembly--contig:-P114-NODE-2577-length-13262-cov-7.403422_pt1 | contig 13262 bp, 14 predicted proteins | sample MGYA00242335_ERZ723882 | MGnify/ENA metagenome assembly ERZ723882
GCTTATTTACGCTCTCCCAAGGAATTCCAGCCGAACCGGTTCCCCGTTCGACTCCTCTCCCCGCCAGAAAACAGTACCGTCCCGCACCGTCAGCAGCACCGGCCGGCCCTCATCCCGGCCCCGGTAACTGCCGTCCGCCGGCCTTGCCATCTCCTCCGGCCACCGCAGCGCCAGCTCGTCCCCCTGCCGCACGGCCCTGCCGCAAACGGAATAAGGCACCCCCAGAAGCGTTCCCGCCAGCTCGGTGTTGCCCTCGGCCAGGCACCGCCGGATGCGGCTGGAGCTGACCGGTTCATTTTCCCATGTGATGGGCGCCAGCGCCGTCACCGTAATGCCCAGAGGCTCTGCCAGCTGCCGCAGCAGGGCTGCTTTTCCCGCGCCCTTTTTGCCAAAGCGGTAATCCTCCCCGCACACGACCCCGCGGCAGTTCAGCGTATTGTGCAAAATCTCCCGCACGAATTCCTCCGGCGTAAAATTATAAAAGCTCTCAAACGGCGGGCAAAGCACCAGCTCCACCCCCAGCTCCTCCAGCAGGCAGTCCCGGTCGGCGACGCTTTGCAGCAGCTTCACATCGCTTTTGCTCACCGCCCGGTCGGTATTCCGGGGCGGCTCAAAGGTGAAAACCGCACATTTTGCGCCCTGTTTTCGGGCCTGGCACAGCGCTTCGGCAATCACCGCCCGGTGTCCTAAATGCACCCCGTCAAAAAAACCGAGCGCCGCCACGGTCGGGGTCTCACTTTGGCGGGAAAGGTCGTGGTAGATCAGCAATTGGTACTCTCCTTCGTGTAAAAAAGCTTGATGATCTGCAATTCTGCAATGCTTCGTTCAATATGCGCCAGCGCCAAAAAACGGCCCTCGCCGTAAACTCTCACGGTGTCGCCCTCGGCCGGGATCTTGATGCGGTTGGTATCCAGCCGTATCCCGTCCAAAAACATTTTGGTCTGCTTCGGCGAAAGAAAGATGCTCTTATACTGCCGGAATGCCGCATCCACCGGCATCAGCAGCTCCTCAAAGCGACCCTCGTCGCTGCGCTGCTTCAGCTCCTCCAGGGTGTGGCAGTCCTCGCAGGTAAAGCCCAGCGTTTCGGTGCGGCGCAGGGCCGTCAGTATTCCGCCGCAGCCCAGCGCTTCGCCGATATCGTGGCAAAGGGTGCGGATATAGGTGCCCTTGCTGCAGGCCACATCAATAACGCAGGTTCTGTTTTCCGCATCAAATTCCAAAAGCTCCAACCGATGAACCGTCACCTGCCGGGTGGGGCGCTCCACCTCTTTGCCGGCTCTGGCCAGCTTATACAGCCGCTGCCCGTCCACCCAAACGGCAGAGTACATCGGCGGCAGCTGGTCTATGGTGCCCCGCAGCGGAACAAGCGCTGCCTCCAGTGCCTCCCGGGTCACCGGCTTTTCACTGGTGGAAAGCACGTTTCCGGTGCAGTCCTGGGTATCGGTGGTAATGCCGAACCGGATGGCGGCGGTATAGCGCTTATCCTGGTTGGGCATCAGCTCCATGGCCTTGGCGCTGCGGCCGAAAAACAGCGGCAGCACCCCGGTGGCCATCGGGTCAAGGGTGCCGCCGTGCCCTATTTTGTGGCAGTCGGCAATGCCCCGCATTTTGGCCACCACATCAAAGGAGGTCCAGTCCTGCGGCTTATCGACACATAAAATCCCCTCTAATCGGCGGGAATGGTGTGTTTTTTTCATGCTTGCTCCTTCGGCAGATGTTTTCGGGCTTCCTCCACCAGCAGCCGGGCGGCTTCCTCCACCGATGCCTTGATGGTACAGCCGGCGGCGAAGCGATGTCCCCCGCCGTCAAAGGCCGCAGCGATTTGATCGGCATTCACCGGCTCCTTACTGCGCAGGGAGATATGACACTCCTCCTCGTGCTCCTTGATGGTGATGCCCAGCAGCACCCCCTCTATCTTCCGGGGAATTCCGGCCACGTCCTCCAGCTCCTCCCCGGTCACCCCGGTTTCGGCTCTCATCGCCAGCGTCACCGGCATTACCGCTATTCTGTCATTTTCATAGAACTGCAAAGCGGACATCATCCTGGCCTCGGCCAGCATCTTTGCCTTGCTTACGCTTTCAAAAATGCAGGTATTGAGCCGGGCGGTATCCACCCCGCTTTCCATGATTTCGGCGGCCAGCCGCATTGTAGCGGCGGTGGTATTGGAAAACCGGAACCCGCCGGTATCGGTGGCAAGGCCGGTATAAAGGCACTCGGCTATTCTGCCGGCCACGGGCAGCCCGATGGCCTTGATGATGGCCGCAGCCGGCTCGGCGCAGGCCGCAGCCCCTGCCCAAAGGCAGGTAAGGGCGGCATAATCGGTATTGCTGGGGTGGTGGTCAATGCACAAATCCACCATCGTGCCGTACTTTTCCTCCAGACCGCCCAGCAGGTCGGCCGTGGCCACATCCACCGCCACCACATATTCCACCGGCCATTCCAGCACCCGGCTGGGGGTGTAATCGGGGTAAAGGTATTGATACATCTTCGGCAGGGGGTCGGCGCACAGCACCCGTACCTCCTTCCCCAGCATTTGCAGGGCATAGTACAGGGCAAAGGCGCTGCCCACCGTATCCCCGTCGGGGCGGCGGTGGCACAGCAGGGTGATATTATCCCGCTGCATCAAAATCTCGGCGGCACGGGAAACCGGCAGGTTTTCTTTCATGGCTGCTTCTCCTCTGTTTCGCCGTCCTCCGGCACGATCTCCCGCAGCAGGCGGCTGATATGCACACCGTACTCGATGGAATTATCGGCGATGAAGTGGAACTCCGGGGTGTGGCGCATGGCCAGCCGCAGTCCCACCTCCCGGCGGATGAACCCGGCGGCGCTTTTAAGCCCCTTCACCGACTCCTCGGCTCTTTGCAGCCCCTCCAGGGAGCTGACATAGACCTTGCAGCTGGAGCCGTCACGGGAAAGCTCGGTGCGGACGATGGAAAGCATGGGGTCGATGCGGGGGTCCTTGAGCGACCGGAAAATGGCGGTCAGCTCCCGGTGGATATCCTCGCCATGACGGGCGTTTTTATAATTCGGCATGGTGCCCCTCCTTCACTATTTTCTCATCATAAACGGCAAGGGGCAGCCGGATAATGCTGTTATCCGACCGCCGACAAAGCCTTTTTTCAAATTACTGCTTGATCTCGCGGATCTCGTAGGCCTCGAAGATATCGCCGTTCTTCAGGTCGCTGAATTTCTCCAGCGTGATACCGCATTCATAGCCCTGGGCCACTTCCTTTACATCATCCTTGAAGCGGCGCAGCGACGCCATCTTATCATCGGCAATGATGATGCCGTCACGGACGACACGGACGCTGGCGGAACGAACCATCTTGCCGTCCAGCACGTAGCAGCCTGCCACGGCGCCCACGCCGGTGATCTTATAGACATTGCGGATCTCGGCACGGCCCAGCTCGACCTCCTCGGTCTTGGGCTTGAGCATACCCTTCATAGCGGCCTCGATCTCCTCGATGGCATCGTAGATGATGCGGTACAGACGGATCTCGACACCGTCCCGCTCGGCATTGGCCTTGGCGGTGGGGTCAGGACGGACATTAAAGCCGACGATGATGGCATGGGAGGCATTGGCCAGCATGACGTCGCTTTCGCTGACGGCGCCGACCGCCCCGTGGATGACACGAACACGGACCTCATCATTGGAGAGCTTTTCGAGGGACTGACGGACAGCCTCCACCGAGCCCTGAACGTCGCCCTTAATGATGATGGGCAGCTCCAGCAGCTCGCCCTCGCTGATATGCTCAAAGAGGTTATCCAGCGTGACCTTCTGGTAGCGCTTGAATTCCTCCTCTTTCTGCTCCATGCGGCGTTTTTCCACCAACTCACGGGCCAGCTTTTCATCCTCTACCGCATTGAAGATATCGCCGGCGGCAGGCACCTCGGCCAGACCGGTGATCTCGACGGGACAGGAGGGGCCTGCCTCCTCCACCTTCTGACCCTTATCGTTGGTCATAACACGGACACGGCCCACCGCAGTGCCGGCAATAATGGCTTCGCCGGAATGGAGGGTACCGGTCTGGATGAGGACGGTGGCAATGGGGCCGCGGCCGGTATCCAGCTTGGCCTCGATGACGGTGCCCTTGGCCATGCGGTTGGGGTTGGCGGTCAGCTCCATGGTATCGGCCACGAGCAGGATCATCTCCAGCAGGTTATCCAGCCCCATGCCGGTTTTGGCGGAAACGGGAACGCAGATGGTATCGCCGCCCCACTCCTCGGGAACCAGCTCGTATTCGGTCAGCTGCTGCTTGATGCGCTCGGGGTTGGCCTCGGGCTTATCCATCTTATTGATGGCAACGATGATGGAAACACCGGCCTCCTTGGCGTGGTTGATGGCCTCGACCGTCTGCGGCATGATACCGTCATCGGCGGCGACGACCAGTACGGCAATATCGGTGACCTGCGCACCGCGGGCTCTCATCGAGGTGAAAGCGGCGTGGCCGGGGGTATCCAGGAAGGTGATGGGACGGCCATCCACCTGCACCTGGTAAGCACCGATGTGCTGGGTGATGCCGCCGGCTTCGCCGGAAACTACGCTGGTCTTGCGGATGGCATCAAGGATGGAGGTCTTGCCGTGGTCAACGTGACCCATGACCACCACGATGGGGGGACGGGTCTCCTGCGCTTCCTCCTTGTCCTCCACCTCAAACAGTCTGTCTTCGATGGTGACAACGACCTGCTTGGTGACCTTGGCGCCGATTTCCATGGCGACCAGGGAGGCGGTATCAAAGTCGATGACATCGCTGATGGAGGCCATAACGCCCAGTGCCATCAGCTTTTTGACGATCTCGCTGGCCTGCACCTTGAGCATAAGTGCCAGCTCGCCGACGGTCATTTCCTCGGGCAGGGCGACCTCCAGCCGCTGGCGGCGCTGACGCTCCAGCTCCAGGCGGCGCATCTTTTCCTCCTCCCGTTCCTTGCGGCTGAGAACCGGCTTGCCGCGGCGTGCGGAACGCTGATTGAGCTTCTGCTTTTTGGCGAAGTTATCCTTCATGTTGCCGGCCGGGGCGATCTGCTCGTAGCGCTCGTTGTATTTATCCAGATTGACCTCGCTGGTCCGCATATCAACGGTGGTGCGGGTCACGGTGTTGGCGGTAAAGGTATTTTCACCCTTGGGGCCCTTCTGCTTGGGCGCCTGCTGGCGGATCTCAATGGGCTTGCGGGGGGCGGCGGGCTGCTGGGGGGCAGCGGGCTTCGCCGCGGGGGCCGCAGGCTTCTGGTTGAGATTGGGCCGCAGGCCGTTGCCCTGCTGGGGACGGTTGCCCTGTGCCGGGCGGTTATTTTCGGGGCGGCGATCCCCCTGCTGGGGACGGCTGCCCTGCGCCGGGCGGTTATTTTCGGGGCGGCGATCCCCCTGCTGGGGACGGCTGCCGGCCTGTGCCGAGCGGGCGGGCTGCTGGGGAGCCGCAGGCTTTGCGGCCGGGGCAGCGGGCTTTTCGGCAGGCTTTTCGGCAGGCTTTTCGGCAGGTTTTTCGGCGGGCTTTGCCTTCTTTTCGCCCAGCTTAAAGTATTCACCGAAATCGGCAACGGCGTGCTGCCGGGTGAAATGCTCCATCACGAAATTCAGCTCATCGCCGGAAAGCACCGTCTGGGGCTTTTTGGCTTCGCCGCCAAAGCGCTGCTGCAGCAGCGTTGTCAGCTCCTTGCCGTTTATATTCAGGTCCTTGGCGACCTCGTTCAGTTTCACTTTTTCGATCATCTATCCAGTTCCTCCTCATCACTCATCATTGCCCGGATCCCACCGGCGAAGTTTTCATCGCAGACCGCCAGTATCCCGGAATTTTTGCCGGTATAGCGGCTTATGGTCTGCATCGTACAGGGAAGAGTTACGACCGGGAGCTCCTGCGGCAGACGGCCCTTCAGCCGTTCGGCACTGCGGGGGGAAAGATCCTCCGCCAGAAGGAGAAGACGGGCTTCTCCCTTCCATGCCTTTTCCGCTGCGGCATCCATGCCCAGCGTCAGTCTGCCTGCCCGGCGGCACAGGGAGATCATTCCCAGCACCTTATTCACGACAGCTTCATTCATGCGCGGCAGTCAGCTCCTCTTCCAGTTTTGCCATCACCTCATCGGGTACGGGGCATTGGAAGGCACGCTCCAGCCGTTTGGCCTTTTGTGCCTTGCGGAGGCACTCGACCTTGCGGCAGAGATAGGCTCCTCGGCCGGCCATCCGCCCGGTGGGGTCTACATGGACCTCGCCCTGCGGGGTATGGACGATGCGTACCAGCTCTTTTTTGGGGAAATGCTCGCCGCAGCCGGCGCACATTCTTACGGGGATCTTCTTTTGCAGCACAGCGGTGCCTCCTTTCTATGATTATTCTTCCTTGGCGGGTTCATCCTCGCCGTAGAAGCCGCTTTCGGGACGGATATCGATCTTCCAGCCGGTAAGCCGTGCGGCAAGACGGGCGTTCTGGCCCTTATTGCCGATGGCCAGCGAAAGCTGGTGATCCGGGACGGTGACACGGCAGCTGTGGGCGTCCTCGTCCAGAATCTCCACCCCCAGTACGGTGGCGGGAGAAAGGGCCGCGGAGATATAGGCTGCGGGGTCATCGCTGTAATTGACGACGTCGATCTTTTCGCCGCCCAGCTCCTCCACGATGGTATTGACACGGGCGCCCTTGGGGCCGATGCAGGCGCCGATGGCGTCCACATTTTCATCCCGGCTGGAAACAGCCAGCTTGCTGCGGGAGCCTGCCTCGCGGGAGATGGAACGGATCTCGACGGTGCCGTCGTAGATTTCGGGGACGTTCATTTCAAACAGGCGCTTGACCAAACCGGGATGGGTGCGGGAGATCATCAGGCGGGGGCCCTTTTCGGTGTTCTGCACATCCACCACGTAAACCTTGATGCGCTGACCCTCGGTAAAGGTCTCATCGGGGATCTGCTCGGTCTTGGGCAGCACGGCCTCGCTGTTGCCGATCTCCAGGGTGACATTGCCCCGGACGGGATCGACCCGCAGCACCTTGGCGGAAACGATATCGTGCTGGCGGCTTTCGTATTCCTTCAGCAGCAGGCCCTTTTCGGCCTCCCGGATGCCCTGATGGATGGAGGATTTGGCGGCCTGCGCCGCAATACGCCCGAACTTTTTGGGGTCAAGGGCGACCTCCAGCACCTGCCCGGCGGTGATGCCGGACTGGTATTTGGCGGCGTCCTCCACGCTGATCTGGGTGGTGGGGTCCTCCACCTCCTCCACAACGTCCTTGCGCAGCGCCACATAGAACCGGCCGGTTTCGGGGTCGATCTCCACCACGCTGTTTTCGCTGTTGAAGGGATCCTTCTTGATGGCCTGGCCGATGGCGGTCTGGATCTTTTCGATCATGTAATCCACCGGGATGCCCTTTTCGTTTTCCAGCATCTTCAGGGCTTCAAAGAGGTTGAATTCCTCCTGCTGTTTTTTCTTGGCTCTTGCAGCGCTCATTTGCTATCTCCTCCACTAAAATCATTATACAAACGGACGAACGCAGTTTCGCTGCGCTCCACATTCATTTCGGTCTCCTCATCCAGAAGCAGGGTCATGGTGCCGTCCCGATAGGCGGTCAGGGTACCGGTAAAATCCCGGATGCCCTCCACCGGGCGGATGAGCCGCACGAAAAGCGGCTGTCCCATCAGGTATTCAAAGTGCCAGTCTCTCGTCAGCTGGCGCTCGATGCCGGGGGAGGATACCTCCAGCGTGTAGCTGCCCTCGATGGGGTCGGCGGCGTCCAGTACCTTTTCCACGGCACGGGAAAATGCCTCGCAGGAATTGATATCGATGCCGCCCTCCCGGTCGACATAATACCGCAGATACCAGCCGCTGCCCTCCTTTTCATAGACGGCATCCCACAGCAGCAGCCCCATTTCCTCCAATATGGGCTGCGCCAGCTCCTCCGCTACGGCGGCGGTGTTTTTCTTGGCCATCGCTTTGCCTCCTAACATAAAGGAAAGAGCGGGTCACCCCACTCTTTCTTTCTACTACCATATTCCATATATTACTGTACCATAATTTCGCGGGCTTTGCAAGCATTATTTTGCACAAAAACAGCGGATTTATCGCAAAAAAGCTATTTCTGCGCCCAATTTTCCAATAGGCCGTCATAAACGGCGGTCTGGCGCCTGAATTCCTCGTAGAGGGTATGGGCCTTGCCCAGACGATCCTCGAACAGCGCCCGGTAGTACCGGCGGGTCACCACATAGGTGCTTAAAGAGATGCGCTTATAGTAGTAACCGGCGGTGTCCATCATATCGGCGTATTCGAACATCAGGTCCCACAGGGCATCGATGGCGTCGGTGGCGGGCTTTTCGACATCCTGCACCGCTGCCAGCTGCCCCACGATCTCATCCAGCAGGCCGCTATCCATAATGCCTGCGGCGGCAAAGCTGTCGCCCTTTTCCATGGCCGCGCAGTAGGCCTCGTAGTCCCGTTCAAAGCGGCGGCAGCTTTCCCCTGCCACAGCCTCGTAGCTTTCCTTAAAGCTGCGGTAGTCGGCCAGTACCTCATCCAGCACGCCGAAATAGCGGTACCTGCCCAGCAGCGCCAGCATTTCATCGGAAAGGATGGTGGGAGAGGTTTGCAGCATTTTAAGCAGTAGGGGTGATGCCCCCACGCCGTTTTGCAGCAGCACGGCGGCGGTTTCCGTTTCGTCACCGGCGATGGCCAGATCCAGAAGATTGCCGGTCTCGATGCTTTGGATATGATACTGCCGGGCAACGGCCGTGCTGTCGGCTTCATTCAAAGCGGCGGCCGCAGCCGGCAGCTTGTAGTATTCCAGATAATAAGCCAGACGCTCGGCCTCCCCCGCAGCGGTAAGGGCATAGGCGATGGAGGGGGCGGTGCAGCCGGTATTGATCTTCTGGCTTGCAAGGGTATCCAAAAGAAGCTGCCAGTCCTGCCGCTCCGCAGCGGTCAGGCTTTCGGGCGGCACCCAGTAGAGGTTCCGGTTTTCATCGCCGACCCCGGCCTTTGCCACCAGCCGGACGGTATCCTCATTGCCGCTTTGCAGGGCGGCCCACAAAAGGCCATCCCCGTTGCGGTCGGTCACGCTGTCGTTGCTTTCATTGAGCAGCAGACGCAGCGTCTCATTTTCGCCGTGGCGGGCAGCCCACAAAAGCTGCTCCGACTGCGCCCGCAGCACCGCCTGATCCTCCAGCCAGCCGCTGCACACCACCGTGATGACCCGCAGGATGGTTTCCTCTCCCAACTGCATGGCACGCAGCCGCAGGCACATGGCGTGGCGCTCGCCGTCCGAAAGCAGCGTCTGCAGGTCGGCATCGGCGGCAACGGCGGCAGCGCTTTCCCCGGTGACGGGGTCGGTGAGCAGAACGGGATAGCGGGTAAGTCCCTCATCCGCTTCGGTCAGATAGCCCTCCGGCAGCGCATCCCCCTGCTGCACCCATACCCGCACGGTAAAGAGGTCGGTGCAGAGGCTCCATTCCTCCACCGGCAGTACATTGATGCCGAAGGACGCCCGCAGATCCAGAAGGGGGCGGTTATCCTCATCGATGCAGTAGCAAAGGGTCACCTCGCTGCCCTGCACCGTGGCGGGCTGCAGCACCCAATGCTGCGCCCCGATGGTCATGGCGGCGGGTTCCCCGGCGGAAAGCACCGCACCGGAAAGCCCCAGCTGCTCCCACAGGGGGGCGTTATCAGGGTCGGCCAGCCATGCGGTGCGCTCCTGTTCGGAGGCCGCAAAAACCGCAGACAGCTTGTATTCTTTTTGTGTGTCGCAGGCAGTCAAAAGCAGCAGCATGACCGCCAGCAGCAGCGCAGTAATGCGTTTCAGCATAAGTCACTCCCAATTTTGGTTTTGTGCGGCTATTCTACCATAGCAAGGCAAAAAAGGCAAATACAGGGGATGAACAGACTGTTAATTTTGCCCCGAAGCGGGCACTCCGGGGCGAAAATGACGAAATTCAGCGGCGCAGCGCCTTTAATTCGGCCTTGTGCTGCGGGGGGATGCGGAAGCTCTCCACCGCCTTTTGGATGGTTTTTTGCCGCACCCACGGGGAAAGTGCATCCCCGGTGAGGAAGGGCAGGATCTCCTCATAGCGGAAGGCCAGCGCCGTGGCAAAGTACCAGGCCTGCATCATGCGGACGTAGTAATGCTCGCTTTGCACCGCCGCCACCCGGCGGGGGTATTCCGGGGAAAAATGCGCCCCGAGGTAGTGGGTCATCAGCATTTCGATGGCGAAGCGGACGGTATAGGGGCGGTCATCCGCCAGCCACCGATACAGATAGGGCAGCAAGCGGTCGGTATTGCGGGTAAAGCAAACGGGCTTTAAGAGGTCGCAGGTGGCCCAGTTATCCAGCTCCGGCAAAAAGCGCTCCAGCGGCGGCATCAGGGCGGAAAAATCCTTTTCCCGCATCAGCAACAGGGCATGGAGGTTATTTTCCTCGTAGTAGGTGTGGGGCAGCTCCCGCAAAAATAGGGTGGCCTGCGGCGTTTCGGCAAGGGCGGCGGCATAGCGGCGCAGCGCCGGCATCCGCACCCCGATGATGCGTTCGGGGTCGATGTCCGGCATGAGCCCCGCATGAAAGCTGCGGTATCCTTCATCCTGCATGGAAAACAGCGCTTCGGTAATGGTTTGCACGGCGGCGCCCCCTTTCGACTTGATAAGAAAAGTGTATCATATCCGCACCGCAAAAGGCAAGCAGAAACGGCCTGCCCGCGGGGGACAGACCGTTCGTAAGGGAGAAAATCACAATTACTTTTTGGGGACGAGCAGCGCCCGCATGGCATTGAGGATGGCAAGCACCAGCACGCCCACATCGGCAAAGACGGCGACCCACATATTGGCATCACCGGTGGCGCCCATGAGAAGCACGATGGCCTTGACCGCCAGCGCAAAGACGACATTCTGCCGGACGATGCGCATGGTGCGGCGGGAAAGCCGTACCGCCAGCGAAAGCTTGCTGGGAGCGTCGTCCATCAGCACGATATCGGCGGCTTCAATGGCGGCATCGCTGCCCAGGGCACCCATCGCCACGCCGACATCGGCACGGGCCAGAACCGGGGCGTCATTGATGCCGTCCCCCACGAATACAAGGGGCGAGCCGGTCTTGAGCAGGCCCTCCACCGCCGTGACCTTATCGGCAGGCAGCAGCTCGGCGCGGACTTCGTCCAGTCCCAGCTGCGCCGCCACCGCTTCGGCTACGGCAGCCTTATCACCGGTGAGCATGACGGTCTTTTCCACCCCCTCGGCCTTGAGGGAACGGATGGCTTCGGCGGCATCGGGCTTCGGGGTATCGGCAATGACCAGATACCCGAGATATTCCCGGTCCGCCGCCATGTGGATGACGGTACCGATCTCATTCACCTTGGCGCAGGGGACGCCGATCTCATTCATCAGGCGTTCATTTCCGGCAAAGATATGCCGGCCCCCGATGACCGCTTCGATGCCCCGGCCGGTGTGGTCTTTTGCATCCTCCGGCTCGGCCTCGATGGGCTTGCCGTAGGCGGCCACCACCGACTGGGCGATGGGATGGCGGGAAAAGCTCTCGGCGGCGGCAGCCAGTGCCAGAAGGTCATCCTTGCTGCCCTTTTGCGGGACGATATGGGTGACGGTAAAGCTGCCTTTGGTCAGGGTGCCGGTCTTATCAAAGACAACGGTACGGGCCTTTGCCAGCGTTTCCATATAGCCGGCGCCCTTAATGAGGATGCCGCAGCGGGACGCCCCGCCGATGCCTCCGAAGAAGGTAAGCGGTACGCTGACCACCAGCGCACAGGGACAGGAAACGACCAGGAATACCAAAGCACGCTGCACCCAGACGCTCCACGGCTGGCTGAACAGCAGCGGCGGGATGACCGCCAGCAGGGCGGCGCCGGCCACGACGCAGGGGGTGTACCAGTGGGCAAACCGGGTGATGAAGCCCTCCACCCTGGCCTTTTGCTCGGAGGCGTTTTCCACCAGCTCCAGTATTTTGGCAGCGGTGGACTCGCCGAAGGCGCTTTGGGTTTTGACGGTGATGACACCGGTAAGATTGACGGTGCCGCTGACCACCGCATCCCCCGGCCCCTTATCCTGCGGCAGGCTTTCGCCGGTCAGGGCGGCGGTATTGACGGCGGTGGTGCCGTCCAGAATGATGCCGTCCAGCGGGATCTTTTCGCCGGGGCGGATGAGGATGGTCTCCCCTACCTCAACCTCCTCCGGGTCTACCTTTTCCTCGATGCCCTCCCGCAGTACGTTGGCATAGTCGGGGCGGAGATCCATGAGCTGGGTGATGTTGCGGCGGGTCTTGCCGACCGCCACGCCCTGGAACCATTCGCCGATCTGATAGAACAGCATGACGGCAACGGCTTCCCGGTATTCCCCCAGCGCAAAGGCGCCGATGGTGGCGATGGACATAAGGAATTCTTCATCCAGCAGCTCGCCGTGCAGTATTTTGCGCAGGGCGCCCCACAGGACATCCCAGCCGACGATAAAATACGGCACACAGTAGGCAAGCAGCTGCCAGACCCCTTCCAGCGGGAGGAGCAGCCACACCACCGCCAGCAGCACCGCCGCCGTGATGATGCGGGTCAGATGTTTTTTCTGTTTTTTGGTCATACGGGTCGTTCCCCCTTCCCTGCCGATGGGCAGGTGAGCGTTATTTCAGCAGAATGGTGCAGTCCGGCTCGATGCGCTTGCAGGTTCTTACCACCTCGGCCAGTACGGCATCGTAAACGGCGTCATCGGCCTCCAGCGTCAGCTTTTGGGCCAGGTAGCTGACACGGGCATAGGTCACGCCCTCGATCTTTTTGATGGCCTCCTCCATTTTGGCGGCGCAGTTGGCACAGTCCAGGTCCTCCAGCATATACATCTTTTTCATGGGTCAGTCCTCCTTATGATTGTGTGGGTGCGTTTTGGGATGGTCGTGCTCGGTCAGGTGGTCGAAGCCCTGCCCGATGATGGTGCGGACGTGGTCATCCGCCAGAAAATAATAAATGGTTTTGCCCTCCCGGCGGGAGGCCACCAGCTTATTATCCCGCAAAACCTTGAGCTGATGCGAAATGGCGGACTGGGTCATGCCCAGCAGCTCGGCGATGGCGCAGACGCACAGCTCGCTTTCAAACAGCGAATACAGGATGCGCATCCGGGTGGTATCGCCGAATACCTTGAAAAGGTCGGAGAGGTCGCAGATCAGCTCCTCGGCGGGCAGCTCCTCCCGCACCGTTTGCAGGATGGCGGTGTGGTCATGCTTCGGCATCATTTCAACCTCCATTCATATGTTTTGCTGTTCATATGATAGCACGCTCATGTATTGGTGTCAATAGGAAAATGGGAAAATGTTTTTGGAGGCC
>ENA-UOIY01002582-UOIY01002582.1-human-gut-metagenome-genome-assembly--contig:-P114-NODE-2582-length-13222-cov-6.354751_pt1 | contig 13222 bp, 17 predicted proteins | sample MGYA00242335_ERZ723882 | MGnify/ENA metagenome assembly ERZ723882
ATAGGCCGAGCCTTTGGGCGCTGCTTTGATAACCTCACGATTAACAGTAACAATGTCTTTATACTGCGGATATACAGCAGTCTTCAGTTTGTTATTGTACCAATCATCAAATATGTTGTGAAGATCGGGAGCAAGATAGCCTTTCTCATCCTCAAGTTTTTCAAATAGCATTTGGTCTGTATTGATTTCGCTATCTTTTGCCAACGCTTCGAGAAACTCCTTTGCACGCTCTCCGGAAACAAAATCTTCTTTAAGCTCAATAATACTTATATTTCCGAGATTCTCATAGAAAATATCTTTTGATGAGGTGCACTCACGGGGAAGACAGAATACCGTAAGAACCTGATTGCGGTATTTTTTCATAACCTCACAAAGGGCCTCTATCGTGTCCCTGCCACAGCCCGCATATTCGTCCTCTGTGTCGTCGTTGGCCATATACCTGACAATAACTGCTCCGCCGATAGCACTATTATATAAACAATTGTAAACTACGCTTGAAAAGCTTTCGCCGGGTCTGAAATTCAGGAAACAATAGCGTTTACTGTGCAGCCTTTTTTTAGCATACAATGCCTGCAATAAAACCCTGCATATCCCTTTTCGTGTCTCATGGTCATCCGTCTCAATCATATAATGGACGGGATGACCAATAACATTCTGCTTTCCTCTCCCTGCATAAATACGATTCAGTTCAGGAATTAAAGTGTCCTTTGCAAGAAATCGCCCGGCTTCTTCGTATACAGTTTTTTTGTTGCAATCATTAAGGATTTTCTCTTCATATGCAACTCCTCTGCCATATCCTCTTTCCAGTTTATCCAAATCGAACTGTTCAAGCACTTCATCATCATCGCGAATATAGTCGTTTCTGCAGGCATAGCCAAGCATATTACGAAGTGTGCTAAAAGTTACTTCCTCAAGACAGGTTTCCATCAGCTCTGTCCCAATTGCCCGGAGATATTCGGAAATCAAATTATTTAGATTGGAACACTTCTTCACGATAATACCAATAGTAACCATGTCCCCCGAAGCATCATTTACAAACAAATACGCCTCGGACAGCCGAAGCAGATTGAAAGTGTTTGTTTTTGTTGAGATTCTTCGTGCTTTTTCGCACATAATTCTACGGCTGTCATTTTCTCCCGGACGCCTTTCGGCAGTTGAAATACCCTCAAATTTATAGAATTGCATAACGTGCACCTCCGAAAATATTACCATTCTTCTCTACGGGATAAGAATACCAAACGAAATGTCCCAAGTTTGGTGCACAACATTTTGTTCAGCACGGCAGCCAATTCGGAGCACAAAAAAAGCAGGCTGCTTTTCCACAGTCTGCTTTTCATGTTAATCCAGTCGTAATATAGATGATTTAACGGGTTTTCTCTTCGTCCGTAATATGATATTTCATTATGCCGTTTTGCAGTGACTCACGGATTCGATTCCTAACGGATTCCGGTGCCGTAATCTCAACATGATCCATATACTGCATTGCCCAGTGCACCATAGCATTCGGGCTTGCTTTAATACTTACCCAGACCTTGCTTTCTTCATCTGTATTTACGATGCGAATGTCGCTGCCGAACCAATCGATAATCTGATCGATTATTCCGATATCTGCAATAAAATCGATGCGCTCCGGTCGGTCGGTATACATATAAGGCATGGTCGACGACAGTTCCTTGTAATTGATACCACTCTCATAGCCCGGCACATTACGAATCGGTGTAGCCTTTTTGCCTACGACAATCATATTGGTGATTCGGTCCAATCTATGAAACACCATATTGCCCCAGTATTCACTGTATGCCATAAGGTAATAGCGCTGATTGTGCAAAACCATTAAATACGGGGTCACGTATTGATGTGAAGACTTATGGAGTTTCTTATCGGTTCCGTACTTGTTATAGTCGTAATGTACCTGTTTTCCTTCCTCGATGGCCGTATCAATCAGTTCAATATTATAAAACAGCGCCTGATTGTCCGTTTTATACCAATCGTTTACCGAATGGATATGCTTTACATTTGAACGGAAGTATTTATTAGACAGTCCGCAAAGCCGATTGATTATGTCTTTAGAATGTTTTGCGGTAATATACTTGCTGCTTAAAACACCATCAATCAACATATGCAGCTCTGAATCCTCAAAATCCCGGCGTTCGAGATAGCTTCCGGCTCTGCGTGACTCAATATCAATTCCCGCTTCCTTCAGCAGGGAAATATTTCTGCTGATAGCCTTTCTTTCAAGAATGATGCCATATTCATTTTGCAGCTTTACAGCGATGTCCTCCTGCGTAAGGGGATGATCAAAATCGCTGTAGTCTTTAAGGATCTGCCAAATTCTTATCAGTGCTAATTTCTTCGGTTCAAAGCTTTCCATAAATGCTACTCCTCATTAAATCTCTATGCCACAGTAAATTATATTTCCGGCGCTTTCAGGTCGAAGCACTGATGAAAACAGCAGTGTCATTCTCCTGCCGGAAAGTCAAAGCTGCTTCTACAACTTGAGCATCTATATCCAGCTCCGGAATAGAAGCATTTTTTATTTTAACATGTGCAATAAAGGAATTGTCATCGTTTTGGGTACAGCTGATAAAGCTATATTGATACAGATCGGCCGGTGCAACATAAAAGCGGCTGTTAAAATAAAACCGGATTTCATCGCCGGCAAGGCAGTCCTCCGGCAGGTTGTTTTGCTGATTGTTAAAGTCAAGTCCGAAGTACTCACGTGCAAATTCTTCAAGACCACCCAAATCCGTCCAAAACATTGTCTGCTTATCTTCTCTTACAAGGGAACTATCCAAACCACTGGCGTAGATATGAGCGCTGTATATTTCCCGAAGCTCGTTCTGCCCTAACTGCGAAAGCGCGGTATTATAAAGCGGCTCCGAAATGATATATCCTATGGTCGCCCACTTTTCTGCCGCAGCTTTTCCGATTTGACTCAATTCCTCCTCCGATAATAGAGCCTCCTGCGGAGCATCCGTCTGTCCTTTTTTTTGGGGGGGGGAGCGGGGGCTTTATTATATTTCAATCGAGCTTAAGACTCTTACAAAGTCCTCATCCTGTGAAATGGGACTGTAACCGCCCACGCGCATCTTATAAAAGGTGATGACAAGCATCTCGTCCCCCACATCAATGCAATATTCGGTCAGATTGATAAAGCCGGGGATTGCAACATCCGTTACCTCTATTTGTCGGTGGTAGCTCTTGGCGGGATAGCCGCCGAACTCGTGGTCTCCAGTATATTTGGCATCACTGTATTTTTTATCATAAACTGCAAAGGGAGCTTCTTTATCTTCGATGGTTTCAAAGCCCTCTACCTTTGCAATCGTCCTGGGCAGGTCGGAATCGTCATCGTAGATGGTATTCTCCCGGTAGACTGTTCCCTCTGGCAGCCACAGACTGAAGCCACCCAGTTCCATTTTTTATAGCCGGCAGCATTTTCCGTGGTCTCCGGTGGCGGTTCTATCTCGAGGCTCGCGAGGATATTTTCAAAATCTTCGATAGAGACGACCTGATCCCGCTCCTTGCTTTGTTCGAGACGAATTAAATAGGCATTCTCTCCCTCGGTAAAGTAATAGATCCACGACTGATAGGGAACATGCTTGACTTCATTCTCCTCTGGCTCCACTTCTTTCGCCAGGTATTCCTCCGTGTAAGTTTGGAATTCCCGCATTCCCAGCTGCTTTACTTGAATGTCACTTTGCCCCCGCAGAAAATCGTTTCGTATTGTTTCTGCCGTACAAGCTTCAAAACTAACCAGCAAACGTCCTTCGTAAATGATTCCGCCGTTTTCTGTTTCCCAGCCAATGGGACACTTCAAAATTAGTTGTTGTTCTTGCCCGTTAGGATAGACAATTACTGCGATTCTTTTTGTTTCTGTCAGTATCGGTTCCTGTGTCTCTTCCACCGGCGGTGTGGGGGGAGGTGCCGGTTCTTCGTCTGCTTTGGTACAGCCGCTAAAAGTTAAAAGCGCAAGGCAGGCAAAAACCAGACATAATTTATGCGTTGTTTTCATTGGGGTCTCCTCCTTGTGTTTTCTCTTTTTCAGCAATTCTCGATAATTCTGGGAGGACAGGAAAATTTCATACGACAGGGTGCCTCCTCGCTAATAGTAGCAGAAATGTGTGGGAATATCAACACGAATGAAAGTGCATCGAGTAATGCAGGGAGAATGGGGCTCATGCTTATTCAGCTGCAACTCCTGTCCTCTATTCGGTGCTCATTTATCGCACCCCTGCTCTGCCGCTACGGTGATGCCGAGCAGAAGCTCATTCAGGCGGTGGCAAGTTACTTGGGAGAACAGATGGAGCTGTAATGGATACAGGTGTGCCCTCCGGTCGAGTGATCGGAGGGCGATGCTATATATCGCTTATACGATAGAATCCATTTCATGATTCATCAGGTCAAAATCGACATATTCTCCGTTAATCTTGAAAAAATGGGGAAACGTACACAGCTTCCGAAAGCCGTACTTTTCATAAAGTCTGATGGCGCGGGCATTGCTGCTGCGCACCTCCAAATTCAACTGTTCAAAGCCGTTTTCCCTGGCAAAGGCAAGAATTGCTTCCATCAGGGCAGGTGCTGCGCCGCAACCCCACCACGCTTTTTTCAGACTGATGCCAAACTCTCCGCGATGGCTCATGCGCCGGGGTTTGCGGTTCAGACTTGCCGTACCGATGATCTCGCCATATACCTTGGCAAGATACTGCACATTGTCCGTTGATTCGCACTGCGAACGCAGATAGTCTTCCTCCGTTTCAAGGTCGAGCGGCACTCCCTCCGCACCGAAGCTGAGATTTTCGGTTTCGCCGCCCACGATTTTCAGATAATCCAAGAGTGCCGCCGCATCCTCTGCCCGTGCGCGTTCTATGGCAAACAAGCTGTTATTCATCTTTAGGACTTCCTTCCTTCGCATTGGCTGCCCGCATCATCCGCGAAGCCCCGCCTACATGATGGCCTCGACCGGCTCTACCGGGTCGCTGCCCCAAGTGATCTCCACATTTTCACACCCGGCGCTGTCCAGCAGTTCCCGCGCTTCGTCGGTCAGAAGTTTCCGGTAGGCTTCGTCCACCAGCTCCAGCTTTTTCAGGCAATCGGTCAGGTCATTGTTCCTTGCAGCCAGCCATGTGGAGGCGGCGTCGCTGATCTCATCCGTTCCAAGTCCCGTGTTCACGCCCCAGTCCAGCAGCTTGGCCGCCTCCTGTACTGCCAGCAGCGAAGAACCGGAGGTTCCGATGGTCACGTTCCGTTCGATCTCATCCAGAATGGGCAGAGTCAGCACCGGCGGCACATCTGCCGGGGCATCGGGTGCATCGGTGGTGGAGCAGGTCACGCCGTCCGCAGAGATCGTGACATACAGCTTTTCTTGTGCCGCATCGTAAAGGAACGTGCCTTCTCCCAGCAGTGTATCGTCGGCATCATGCGCGCAAACGGTAAAGGGGACGGAGCTGTTTTCTTCCTTGGAGAGCTGCACAATATCATCTCCGGTGAAAATCCATTCACCAGCCTTTAACAGAGAACCATCCGCATTTTCACATACCTTTGTAAAGCTGCTGCCGCCGTGCAGGGCGATAGAGCCAGCATCATCGCGCTCCAGCTTGACATACACGCCAAAGCCGTCGGATTCGGCGGGCGCGTCTGTCCCGGATGGGGTGCTGTTGGGAGCTTCCGACAGTTTGCTGCATCCCGTCATAAAGACAGATACCAGCAATACTGCTGCGGTCAGCAACATCGTCATTGTATTCTTGTAGTTTTTCATAGTTCATTCGTCCTTTCCGGTATCTGTGCAGTCCAATACTTGATGCCCCAATGTTCAAAGTCCCATTGCTCCATATAGGCGTTGCACTCGTAGTCGATGTAGTAAAGCGTTCCGCTGCATTCGACATCGTTTACTGTCATCATAAGGGCATTGTTCTGCTTCAACTGCTTTAGGTTGTCCAAAACAAACGGACTGTTTACGGCGATTTGCCCCAGCGTCGGACATCCGTCCATCTGTGCGCAGTCTGCGCAGGTATCCATCCTCTTTTCCCTGACACAATTATGTACAGGACAGAGTTTGTCACAGAAGGGCGTTTTTGCGCCCTCTATGCGGCAGCCGGTGCAGTTTATCATTTCAGGTAGGATCGTTACCCCGTTGAGCTTTGTCCACAGGGCGGCAGTTTTTTTGCGCAGGGCATTATCGTTCGTGAGCGTTGCGATTCTGGCATCACATTTTTCGCAGTCCAGTCCGCAGCCGCCGATTAGTTGATTCATAAGTCATCCTCCTTGCATCTATTCATTCTTACAACCTTCTTTCCATTGTTTTTTGGGGGGTGTTCGTGTCAGGATCAGCGTATAGGCGACCGTAATGACAATCAGAGCGGCGAGATGGAGTAGGTGCATTTCCGTGGTAAGGTTCGTATCATTCGCAAAGGTGCCAAGCGTGTTGATGGCGGAATGGACGAGGATGCAGGGAAGCAAGCTGCCGCTGCGATAAAAGATCGTGACCAGAAGGAAACCGACTGCGATTGCAAAGACGATCTGGCACCGGTTGCCCACAAGATCCATGGCGCTGCCGTTGAACAGGTTGATGATATGACAGAAGCTTGAACGCCCGCTCCAGCAGCCAGTCTCGGCCTTCCAGAAAATCGTATCCCAGCAGCGCCTCTATCTCCGCCGGTTGGCCGTATAGCTTGTCGCAAATATCGACATCCTGCAAATAAATCGTCTGGTTTTGAAACCGAAGCTTCATCACCCGCACATAGGGAAGCTGTTTATATTGCGAAGCACCGACACCGGCAATTTCTGTTTCGTGATATGCAATGTCAGGGAGCCGGGAACACCAAGAGGCACTGAGGATGGAGCCGGTATGCTCGGTATCCACTCTGGCCTTAAAGCACCACCCGGCATACTCCGGGTAAACGACAGGGCCATGTTTGATTTCGGGACTTAGTTGTTCAGCCGTCTTTTCCGGTAAGCTGATCGATAAGGATTTATCTTTTGCGGAATAACTCCAGCGATACCGGGAAGATCACGTCCCATCCCAGCAGCATTTCAGCCGGAAAAATCCTGCCGCTTTCATCGCTGATCGCAAAATCTGCGTCATCCGTCACGAGCACCTTGCAGTTTTCCATGTAAACATCTCCCAACCGGATATTGGGAATGACGGCAGTCTGAAGTGCACGAACCACGCCGTTATTGTTTCCGGCGCAGCACGAAGCTGGTGCAGAAGGCTTTGTGCGATGACCGTCATGCCCGCACCGGTGTCAAACAACGCGGTGGATCTCATGTCCCCAATTTGGACGTTTACAAACAGAAGGTTTGCAAATCTGCTGCTCGACTGGCAATTTGTCATTGGCTCATCTCCATAGATCATGCAACAAGACGCAGAGCAAACCGATTTTCTCGGTCTGCACTGCGTCTAAGCGTCTGGCATTTTGATTTCTTCAATTTTTCCGTCCTTGAAACGAATCACGCAGGTGTATTTGCACTTCGGGCAGAATAGCGGAAAATCCTCCAACACCGTATGTGACCGTACCTGCGTTCTTGTTTTGCCGCCGCATCTTGGGCAGCAAAGCCAACAAAATTTCAGGGTTTCATCCATTCGTGGTCCCTCGCTTCGCTTGTCAGCCAGTGTGCCGACAGCGCCTGTACATTCTTTCATTCCATTTCCTCCTGCGCTGCCAATATTGCGCCTCTGTATGCCTGCTCCAAATGGGAATTGATTGTGTCTTCATCGTATTTCAGCGAATTGTTGGCAATGATGCTTGCATACCCATGAGCAAACAAAAACACCGTGATGAAAACCGTTTTCGTCTGCTCCATGCCGATTCCCAAGGATCTCTGCATCGCTGAAAGAACGGGGATAAGCTCCTCCGCATCGATCAGTTCAAGCAAAGTCTTTCCGTTAAAATAATCCGACTGAAACAAAAAACGGAACAAATGCGGTTCTTCGATGGCAAAGCGGATATAATTCATTCCGATTCCAAGGGCAGCGCCCTTGGGCGGTTTCTTCATGGTCATAAGATATTCGGAATGATAAAGGTCTGCTTTCGCATAGACTGTTCTTTTCAGTTCTTCCATCGTCGCAAAATGATACATGACGGGCTGCGTGGAGCAATGCAGCCTTTCCGATACTGTCCTTGCGTTGATGTTTTCCACTCCCGCTTCGCGGGCAATCTCAAAGGCCGCATCAACGATCATCTCTTTTGTAACTTTTGCTTTGGCGGGCATTCTCGAACCTCCGAATTTATAATTCGCATTATGTATAATGTGAATTATACATCAATAAATAGTTCTTGTCAATCCGTTCAAAGAAAAGATTACGGACAATCTATCCTTTCAGACACTTTCATCTCTTTTGCATAAATTTTCCGGTCATACAGGAATTGCGAACACGAAAAAAAGGCTTGATCAAGCGGTTTTCCCGTGCTCATCACCGACCGGGACCATGTAGTGGCGGTCAGCGGCATCAGCCGGCGGGAGGTGCTGGAGCGTCGGGTGTCTCACGGCTTGGAGGATCAGATTGAGAACCGCAGGAGCTTTTTTGCGGGCGTCGGGCAGCCGTTACAGCCCATTGAGGGTGTTGCCTATTATGCGTTGGTGCAGTCCCCTATCATTTCCTCCGGTGATGTATGCGGCAGCGTAATGTTCCTGCAAAACAAAGAAAGCGACCGTCCCGGGGACGCCGAGCAAAAGCTCATTCAGGCAGCGGCGAGCTACTTGGGAAAACAGATGGAGCTGTAATAGATATAGGTGCGCCCTCCGGTCGAGTGATCGGAGGGCAATATATTCGTGTTCACTTAATGGCTGTCAGTCTGCCAAACCCATGCTTGTGCTTTTCAATTCACAATTACTGATACAGGGTATTACCAGTTCCTGTAAGTTGTATCTTCTTTTATGCTCTTTTCAATTTGCGCAACTTATTGTACATTATTTGCCGTTTTCGGATCAGCCGAAAGAAACTATACAAACACAAAGCGGCTGGTCAGCCTCTTCCCTGCCCATGAAATGCAGCGCCCCATGACAAATGCGCAAAATACCGTCCCGACCCCGATACCGCGAATACCATGCAGGAAAATCAATGAAAGGGTCACCGTCAGGGTAAGACAGGCCAGGTCGAAACGGGTCTTTACCGTTTTATAGGGCTTATTCAAAATAACCGCCAACTCCCGCGGAAAAAGATCGGTGGGGATAATCGGCAGCTTACAGCAGTTTGAAAGAGCAATGCCAAGGGTCAGCGCTGCAAAGCTGATGAGGAAATAGACAACCCGCAGCACAGGGGTCAGCGGCAGCTTGTTGATCCACAGTGCATGGACGTCCATCATCTCGCCAAAAGCGAATCCCACCAGAAATGCCAGCAGATAGTCGGGAACAAACCTCCGGCGCAGCAACATCAAGACCGCAACTAATGAGGTTTGAAAAATATAAGTCCAGGTTCCAAGGCTCCAGATCGGCAGGACCTCCGAAATGACATACGGCACCGAGGAGATGGAGGAGATCCCCGCGCCGCTGTAAAGCATCAAATAGACTGCAAAGCTGTTCAGTACCGCAATGATACACAGCGCCTGCTCTCCGCGGAAAATATGCCGGGGACGGTGCTGACTATGAATTTGGGTGGACATAAGAATACCCGCCTTTCGGATATTGTTGAATATGTAAAACACGCACCGGAACACTGTGCCCGATGCGTGCTGTGCCGTGCGTCCCTGCGGCTCCCCCTACCGGGAGCCGCAGGAGAACATACACGGGCAATGAACCCCTATCGTTTCCGTAGTTTTTTTGAGGAGGAAAAGTTCAGATGGAAACGACCATGTGGGAGATGGTGAAGACAAGGACGATAAATGCGGTAAGGAAGCCTCCCAGCCATACGGAGCCGGTCTTTTTGTGCAGGACACGGCTCATCACAGCGGTGATAGGCAGGATGAACAGCAAACCAAACAGCATGATGCCGGCAAGCGCGGTGGGGAAAGACATGCCGACAGCCGCGAGCCATTCGGGGGAGGTAGTGCCGGGGATGTACTGGATCCCACGGACGCCGGTGGAGAACAGCTTACCGTAATCATAGGCAAACATTACAGCCAGACCTCCGCAGGAAACAACGGCGCAAAGCAGGTAATTGAGCCAAGCCGGAGCATTATTGATGCGGGTAAGGGAATTATAGATCACGCTGCACAGCAGGAAGAACAGCAGCCAGACGGGCAGATACTTGAAGAATGCGACCCAGTGGGTGCCATCCATCGGCATGATGTTGAACTTGAAGAAGGAGAAATTGGTGCCGGAAAGGGCGGAGCAGGCATACACAACCGCATAAATCCCGCCAAAGGAGAGAACTGCCAGCAGCAGGCTCTTCAAAATCTGTGTGAAGGGGAGCTTCAGCCCGGTATTGTCAAGCGTTGCGCCCTTTTTACGACCGATAAGGAAGAATACCAGCAGATAAAGCGCCAGGAATACCCCGCCCACAACGCCGTTAAACAGCATCAGGGAGTTCATCGGAGCCATATTAAAGAAGCTGTTGGGCATAAACTTGGTAAGAAATTTGAACCACTGGGGCTGCATGTAGTAGGGATATCCCACCAACCAGTAGTACAGCAGCGGTGCAGGCAGCAGGAAAATGATGTAGGGAATAATATAGCCGATCACACCCTTTGCACCGTGAACGGTGCTCATGGAAGGTGCCGCAGGACGAACGATAGTGGAGAAGAAAGGAACACGCAGCAGGGTGAGCGCCAGCGCAACAAAGGCAACCAGCGTAGCGCACAGCCCGATCAGGCCGCAGGCGGCACGACCGTGCCATACCTGCTGGGTGGGTTCAATGGTAGCAACGCCGCCCCGCAGGGTGATATCAAAGAAATCGATGCCATAGCTGATGGCGGTCTCATCATAGTAGGTATCGGAATGGGTACCGTCAAAGCTATAAGCGGCACGAATGGGTTTCATGGTCACGGCAGCGCTGGCGGCAGCAGTTACGGCCTCCTCACGGGTGAGGGGTGTAGCGCTGGCATCGCCGTACATAAAATAGGTGCCGGAGGGAACATTGGTAGCACCGCCGGTGCCGTAGGCAAACTTAAAGCTGCTGGTGTACTGGCTGGAATCCTCCACGCCCCACAGAAGTCCGGAGAATTCATCGTAGGTACCCTGGATGGTGCAGATATTGACCGGTGCGGCAAACAGCGGGAATACGCCGTTTTCTGCGGTAACGCCATTGTAGGTCAAGTCGTTGATATTGCGGACATTGTAATTGTAGCCGGTGAGTACCATAGAACCGGGCAGCACGATTCCGGAGTTCATCGCCGCACCGTAGGCGGTGTAAGCAGCCGTTGTCTCATCGGAGCCTGCCGCAACTGCTTCGTTATAGGCTACAGTATAGGCTGCCTGCCATTTGGCATAGGCAAGATAAGCGCCCTCCTGAATGGCAGCGGTACCCATCGAGTGACCGAGCATGCCGATCTTGGTCAGGTCGATGAAGTCATAGTTTTTGAACTGCTGAAGGGCGGAATAGCTTCCGAGGTCGGGGGCGTAGTTTTCCACGTTCCCCATTTCCGCCTGTTTGTAGCCATCGGGCGGCAGGGTGCTTTCACCATGGCCGTACATATCCAGCGCCATTACCACATACCCGCGGCGGCTCAATTCAATGGCGTTCGCCTCCATGGCATCCTCGCTGGCGGTATAGCCGTGGCACAGCAGGATTGCCGGAGCCGGGGTTTCCGCAGTAGCTGTTTCCGGGATAAAGAGCTTTGCGTGGCTGGAGGCGCCGACATCGGTGGTAAATGTCAGCTCCTCGGTGCGGACTGATCCGCCTGCGGTTTGAATGTTGTGTCCGATGACCGAGGTAACGACCATCAGCACCAAACATACAGCCAGCACAATGGCGGACGCACGCCATTTGATCGGGGTTTTGTTCATTGACTGTTCCATATTAAGCCTCTCTTATTGATCTTCAAATCCCTTCGCAAAGCGGCGGCGAAGGTTCGAGCAATGCCGGGAAAGCCCGCTTTCGTGCCCGATTATAGCGGGAGGAAAACAGTTTGTAAATAGGGATAAACAAAGTTTGTCAAGTGCGTGTGGTTCAGGCGGATTTTTTTGTCTATTTTTTGTGGGGTGCATATCACTTTACGATGAACCGCCGAAGCTTTTCCGGGATAAAAAACAAAAAACAGCCGCGTAGTTTGATGCATAATTGCAACAAACCATTTTCGGCTGTTTTTCGCGATACGAATTTTCCTTTATATTTCTTTGTTTTTTTATTTTTATTAATAATAAATGAGCATAATCCTTTGATGCAAATGTGAAACAAGTTGCAAAAATGAAACACCATTTTCCTTTTTGATATGCATCTATTCAATAGTTTCAATGTAACGAAGAAAATAGGTGTTGTCCGGCTGTTTGAAGATGGAGAACCTGGTTTTATAAGTGCCGACCTTTTCATCTTCTTCGTGTTGGTTCTCCCCATATAAGTCGAAGTTGACGGTCACCTCGGCGTTCACTTGGTCGATCTGAACTGACATATTTTCGCACCACAGCCCATTGCCTATTCCAAACCCGGACATGATAAGGTAATCTCCGGAGGTTGGATCATACTTTGTGCCTACACTCTCACCAAACTTGCAATCCTGAACATCAAATACTTCCGCAGAGATCTAGTCCACTTTATCTTTTGGGTAATGGATGTATCCTTCTTCCTCATCCACAGTGATAAAACTACGGTATCGATATTCTTCGTTATCAATAAACATTACCGTACTTACAATAAAGCGATAAATCCTATCGTTATTGATAGGATAGCCTGAACTCCCCAAGGTATCATTCGCATCAAAGGCAAAGCAGGTTAGTTGCTTGGTTAATACTTCCGCAGTTGTTGTTATTTCTTCAACAGGGAAGGCATTGGGTTCGTCATGAGTTTGGGTGCAGCCGCTAAAAGCTAAAAGGGCAAGGCAGGCTAAAACCAAAAGCAGTTTATACCTTGTTTTCATTAGGCTTTCCTCCATTATGTGTTTTCTCTTTTTTCTGTAATTCTCTATAATTCCGGGAGGACAGGAAAATTTCATACGACAGGGTTCCTCCTCGCTAATAGTAGCAGAAATGTGTGGGAATATCAACACGAATGAAAGTGCATCGAGTAATGCTATTCTTTCAAAGGTAACCTGATGTTGAGTTTTGCTTCATATTCGAGGACGATAGTTCAGAAAAAAATTTGGCGCATTGTAAAATGAAGATGAGCATTTAGGAAAATAAAAAGGTCCATAGC
>ENA-UOIY01002591-UOIY01002591.1-human-gut-metagenome-genome-assembly--contig:-P114-NODE-2591-length-13195-cov-10.619102_pt1 | contig 13195 bp, 10 predicted proteins | sample MGYA00242335_ERZ723882 | MGnify/ENA metagenome assembly ERZ723882
GCATTCCACTCACTTTCAGTAGGAAGCGTGGTGATACGGGAGATAGCAGACTGGAGTCTTGCGGAAAGGGAAGCTTCCTCCTCATCTCCTGCAACAAGTGAAAGCTTGTCGATAGCGTCAGATACCAGATCCTGGGCATCCATTTCCTGGTATTCCAGATTTTCGATCCGCTCTAAGGCCTGCATGAAGGTCTGCTTCTTTACATTCTTTTCTTCCTGGGCCCGCTTGTTTTCTGCATCTTTTGCAGCCTGTTCCTGGGCCAGTTTCTTTTCCTCTGCCTGAACAGCTTCATACCGGCTGATCTCATCACCCATACCGGCAATGATCTCCTTAAAATAGTCATACCGGCTTTCAGCCTTCTCTAAAAGGCTGGCGCGAAGTTCCCCGTCGTCTAACAGAGACAGTTTGGAAGTAATGCTGTTGTATTCATCTGTTACAGTATAGGTATCTTCTACAGATGTGATCTCTTTTTCCATAAAAGCATCTACAGAAGCCTGAAGACTGGTCTCTAATTGCTCCTGCTCTTTTTCATGAAGACTCTGCTCTGCGCGGAATTGGGCTGTGGTGCTGAAATAGTCTTCAATGCCTGTTTTTGTGTCCACCTTTCGTTCTACAGTTTCAGGCTGTATCCAGTCCCAGGGTTCCAGGCCTTCGTGGATCTGATCCATTACAGATTTCCAGATCCTTCCTGCATAGGTAGCACCATAGATACCAGGCATATTTCTTGGTATATCATAGCCGACCCAGATGGCAGTGGTGTAATAACGGGTGTAGCCGCAGAACCAGGTATCCTTGCTGCTGTTGGTAGTACCGGTTTTTCCGGCTGCCGGCATATCATTGTCCAGTCCCAGTCCCTGACCGGTGCCGTAGGAAGCAGTGAAGGTTCCCTTTAAAACGTCTGTAAGCATAAATGCAGAATCATCTCTGTAGACCTGGTGTGCAGAGGGCTTTAAGTCCTTAGTCAGTTCACCGTCGTGTTCATGAATGATCTTTGTAATACAGGTGCGGTCATTGTATACACCGCCGTTTGCAAGGGTGCTGTAGCCTTTTGCCATATCTACCACCCGGACACCGTTGGTGAAACCACCAATACTTAAGGAAGGAACGTTATTATCCACATAAGTCAGTTTCTGGAACTGCATTTCTCCCAGGTAATCCAGACCGTAATCAACACCGATGTCCTCTAAGATCTGCCACGCAACTGTATTTAAGCTTCGGTTTAATGCCTCACGGACTGTTACATTTCCAAAATAGCGGCCGCCGCTGTTGGAAGGACCGTCGTTCCACTTGTGGTCATTTACAATTCGTGTAGGATAATATTCACCGGTATCAAAAGCAGGGCCATAGTCGATCAAAGGCTTTATGGTACTTCCGGGCTGTCTGGCGCTTAAATAGGCTCTGTTAAATTTATCCTCTGTTCCACGGCCGCCCACAATGGCAACTACGTAGTTGGTTTTATTATCTACAATAACACCGGCGCCCTGAAGGGCAAATTTACCATTATCCTGAAGCTCTGTAAAGCCGGAAAGAGACTGGTCGATCTGGGCCTGGAGCTGGTCTTGCAGCTGGCTGTCCAATGAAGTATAGATCTTAAAGCCTCCGCCGCGGATCTGGTCGGATTTTTCAGAATAAGCTGCTGTATACCGGTCTGTATACTGTGTATAATCTTCTTTATCTTTAAATACATACTGGAACTGGAAATTGTCCTTTTTCATCAATTCCAGGGCTGCACAGTGGATGGCGTAGCTGCTCTGGTAATTTTCGTCGGTTCCTTCAGATTCCTGCTGTACAATCTTAAAGGGGGCATTTACTGCTCTTTCGTAATCCTCCTCAGAGAGATAGCCTACTTCCTTCATACTGTCTAAAACATCATTCCGCTTTTCTTTGGAGGCGTCTGGATGGGCTACCGGATCATAGGCAGATGGACTGTTGCTGATACCAATAAGGATGGCTGCTTCTTCCGGAGCCAGATCACTTGCATGTTTTCCAAAGTAATACAGACTGGCAGCTTCTACACCATAGCACTGGTGGCCATAGAAATTGGTATTGCAGTAAAACTCCATAATGTCTGCTTTGGAGTATTTTTTCTCAATCTCAGGTGCAAGAAGGATCTCAACGATCTTTCTTGTAAAGGTACGCTCCTGGGTAAGATATGTATTTTTGATCACCTGCTGGGTAATGGTACTGCCTCCCTGGGTCACATGGCCGCCGTGCTTGACCAAGGCGAGACCGGCGCGGAAGGTTGCTATCCAGTCTACACCGCAATGACTCTTAAAGCGGCGGTCCTCCTGGGCAATATAGCCGTTTTGCAGGTTCATGCTGATCTTACTGATATCCACATATTGATAATGGCCTGCATTAATAAGCCCGATCTGTTTTCCGTCCTTATCATAAATGAGGGTATCAGAGAGCATGGAAAAATCGGACCGTTCCATCTGCGCCAGTTTGTCATAGGCGATCTCACGGCATTTATCCAGCTCCGGCTTTGCTTTTGCATAGATCAGAAGGCCGACGATCGCCATGATAATAAGACCGGCAGTGATCACAGACAGTATGCCATGAAAGAGCCAGCCAATAACCCCGAAGCAGGTTGCAATGGAGTGACCGGATCCATGGTCCATTTTTTTAGGTGTCTGCTTGTGTGAGTCGTTCATAATGGTTTAAATCCTCTCTTTAAAAATCTTTTTAAAATTGAAAAAAATGAAAATTTTGTAAGAATCTCTTTGAAAAATCTGTAGATATTATAATTCAAATAGAAGAAAATTCCTAGTTAAATTCACGTTGAATCTTAAAAACATAGGACTTTAACAGGTTATTAGAACCTGTAGGAATATATTTTATAAAATTTAGATATAGAAAATATAAAGAAAGTATAAACACAGGGAATTGACAAATGGAAAAAAGAGACTATAATGACAACTATTCAAGAGCTTGACATTCAAATGCAAAGAACAGGACAACACTTTTTGCTACCTACGCATTGCAGAGAGCTTCCGGTTGGTGAGAGAAAGCAGCGCGGCAAAAAAGATATCACCTGCAAGCAGTCTGTATGAAAACAGGAAACTGCCAGTAAGACAGACCGGGATCCCGCCGTTAAAAGGGAGCCTATTCGTCTGAACGGAGAGTCGGAGGATAGGACTTAAGTGGCTGGTGAAAACCGGCAATAAGAAGTGGTAACGCGGAGTTTGGGGGCTTCGTCTTCTTGGGGAGTATCCATTTGGGAACATTTGGGATATTCGGGAAGACGGGCCTTTTTTTATTGTGTAAGCATTGCCAGGCGGCTATGGGGACTGTGTGCAGGTATGCAAGGACACATAGACATTTGGCGATAAAACTTTCGGTTAGTGATCCGCTTACGGAAAATGGCAGTTGGATGTTTTACATTGAATTAATACGATGTACTAGACCACAGAATTACATGAGAGGAGAGTAAAGATTATGAATACACTTGTAATTGTTTTGATCGCAGCTGTATGCCTCTTTGCAGGCTACACATTATATGGACGCTGGCTGGCTAATAAGTGGGGAATTGATCCAAAAGCCAAGACACCGGCAGTTGCTAAGGAAGACGGACAGGACTATGTTCCTACAGACGGCTGGACTGTTTTTGCCCATCAGTTTTCATCGATCGCAGGCGCAGGCCCTGTGACCGGAGCTATCCAGGCGGCAGCATTTGGCTGGCTTCCCGTACTTTTATGGGTCATCATCGGTGGTATTTTCTTCGGCGCTGTTACAGACTTCGGCGCTCTGTACGCCAGTGTTAAGAACGAAGGAAAGTCTATGGGACTTCTGATCGAAAAGTATATTGGCAAGACCGGACGTAAGCTGTTTTTATTGTTCTGCTGGCTGTTTACCCTGATCGTTATTGCAGCATTTGCAGACATGGTAGCAGGTACATTTAACGCTTATACTGTAAAGGATGGCGTAACAGAGCTGTCTGCTGCAGCACAGACAAACGGCGCAGCTGGTTCTATTTCCCTGTTATTCATCGTATTTGCAATGGTATTTGGCGTAATGCAGAAGCATTTACATCTCACCGGCTGGAAAGAAACAGCTGCCGGACTTGCATGCACCATTGCAGCACTGGCAATCGGTATGGCTTTCCCGTTAGTAGCCGGAAAAGATACCTGGTCTTATCTGACCTTTGCTTACATCTTTATGGCAGCTGTAATGCCAATGTGGCTTTTAATGCAGCCTCGTGATTACATGACCACGTTTATGTTTGCAGGAATGATCATCGGTGCTGTTGTAGGTCTGTTAGTTGCTCATCCAACAATGAACCTTCCGGTTTATACTGGATTTAAGAACGCAAAAATGGGAGATATGTTCCCGATCCTGTTTGTAACCGTTGCATGTGGTGCTGTTTCCGGTTTCCACAGCCTGGTTTCCTCCGGTACCTCTTCCAAGACCATTTCCAATGAAAAGGATATGTTAAAGGTTGGTTATGGTGCAATGGTACTGGAAAGCTTATTAGCTGTTCTGGCTCTCTGCGTAGCAGGTGCTGCTGCAGCTGCTGACGGAACTGCTGCAACAGGAACCCCATTCCAGATCTTCTCTGCAGGTGTTGCAGGTTTCCTGGAAATGTTCGGTATCCCGGTTTATGTAGCACAGTGCTTTATGACTATGTGTGTATCTGCCCTGGCGCTTACAAGCCTTGACTCTGTAGCACGTATCGGACGTATGTCCTTCCAGGAACTGTTCAGTGTAGATGATATGGAACATGCAGAAGGCTGGAGAAAGTTATTCTGCAATAAATATTTCTCAACTGTTATTACTCTGGTATGCGGCTTTATCTTAACAAAGATCGGATATTCAAATATCTGGCCTCTGTTCGGAAGTGCAAACCAGCTGTTAAGTGCCCTGGTACTGATCACTTTATGTGTATTCTTAAAGGTGACAGGAAGAGAGAACAAGACATTGTTCCCGCCACTGATCATCATGCTCTGCGTAACCTTTACTGCACTGGTTGAAAGAACAATTGCCCTGGTCAATGCATTTGGCGCAGGAACTGCTGTATTTATGGTAGAAGGACTGCAGCTGATCATTGCTATCCTGTTAATGGTCCTTGGTGTGATCATTGTATACACATCTGGTAAGGAACTGTTCCAGAAGAAGGCTGAATTAAAACATAGTAATGAAGAAAAACTTACATAAGCTTTTATAAGCATTAAAAAAGTGGCTTTTTTGAAGATCAAAAACAGCGGATATGGGAAATTGAGATCTTATATCCGCTGTTTTTTCTGCCGTTGACATTCCTGTTTCTAATGGTCTATAATGAGCGAAAAAGAAGAAGGAGCGTGAACAGTATGACATTCTTTGATGAGATCAGTAAAAATCTGACCGGTTATGGAAAAGAAGCTGCAAGAAAGGCAAAAGATGCTGCACAGGTGCTTCAGTTAAAGGCCCAGATCCGGGGGGAAAAGCAGAAGATCAATGAACTGTATGCTGCAATTGGTGCAGTGTATTTTAAAAACCACAGAGATGATTCGGAAGATGAATACAAAATATTCTTCCCGGAGATCGAAAGTGCCATGGTTCATGTGGCAGAGTTAGAGAAAAAACTCAGCCAGCTGGATACTACGGAAAAATGTCCCTGCTGCGGTGCTGCTGTGAAAAAGGGTGATTCTTTCTGCAGTAAGTGCGGTACACCGATCCAGAAGGAAGAAGATGGGACAGAGGAACAGCACATTGCTGTGACAGAGGATGATTTTGTCCAGGAAGAAACAGCAAAAGAGCCTGTAAAAGAGACCACAGAGGAAAAAAAGACGGAAGCAGCAGAAAATGTGGTCCAGGAGACAGAAACAGAAAATACGACAGAAGAAGAGACAGAACAGAAAGAGGAGCCGGTTTCAGAGCCGGAAGAATAGATTATGAAAGAAAAAAAGACAGGACTGGTGTTAGAAGGCGGCGGTATGAGAGGTATTTATACGGCCGGAGTGCTGGATGTATTTATGGAAAACGGCATTACATTTGATGGTGTGATCGGAGTATCTGCAGGTGCCATCCATGGCTGTTCCTTTGTGTCAGGACAGAAGGGCAGAAGCATCCGGTATTATATGAAGTATTGCCGCAACTGGCACTTTATGAGCTTTCGGAGCCTGTTTTTAACCGGCAACATTGCAGAGGAAAAATTCTGCTATCATACATTGCCTGAAAAGCTGGATCCTTATGATTACGAGGCCTTTAAGAAAAGCCATACAAAGTTTTATGTAGGCTGCAGTAATGTAGAGACTGGAAAAGCAGAGTATCTTCCTATTACAGATATGAAGGAGGAGATAGACCGGATGAGAGCTTCCGCGTCACTGCCTCTTGTTTCAAAAATCGTAAAGACAGCAGGAATGAAGCTTCTTGATGGTGGCTGTACAGACAGTATCCCGGTAAAGGCATTTGCAAAAATGGGATATAACAAGGATGTAGTGGTACTGACCCGCCATAAGGGATACAGGAAGGAAAAAGAAGGGATCAGTCTGACAAAGCTTGTATACAGGAAATATCCGGAATTTGTAAAAGCTGTATACAAACGCCCGGATGTGTATAATCATACATTAGATGAGATTGAAAAATGGGAAAAAGAAGGAAAGATCTTTGTAATCCGCCCAAGCGTTCCGCTGTCCATCGGACGCATGGAGGCAGACCCAAAGAAGCTTAAGGAAGTTTATGAGCTGGGACGGGATGATGCGCTTAGACAGATCGCAGCCATGAAGGTTTTTCTCGCTCATAGAACGGATGCCCATGGAAATACACAGCAATGATCATCGATGCCGCCTTGGAGGAAACTTTGATGATGCAGATGATCATCCCTGTGGCCTGGAAGAACATGCCGTTTAACGGCAGATAGCCGGATCAATACCAATCCGGACCATGGCGGTAAATGTATTATCATTAAAGTAAATATCAAATTCGTCTTTGGGGCGGTTCAGGATACGCTGGATACTCAGCATCCCGAGCCCCCCGTCTTTTTTACTGGAAAGAATCTTTCCGTTTTTCTCATGAATGGTACCGTTATAGGCATTTTCTACCAGCATAAGCAAGTGTTCACCGTCCATGCGGGCCTGAATACGGATGAATGGATCCCTGGTCATCTTTTTCGAGGCTTCCATGGCATTTTCTAGAAGATTTCCTATGACGATGCACAAGGTCAGGTCATCAATGGGGATGTGGGCAGACAGATCCAGGCGGGCGGTGAAGGAGATTCCGGCTTTTTCAGCCCGTGCTGCATATTCCTGGATCAGTCCGTTTACAGCCTGATTTTCACAGAAGTTTTTCTGTTCGGAAGTCTCTAACTCTTTCTGAAGGTTTTTTAAATATTTTACCTGCTGTTCCTTGTCCATGTAGAGCAGGGCATGGATGTGATGCCGGAAATCATGTCGGATGATGCGGACCTGTTCAATATAGTCCAGAGTCTGGTTGTAGTGTTCCCGCTGTTTGCTGATCATTTGGCGTGCAAAGGTCAGTTCTTCTTCAGTCTGTTTACGTTTCACAATCTGTGCAGTGCTGTTTAAGGTCAGTGTATAGAGCAGAAGCAGGCTGATGCAGAGAATGAGAAAGAAGAGGAGGAGGCTATGGCTCTGACCAGATGGAATACCATAAGGAAACAGGGCGCGTTCGCCAAGCAGCTGGATAAAAAGAAACAGCGCCGGATAAGCAGCCAGCAGCAGGGAAAAGCGGGGGGAGAGACTTCCAAAGATCTCCCTTGCCCGCTTTTTCATCCAGAAATGCACGAACAGGCAGCAAAGTGAGGCATTGAGCAGGGAGATAAGTGTGCAGAGCTGTTCCTGGGATAATGGAAGCAGTGTGTAAAAACACCAGGCTGTAAAGTGGTTCAGAAAGGAAGAAAGATCTGCAAGCATCCAGGCAGACAGGTAAAAGAACAGCTTTTCTACTGCGGATCCCTGGAAAAAGATCAGGAGCAGCAGAAAAAAAAGGCATGAAAAAATGCCCTGGAAGATCCAAAAGGTGCGGTCGGAGATATGAAACAGGGACTGGGTAAAGATCATGATGACCCACAGATAAACAGAGCAGGCGGCGATGGTTTCCCTGTTTTTCTGTTTTGGTTTCAGACAGAGAAAGATGGGCATCATACGTACAGACAGATTGATCAGATTCTGGAAAATACCACAGGCAGCATCGTTCATAAGTAAGGTTCTCCTTTAACGCAGGCGGTAATGATAGTAGGCATTTTTGGCCTCCTTGTAAAAAGCACGGGAAATGGGAATAGAAGTACCGTCTTCCATCTGGAAGAAGGTATCCTCCAGTGTGCGGACATGTGCCAGATTGACAATGTAACTCTGGTGGCAGCGCAGAAAAATTTCCTGTTCTGCTACAGATTCCAGGATCGCGGAAAGCTTCTGGCTTAAAGGAATAACACTGCTGTCAGTCAAGGTGGCATATACTTTGTGAAGCCGGTTTTCAAAATGGGAGATGCGTTCCAGCGCAAGCTCCACCGGAACCCGGTTTACTATGACGGAGAGACTGGCCTGAGGCAGGGAAAGGCGCTGTCTGGAAACACGGTCCATGGTTTCTTCAAAGTCCTCCCAGTGTACGGGCTTTAACAGAAAACCGGAAGCACAGACACGGTAGCTGTCTACCGCGGATTCCAGGGAAGAGGTGATAAAGATGATGACCGGATCCCCATATAATTTCAGAAGATCTGCCGCACCCTGAATGCCGCTTTTTCCAGGCATCAGGACATCAAGAAGGTAGAGATCGTAGGCTCTGTCAGTGTCCAGGACATCCTGCATGGAATGAAAAATCTCAAATTCGGCCGGCTGTTTCCGGGCGTCAAAATAGCGCTTTGCGTATTGCTCCACCAGCTCCCGCTCTTCTCTTGTATCGTCACATATGGCAATTTTCAGCATGGCATTATCTCCTGGTTGCATATTTGGTCCTGTTTTTGCAGAATTGGAAGTTTTGCACACATCAAACCTGTGGTAAACTAAAAACATAAACAATTTATACAACTTTTTGTCAGGGTTGTCAAATATTACAGGAGGGTATGTGTATGGGTACAAATTTATTGGTTACTGCGATTGTTATCGTGTATCTGCTGTTCATGCTGTGGATCGGCTGGTATTCTTCCACTAAGATTACAAGCAACACAGATTTTATGGTAGCCGGAAGAAGACTGGGACCGTTTTTAATGGCTGGAACACTGGCCGCAACTGAGATCGGCGGCGGCAGTTCTCTCGGTGTTGTTCAGAATGGTATGTCAGGCTTTGGTCTGAGCGCATCCTGGTATATTACCACCATGGGTATCGCGTTCATCATCTTAAGCTTTGTTGCTCCGAGGTTCCGTGCGGCAACCGTCAAGACTGTTCCGGAGTATTTCCGCAGACGATATGGCAAGGAGTGCGGACTGATCACCGCTGTGATCATGCTGCTTCCGCTGGTAGGACTGACCGCAGGACAGTTTATCGCATCCGCAGTGATTCTCTCTACCATGTTAAACATTGACTATCAGGTAGCAGTTATCATCGTAGCAGTGGTAGTTACCGTTTACTCCATCATGGGCGGTCTGTGGAGCGTTACCCTGACTGACTTTGTACAGGTATTCCTGATCGTCATTGGCATGATCATTGCAGTTCCTTTTGCTATGAACTATGCAGGCGGCTGGAGCAGTATTTCTGCAAATATTCCAGAAGGAACAATGAACTTGTTTGAGGGTTATGACTTATTTGGCATTATTTCCCTTGTGATCATGTATACCGCAACCTTCTCTGTAGGACAGGAAGCAGTATCCCGTTTTTATGCTGCAAAAGACGAGAAGGCAGCAAAGGGCGGTGCATGGCTGGCAGCACTGATCAACTTTATTTATGCATTTATACCGACTATCCTGGGTATCATTACTTTAGCGCTGATCAATATGGGTAAGTTCAGTTCCGAGCAGTTTGCTTCTGTAGGTGCACGTTACGCCCTTCCGGTTCTGGCTATTAACACAATGCCGGCCCTGATCTGCGGACTGCTGTTTGCTGGTATCATTTCCGCGACCATGTCCAGTTCTGACTCTGATCTGCTTGGCGCAGGTTCCATTTTCGCAAATGATATTTACAAAGCAGTATTAAAACCTGATGCATCCAGTGAGTCTGTTATGAAGGTTACTAAGATCGTAATGTGTCTGGTAGGTGTGGCATCTATGCTCATTGCACTGTTTAACACCCAGAGTATTGTTTCTATCTTAATGTTCTGCTTTACCCTACGTGCAGCAGGCTCTTTCTTCCCATATGTTATGGGACATTACTGGAAGAAGGCATCTACTGCAGGAACTATTGCTTCCTTACTTGCGGGAACTGTTGTAGTTGTATATCTGGAGCATATTTCCAAGGGTGTGCTGTTTGGTATTAAGTTTAGCCAGCCGATCATCCCGGGTCTGGTTGCAGCGTTCATTGGATTTGTAGTATTCTCCAAGCTGATGCCGCCGAAGGTAGAGACTACTGAGCTGGCACCGGAAGAAGATGATTAAGAAACTGGAGTCAGCGAAAAGCTGCTGAAATGAAAAAGAGCTGGTGTAAAAGCCAGCTCTTTTTCTATGTTAAAATCGATAACGGATATTTAAGTACATTTTTTTAAATAAGTTGTTTTATTATTTTCTAAAATACTGAACAACATCAAAATATGCAAAAACCACTTTAGGGCTTGAGGAAACCAGAATGGTCATTTTATGTCTGACTTCTAATGTATTGTTATCAAAAAAACGAATATATTCATGATAATCCGAATTGTATGGAGAAGTATATATATACTGATCTCCTATATGTTCATAATGTTTTTCACGGACATGTTCGGCCACTCTTGAGTCAACACCGGCTGGCTGTATATCTGCACCTGCATCTGAAGTGTTTTTAATAGTTAATTGATCAACTTGTTGATCCCATGATGCTGATAAAATAAATTTGCGGCTTTTTCCCCAATCATAAAATTCCTGTAAAGAAGATGCGCTGTCAGTTTCTTTTCCCTTTAATAACTGTGCTTGTGTCTCATAATCATAAACATCTGTTTTGTATAGATAATATGTACCATCTGATGCATTTGTAAGATTTGTATGTTGCTCATTACTTAAAGATTTAGTCTGTACATTATTATCTTTTACCCAGGCACCATTTTCATTAACCTGATAACCATCTGATGTAATGGTATCTGACAACATCCATCCATCAGCATCAAAATAATAACATTCTGCTATTCCGTCATTATTACCGTCGATCCACTGCCAGCTATTCTGTGCATAAGTTCCATTTCCATAATTGTATTTCCATCTTTGAGAATTTTCACCTGAACCGTTTTCCCAGGTTCCTGCAAATACTGTACCTGTCATTGCCAAAGACATTGCTAATGTTATAAAAGCCGTGATTTTTAATTTCATATGTAACATATCCCACCTGCAATTTAACATTCTTTGTTTGATTCTACCATCCTAAAGTGGAAAACACAAAGGATTTTCGTCAAAATAAGACTGGGTTTTAATATGAGAAAAGCGCTTATCAGTAAAAAATACATATTTAAGACGGACGGTCAGAGGGCCTTGGATCCTTGATGAATCCAAGGCCCTTCTTTTCATACCTGTCTAAGCAGATCTATACCGGATCGTATTCGGTCATGCCGGGAGAGGCATGAGAGCATATGGGCTAGTATAATCCACGATTAATTACCGATCCCTTACACGCAGGATAAATTTTCATGTGCAAGGAAGCTGAGTGAGGCGATGCCGGTAGCATCGTCGATTGAAGCTGACGCGGCAGATGGAAATTTAGACAAGTGAAAGGGGCGGATAATTATTGTGGATTATACTAGTTGCAGCTGTCACCGCATCCGCCACAGCCGCCATCACGGTTACTGCCGCATCCGCCACAGCCGCCATCATGGTCACAGCCACAGCTGCCGCGGTTCCACAGTGCATCATTGTATCCCTGCCAGTATCCCTGGCGGAAGCCTTCGCGGAAGGAATTCCTGCCGCCGCATCCGTTGTTATTACAACGTCCACAACTGCCGCTGCATCCGTTATTCCAGCCATTGCATCCATTGTTCCAGCGATTATTACATCCAAACCAACACATAAATCCACGCTCCTTTTAATTACTTACTGATGATTGATTAAACACAGGAAAGAGGCACCGGTAAGTGCTGTCTTTGATATGTTTGTACTATAAGATATGGGATAGAGGGACAATGTGTGCAGATAATGGAGAAAAAACAGAATGTGGGAAAGGGCAGTGGTATACAGGAAAAGATGGCAGCGGTTGTAACAGCATTTAGCAGGACTACATAAATTAATAGGGAAAAGAAAAGGAGATATTAATTGATATGGAGCCATATACAGATATGAAATATAGTGACTGCGGCTGCAGCGGCCGGTGCCGTAAGGTATCCGGAAACCAGAACCAGTCTGTGAGAAGCTGCCTGGATCCGGCAATGCAGGCGGGAAACGTAATCCGGTATCCTCAGATGGGAAACCCGATGAATGATGGGATGATGCCGGAAAATAGGATGACAGGACAGACGCCCCGGATGATGCCGGAAAATGGGATGGCAGGGCAGATGCCTCATATAATGCCAGCAAATAATGGAACCGGACGGTTGCCGGCAAATGACGCAACCATGCAGGTGCCGCAAAATGGAAATAATTGGGAAAATAACAGAGATTTCGGATGGAACTACATGCCGGGACTGGAGGGCAATGCTTTCTGTCCGGGAAGTATGCCGGGAGTTTTAGAAAAAGATTATCCGCTGGCAATGGCCTATGTGCCATGGCAGCAGTGGAAGAACCCTTATGGTCCAGAGCGGGGATTAGCCCAGGGAACCATCTTTTCAGAACTGGACCTGGCTTTTGATAAAGGGAGGTGCAGTTAGATGAACAACACTTCAAGGGATGCCCTGCTTATGGCAGTAAATCAGGCTGGTTTTGCAGTAACAGAGGCAAATCTCTATCTGGATACACATCCCTGTGACTCTCAGGCCATTGCCTATTTAAAGCAGATGTCACAGGCATATGCAGATGCCAGAAATGCCTACGAAGCCCAGTATGGGCCGTTACGTGCTGAAAATGCAAAAGATACAGTCTACTGGTCCTGGACAGATGACCCGTGGCCATGGGAAGGAGGCGGTTATTAATGTGGATCTATGAAAAGAGACTGGAATTTCCTGTAAATATTAAAGAGCCAAATGCGAAAATGGCGATGTTTATAATGAGTCAGTATGGTGG
>ENA-UOIY01002596-UOIY01002596.1-human-gut-metagenome-genome-assembly--contig:-P114-NODE-2596-length-13153-cov-144.710796_pt1 | contig 13153 bp, 11 predicted proteins | sample MGYA00242335_ERZ723882 | MGnify/ENA metagenome assembly ERZ723882
TTTCCGACAACATCGTCAGTCACTGCGGAGAACGGGCAGTTTCGCAGCAGATAGAAGCCATTGACGTGATGCTGGAGCTGTCCGCGGCGCAGCCGGAGAGTTTTTATGCCGTAGACAAACATATCCTGCTCCGCTTTTTGCTTGGAGAACCCAGCTTCAAGCAATTCGTCATCGTGTCCGGCAGCGATCCGCCGCCGGAGCATGAGATCCAGCAGGACAAAAAGATCATTGCTCTGCTGCCTGATAGCATCAAGCCAGAGGCGTTTTCATACACCAGACCCGTCATTTTTGCGATCCGGCAAGAGAGCGGCACGCACCGATTCTTTGCCAGAAAATAATTATTACAGGAGGAACTACATATGCCCAGAAAGAAAGCCGAACCCGAAGTGCTGCAGGAAGAAACCGTACAGCCAGAAATCGCCCAAGTCGAAGAAATGGTCACCGCAGAACAGCCAGTATTGGAACCGCAGGTCGAAGAACCTGCAATCACAGAACCTGTACAACCCTATGGAGAGGACGACGTGCCCGCAGCGGCAGAAAAATCTGAATCTTCCGAACCGGAGAAGAAATCCTTCTACGATCTGGACTTCCGTGCGCTCGACCAGGATCTCTTGCCGGAGCAGCGGCAGGAGTGGAACACGATCTACGCCTCCTTCCGCAGCCGAAGCGTCATGCGCGGCACGATCATCGGCGTCGATCCCCATTCCATGACCGTCCGCAGCGCGCAGGCCGGACAGGTCGAGACCAAGCGGATGTACTGTGCGGTCATTGTGCCGTTCCGCGCCCGCATTTTGATCCCGGAAACGGAAATGTGGGCAGAAAGTGAAGAACGCCCGGCGTTCGTTCTGCGGAACATGCCGGGCGCTCAGATCGATTTTGTCATCACGCATGTGGATCGTGAAGCGGGCTTCGCTATCGGCTCCCGCCGTCTGGCGCTGGCGTCACGGCGCTATTTCTTCTCCACACAGCCACTCCACCAGCCGGGCAGCCGTGTGCCGTGCCATGTGCTGGCCGTCGGCCCGCGCCGGTGCCTCGTTGAGTGTTATGGCTACGACGTGAACCTCTCGCAGCGCGATATGAGCTATGCCGCTATCCCCGATCTGCGGGAACAGTATCATCCGGGCGACGAGCTGACCTGCGTGGTCAAGCAGTTTGACCGCAAGGCCGGTGCCTTGGAGATCTCCGTCAAGGAGACCGTTCCGAATCCCTTCGATGAAGCCAGTCTGCGTCACCCCATCGGCTGCCGCCGCCGGGCAACCATCGCGGGAAAATACGCCGGCGGCGTGTTCTGCAACCTCCCCGACGGCGCAGTCGTCATGTGCCGGTATTCGTTCCACTACGAGGATTCGGACTTCAAAACCGGCGATACCGTCATGATCGTGATCCAGCGGTATGACGAGGGGAAGAAGCAGATTTTTGGGAAGATCGTAGGTCGATAATACTAAGCGGTGTAAGCAGTGACTGATTAAACACGCTTCTGCTGTTTTGAGATCGGTGCGTCCGTGTCGAACGTCGACCAGCTTTTTCGGTATTTGCTCGGCGTTGTGCCTTCGTGTGTGCGGAAGGTGTAGATAAAATAACTGGTATTTTCCATGCCGACGCGGTAGGCGATCTCGGAGACCGGCAGATCGGTCGCACGTAGCAACTCCTTTGCGCGGGTCAGGCGAAGACGGGTCAGATATTCGCTAGGCGACTGGCCGAAGTAGTGCTGGAAGCTGCGCTGGAGATGGTATTTGCTGATGTTATAGCGCGCTGAGAGTGTGTCGAGTGTGAGCTTCTGCGCGTATTGCTGGTGCAGATACTGCCGCACCTGCTGCAACGCTGCGGGAACCGGCTGCAGGCGCTGCTGTGCCGCGCCGCGGATCAGGCTGCAGAGAATTGTCGTGAGAAGCGCCGACGCGTCCAGATCGCGGACAAGTTCGCCGTCTGTCCCGGCTAGCGACAATAACGTCCCCATCTGCGCGGACACCGGACTGTCGACCGGCAGCGACGCGGCGGCACGGCCGTGCGTCTGCTGAAGAAACGCCTGATAATACGCTTCCGCCGTCGCGCCATAAAAATGGAACCACAGAACGTCCCAGTGTCCGACAGCGGGATCGGTATAGTAGTGCTGCGGCGCGCGGCAGTCGATCCAAAAAAAGCTCCCGGCGGGAAGCCGGTAGGTCTCGCCGCCATATTCCAATATTCCCTGCCCGGCCAGCGTCAGCTTGACAAGGTACGAATCCAGATTCTTTCGGACGGTATAGTAATTTACACCAGAAATAAAATGTCCGGCCTCCTGCAAATACAGCAGATTGTCCTTTGCAAACGCACCGGCCGAAACGATTTGCCAGCTGGACTCCGGGGTCATGTCAATATTATAGTGCAGGATTTTCATGCAGCAGCCCCCCCGCGAAACAGCAAGATATCGATATTTCAAAGCAAGCCTATGATACCACACATAGGCTTGCTTTTCTATAATGAAATGTAGAAATCCATAAAAACGGGGAGGAAACAAACATGGAACGCTACGCATGGAAAGCGACTGTTCTTCCGGGAAAGCTTCCGGAATATGTCCGCCGCCACAACGAGATCTGGCCGGAGATGAAGGAGGTTCTGCATCAGGCGGGCATCCGCAACTACACGATCTGGAACGTCGGAGACGAGCTGTTCGGCTATTATGAATGCGACAGCGTCGCCGAGGCCGCCCGCGTGCAGGCCGAAAGCCCAGTCGTGGACCGCTGGAACGCGTATATGAAGGACGTCATGCTGATGGAGATGGATCCGGAGACCGGCGCGCAGCCGCTCATGAAGCAGGTTTTCTTTTTTGACTGAGGAGGAACAAGTATGAACGCTTACACGTTTGCAAAAGAACGCTACGCTGCGCTCGGCGTCGACACCGAGGCCGTATTGGAAACGCTGAAAAACGTGACCGTCTCCGTCCACTGCTGGCAGGGCGACGACGTTGTCGGCTTTGACGCGAAGGAGGCCCTCTCCGGCGGCATCCAGACCACCGGCAACTACCCCGGCAAGGCCACCACGCCCGAACAGCTCATGGCGGACTTTGACGAAGTCCTGCGTCTGACGCCGGGCAAAAAGAAGCTTAACCTGCACGCAAGCTACGCTATCTTTGAAGACGGTGAGTTCGCAGACCGCGACGCCATCCAGCCGAAGCATTTTTCTCGCTGGGTCGCGTATGCGAAAGCGCGCGGCCTTGGCATCGACTTTAACCCGACGTTTTTCTCGCATCCGATGGTGAAAAACGGCCTGACGCTCTCGTCCCCGGATGAGACTGTCCGCCGTTTCTGGGTCGAGCACGGCAAACGCTGCATGACCATCGCGGAGTATTTTGCCGAGGAGACCGGCAAGCCCTGCGTCATCAACTTCTGGATCCCGGACGGCTATAAGGATTACCCGGCAGACCGGCTCTCTCCGCGCCGCCGCTACGCACAGTCGATGGACGAGATCCTGTCTGTCCCGTATGACAAGACCAAGGTGTTCCCGTGCATCGAGTCCAAGGTCTTCGGCATCGGTCTGGAAGCCTACACCGTCGGCTCGGCGGAGTTCTGCACGAACTATGTCAATACCCGCCACATTACGCCGCTGATGGACAACGGCCACTATCACCCGACTGAGCTTGTCTCCGACAAGATCAGCTCCATGCTGCTCTTTAATGACCGGCTGGCGCTGCACATCACCCGCCCCATGCGCTGGGACAGCGACCATGTGGTGCTCTTTGACGACGAGACGCGCGAAATGATGAAGGAGATCGTCCGCGCGGACGCGCTGGACCGTGTGTTCCTCGCAACCGATTATTTTGATGCTTCCATCAACCGTATCTCCGCATGGGTCACGGGCCTGCATTCCGTACAGAAGGCGCTTCTGTACGCCCTGCTGGAGCCGAAGACGCTGAAGGCGCTGCAGGATGACAATAACTTTACGGAGCTGATGGTGCGGCAGGAGGAACTCAAGACCATGCCGTTCGGCGCGGTCTGGGAGGAATATCTGCGCCGCGAAACTGTCCCGCAGGATTATTTTGCTGAAATCATGCGCTACGAAGCCGACGTGCTGAGCAAGCGGTAAGAGGTGGATGAACATGTTTTTTGAAGAGCACGCAAAGCTGCTTTCTGATTTTGCCCGCGTTTCGCAGGCAGCCGGCGCACGCGCTGACTATGTGCAGGGCGGCGGTGGAAATACTTCCGTCAAGCTCCCCGGCGGACTGATGGCCATTAAAGCCTCCGGCTTCTGTCTCAGCGATATCCGCCCGGACAAGGCATATGCTGTGCTGGATGGCGCTGATTTACGCAATTTCTATCTCACGACCGAGCCGTCCGCGCTTGCGGACGTGGAAAAAGAGGGCTCCGCCCGCGCCAAGGCGGATATCCGGCATATCGACGGTCTTGCCGACCTGCGGCCATCCGTCGAGGCGGGGTTCCACTCGATTTTAAAGACCTTTGTTGTGCACACGCACAGCGTCTACGCCAACCTCGCGGCCTGCTCGACGGCCTGCCAGCAAATCGCAGCGCAGGCATTCTCTGGTGCGGCATATACGTGGGGCTGGGTGCCGTACACCGATCCCGGCGCAAATCTGACCTTCGCCATCCGAGACGAGCTGCGCCGCGTGGAAAAAGAGATGGGCAAGCTCCCTTCCGTCATTCTCATGCAGAACCACGGCATCATCGTCCATGACGACGATCCGGATACCACGCTTGCCATCCACACCGACGCAAACGAACGGCTGGCGCACATGTTCGGTCTGACGGGCACTTCGTTCCCGAAGGTCACCGTACGGGAAATGGCAGCCGGGATCTATGCCGCCGATACGCCGTATCTCGCGGAGCAGCTCAGAAGTGGAGACTATACGCAGGAATTTCTGATGACGCAGCCGCTGTATCCCGATCAGATGGTGTTCCTGACGGATACATTCTATCTGGATCAGAGCAGTCTCTCCGCAGGTCAGGCTATCGCCAGCGTCAAAACAGGCGAGATGCTCATGCTGATGGATGAGAAAAAGGCACTGACGCTGACGGAAACGCTCACAGCAGTTTTCTTCATCATCGCGCACATCCGCAAGGCGGGCTATGCAGTCTCGACGATGGGCGAAGCGGCAAAAAGCTTTATTGCCAACTGGGAAAGTGAAAAGTACCGCAAGTCACTTGCAGGAAAAAGAGCTTAAAACGCAGAGAACGGAAAGGAAATGAGTGAAAATGTCTGTTGACATGACAAAATGGTGTGAACTCGCCAGGAAAAATATCCATGCCCGTCCGGCGGGCGTGGGGCGTGTGGCAGGCAAGATCTGCATTGTGACCGGCGCGGCGCAGGGCTTCGGCAAAGGCATCGCCGAGGAGCTGTATAAGGAAGGCGCAACGGTCGTCATCGCGGACATGAACGAGCCGCTGGCGAAGCAGGTCGCGGAGGAGTTCGGCGAGCGCGCCGTCGCCATCGCGGTCAACGTCTCCGACGAGGAATCCGTTGCGAACATGGTCGCACAGACGGTTGAAAAGTTCGGCGGGCTTGACCTGATGCTCTCGAACGCAGGCGTCGTCCGCTCCGGCCCCATCGCGCACGTGGAGAAGAAGGATTTCGACTTCGTCACCAGCGTCAACTATACCGGCTTCTTCCTCTGCGCGAAATATGCTGCCATCATCATGGAGGCCGAGCACGAGGCGGACCCCGAAGCCATGTTCGATATCGTCACGCTGAACTCGAAGTCCGGTCTGGAAGGCTCCAACAAGAATTTCGCCTACGCGGGTTCCAAATTCGGCGGCATCGGCCTGACGCAGTCGTTCGCGCTTGAGCTGTGCGCGTACAACATCAAGGTCAACGCCGTCTGCCCCGGCAACTTCCTCGACGGCCCGCTGTGGTCCGACCCGGTGCGCGGTCTGTTCGTGCAGTATCTGGAGGCCGGCAAGGTCCCCGGCGCGAAGACCGTCGCCGACGTGCGCCGCTACTACGAGGCCAAGGTCCCGATGAACCGCGGCTGCCTGCCGGTCGATGTGGCGCGCGCCGTCATGTACTGCGTCGAGCAGAAGTATGAAACCGGTCAGGCCATCCCCGTCACCGGCGGTCAGGTCATGCTGAACTGAGGGCTGTGTGATGATCGAGATCAATATTCTGAACAAGCTGAATGCGCCCACGCGGGAAGAACGTCTTGCAAACCTCAAGGAGGTTCTGAAGACGGCCGAATTCCCGCCCATGGTGCCGCAGTACATCAACAACCATATCCATACGACCTATTCCTTCTCGCCCTACTCCCCCACCGCCGCGGTCTATGCCGCGCGGATGGAGGGCCTGTGCACGGCGGGCATCATTGATCACGATTCCATCTCCGGCGCGCGGGAATTCCTTGCTGCGGCAGAGCTGGCCGGTATGCCCGTGACCGTCGGCATGGAGTGCCGCGTGTCGATGGACGGCACAGCCATGCAGGGCAAGCGCACCAACAACCCCGATCAGGTCGGCGTCAGCTACATGACCATCCAGTCCGTCCCGCACGATAAGATCGAGCAGCTCAACGCATGGTTCGCGCCCTACCGCGCGGCCAGAGGCCGCCGGAACCGCGCGATGGTTGAAAAAATCAACGCGCTGCTGGGCGGCATCGCGCTGGACTACGACCGCGACGTGCTCCCGCTGTCGGAGGCGAAGGAGGACGGCGGCGTAACCGAGCGCCATCTCATGTACGCGCTGGCAAAGAAAATGGTTGTAAAAGCCGGAAAGGGCCAGCCAATGGTCGACTACCTCGCGTCCATCGGCCTGAACCTCAGTGAAAAGCAGAAGAACCAGATGCTCGATACCGCATATCCGTTCTACGAGTACGATCTGCTCGGCATTCTGAAATCCGCATTCGTGCCGAAAATTTATATCGACGCGACGGAGGAATGCCCGAACGTGCGCGATGTGGCCAAGCTGTGTGATGAAATCGACGCGCTCCTGTGCTACGCGTATCTTGGCGACGTGACGGCCTCCGTCACGGGCGACAAGAAGGCGCAGAAGTTCGAGGACGATTATCTGGACGATGTGATCGCCTGCATCAAAGACTGCGGCATCCGTGCCGTCGCCTATATGCCGACACGCAACACGCCGGAGCAGCTGACGAGACTTCGCCGTCTCTGCGACGAAAACGGTCTGTTCCAGGTCTCGGGCGAGGACATCAACTCCCCGCGCCAGTCGTTCGTCATCAAGGCCATGGAAAACCCGCTGTTTGCCAACCTGATCGACGCGACCTGGAAGCTGATCGAGCACGAAAAGACCGGCTCCGCCATCTGCTGAGCCAAAACGAAAGGGGCATGACACCATGAGAAACCTGTTGGCGTTCGACCTCGGCGCGAGCAATGGCCGCGCAATTCTTGGCCAGTTCGACGGCGAGAAACTCACCATGCGCGAGCTGCACCGGTTTGAAAACAACTACATCGAGATGAACGGCGTGTTCTACTGGGACCTGCTGTATCTCTACAACCAGCTGAAGCAGGGTCTGCTGGCGTTCAAAAACGCGAACGTCGGCGATCTGGACTGCATCGGCATCGACACCTGGGGCGTCGATTACGGTCTGCTGGACAAAAACGGTCAGCTGCTGTCCAATCCGCGCTCGTACCGCTACGCGCTCGACGAGGATATGAAGGCCGTCTGGAAGACTGTCGATTTCCCGACGCTCTTTGCCCGCACGGGCATCTCGACGATGAATTTCAACACCGTCTACCAGCTCTACCGCCGCAAGCTGCAGGAAGATCCCGCGCTGGACGCGGCCGAGACGATGCTGATGCTGCCGGACCTGCTGGGCTTCTTCCTGACGGGCGAGGCAAAGACGGAATACACCAACGCGACGACCTCCATGCTCTATGACCCCACCGCAAAGGACTGGGATTGGCAGACGATCGACGCGCTGGGCCTGCCGCGGAAAATCTTTACGAAGCTTGACCGTGCAGGCACGCTGCGCGGAACGCTCCGCCCGGAGCTGGCCGCGGAGCTCGGTATCAATCAGGCGCATTTTGCCGCCGTCGGCACGCATGACACAGCTTCCGCTGTGGCCGCCATCCCCGGTACAGGCAGCTTTGCGTTCTGCTCCAGCGGCACGTGGTCGCTGTTCGGTGTGGAGACGGACGAGCCGATCCTGTCCGATGCCGTGCGCGACGCGAATTTCTCCAACGAGGGCACGATCCAGGGCGGCTTCCGGCCTCTGAAAAACATCATGGGCCTGTGGCTCATCCAGGAATGCCGGAGAGACTGGCAGAAGGCCGGCATGAGCCTCAGCTGGAACGACATTGTCGAGGAAGCAAAGAAGGCCGAGCCCTTCCGCTCCATCATCGATCCCGACTACGGCGAATTCTTCGCCGGCGGCCGGATGGTCGAGAAAATTCAGGACTTCTGCCGCAAGACGAACCAGCCGGTACCCGAGACCGTCGGGCAGATCGCGCGGTGCATCTATGAATCGCTCGCGCTCAAATACCGCTGGGCGCTCGAGCGTCTCGAGGAGATCAAGGGCCAGCGCATCGACACGCTGAACATCGTCGGCGGCGGCTGCCAGAACAAGCTGCTCGATCAGTTTGCAGCGGATTCCATCGACCGTCCCGTCATCACCGGCCCGGTCGAGGGCGCGGCCATCGGCAATCTGCTCGCGCAGGCCATGGCGCTGGGCGATATCACGACGATGGACGAGCTGCGCGCCGTCGTGCGCCGCTCCGAGGCCGTCAATACCTACGAGCCGCACCACACGCCCGAATGGGAAGCCGCGTATGCAAAACTGAAAACCCTCTTATAAGGAGCTGAATTTTATGAATATTCAATACATTCACCCTGCAGACCAGCTGGTCATGTTCATGCAGCGGATCTATGATAAGGGACTTACCACCATGTCCGGCGGCAACCTGTCTATCCGCGACACGGAAGGAAACATCTGGATCACTCCCGCTGGGATCGATAAGGGTACGCTGACCCGAAAGGATATTATCTGTGTTCATCCGGACGGCACCTGCGAGGGGCCGCATAAGCCGTCGTCCGAGCTGCCGTTCCATCAGTCGGTTTACCGGCAGCGCCCGGAGCTGAATGCCGTTTTGCACGCGCATCCGCCTGCGCTCGTGGCATTTTCCATCGTGCGGAAGCTCCCGAGTCTGGATCTGATCCCGACGGTGCGCCACATCTGCAAGGATGCGAAAATCGCGACCTACGCCGTGCCGGGCAGTCAGGCGCTGGGTGCAGAGATCGGAAAGGTATTTGCGCAGGACTGCAATATCGCTCTGCTGGAAAACCACGGCGTCTGCATCGGCGCGGCAGATATGTTTACCGCGTTTCAGCAGTTCGAAACGCTCAATTACTCCGCTGAGCTGGAGGTTCTGGCCGGGCGGCTCGGAAAGATCCACGCGCTGCCGGAAAATGCGTACCGTCTGAGCGAGACCAACAGCCACACCAAGCTGGATGATTTTATCCCGCGCTGCCGCACCTCAGAGGAGCTGGCTGCCCGGCGCGATATGATCACGCTGATCCACCGCTCGTATAAAATGGGCCTGTTTACGGCAACGCACGGCACCTATTCCGTCCGCCTGTCGGATGGCAGCTTCCTCATTACGCCATTCGGCTTTGACCGGGCCTATCTCGAGGAGGATGACCTGGTGCGCGTCAAGGAGGGGATGAAGGAGCTGGGAAAGCTGCCCTCGCGGGCTGTGATGGTGCACCAGAAGATCTACAAGGAAAACCCGCAGATCGGCGCGATCCTGGTCGCGCATCCAGTCCATGCAATGGCGTTTGCTGTCACAGATACGGAATTTGACGCGAGAACGATCCCGGAAAGCTATATTCTGCTGCGAGATGTCAAGACGCTGCCCTACGAGGAGCTTTATCTGCATTCGGATCAGGTGGCGGCGGAGTTTGACGCGGCGCACCCGGTTGTGCTGGTCGAGAATGATTCCGTGATCGTGACAGGCAGTTCGCTGCTGCAGGCCTTCGACCGGCTGGAGGTCATGGAGCTGACGGCAAATTCGATTTTGGAATCACAGAGTCTTGGCAGCATCGTTCATATCAGTGACGAAGAAATTGCTGACCTAAAAGCAGCGTTCCATTTGGAAGGATAATTTCATATAAGTGATAAAACCCATACACGCTTCATTGGCGAAGCATGTATGGGTTTTGTTTACTACTTCCGCTTCAAAATCTTATCCTGCAGGAACGCGATCTGGATCAGTTCCTCCGGCGTTACATCAAGCGCGTCGGCAATGTTGAAGAACGCTTCCATGGAAAATGCGCGGACCATATTCGGTGCTTCGATCGCGCTCAGGTGGGAGCGGCTGATGCTTGCCTTTTCCGCGAGCTGTTCTTGTGACATCCCGCGCATCTTCCGCAGAGAGGAGATCGCTATGCCCATCTGGATAAACCGGTCCCGATTCTTGAAACTGATTTCGTCTTTGCTCATAGTAAACGCCGCCTTTCTGTAAAAATTATAGAAGCTGCGGCATTTTGGTTCAGCTTTACTCATAAAGCATTTGACTTATTTATAGAGCGTTATATAATTATATTATGCGATTCGCTAAAATATACGGCATATATGCTTTATAATAGACATTCAGAGCATGGGATACTATCAGGAGGAACGGCTATGATCTGTGCGCTGATCGGAGACCGGACGATTGGAAATCTGGAGGAGAGCCATCTGGAAGAACGGCTTCGTGTGCTGATCGAGGAACGGCACGTCTCCGCGTTTGTCCTGGGCTATTTCGGCCCGTTTGAACAGCTTGCGCTCCGCGTGATCCGGCGCTTGCAGCAGGACTATCCGCTGCTGGACTATACTGTGATCCTGTGCGGGCTGCGAAAAGAGATTCCAGCAGAGCCGGAGCTTGACTATCTGCACACGCTGTATCCGCAGGGCTGCTGGCTCTGGCCCGGACGGATCGGGTTGACGCAGAAGCTGTGCTATCTTGCGTCGGCGTCGGACATGATTGCCTATTATGATGATACCGAGCACCGCACAACTGCAAGATGGATTCGCCGTGCGGCCCGGAGAAAGCGGCCGTGCAATACACCACTTGCGTAATCCGCAAGTTTGCACCTGCCTGCCGCTGCGCTACAATAAATTTGTATTCCAGGTCAGAGCAGATTAAGGGCGGAGCAATTTCAGGGCGGAGGTGAAAACTTGGGGACAGGTATGCCCCGGTTCCGCGCGCAGGCCAGTGAATACCAAAATACAAAAGGACCAGTAAGACCGTAATTGCCAACCGGCAGTTACGGTCTTTTTGCGTCCAAAACGAAGGAGGGAGTGAAACCTTGAATGCCAGAAAAGAGCCGGTTAATGCCAATCAGCTATTACAACCCCAAGCAGGAGATCCGTCTCAGCGCGTATGCGGACACGATCGTCCTTGAACCGGACGGACGCGAGCAGCATCTTCTGGCGATCCGCTTCGGCGGCTATCCGGAGATGGTGCGCGCCATGTCGGATGCGATCTATGCCGGCGCGACGCTGGAAACGGAATTTGCCGGTGAACCAGCCATGCTCGCCTGCGAACCAAAGAAGTACGAATGCCATCTGAGCCACGACGGAATTTACGCCGAGGCGACCATCCTCTCGCTGGATGATGCGGACACTGCGGCAAAAAAGGACGAAGATGCACAGGCGGACGGTCAGACAAATGTAGAGCTGCCGCCGAGAAAGTGCATCCTTTTTTGTCCGGCCGGAGACCGGCAGGCGCTGTTTGAAGCGCTGGACCGGAAAACGGCTGTGCCGCTTATCCCGGAGTTTCAGGACTACGTTCTGGACGAACTGCGGCGGCGCGGGATACTCAGGCCGCTGCGTGTCATTTCCATTCGGGAACGGCTGGAGGCGTGGCTGCTGCTGTGCAAAAAGGACGACGCCAATATCGTCAAGGTGCTGGAGGATGGCTTGAAAACCAGCGCAATCCGTATTCCCGGAACACATCAAGACCTGCACGGCTTTGACAGTGTGCATTCTGTCACCAGCTACCTAAGCGCGTTCGGCGTGACCGTGGCAGAGCGAATCCGTAATCAGTTCCAACCGCTGTTTGACCCCGCTGCGGAGCAGCTTTCCCCGGAGATTTTACGCATCAACGACCATATCCGCGCACGCGCAGGCTACAGCCTTTACCCGGCGCAGCTTGCGGTTGCGGAATCGGTCAAGCGCAAGCTCTCGGAGGGAAAGTCTGCGTTCATCGTGGCAGAGTGCGGCAGCGGCAAGACGAAGATCGGCGCGACCGCGCTGGCTGCGTATCAGGCGCAGAAACGGAAAAAGACGTTCAACATTATTCTTTGCCCGTCGCACGTTGCGAAGAAGTGGGTACGCGAACTTGCCGAAACGCTGCCAGAGACTGCGGGCGTCATCGTCCGCAGCATTACAGAGTTGGACAGCCTGTACGCACAGTACCGGCAGGGAGACAAAAGCATCTATGCCGTTATCAGCAAGGAAAAAGCCAGAGACGGCTATATGCGCCGCCCTGCCGTCCTTTTTGATGCGCGCAGCGGCAGATTCCGCTGCCCCAACTGCGGGGGAATCATAGAGCTGCCAAGCAGCGACGACACAGACGGTTGGACGGCCGCAAAGCCGGAGGCGTTCCGCATGGAAAACCGGCGCAATCATCAATGTATGAAGTGCAAAAGTCCCTTGTGGACGGCGGTAAATCCAAGCGTACCTTCTCCGTGGGTCAAGATTCCGGAATACGGCTGGGTGCATCGGAAGCTGGCAGCCCATGCCATGCAGAAGACGAAGAACCCCGCCGCGCTGGACGCCTTGCAGACGCTCCAAGAGAACCCAGACGGGTACTTCCCGACACGCGGCGCGTGCCGGCGGTATCCGCTCAGTTCTTACATCAAGAAGCGGTACCGCGGCAGACTCGACGGCCTCATCGTGGATGAGCTGCACGAGTACAACAACGACAGCGGCCAGGGCGACGCGATGGCAGAGCTGTTCGGCACGGCAAAAAAGGTCATCGGAATGACGGCTACGCTCATCAACGGCTACAGCTCCGGCATTTTTCATCTGCTCTACCGCACGTCGGCGCAGCTTATGCTGGCGGACGGAAAGCCGCATGAAAAGCCCGCGCTGTTCAATACCGAGTATGGCGTTGTGGAAACAACCTACACCGAAGCCGATGAAAACTATGCCGCAAAGCGCAGATCGCAGAAAAGCAACGTTCGGACGCGCCAGCTTCCGGGCGTTTCGCCGCTGGTGTTTTCGAGGTTTCTG
>ENA-UOIY01002600-UOIY01002600.1-human-gut-metagenome-genome-assembly--contig:-P114-NODE-2600-length-13138-cov-6.153864_pt1 | contig 13138 bp, 4 predicted proteins | sample MGYA00242335_ERZ723882 | MGnify/ENA metagenome assembly ERZ723882
CCATTTTTTATTGAAATTCCGGGCTGCCCGGCAGCGGGATAACGGCAGTCTGGGTGTAGATATCGGTATTGGCGGCAGGGTCGGCGACGGTCAGCTGCAGGGTCAGCGAGGTAAGGTGGACCTTGCCGGTGGCGGCATCCTTTTCCCAGCCGCGGGCGTAGAATTTCAGCTTGGAGATCGTCAGGCCCATATAATCACCGTTGGGGTAGGCGGTGGTGTAGGCGTAGATGGGATATTTCGCGGTGAGAGTTTCGTCGGGCGGGTTGGCAGCCGTCCTGTAAAAGCGCATGTGCAGGTAGCCGTCCAGCGTGGCAAAGCTGGTGTCTGCCGGGTCGTACAGCGTTTTCGTGGTGGTGGTCTTGTCGGCATTTTTGACCGCTGCTTCCAGCTTGGGCACGTAACCGGCGTCCAGCACTTCAAAATAGTCGGTCGTCACGGTAAAGCGCAGGGCGGTGCCCTCGGTTGCACGGGTCGCCGCTTGCAGCACGGTGTCCGCCGTGGCATCGTCCTCCGACGCAGGAAGGATGGCAAGGGTACCATCGGCATTGGCCAGCTCGCCGCGGATGGTCTCGGTCAGGGCGTCGGCCAGGTTTTGGGCGCGGGTAAGCTGCTGCACCGAGATATACGCCTCGGCGCTGGGCTTGACCAGTGTGACCGCCGCCACGCCGAACAGCGCCAGCAGCACCAGGCAGACCATCAACTCAACGAGGGTCGTTCCTTTTTTATTGTTCAGCGGGGTGGTCATGGGGTGGTGTCCTCTTTGTTGTCGGCCGGGTAGTATTTGGCGTCCTTGTAGTAGCGGGTAAAGGTGTGGGCCGCACCGTTTTCGGTGGTGGTTTCCTTGGTTTGCAGCTGGACATTTTTGACGGTGAAGCTGCCGAAATTCAGCGTCGTTTCGTCGCCGGGGGTCCATTCTACCTTATCCCCGGTGGCGGGGTAAAGCTCCCCGGTCAGGGTATAGGCGTTGTCCCGCGTGGTCTGTGCCTGCACCGAGGCCCGCCGGGCGAACCGCAGCGACACGGTGAACAGCGCCAGAAACAGCATGAGCAGCACAAAGGCCACCAGCACCTCCACGATGGTCTCGCCGCGCTGATTTTGCAAGGCTTGCCTGAGTTTTTTCATTCGCGGTCCTCCTTAGTCGTTCGAGGTGATGCGGGTGAAGGTGCAGCCGTAGACTGCGCCGTCCTCGATATGGTAGCGCATGTGCAGGGTGGTGTTGCCGCTGGCGTAAACGCTTTTTTCCTGACTTGCCGCGTTTGTAAAACGCAGACAGGGGCTTGTACCCCCGCTTTGGTAGTCTTTAAACGTCCACTGGGCGGCGGTGTCGTCCATCGTGTAGTAGATGCGGTACTTGCCGGTGTGGCGGTATTTGCGCGTAACAGCGTAGCTTTCCCCGTCCTTTGTGACCTTTACCGTTACGGTGATGTCATAATCCGCAAGGCCGTTTTTCTCGTAGGACTGCTCGCGGCTTTTCATGACTTCGCTCAGGTTTTGCAGGTCTGTGTTGGACGCAATATCATACGATATCAAAATATTGCTGTCGCTGGTGCTTTCGTCGGCGGTCTCGCCGTAGGCTTCGCTCAGGGTTTTGCGCAGGGTGACGGTCAGCTCGTCCACGCCCGCCGGGGCTTGCAGGGTAAAGGTATGGTCAGTGTCCTCGCCATAGACATTTTTTATGCCGCCCTTGCGGACATAGGTGTTGTTGATGAAATAGCCAAGGCTGCCGTCGTTGTTGGCGGTGCCGTCCGCGTTCAGGCCGGTATAATGCAGCAGTTCCTGTTCCAGCACATCGGAAAAGCTGGCGGCAAGCTCGTAGACGTCCTGCTCGGGCAGCTGGCGGTTCGCGTTGGAAAGCATCAGGGATGCCGCATACACAAGGGCAGCAGCCAGCGCCACAAACAGCGCGCCCAGGCACAGGACCAGTATCATGGCAAAGCCCTGCTGGCCGTGCAGCGGGTCGTTGCGTTTTTGGGGCATGGTGCGCCCTCCTTTCTGGAAAGTATCGGGGTCAGGCAGCCGGGGCGGCCATCTCGGGGGTGGCAGACGGCCCCTCTGCCCCGGCATCATCTGCCGGGGTGCTTTCTGCGTTTTGCACGGGTTGGGTGTTCAGGGGGGCCAAGGCCATCAGCGCCACCGGGTCAGCGCCGGTAAGCAGCGTCCGGTTGGGCAGGGGCACGGCCAGCGGTTCCGAGTTGGTGGTCCGCGTATCATCGCCCACGGCCCAGACGGTTACTTCTGCCGTGAAGCAGGCGGGCACGGTCATGTCCTTATCGCTCTCGGCGGGGTCGACCATATCGGGCAGGGTGACAAGGTAGCCGAACGAGCCATCCGGCAGCGTTGCTTCGCGCAGGGTGGGCACGGCGGCGATGCGGTAGATGGGGTTATCACCGTTCATCTCGTGGTGGCCGGTGAGGGTGACGGGCTGGCTGGCCCTGACCTTGACGGTTTTGGTGCCGGTCTGGTTGCCCTGGTCGTCATAGACGGGCTGTTCCACATCCACTTCGGCAATGCTCAAATCATACCCCAGCACATTGCCGTCGGCGTCCGTGATGCAGGCATCGTCGGTGATATCGAGCCAATCGGTTCTATTGTTGTACAGCTTTTCCACCTTCAAAATCTGCCCGCGGTGCGTAACTACGACCTCGTTGCCCTCGTCGTCCGTGTCCATCACATCCTCGGGCGCAACGGTAAAGCGGATCTCATACCCCGCCTTGTTGGGGTCGTCGGGCATACTCTCGGCGGGCGTTACGTGGAGCTGATAGGTCGTGGCAAAGCTGCGGGTGGTGCCGTTCTGGGTGTACTCGTTCACGGCGGGCCACTGCACGGCGTACTGGGTAATGGTGATAGCATCGGCGGACGGGTTCCAGGCGTTGCCCTCGCCGTCGAACAGGTCGCCCTGCACGGTGGACGTTACCGCCGTCAGGCTGGTAAGGCCGTCCTTTTCGGGCTTGTCGAGCTGGATCTTGGGCAGCTGCAAAGCCTCGCCCGGCAGATAGAACGTCCAGCCGGAGGATATTTCCGCCGACCCGCTGTTGGGCACCATGGCGCGCAGGGCGGGCAGCAGGTAGCGGTTGGCATCGGTGGGCTGCATGGTAAAGCCCTCGGTGTTGGGCGTGACCGTGTAGGACACGGTGGTGCCGCTTGTCCGGGTCTCGCTGCCCACGGTGCGGTCGGCGTTGGGGATCATCAGCGTCGCGGGCGCAAGGGCTGCGTTCAGGGCATCCAGGTCGGCCTTGCTGTGGGTGCCCATCCAGGTCTCGGCCAGCATGCAGGCGTTTTTATACGCGTCGGCGTCGTCAAACAGGTAGCCGGTGAAGAAGTAGCTGGCCGCGCTGCTGTCGCTGACCGTCATTTCAATGGTCAGTTCCTGGCAGAAGGTGTTCATCAGCGGCAGGGCGTCGGCAGCGGCCTTGCCCGTCCAGTTAAACGTTACACCGCTGATTTGCGGCACATCCGTGCGGGAAACAATGGTCTGCGGCGCGCTTTCCTCGCCGTTGGGGCTGCGCAGCACGTCGGTACTGCCATCCTTCGGGCAGGCCACGACGTAGAACACCAGCTTTTTGCCCTGATAGGCTTCGAGGTCTACGACTGTTTGCTTGCCGGTGATGGCCTGCACCTTGCCGTTGGCATCCCGATCCGCCGGGTGCAGCTCAAACGCCGCGCCGAGGCTGCCGTCCTCTGCCTGCTCACGCGCCCACAGCTCGTAATGGTCGACGCGGTCATCGGCCACGGCGGGCCAGATGAGGCTGTAGCGGAGCTGCTCGGCGTTGGTGGGGTCGTCGGGGACGAACTGGTCCGGCTGGCCGACCTGCTGCAGGCGGCGCAGCACGCTGTACGTGGCGCTGTCCGCCGCGCCGATGACATTGCTGCCGGTGCCGGTGGTATCGCGGGTGACGCGCAGGCGCACCTTATCAAAGCGCCAGCTGTTGCTGCCGTTGGTCTTATCGGCGTCGGTCGCCAGGTCTTTATCAATATTCAACGTGTAGCGGTAGGTTTGTGTAGCCGGGTCGTACTGTATCTGGCTGTTGGCATCGGCAGGCAGGGCGATGGTCTCCTCGGTGGTATGCACAGTGCCGTTGGCGTCGGTGCTTTCGTTCACGCCGTACAGGGTCAGCTTGTAACGGGTGCTGTTTTCCGTCGTCTCGTCCGGCTGGGTCCAGGTGAAGGTGTAGACAAGCTGGTTGCTTTCGTTGAGAAGATAGGTTGCTTCTTCCGCCAGTTGGGGGGCTTTGGCAACCCGGAAAAGGTCAGTGCCCTTCTTATAATACACGCGCCGTCCATTGCCCGTGGGGAAATGACCGCCGATCGTCCCACCGTTGGCCATGGCAGCCCAATTCGGGGTGAGGGTATAGCCGGTTTCATTGATGGCAAACTGCAGCGGGGTCAGGTGTGCATAGCTGTAGCTGCCGTTGCTGTTGCGGATGATTTCCAGCCCCTGATACCATGCGGCGGGCTGCGTGCTGCTGTTGATGGCCGCAACGGCTTCGCTGTCCGTGACCGTCCAGCGGGTAACGGCATCGCCGACGCCGCTGTTGACCGGCACTGCCAGGACGATCCAGTCGTCGTAGGCGGAAAGCAGATCGTCCGGCAGGTTGGCAAAGGTAATGCTTGCCGCAGCGGCGGTGATCGTGCGCTCCTGCGCGGCAAGGGTGATATACTGCCCTTGCAGGTCGGCGGTATGGCCGTCGGCATCCGTCACCGTGGTATTTTCCAGCGCGCGGCCCAGCAGCATCACACGGTAAACCGGGCTGTCTGCGGCCAGGCGGGCAAAGCTGAGCGTTGTGGTAATGGCCAGCTCATCCTGATTGCTGCCGGTCACGGTTACGTCCGCCGTCAGCGTACCGCCCGCAAGGCCGGGGTTGATGGCATGGTAGCTGTTACGATTGTTCCACACGCCGGGGATGTAGATCTCGTTATTATACTGCTCAGACTGCATCCACTTTTCCGTATCGGCAGCGGTTGCATAGCCGCGCAGCGTATAAGAGCCATAGTTCTCGCAGTTCGTCCAGTCCAGCGTGTAGGCAGTCTTGCCAGCGGTAAACACATAGTTAGGTTGCGTTCCCGCTGTGCCTGTAAAGAGCCATGCGCTGACCTTCCACCCGGGAACGTTCTGGTACGCATCCGCGTTTTTCAGCACCAGCACCTGCACATAAGCGCTGCTGTCATCCGCGCCGTTCTGGCTGCGCATCAGGCGCACTTCCAGCTCGGGGGTGGGCAGCGTCTGGGCAAACTGCTTGGGTGCATCCATCGTTTTGCCCGTGCTTGCGCCCTTGCTGTTTACGCCCTTGACCTCGACATTATAGTATTTGCCCAGCCAGCTTTCCGCAGCCTCAAAGGTAAAGCGGGTATCGTACACGTCGGACTCCAGCAGGATGGTGCCGGTGGGGGTGCCGGTGGCGTCGGTCTCGCAAATTTTTACATGGTAAGACACTGCCGGGCTGCCGGTTTCGTCCGGCGTCCAGCTGACCACATAGCGGCCATACACGCTGTCGTCGTTATCACTGCGGTTGACCGTGACGGAAACCGGCGCATGGGGGGCAGCGGTGTCCAGCAGATTGGTATAGTAATTTTGTATGGCTTCGTCCGTTATGTCGTCCATCGTGGGGCCGGTCTTGCTGTCTGCTTCCTTATACAGCAGCAGCAGCTGGCCCACGTAACCGTTGGCGTTGCCCGATGTGAACATGTTCTCGGTCAGCGGCTTGGTGGGGTCATGGTCGCTCGCCACAAGGATGCGTTTAGAGGCAGGGTCGGAGAAATCCGTGCCGCTCAACAGTTTGATATAGGTATTTTTGCCGGAAATCGCGCTGAGGTTGCACTGTGGCCGACCGTTGGTTTGCAGCTTTGGCAGCATGGCAAAGTAGGTGTAATAGTTATCGCCGTCTGCTGCCACGCTGGCACCGGTATCCACACCGGCATACAGGCGGTGTGCCCCAACGGTATAGATCCCTTGGTCGCCGCGCTCGCCATCATCGCTTGGATAAGCCTTGTTCCAGATCGTATCCGTCGTGGGAGTGCGGCCGATGCCGTTCAGCAGTCCGTCGATTTTATGGTCGGTCGTACGGCCGCGTTCAAAGCTGAGGGTATCCATGTAATAGTTGTTCCGGCCGGTAATGACATCCTCTCGTTCGCAGTAGGTAATGACACGGTTTAAAGTGCTGGTCGAATCTTTAAACAGGGTAAAGCAGTTGGTGATGGTTGTCTTTTTGGTCGTTTCCTTGATTGGGTTGCCGCGGTTGCCAAAAATGCCGGTGGTAAAGGTACGGCTGCTGCCGCTGGCCGTCATTTCATAGCAGTAGTTGCGGCAGCGGTCGATATTGACCTCGACATTGGGTACCGAATCATAGGGGCCGATATACGCCATAATGCCCGATGCCATAGAACGGGCTTCCATGCTCTTGGCGGCGTTGACGCAATCCACAATATTGATGGTCATGGCATCGGTGGCAACGTTCATCTGCACCTTGCCGAAGATGCCCGCAATATCGTTGGCGGCGTTGGTAACTTTTTTGATATCGCCGTAGTTGCGGCAGCTGATCATATTGACCGCTGTGCCTGCTACAGGCTGGTTGAAATAGCCCGCAATACCGCCGATCGTGCCCGAGTTGGAATCGTTGTTGGCGTTAACGGTCAGCGCAGCAAAGTTATAGCAGTTTGTTACCGTACCGCCGTAGCCCAGCCAGTAGGCCAGCACGCCGCCCACGTTATTGGAACGGCTGTTGAACACCGTGCCAAGGTTGACGCAGTTTTTCAGCGTCCACAAATCGCCGGTGCGGTTCTGCTGCGTACCAATGACGCCGCCCACATAGTTATTGGCCGAAAGGTCGAAGTTTGTGGTGGAATAGCGGTCGTTTTTGGCGTTGGTGTCGTCGTCGGGGGTGTTTTGGGTACCGCGCACAAACCGGCGCACGGCGGCAAGGTTGACAAGGCCGCTGGTGGAGTCGGCGTTGGATTCGTTCTGGCCGATGATGCCGCCCACGGCGCCCCAGCTCTGGTTGATATTGTCAGCGTAGACAAACCACTGGCCGCTGGCGCTGTCGGAGATTTGTCCCGTTACATCATTAAAGCCGGTAATGCCGCCCAGGTAGCCGTTGGCAAAGCTGCCCCGGGTATCCCCGCCTTTCAGCGTGATTTTCAGCTGGTTGTCCGTGCTGCTCTTGGAGACTTCATCCACGCCCTGCAGGGCCTTGAACTTCGTCACCAGTGCAGCTTCGTCGGCGCTCTGGGTAGCCTGCGGCTTGCTGCCGGCATCCCCGGTGTAGGTGGCGTTGGTCAGCACGCGGACCATGGCGTTCAGGTTGGCGTTCCGGGCGGCGGTATCCACCTCGGTGGTGGTGGTGCCGTCTGCATCCTTTTTATAGGGCACGGCCAGCCAGTCGTTGATTTGCTGCACGAGGGCCTGCGTATCCTTGCCGCCGCTGGTGGTGATGCTGCCGCTGTTGGAGCCTGCCACGCCGCCCACAAAGCCACCATGCGCGGTGATCGTGCTGCGGGTGCTGTCGGTGGCGATCAGGCTGCTTTCGACCTTGCCGCTGTTGCGGCCCACGATGCCGCCGATGTGCGCGGCGTTTGCCATCTTGGTGGCGGCGTCCTGGCTGGCGCCCACGTTGGACGCGCCCTGCACGTGCAGCGTAATGTGGTTGACCGTGCAGCCCTGCACGGTACCGTTGTTGCTGCCCGCGATGCCGCCGACCGTGCTGCCGACGACGTTGATGCCGCTGCCGTCCCCGATGGCGCCCTGATAGGTACACTGAACCAGAGCACCGCTGTTGCTGCCGACAACGCCGCCCAGGTTGCAATATTTGTCCATGTTTTGGGTCAGGTCGGTTTCGACCGTAACCGCATCTTTCTCGCCCGTGCCGCCGACAGTGCCGACATTCTCGCCCACGGCGCCGCCCGCCGTTACGGTGTTGGCGGTGGCGGTCAAACCACTAAGGCCAAGGACATTGTTTTTTACCTTTGCCGTTTTAACCGTACCTGCGTTATATCCAACAATGCCGCCCACTTTGGTAGCCGGGCCGTACAGGCGCACTGTGCCGTTTCGGTTGAGCAGGTTCGTATCTTTGATGAGCGCACCCGGCTCGTTGCAGGCTGCAACACCGCCGATAGCATCCGATGTGCCGCGAATATCCGCGTTATCCACAAAGGGCGTCGTGATTGTGCCATAGTTATGGGCTGTTACGCCGCCCGCTTCACCGTTGGCCGCAGTGACACTGCCCATCACTGTGTCATTTTGCAGTGTGCCGCTTGCTTCATTACAGCCGGTAATACCGCCCGCATAACCGCCGCTCGTGTACAGCGCCTGGCTACCGGTTGCGTTATGGCTGCAAACATAGATGCGGCCATTGTTGCTGCCCGCAATGCCGCCCGCATATTGGTTTGTTACCTGGATAGACCCGGCGTTGTTGGTAATAAACTGGATAAGCCCTTCATTGCGGCCCGCCACGCCGCCGCCGTTGGTAGCCGACGATACCCTTGTGCCGGTTTCAATCGTCATGGCGTAAGAGCCGGATGCGTACGGGTCAATACCAATCGTACCGCCTGCCCCGTTAAAGCCCGCCACACCGCCGGTCTGGCTGGTGCCGCTGACCTGCACGGCCACACTTTTAGAAGCAATACTGCCCCCATTATACACCGCCACGCCGCCGACGGCGGTGATGCCATCGACCCTGCCGGTGGCTTCGGTCAGGCGGATGGTGCCGGTATTATACCCCGCCGCACCGCCGATGTTCGTGCCGCCGCGGATGGTAACGCCCGCCGCCGGGGCCGCATTGGTGATGCTGCCGTTGTTGATGCCCGCGATGCCGCCGAGATAGCGGTAGTTCTCCTGCGGGCTGCCCATGGAATTTTGCATGCTGCCGCCGGAGATCGTGCCGTCGTTGACGCCCGCCAGGCCGCCCGCCGCCACGGGGTGCTGCACGCTGCCGTAGTTGGTGCAGTTTTGCAGCGTCGTATTTTTCGTCGCATAGCCGATGATGCCGCCCGCAAAGTAGCCGCTGCAGCCCGGGTCAAGCGCGCCCAGCGGGACGCCGTTATAGAAAATGTACGCGCCGCCGTTGGCCGCGTCCGCCGGGTCGCTGCGGGCCAGGCCGCCGTAAGACTGGGCGCTGCTTTGGCTGCCGTTGACGGCGTTGGTCAGGGTAAGGCTGGTTCCCGCCGCGTTGTAGCCGATGATGCCGCCCACGTAGGCGTTTGCCTTGATGTTGAGCCGGTTGCTCAGCCCCGTCAGCGTAACCGGGGTGTTGGCCGAGGTCAGCCCGTCCTCTGCAAGCGCGTGGGTGGTGTCGTCAAACGTCGGCAGCAGCGCGCGCAGTGCATCGGCGATGGCCGTATTTTCAGCTGCCAGCGCGGTTTGCAGGGTGTTGTCCGGCACCACGCGGTTGTAGCCGATGATGCCGCCCGCGACGCCGTCAGCAACCAGACTGCCCGTGCCGATGGTAGCAGTCGGGGCTGCGGTGCCGCCCGCGTTGTCAAACTCGAAACGATTTTGCGGCAGGTTCGCGCCGATAACGCCGCCCACAAAGTGGACGCCCTCCATTTTGTTGGCGCTGACCTGCACGGCGGGCAGCTGGGCCGCGCCGTTCAGGCCGATGGCGCCGCCCACGCAGTCACCGGTCGCCACAATGGTGCCGGTCACGTTGGGGGTGGTGGTATGTTCGTTTACAATGGACGCTGTGGGGTCGTTGTAGCCCGCCACCCCACCGACGAAGTTGTTTCCGCGCAGTACTGCACCCAGGGTCGCGCCGTTGTCGGACTCCGCCGTCCAGTGGATTTCACCGTTAGTTCCGTTGTAGCCGGTCACTCCACCCACAAAATCCGCGTAATGGGCCGTGCCATTTCCGATTTGGCTCAACGTTTCCAATCGACCAATAGCATACGTATCGCTGCTACGATTGCTGTCCATTTTATTCGTATTATCGCGCAAAACCGCATTGTTCTGCGCTGCGTTGGCCGTCTGCAAGCCCCAGGTCGCATCGTTGACGCCTGCAATGCCGCCCACGTAGGCTGCATCCTTGCCAAAGCCCGCCACCAGGCCCGTGTTGGTCATGTGGGTGATGGTGCTGCCCGCGCCGTTGACCGAGACAATGCCGCCCACATAGCGGGTGCCCAAGACATCGCAGTTGTTGGTGCCGCCGGACATTTGCAGGTTGCTGCCCACAAAGCCACCCGCCAGGCCGCCCACAAAGGTGCGGCCCAGCACGGTGGTATCGTCCACGGTGGTATCGCCCACGGTGGAACAATTCTCCATGCGGACGTCACGGGCAAAGCCCACCAGGCCGCCCACAAAGTCGCCTTTCAGGGGGCTGGTCTCTTTCAGCGAGCCGTCCGCATTATAACCCGCTTGCAGCAGCGCCGACAGCATGTCTTTGTCCAGCCCTTTCAGGCTGGCGCTGGTGCAGTCTTTCAGCGTCAGGTTGCTGGCATAGCCCGCAATGCCGCCAAAGAACTGGCCCAGCACCGTGCTTTTTCCGGCTTCGTCGCCGTGGTAGTTGGCCCCGGTCATTACCGTGCCTTCGTTGTTCAGGCTGGTGATCGTCACGGCGGCATTGTCGGCCGTGGTGTACAGGTTGCCTGCCACGCCGCCCACAAAGCCGTTGCCCACAACGTCCGCCTTGTTGGTCACGGACGGCAACGCGATCGTCTGCCCGCCGCTGCCCAGTTGGGTGACGTCCAGCACACCGGCCACGCCGCCGATACCCACGGCACGCCACAGAATTGTGCCGGTGCGGCCGGTTGTGATTTCGTTGTATCGTGCTTTTTCTGCCGCATCTTTGCTGACGGACGACGCAACGCCGGGGTTGTTTTTCGCGTCGGTATCTTGCAGGCAGCCGACAACGGTTACTTTATTGGTGTCGATGTTTTTCTTATCTTTATCAACCTTGCCGACGACCAGGTCTTTCAGCTCCGCCCCGTTTTCGGGCATGGCAACGCCGACGATGCCGCCAAGGCCATGCGGCTCGTCTATCGTGGTATCATCAACGCGGTCGGTGCTGACGGTGTTGTCGCTGAACGCGATGGCCGCCATGACGCGTGCTTCATCGCTGCCCGTGCGCTGGATGGTGCAATTTTTCAGGCTGCCCGTGTCCAGGCCGACGAACGCGCCGACTGCCCAGATCTCGCTGCGGTTGGCCGTGTCGGTGTCGGGCAGCGGTTGCAGGTACTGGGTGTTGTCCGCGTCGATGGGCACGGCGTCCGCCGACTGGCTGCCCGCCGCTTTGAGTTCGGCATTGACCAGCACGTCCGGGTTGTTCAGGGTAATATTGGACACTGTGCCGTTATTTTCGCCCACCAGGCCAACATAGTGGTCGTATTTTAAATAGTCAGCAACGCCGGTGCGTTCCTGCGCCGCCACCGAGGTGCCGCGGATCTGAAGGTTGCGGATGGTCGCCACACCCTTGGCCGTCAGCTCGACGTTTTTATTGATTTGCGGGATGGTCGGCCAGGCTACGACCTCGCCGGTGCGGCTGGGCACCTTGGCGACGGGTTCAGCCACGCCCAATTCGTTCTTTGTCTCCCCCGCACAGTAGACGGTCACGCTTCCGTCGATCCAATTGAGTGTGACAGGGAGAGCGTTTCCCGCAAGGTCTTTACCACCATCAAAGGTGTATTTGCCGCTGTTGACCCAGCGCAGGTTGTACAGGTGGCGGAAATATTTCAGTGCAGCGTTGGTTCCTGTGCTGCCCACGGCAAACAGGGTGTTCTCGGTGTTGGACTGCGCCTCCTTGCTCTCGGTGCAGGCATCTACAAAAGCATCGTTGGGACGTGCTTTCATCTTGACATAGATATCCTGCGCGCCGCTGACCAGCCGCGTTATGCTGAACAGCGTCGTCTTGGCTGCGGTCTGGTCATTTTCCGCCGCGCGCAGTAACGTGGCGTCGCACATGGCGTCCAGCGTCAGGATAAAACGGCCCTTGCTGTAGCTGAGCGGGAAGCAGTAGGTCTCGCCGCTGTCCGTCCAGGTCTGGGTGTCTGCGTTGTACTGTTTGTAGACCTTGATGCGGGCGTTCTGGTCGTAGCCTGCAACTTTACTCCATTCAATTTCCAGCTTGAACAGCGGGGTATCGCCGCTTGTGGTGCTGTAAAATTCGGCGTCGTAGATGGTGTCCAGGTCGTTATACTGGCTGTTGCCGCTCCAGTTCAAGGTGAGGGTCTCGTTGTTGATGAGCTGCGGATTCTTGACCTTCAGGCGGGTCTGGCTCAGGGTGACGACGTTGACGGTATCCTCGGCTGAGTAGTAGCCCACCAGCGAAGCTTCGCGGCGGTGGGTGTAGCTGCGGTCGTCAACAAGGGTCGCGCCGCCGGTGTCCCCGTCGGCAGAAAAGCGCATTTTTGCCGATGCTGTGTCGTAAAAAGCCGAGTAGACCTGTCCCGTCAGGCTGTCGATCTCCAGCACGATGGACGCGTTAAAAAGCGACTCATCGTAGACATACGGGTCGAGCAGGGCGTGTACCTGCTGGCTGGCGGCGGTGTCGGGGGTGTCCTTGTCGTAGTACAGCGCCACGATGCGGCCATTCAGCTCCTTGGCCTTATCCTCGGCGCCGGTGGGGTACTGCGCTTGCAGGCCGTCGGCGGTAAAGTGGCCGTTCTGGGTACCGTTTGCGGCCAATTGCTTGAGAAAATCGTCCATATCGCCGCCGGTGTCCTTGCGGGTCAGGGCGATCTGCGCCGTCTGGAAAACGGTGCGGGCGTTGGCCTCGTTATGCTCAAACCGCGCCAGGCGGGTATAGGCGATCAGCCCGGCCCCGCCGAGCCCCGCCAGAATGGCCAGGATGACCAGCACGACCATCAGCTCCACCAGCGTAAAGCCCCCGGCCGCGCGCATTTTTTGTTTAACTTCCTTTATAATAGGCAGCACGTTTGTTACCTCTTAGTTCATTGCTATGCAAAGCCGCTCCCCTCTCTCGACGGAAATCGACGCAATTCTCCAACATAGATGGTTTTATTATAGTATAACGATTCCGAAGTTGCAAGAAAAATGTTTGCAAATAGATTCGCGCTTTGACCGGTTGTCCCCACCCTGCGGGGACAACCTTTCATAACGGGATACTACCCGATAGGTGTACTCTTTTGTGACCAAAAGAGTACCAGAAAAGTCCCGCTACTTCCGAGGCGCCCGCTTGGCGGCGCACAACGAGCGCCG
>ENA-UOIY01002613-UOIY01002613.1-human-gut-metagenome-genome-assembly--contig:-P114-NODE-2613-length-13051-cov-11.750231_pt1 | contig 13051 bp, 6 predicted proteins | sample MGYA00242335_ERZ723882 | MGnify/ENA metagenome assembly ERZ723882
ACTCCGAGTTTGTGGTCATGCTCAATCAGGCGTTTTCCGACCGTGCCAAGCTCTCGAAGCTCCTGAACATCTCCGACGAGCAGATGAGCTATGTTACCAACGCCGACGCTGGCTGCGGGCTGATCAAGTATGGCTCGGCGCTGGTGCCGTTTATCAACCGTTTTCCCAAAGATACCGAGCTTTACCGCTTGATGACGACGCGCCCCGGCGAGGGTGTGTTCGGCAGCGGAAACGCATCTTAAAGGAGGCCATATATGAAAAGCAAATATCTGATGATCGGGGCGGCCGTATGTGCCGCCCTTTTCCTTTTCTCCGGCGTTATGCTCTGTCGGCAGTATGCGGACGAAAAGCAGAGCGCCGAAGCCTTTGAACAGGTCGCCGCACTGGTGGAAACCGAATCGGCACCCGCCGATACACCGCAGGAAACCGCGCATCTGCCGGAGCTGACGGCATTTGAAAAGTACCGGGCGGTGCAGGAGCAGAACAGTGATTTTGTGGGCTGGCTCTCCATCCCCGGCACGAACATTGACTATCCCGTGATGCAGACCGTGGACAATCCAAATTTCTATCTGAAACAAGGCTTTGACAAGCAGTACAGCGATTACGGCGTGCCCTATGTGCAGGAAAACTGCGACCTTGCGCTGTCCGACAACTGCGTGATCTACAGCCATCACATGAACAACGGGACGATGTTTGCCGATCTCTGCAAATACGAAAGCGAGGACTTTTATCAGGAGCACAAGGCCATCCGCTTTGATACGCTGTCCGGCTTTGGCGAATATGAGATCGTAGCGGTGTTCAAGACTGTTGCCTATTCCGAACGGGGTTTCAAGTATTATCACTTCACCTGTGCGGAGTCGGCGAAGGACTTTGATGCTTATATCTCCCGATGCAAGGCACTTTCTCTCTACGACACCGGCGTTACGGCGGAATACGGCGATAAGCTGATCACGCTCTCTACCTGCGAATACAGTCGCAAAAACGGGCGTATGGTCGTTGTTGCCAAGCGAATCGCCGCGCCCTCTGCGGAGGTGGGCAGTGATGCATGATATTAAAACACGAGATGTTGTTAAAGGGACGATAAAAGCAATCGATAAGTCGGCGGTGGCCGCCGAGCGGATGAAGGATGCCTATGTTCGCACCAAGGACAAGACGGAACACGGCGTTTTTGCGGCGGAATCCTCTCCCGAAGAATACGCCGCCGACCGCACTTTGACCGGGGTGGAAACGGCAGCTCACGAAGCCGCATACGGGGTGGATAAGGCTAACCGCAAGGGTGTAAAGGTCACCAAGCAAAACATCTCCAAGGCAAAAGAGCACTTTCAGCTGAGAAAGGCGGATTTACCAAAGAAGCCGGTGCATAACACCATCAAAGCAAATAGCCGCAGTAGGCAGGCGCTTGCTAGTTCCACAAGGAAGGCGGCTGTCAAGGCTGCTACCGCTGTTAAAGCCGTAATTGCCAAAGCGAAGGCCTTAGCCGCAGCTATCGCCGCCGGTGGATGGGTCTCTGTCACCGTCATCATCGTAGTCTGCCTGATCGGGCTGATCGTTGGCTCTTGTTTCGGCATCTTCTTCTCCGGCGAGGACAGCGACACGGGGCAAACTATGCGGCAGGCTGTGCAGGAAATTAACGCCGACTATCAGTCGCAGATCGATACCGCAAGGGCAAATCTCACCTATGATGAGCTGGAGATGTCCGGCTCCCGTGCCGTCTGGCCGGAGGTGCTGGCCGTGTATGCGGTGAAGACTACCACCGACCCCAACGATCCGCAGGAGGTCGCCACGGTGGACGATGCCAAGAAAGCCATCCTCAAAGATATTTTCTGGCAGATGAATGAAATATCTTCTCACATTGAGAGAAAGCCCGGAAAGATTATCACCGAAACCGATGACGGCCACGGGAACATTGTAGAAACCGTTACAACGGTCACACACACCTACCTTTATATTACGGTCAGCCACAAGACCGCCGAAGAAATGGCAGACCGTTTCAACTTCAACGCCGATCAGCGGCAGCAGCTCTCTGAATTGCTTGCCGAGGAAAACCGTAGTATGTGGTCAGCCGTCCTTTACGGCATTTACTCCGGGGACGATGCTATCGTCACGGTGGCCTTGTCGCAGATCGGCAATGTGGGCGGTCAGCCCTATTGGTCATGGTATGGATTTAACTCCCGTGTGGAGTGGTGCGCCTGCTTTGTATCTTGGTGTGCGAATGAGTGCGGCTATATCGACAGCGGCGTTATTCCGAAGTTCGCAGGCTGTGTCAATGGGGTGCAGTGGTTCAAGGACCGTGGACAATGGCAGGACGGCAGCTTTGAGCCGTCTGCCGGTCAGATCATTTTCTTCGATTGGGACAACAAGGGCTCATCCGGTCCGCAGGACGGGCAGTCCGATCATGTCGGCATCGTGGAGAAATGCGAAAACGGCATTGTCTACACCATCGAGGGCAATTCCGGCGACAGCTGCCGACAGCGCCAATATCCGGTGGGATACTACGAAATTTTAGGCTACGGTATTCCGGAATAGATAAGAAAGAGCACGAAAAACCATATATGATGGCATTTGTTCATTTTTCTTGGCGCGAACGCAACCCCACCATGAGAAACAAAACGCGGGCGGTGCTGTTGCACCGCCCGCTTACTATGTAGAATTACTCTGATTGTTGTGAACAGCCGTCCATGTACTGGCGGATGCGCGCTGCGTCTTTCTTACATTTCGCCTTGCTGCCGTAAGTCAGTGCAACGACCCACGGCCGTCCGGCATCTGTTTCAAACGTCTGCCGGTAATTCACGGTTTGGCCCCTTTCTATCCACTGACCGCTTATGTCCTGATTGGAAAAGCAGAGTATCTTCTCGTGGACCCAATGATAAGGATAAACTTCCCCATCTGTGCAGACACACATATGGACTTCTTCGTTCCACGGTATAAACATAGGTTCTGGACATTTGGGAGCTATCACCGTAAAACCATGTCGATCAACTTCAATCTTTGTGCGGTATCCCGCTGATTTAACGACAATTGCCCCTTCCACAATGAAAATAAGGGCAAACGCCGCTATCAGAATACCCATAAAAATGAGTAATCTCCGCGAAGGAGTTCCTCCACTATCGAACATAATATAAGCAAAAATACCGGTGCAGGCAATAATGGATAAGATTTCACCGCTAATTACACCCTTTTTATAAGGCTGAAAAATCAATGGTTTCATACAATCACCTCCAGAGCTTACTTATTAACCCGAAAGTGAAGGAGAACAACTGACGCGTAGAATGAACAACTGCCTTTGCTGTTCGACTGCCAATGCCTTTTAACAGATATTCAGATCCAGCACTAACAGCTGAATCTAAGCTCGCTTGTGAGGCCGTAATTGCAATTTTCGCATGATTAATGCGCCTGTTACTTTTACTACTTTTGCTATTCTTACTGCTTTCGGTTTTCGTAACTTGACTTGCTATTTCAATTGCAGTAGGCAGTATAACATCTCTAGCAGCCACAAATGCAGCTTTTCCAAATTTGCTCACTATACCGGTCGGAATACCAACGCTTGATACCGCCCCCAGAAAACCTTCTACTGCAACGCCACGCCAATTAATATCAGCAACTTTTGTGCCTGTCACCAGTTGGCTTAAAACCTCCAATCCTGCACCAATTACGGCACCCGCAACGATGTGCCATATTTCTCCGTCCTCATCCGTTCGCATGATCGGATTGTTCTCGCAATACGCGAACATATTGGCGCTGAGGAAACCGTTGGCGTCGGTGGTGGCGAAGGTGTCGGCGTTGATGAACCGGCAGTTGGCAAAGTCATAGTACCGGCTCTGGAGGTAGTAAAGGCGCGTTTCGCGGTCGTAATAGTAGCCACGGTAGCGCAGGGGATTGATGTGCCCGATGAAGCTGGTGGAAGTGTTCTTCTTGCCGTCCTTATCATGCACGGAGTAGTTGCCCCACGCGCCGTAGTTGTAGGACGCCACGAGCGCGCCGTTCGCGTTCAGCAGCGCAATGACATCGCCCTGCGCGTTGAGGACATAGTAGTAGAGCTCCGTTGTCTGGCCGTGCTTGTAGATCATGGCGAACGGCTGGTTGCCGTCGTCGTACACGAACTCGAGGGACTGCATCGCCTGGTAAACCGTATCGTCGCTGTTGCGCGTCTCCCACTGCTGGCGCATGACCTTGCCGGAGAGCGTGGTATAGGTATAGGTCGTCGTGCGCTGGTTGGAGGTCGTGTAGACCTGCTTGCCGCTGCGGACACCGGACATGTCGTAGGTATAGGAGACCTGCTTGCCGTCGACCGTTGCGGAGGCAAGCTGGCGTCCCTTCGTCCACGTGAAGGCATAGTCCTTGCCGTTGTAGTACGTGATGGGGTTGCCGGAGGACGGGAGGTCGCTCGTCTGGGTCTGGCCTTCGTAGAGGATGTCCTTCGTGGTGCTGCCGGACGTCACGCTCGTGAGCAGATCCGGCCACGAGGGGTTGGTGTAACCAAAGGACTTGAGCGTTGTGCCGCCCCTTGTAATACTCCGGATGTTGCCCGCCGTGTCGTAACCGTTGCGGCGCAGCGTGATACAGCAGACAACGATGATGATCTGTGGTTGTGTGCTGACGGTTGTACGCATCATAGTGACCACTTATCCATTTCCATGCGGGCGGTGCAACAGCACCGCCCGCTAATCTTTTCCGTAGCACAACCGAAAACAAATGCGAAAGCTATGTTATATCATTGCTTCTGTCATCCTCTTCTGTTGCATAATCATCATCTATAACAATATCCACACGTGCATTCAACAGGCAAGCATCTTGTAAAAAATGTGATTTCAGTCGGATGGACGGATATTCTCCGCTTTGATGTACCGCAATATAAATCGTCAAGAATAGTGCGCATGGCTGAAATTGCTCCAGAACCTGATGCAACTCACGCTCATGTTCTGTAATAAAACAATGCATTGCCTGTTGGACTACGTCACTTTTAAAAGTGTCAATCTGGTCAAATACAATAGTCCAGTATCCCGGATTCTGTGTCCCCTCATATGCATTCCACTTGCATTCTTGTCTTCGTTTTGCCTCCGTCGGCCGCACACCAATGATGGATGAAATTTCATCTATCGGAAAATCTGTATCAAAGCAAAAGCAAAGCTCGCCCCAAATAGTTGGCGGCAAAGGAGGCGAAAAACAAATATTATCCTCGCATATACTCATTTAACATTTTACCTTTCAGTTAATTTTGTATGCGGTTTCATAAATGATCCTCCCCGCTTTGTCAATGATAAATATAATACGGCTTCTTGAATCATAGGCTAAATCATATAATTTAATCTCCGCTTTTTTCCCAAGGTACTCCTTTTTCAAGGCGTGAGCATCCAATCCATTGGACTTCAACTGGAAATTCGTAAGCTTTTTGAGCGATGGCTTATTATTACTTTTTTTATTATTACCTCGCCCATTATTCTTTGGTGGTTGAGGCGAGGCAGGCGTTGAACCGCCATAATTCTCGGGACTTGATGTGTCAGCAGAATTCCCACCCGTGTTTCTATTGGCAAGAGAAACATTTTTGGCAATTCCATACGATATGGCAACTATAGCAACAACTTCTACAACAACGACAGCCGCCGTAATCCATCCAATTGGATTCCACCAGTTCGTTAATGTAATTGCGGCCTCTGCCGCCAGCAAGCCTGTTGGATCAGAATAACGGATTGGGTTGTTCTCGCAATATGCAAACAAGTTTGAACCAATGAAACCATCAGTAAATTGTCCATCCGCGTTGATGAACCGGTAGTTGGCGAAGTCATAGTACCGGCTCTGGAGGTAGTAAAGGCGCGTTTCGCGGTCGTAATAGTAACCACGGTAACGCAGGGGATTGATATGCCCGATGAAGGTAGGATCCGTGGTCTTTTTGCCGTCAGCACCATGCACGGAGTAGTTGCCCCACGCGCCGTAGTTGTAGGACGCGGCGAGCGTGCCGTTCGCGTTCAGCAGCGCAATGACGTCGCCCTGCGCGTTGAGAACGTAGTAGTAGAGCGTCGAGGTCGAGCCGTCGTTATAGATCATGGCGAACGGCTGGCTGCCATCGTCATAGACAAACTCGAGGGTCTGCATCGCCTCGCGAACCGAGTCGTCGCTATTGCGCGTCTCCCACTGCTGGCGCATGACCTTGCCGGAGAGCGTGGTATAGGTATAGGTCGTCGTGCGCTGGTTGGAGGTAGTGTAGACCTGCTTGCCGCTGCGGACGCCGGACATGTCGTAGGTGTAGGAGACCTGCTTGCCATCGACCGTTGCGGAGGCGAGCTGGCGGCCCTTCGTCCACGTGAAGGTATAGTCCTTGCCGTTGTAGTACGTGACCGGATTGCCGGAGGACGGGAGGTCGCTCGTCTGCGACTGCCCCTCATACAGGACATCCTTGGTCGTGCCGTTTGCCGTCACGCTCGTGAGCAGGTCCGGCCACGAGGGGTTCGTGTAGCCGAAGGACTTTGTGACCGTGCCGTTTTTCGTAATACTCCGGATGTTGCCCGCCGTATCGTAGGCATAGCCGAAGGTCGTGCCGCTGCTGTTCTTCTCAGACACCAGCTGGCCCTGCGCGTCGTAGCCATACTCCTTCGACGCGGCCGCCTTGGGCACGCTCGTGCCCGCAGTGACGACCCTGGAGATGTTGCCGGCTGCGTCGTAGGTATACGTGAAGCCGCGGCTGCTTGAGCCGAACGTATAGCCCGTGCTCGCCAGACGCGTGCCCATCCGGTTGCAGCCACTGTCAGCCGCGATGCGGTCATAGGTATAGCTGCGGTCATAGACCTTAGTCTGCTTCCCGTTCTGGTCGGGCACCGTGACGCCCTTGGACGTCAACTGGCGCAGGTCATTGTAGCCATACGTGGACGTGATCACGCTCTGGCCCGGGACCGTGGTCGTGATGGCGCTGATCGTGCCGTCGACCTGTTTGCCGTCACTATTCTGGCCGGTGTAGGTATACTGCTGCCGGTACAGGTCCGTGCCGAACTGCCACGTCTGGGACGTCATGCGGTTGGCATCGTCGTACATGTGCTGCGTGAGCTGAATGAGCGAGCCGTCGGCCGTCGACTGGCGCGAATGGATGAGCCGGCCGAGGCTGTCGTACTGGTAGCTGTACTGCTCCGTGATCTTGCCGTCGCTGCCCGTGGCGTACTGCCGCGTGAGGGCGTTGTCGCTGCTGTAGTCGTAGTGGTACGTAGCAACATTTTTCCGCTCATGCGTCGTCCTGTCGACGTCATTATACGCGGCGGTGCGCTGCCTGTCAAACGCGTCATAGGTGTAGCTGACACTGTCGCCGTTGCCGTAGGTCATTTTCGCCAGACGGCCGTTATTGACGTTGCCCTCATATTCGTAGGTCGCAAGGTCGATGGGCGTGGTGTATCCCGCGCGCTCCGCGCTCGAGGCGCAGACCTGCACGCGCGTCATGTTGCCGAAGGTGTCGTAGCCCAGCAGGTAGTGCTGCCAGAAGGGGTTGACGTTGTTTCCACTGGCGTCCGCCGCCTGCGGGAACGCCTTGCGGATGAGGTCGGTCAGCTGCGCGCGGTCGTAGACATAGTCGATCGAGGCCGTACCGCCAATGTAGGTAAAGGCAGTGCGGTCGCTGCCCGCATAGTACCGGTACTCCTGCTGCGTGCCGTTGGCCGCCGTGGTCCTGAGCAGGTGCGCGGTCGCACTGTCGTACCCGTACTCCGTCGTGACGCCGTTGGCGTCCGTGGACTGCGTGCGGAAGCGGCGCGTGCTGTCGTAGGTGTTGGCGGACTTGAGGTAGTCTCCGCTGTACCCCTTGCGCGTCATGTTCAGCGTGACACTGCCGGAGGTGTTGTGGTAGGTGTAGTTCGTCAGCCCGGCCAGCTCGTCGGACTGCAGGTTGTTGCTTGCGTCGTACCCCAGCGTGTGCTTGGCGCCGCTGGGCGTGGTGTAGCTCTTGAGGCGCTGGGAGTCGGCGAAGAACTCGCTGGACGTCTTGGCGTTGCCGTCCGTCGCCGCGATGGGGTTGCCCTTGCTGTCGTAGCTGTAGGTCTCCGCCGGTTCGAGCACGAGGCTGATGTTCGTGAAGTACGCGTAGTTGGCGTTGTAGTCGTAGGCGCAGTAGATCGTGATGTTCTCGATCATCAGGCCGCGCTGCTTCGGGATGATGACGCCCGACGCGTACTGCCAGTCCGTGAAGTCGTCATTGAAGCTCACGTACTGCTTTTCAGTCGTGCCGTTGGCGTACTTGATCTCGGCAATGAGGCCGAAATACCGCTCGTAGCCGGTGGACGGCTTCGGTGAGGTGCCGCCAACGGAGTTGGCCTTACCCCAGCCGGAGAGCAGGAACGTCGCCGAGCCGGCGTAGTAGTTGATGGGCACAACCTGGCTCGTGCGCGTGCCGCCATCGGTGCCGCCCTCCGCGTGCATGGACACGCCCTTGCCCACGCCGAGCGGGTGCTCATCGCTCTTCGTGTAGCGGTTGGCCGTCCAGAAGTCCGGCGCGCCGCTGGCGAAGGTGCCGTTTTGCACCAGATTCGCGTTCGATGCCGCCGCGTGCGCCTCGAGCTGCATGTCGTCGCAGTAAGCGACGCCGTCCGCCGCATCTTGCATGACCGCGAGGCTGTACGTGCCGGACGCGTCCGGCGTGAACGTGACGCTGATCTTCTCCCAGCCGGAGTCCACCTCGGGGGTCGTCTTGTAGTTGACGAGTTCGCTCTTCCACGGCGACGTGCGCACACCGGCGAGGCTGCTGCGCTGCGCCGCCGTCAGGACGGCCAGATAGACGCCGCCGCCGGACTGGCACGCCGTTATGTCGCGCGTGTTGACGTAACCCGAGAAGGTATACGTCGTGCCCGCCTGCAGCGCGACCTCGTGGTACATGCCGCTGCCGCTGGCCGCGGTCTTGAGCGAGGCGTAGCCGATGCGCGACCTGCTTTTCGCGATGATGCCGGCGGATGCGTTCTGGCTGAAGGGCAGGGACACCCAGCCGTCGGACACATTGTTCGTGCACTGCTCCAGCCCCGCGTTCGGCAGCAGGTTCAGCGCCACCGTGCCCATGGCCGCCGCGCCGGTCAGGCGGTTGTTCGTCTTGCTGGTGCCGCTGTTGTCCGTGTAGCTGGCGGCGCTGGCACCGATGATCTCCGAATAGTCCGTGCTGCTGTCATAGGTGCAGATCGTCTTGCCGAAGTGGTCGAGCACGCAGGTCATGACCGTGTCGTCGGCATTGCCCGCCGTGTGGTCCGGGCCGTAGAAGCGGTACGACGTCTGGTGGACACCGTTGCGGTAGGCATGAAATGCATTGCCAACCTGCTTTGCCCCCGCCGAGGTTTTGGCAAATTCCTGCACGCGGAACGTGGACACGATGCCGAGGTTGTAGGTGTAGGTAATGTCCAGACCGTACTTGCTCTCGGCGTCATACAGCGTCGACAGGCGGCCGCCGCTGCCGTTATACGCGTAGGACACGGAGGTGTCGTCCGCATAGGTCACCTGCGTCAGGTGACCGCCGGAGTCGTAGCTGTAGTTCGCGGCGCGCCCGGCGTAGTCCGTCACTTTGGAGAGCCGGCTGCCATCATAGGTCAGGTTCGCGACCGTCTGGTTTGCACCACCGTGAATGTCCACAACGATCTGCATGAGCCGGTTGCCGGAAGAGCCCTTGACCGGCTTCCACGCGCTGCTGCCGCTGCTGTACGCTGCGTTGTAGGCGAAATAGATCGTGTTGCTGTTGTTGTCCGTGACAGAGATCAGGTAGCCGTTGTGGAACACCCACGTGTGGTACTTGTCCATATCCGTCATGGTATAGATCGTATTGCCGCCGCTGGTGGACTTGACGATCTTCAGGCCGAGACCGTCCTCGTCCTCATACGTGTTGGTCGCCGTCTTGCTGAAGTAATGCTCGGTGCCGTCCTCGTCGTTGTAGACCAGATACGTCTCGTCGCCGACCTTGCACTCCACCACCGTCTGCTGCGCGGAGAGCTTCCAGCCAACGCCGACCTGCATAGACGTGTAGTCGCAGGTGTGCAGGCCGCCCGCCTCGTTATGGGAGAATTCGATGTCGGAGGCGGCGCTGTTGTAGATATGGCGCAGCGCATAGGACACCGGCTCCAGAGAGAGGGAGACATCCGCGCGCTCGAGCGTAAATTGGTTCGTAAAATTATGGATAGAGAGATCTCCGGCTTTTCCCGCCGATGCCTCCTGATAGGTATAGTAGCTCTCCAGCCCGACCGGGTTGCGGTAGTACACCGCGAAATATGGGCTGTAGTCGTGGTATCCGCTGCCGATCAGGTTCGCCACACGGTAATTCTCATAACCATCAATTGCCTTGAGGAGTACGCCGCGCCCGCCGCTCGTGTCGCCTTCGTTCTGCTTCTGATACCACGCCATGACCGTGCGCGTAATGTCCCATGTAGCATATTTGTTCAGTGTGCTCTTGCTGAGCTTCTGGAAATCCAGCACCTCGTCGCTGACCGGCGTCGAGCTGGAATGCACCGCGTTCCAAGTCAGGGCAGATACATTGCTGACCTCTGCGGGCCACTCGTGCGCCTCGACCGTCAGACTTCTATCCGGTGCTGAGCCGCCCACGCCGTTGGACGTGAAGAATCCGGCATGGCAGATGGCCAGCTGTGCGCTGACCGGAACGCAGTTGCGCGGCAGCTCCGGCAGATTCGCAAACTGGATATAGATCTCACAGGCATCGTATCCGTTGTCTGCCCGGTATCCGACAAACTGGTCCGCCGCGTTGGGCGCAACAGACCCCGGCCATGCCGACCGGATGAACGTCGTCAGAACGTTGCCCTTGTTGTGCAGCAGGATCGTCGGGTCGAGCGTCACGGGATACGCGCGCTCCGGCGCGTTCATCCACTCCGGATCCGCCTCCACGGTCAGCAGATAACCGCCCGAGATGCGCTCGAGCTTGTAGGCGGCGTCCTCCAGTGACGTTGCGCCGTCGGCATCCGCCAGATACGGCGCCGGGATCTCGTAGACCGGCTCGCCGTCGGCACCGCGCAGCAGCACAGAGCCGTCGGCCTCAAGCGTCGGCGTCAGGCCCTGCAGGTTCAGCACAAACGAGTAGGCATACTGTTCCTGCGGCTTCTCGATGATGATGCTCTCTTTTACGTTATATCCATAGTTCTGGTACAGCAGGCTGACACCGTCCATCACGTTGTCGAACGCAACGCTGGAGCGGATTTTCTGCGGCTGGATCTTGTCTTTCTCCGCCAGCTTGCTGAAGGTGCGCACTTTGGCCCCCGGGTTTTCCATCCTGGCCGCCGCCGTGGACGTGACCAGCGTATACGCCGCGTCGTCCAGCAGCGGCAGCTCCTCTGCCGTCTCCTGCTGCGGCGCATCCGTCTCCGCCGCGGCTTCCGCGGGTTCCTGCGTCTGGTCTGCCTCCGTCTGCTCCGCTTCCTGCAGCTGGTCGGCGGTCTCCGGTGCCGCGGTTTCTTCGGGGGCTGCCGTTTCCTCCGCTGCCGGAACGTCCGGCGCGGCCGCCACAACGTCGCGGCTGCTGCGCCGCGCCAGCGACATGGACACGCTCTGCCCCTGATACGCCGTCTCGAACAGGAAGCCGCTGTCGAGCGACGCGGCAAATTTCCGCGTCATGTCTCCCGCCTTGGCAACATACTGCTGACCGGTTTTCTGCAGCGTGTTGTCGATCTCCTCCCAGGACCCGTCCGCCGTCTGGTAGTGCACTGCCGTCTCGTACTCCACCAGCATGTAGGCCCCGTCCTGCAGCCGGAAATGCTTGACGGATTCCTCGCGCAGCGCGTCCTCCTCGCCGACGATCTCCGCATCGTCGTCCTTCATGGACACCGTTTCGCTGTCGGTGCTGATGTCCAGATCGTTTGTTTCGTCGCCGACACCGAATGCCACCATCGGCAGCAGCTGCACCAGCAGCGTCAGCACAAGGATGAGGGATATGCTTTTCTTTACGCCTTCTTTCATGGTTCTTTACCCCGCAAAGTAAAATTTTGTACGTTTCTGTAAAAAAATGAAACGGATTGATGTAATTATGACAAACCCGTTTTCCTCTGTCAATACTGTTTTTATATTTTTGATAGAATTTATTAGAAAATATAATTCCAAAAGATGACCATGAAAAATGATCTCCTTCTCTCCGCTATGATGTTCGCATGTTTTTTTGTTTTTGGGCTTGACTTTTGTTAATGGAGCTTCATTATAGTAAGTAATTGTTATAGCAGCGCCATTCATGTCAACTGTACAAGTATCGGCAAATAAGCGATGCAACAAATACGAAATCATATATCCCGCCAAATAAAAAAACGAATGTTGGCGGGCTGATTCACTGCGCGTATATCCCTCCAATCTGAGTTTTTTAGATTGGAGGGATTTTTTGTGTTTATTTGTTTGCAAACCGCCTTCCTTGTAAAAAGTAGCAAATTTTATTTCGTTCTATAGCCTGCGTTGCGAATGGTGAGTTCCTCAAAAAGCGCTCTCCGAGCAATGAAATATGTAGTAAAAACAGCCACCCCATATAGATTATACTCACTTGTTTTGCAGGCCTTCGCTTTCTGCAGATGCATTTTCCTATGTCTGCGCTTTTCGGTCTGCAGCGTAAGCTGCCGCAGTCCTCCGCACGATTTGGATTTTCAAAATTCAAATCGAAACGGAGGAAAATATCATGGATGGAAACCATCCGAAACGAAGGAAGGATAAATACAATCCCTATACCATCAGCACGACCGAGGACGGCCGCCACTGGCTGACCTTTTCGGGCGGACAAGGCAATCGACATCATTTTGAGATCAGCGCAGCCGTGTTTGCGCTGTTTGATTCCTTTGAGTTGGACGACCTCTCCTATCTGAACGAGGTAGATCGCCACTATGAGCAGTCGGAGCTCACGGAGGCATCGTTGTATGACCGGGCCGTGTATCGTCCGGCGACGGTCGAAGAAAGCGCTTTACAGAGCATGGAATATGCGCAGTTACATAGAGCAATCTCCGAACTGCCCGAAATGCAAAAGCGGAGGTTGATCCTCTACTATTTTCAAGGCTTGACCTATGAGCAGATCGCAGGAATGGAGGGATGCACTTTTCAGGCCGTTGCAAAATCGGTTGCGGCCGCCGAAAAA
>ENA-UOIY01002617-UOIY01002617.1-human-gut-metagenome-genome-assembly--contig:-P114-NODE-2617-length-13049-cov-4.427428_pt1 | contig 13049 bp, 9 predicted proteins | sample MGYA00242335_ERZ723882 | MGnify/ENA metagenome assembly ERZ723882
CCAAAAAGGGAAACGTTCGTTCTTGCCAGGTAACAGCAGGGGCAAACTCTCTGTTTGGACCGAAAACCTTATAACAAAAAAGAAAACTCCCCGGAAGGCGTCTCCTTCCGGGGAGTTTTGCTGTGTATTAGGATGGTGTGAGATATCAGGCGTCCGACCGGGAGAAGGCGTTCTTCATCTGGCTGCTCAGTTCAAACAGCACCTTATCCAGTGTTTCGGAGGCTTTTTTGCGCAGCAGGTCTGCGACAGCTTGGTTGGCCTCCTGCCGCAGGGCGGTGCGGGCGGCGGGGTCCGGCTGGGCCAGCAGCTGTGCGTCAAAACGGTTCAGGACAGCACGGCTCTGGGCCAGCACTGCAGTTTCGTACCGCTCGATGTGGATGGCGGACTGGGCATACGAAGCATCGGCCATGGCGGCGATCATCCGGCTGACCCAGTAGAAACTGTCGGTGGAGACCTCTCCGGTGGTACAGGACAGATAGTCCGGTGTGGTATCTACATTGGGGTAGAAGGGGGCCATGGTATTAAAAGCGTTGGAGGCAAAAGACACCCATTCCACCGCACTGCTGTCTGCGGGGAAGCCCGGCCGCAGCTGCAGCAGAGCCATCAGGTCGGTGCGGTTGACCCCGATGGGCCGGAAAATACCCTTTTGGTTGGGGTCGGCGCTGCGGGCATAGGGGTCGTAGGGGGTTCCCTGGTAGTGGGAGGAGAGCAGGTACTTGATCTCCTCCGGCGTGATCTTCTTTTCCGGCACCATGCACCAGGGCAGATCGTCCGAGCGGGGGGTGTAGTCGGCGTTGGGGCCATCCCATACCTGGGTGCGGGGGTTCAGATGACGCAGCATGAACCAAGCCCGCGGGGTGTTGTAGACGTGGTCGGCATCGTCGTGGCTGCCAAAGGCGGCACGGGGGTCAAATACACCATCCATGGAAAGATCCAGATGGTTGTCGGCAATAAACTGGCGCAGGTCGGCAGAGCACAGATGCTCCCGCCGTGCGCCAAAAGCGTCCTGCAGGTCAAAGGAATCCAGTCCGAACTGGTTGGGCATCACAACATAGGCGTCGTCCGGCACCCGGCGGGCGATCCAGTGATGACCGCCGATGGTCTCCAGCCACCAGATCTCGTTTACGTCCTGGAAGGCGATGCCGTTCTTTTCATAGGTGCCGTACTGCTCCAGCAGGCTGCCCAGGCGGGCCACACCCTCCCGGGCCGAGCGAATGTAGGGCAGCACCAGGCGGACGATGTCCTCTTCCCCGATGCCGCCGGGGACCATGGGGTCTGCCCCCAGCACTCGGGGGTTGGAGGTGATGGTCTCGGTAGCGGTCATGCCGACATTGGCTTCATTGACGCCGGAGGCTGCCCAGATCCCCTCGCCCTCTATGGCATTGGGAAGGATGGAGCAGCGCAGCGCCGCAGCCGGCAGAGGGATCTCCACATGAGAGATCACCGACCGGTAGACCGGGGACTGTTCGTCCGGGTGCAGGATGGTGAACTTTTTGGGCATAAAATGTCCTGCGCCGGAGTCATCGTTGCGGGCGATCATGGTCGAGCCATCGTAGCTGGCCTTTTTGCCCACCAAAATCGTTGTACAAGGCATGGAAAAGACCTCCTCTTCTTTTTGGCCGCGGTGGTATGGACCAGGGCGGCAGACATCTTTCCTTGATTGTAGCACGCAGGCTGTGGCAGCTCAAGAGGGAAAACGAAAACGCAGCCGGGCAGTCCCACATATATAGGGCAAAGGAAAACAGGATTGCATTTCGGTGCGCAGATGATATGATTAAAGGGAGAGAACACAAGAAACGGGACTGGGCAAATGGGCGGATGCGGCAAAGCCACAGCCCCTGTGCCCCGTGCAGGAGGGGGAAACGAAATGATCTATACCGTAACGTTCAACCCGGCGATTGATTATGTGGTGCAGCTGGACAGCCCGCTGGAGATCGGCGGGGTCAACCGGGCCGGCGCCGAACACTGCGTGCTGGGAGGCAAAGGCATCAATGTTTCGGGGGTACTGACAGAACTGGGCTGCGGGAATGTGGCGCTGGGTTTTGTGGCGGGGGAGACCGGGGCCTGGCTGGAGCGGGGCCTGGCTGCCCGGGGGCAGCGGACCGACTTTATCCGGCTGGACAGCGGGATGACCCGCATCAATGTAAAGATCAAGGGCGCAGAGGAGACCGAACTCAACGGCGCAGGCCCGCAGATCACCCCCGAGGCGATGGAACAGCTGTACCGGAAGCTGGATGCCCTTCTGCCGGGGGATGTCCTTGTATTGGCGGGCAGTATCCCTGCCTGTCTGCCCCAGGACACCTATCAGCAGATCCTGACCCGGCTGAAGGGGAAGGGGGTCCGGACGGCGGTAGATGCCACCGGGCAGCTGCTGATGAATGTTCTGCCCTACCGCCCTTTCCTGATCAAGCCGAACCATCACGAGCTGGCAGAGCTGCTGGGTCGGGCGCTGTATGGGGACCAGGAGATCGCCGGCGCTGCCCGTGTATTGCAGCAAAAAGGCGCACGGAATGTGCTGGTGAGCATGGCCGGAGATGGGGCGCTTTTGCTGGACGAAGAGGGCTGGGTCCACTGCATCGGCACCCCGCAGGGACGGGTGGTCAACAGCGTGGGGGCCGGAGACAGTATGCTGGCGGGCTTTATAGCTGGGTACCTGGACAGAGGCTGCTATGACCACGCTCTGCGGCTGGGCACTGCCTGCGGCAGCGCTACGGCATTTTGTCTGGGACTGGCGCAGCGCCCGCAGATCGAACAGATGCTGACGCAGCTGGAGAAGGCTGCCTGCCGGACGGCAAAGGATGCAGATTGAAAAAATAGAAATATCCATTAAAATATACAACAAGGCGAAAAAGGACGGCCATACCACGTGCATGGCCGCCTTTTTTGGTATATGAAGGATATTGGACGAAAATTTGGGCGGGTTTTAACGAAAAAATTGTGGATTGTAACAGAAAAAAAGTTTGTGATATATAAGATATGACGAAAGTAGCCCACACAAAAAGGACGTTTGGCGTTTTTGTTGAAAAAGAAAATAAAACATGATACAATGAACGCTAAAGATATTTTTGCGGCAGAAAAAACAAAATTGCTGCATCCCACCGTGCTTTGTATCGGGGTTTGGCAGACCCGGTCCTGGGCTGCTGTTTGGGCAGCCGGGAGCAAAGCTTTCTGCACAGCAGGACGGAGGGTTGTGGAAAATTCGGTCCACAAAAAGGGGGAAACGATCGTTGTCGATCCAATTTTTACAATATCAGCAGGAGATGTTCCGGTCGGTAATGGAGCGTCTGAATAAGGAAGGACGCGCAGTCGTGGTGCAGCCCAAGGGCACCCACAGCCGGGCTATTGTGGAACAGCTGTGCAAGAGCTGCCCGGAGCAGGCGCTGCTGTGGCTTGCACCGGAGTGTCCGCAGAGCCAAGGAAAGGTCAAAGGGCTCTCGTACCAGCAGCTGGCAGCTTTGACCCCGGAACAGTGGGTGGAGCTGGTCCGCTTTGCGCCAGAGTACCTTGTCTTGGAGGATTTTCATCACAAGGGCAGCGGCAGCTGGGCCGAGGCGCTTTGGGCACTGCTGGAGCTGTGCCCGAAGCTGCGGGTGCTGGGCCTGACCAATATCCCTGTGCGGGAGTGGGGCGTGCGGCCCGCTTTGGCAGATGAGCTGTTCCGCGGGCATCTGGCAGCGGAGCTGACGCTGGGCGAGGCGATCGCATATGGTCTGCTGCCTGCGCCGGAATACACCGTGCTGCTGGCACCGGAGCAGCCCATGCTGCAGCGTCTGCGGGGCAACATCAAGAGCCTGCGTGTGGGTGGCGGCCCGGAGCCTCTGCGGGAAGAGCTGGAGGCGCTGCGCTGTGCGCTGGAACATGGCCCCAGCTTTGGAGAACTGGCGGCACAGGCGGTCAGCCGGCGCAATGGTCTTTACCTGGCAGTGTGTGTGGACGAAGCACAGCGTCAGATGGTGATGCCCCGCATCAAGGAGTGGCTGGCCCTGGTCAACCCCCGGGTGGAGGCATTCCGCGCCGGTGTGCCGGATATGCCCACAGCCCATGACCCGGAGACCAAGGGTATGAAACTGGTGTTCTGCACACCGGAGAATGCTGCCCAGGCCGGGCATGGATATGACGGTGCACTGTTGTTCCGCCGCGGGCAGGATACAGCGCAGTTCCGCCGGCAGCTGAACTGTGCCCTGGAAGCCTGCCGCGGCCCGCAGACCGAGATCCTGGATGTGCTGGACGATCTGGAGGCAGTGGAGGATGTCAAGCTGCTGAAAAACAGCATCGCCCTGGCTGTGCGCCATCTGCGGGCAGCAGGGGCAGCGGTCCTGCCGCTGGAAAAGCTGGCACTGAACGAGCCTTTGAAAGAGATCAAGCAGATGTACCAGCAGCTGCGCCGGGATCTGGATACCGGGTGGGATGCAGCCCTGGTGCAGGCGCAGAAATATTATTCGGCCAATGGCACCCTGGAGATGCCCCGCAAGATGATCGTGGAGGACAATCTTGACCTGAGCGCCTGGGTGGCTGCCCAGCGTCAGGTCCGGGTCGGCCGGCGGCCTGGCTACCTGACCCAGCGGCAGATCGAGCAGCTGGATGAGCTGAAACTGCCCTGGCAGGGCCTCAGCGGGCAGACCTGGGAGCGGGGCTGCCAGGCAGCGCAGCGCTACCGTGCAAAATATGGCGACCTGCTGGTGCCGGTGCGCTATCAGTCGGAGGACGGCCTGTGCCTGGGAGAGTGGATCGTATACAACCGCCAGCGCCGGCAGACCGGGATGATGTCTGAGGATCGGGTGGACCGGCTGCAGAACCTGGGTATGGTATGGGATACCTCTGCGGCGATGTGGCAGCACAATTACCGGGAGGCTATGCGGTATTACCTGGACCATGGCAACCTGGAAGTTCCGGTAAAGTATGTCACGCCAAGCGGTTTTGCACTGGGGACCTGGCTGGGAACCCAGCGTGCCGCCTATAAAGCGGAGCAGCTTACCCCGGAGCAGACCGCACAGCTGGAGGCTCTGGGTGTGGACTGGACCGACCGGAACAACCGCAAATGGCAGATCGCCTATGAGTCGGCTGCGCGTTACTATCAGGCCCACGGCAATCTGAATGTCCCTTCGGAGTATGTGGACGAGAACGGGGTCTTGCTGGGCAAGTGGATCTCCCGGCAGCGGTATGCAAACCAGAACCCGGAGAGCAGCAGTGCCCGCATGACCGAGGAGCGCCGCCAACTGCTGGATAAGATCGGCATGGAGTGGGGCAAGGCAGAGCCGTGGCAGGAGCATTATAAACTGGCTTTGGCCTACCGGCAGGAGCATGGCACCCTGCGGGTGCCCGCCACCTATAAAACAGAGGATGGCGTCTGGCTGGGCACCTGGCTGTGCCGCCAGCGGGCGGCACTGCGCAAGGGCAATTCTCTTTCGCCGGAGCGCCGGGCGATCTTGGAGCAGCTGTTTGCCGGAGAGGAAGAGAAAAAGCCTGCAAAGCCCCGGGTGCGCTGCGCTCGCCGGGAGCAGAACTGGCAGCAGAATTACCGCCGTGCAAAGGCATATTACAAGACCCACGGCAATCTGCTGGTGCCGGCCAGCTATGTGGATGAGACCGGATGCCGGCTGGGTGTGTGGATCTCCAACCTGCGCGCAGCGCGGAAAAAGCGGCCGGATTCCTCGCAGGTGACGGCGCAGCACGTGGCGATGCTGGACGAGATCGGCATGGAGTGGGATGCCCGCACTGCAAAGTGGGAGTGTGCCTATGCCCGGGCGGTGGAGTATCGCGCCGCCCACGGCAGCCTGCTGGTGCCGGTGAACTATAAAACAGAGGACGGCTTCTGCCTGGGTGACTGGGTGCGCCGTATGCGGGAGGCCCGCCAGGAGAAGGACCCCAAGCTCACCGAGAGCCGGATCCAGAGGCTGAGCTCCCTGGGCATGGTCTGGGATATGGACTGAGTGTCCGTTCTGGTTGATAAAACAAAGCAAAACATCCGTACCCTTAGGGGTGCGGATGTTTTTTTTATGGCGGGCCGGAGAGATCTGCCTTGCGGATCGGTGCAGCGCCCCTGGATCGGGACCAGGATGGTTCCAATCTAAAGGGCATGTTTTTTATGGATAGTAAACACGGAGAAAAAAATTTTGGCTGAGGTATTGACAAATTTCAAAAAACGTGTATGCTTGTATTAAGCACTTAATACAGCAACACAACAAAGGAGGTGCTTTCATGGGCGAGCAGTTTGACGCTACAAGACCGATCTACGCCCAGATCGCCGAACGGATGACCGGGCGCATCCTGTCGGGAGAATACCCCCCCGGGGCGCACTTGGAATCGGTGCGGGAGCTGGCTGCGGCTGCGGGGGTCAACCCCAATACCATGCAGCGGGCGTTGGCTTATATGGAATCAGAGGGGCTGCTGCGCACAGAGCGCACAGCGGGGCGGTACATCACCGACGATGCCGCTTTGCTGGAGCGGCTGCGCCGCCGCTCCGCACACAAGATCGCCAGAGAATACCTGGATAAAATGCGGGATATCGGCTATGGGCCGGACAAGGCCGCAGAATTTGTGGCTCAGTGGAGACAAGAGGAGGAAGAGATATGAATGAGATCCTGACCTGTGAGGGATTGTCCAAGCGGTACGGCAAGAGCCAGACTGCTCTGGATGGGGTGGAGCTGCACCTGGAACCGGGGCGCATCGTGGGTCTGCTGGGGCCGAACGGCAGCGGCAAGACCACCCTGATCAAGCTGGCAAATGGCCTGCTGCAGCCCAGCGCAGGCACGGTGAAGATCGCCGGCATGACCCCCGGCCCGGAGACAAAGGCGCTGGTGTCCTACCTGCCGGATGCAGCGTATCTGCCGGATCGGATGCAGGTGGAACAGCTGGTGGAGATGTTCCGGGATTTTTATGCGGATTTTGATCCGAACCGCGCCAAAGAGATGCTGGACCGGCTGTCTATCTCACCCAAGGCAGCGCTGAAAAGTCTGTCCAAGGGCAATAAGGAGAAGGTGCAGCTGATCCTGGCCATGAGCCGCCGGGCAAAGTGCTATCTGCTGGACGAGCCCATCGGCGGGGTGGACCCAGCAGCGCGGGAATATATCCTGAATACGATCCTGACCAACTACAACGAGGATGCGCTGGTGGTGCTGTCCACCCACCTGATCGAGGATGTGGAGCCGGTGCTGGACGAAGCTGTATTTTTGAAGGAGGGCCGGGTGCTGGCCCATCGTGCGGTGGATGAGATCCGGGAGACAGAGGGAAAGAGCGTGGACGCATATTTCCGGGAGGTATTCAAATGCTGAAGCAACTGTTAAAGTATGAATTCAAAGCCACTTGCGGGTATTATAGCAGTGCCTATCTGGTGCTGCTGGCCTCTGCGCTGCTGCTGGGGCTGGGGGCCACCCATATGCCGCAGGCCGAAATGGAGACGGTGTGGGCGATCATGGCGCTGGTATATATGGGCACCATCCTGGCCATCATCGTGCTGACCGTGCAGCAGATCATCCAGCGCTTTACGGGAAACCTGCTGGGACGGGAAGGCTACCTGATGCACACTTTGCCGGTAAGCCCTGCCCAGCTGATCCTTTCCAAGCTGCTGTCCAGCGCCGTGTGGGGCATTTGCAGCCTTTGCGTGGGCGTGCTGTCGGTGGTGGTGCTGATGCTGGCTTCTCAGCCGGAATTTATTTTCCGCCTGGGAGAGCTGTTCTCGCTGCTGGTGGACTTCCCGGAGGAGACCGGATATGTGATCTCGCTGCTGGCGGGGGCATTTTTGATGTTTTTGGCCTGGGCTGCCTGCCAGGTGCTGCGGGTCTATGCCTGCTGCATGGTGGGACACCAGGTGCCCCGGTATATGGCGCCGGTGGGGATCGTGAGCTTTTTTGTGATCAGTGCTGCACAGGGCTGGCTGGAAAAACTGGTGGTGGCTGGCGGCACCTGGCTGGCGGTCAAGGTGCTGGGACAGCAGGCACTGGTCCTTACGCCGGGGGAGGGCTCCTTCTTCTGGCTGTATGTAGTCGGGTTTATCCTGATGCAGGCCGTATTTGGAGCTTTGTATTTCCTGGTAACGGATTGGATGATGAAAAACCGCCTGAACCTGGAGTGATAAAGAGGAATAAAAGCGGCGTTTCAGGACATTTGCAGCCGGCAAAAAATGCGGCGGCAGCGATAGAAAGAAGGGGGGCTTCGGCCCCTCTTTTTTGTGCGGTAGGCATGGGCGTGGTGTTGAAAACACGAAGGAACCAAGAACAAAACGTGACTGAGTTACTTGACGAAATTGGGAATAATATGGTATTGTTTTCCCGCTGAAAAAGAAGTACTTTTAAATAAAGTACGATTAAACAGCAAAAATTACCGCATAGGAGAGGGAGAACATGACCATGACCAAGACCACCGCCAAAAAGCTTGCAGCCGCTGCTGCTATGTGCCTGACAGTAGGCGTTGTTTTAGCAGCTGGGACCGGAAAATTTGCAAAAAAACCGCAGATCCAGGGTGTGCAGATCGGGCAGGCATATGCTGCCGTCAACGGTACCCGCAGCTTTACAGAGGCAGTTGCTGTGGTGCAGAACGATGTGCTGGTAGGCGCCTATCTGGATGACTTCCAGTTCAACGACGCAAAGCCGGAGGTAGTGGGGGTGCCCAACAGCGATGCTGCCTTTGGTGCAGACTATGCAGAAGGTCAGGTCCTGATGTCCAAGCGGGAAAATACTGGGTTTTACAGCCAGCTGATGACCGACTACGCAGGCTCTACGGTTTCCATCAATGCAAACTTTGATGCGATCCAGGAGTTTGCCGTGGGTAAGACCATTGCGGAGCTGAAGGCAGTGGCTGCCAAGGGCGCAGAGGCTGTGGACGCTGTGTCCGGTGCGACCCTGGCGGATACCGCAGGGTATCTGTCGGCGCTGGTCCAGGCGGCGGAGGCTGCGCAGAGCAATGCAGTGGCTCCGTTTGAGGGGGATGTCCGTCAGCTGGAGCTGAAGGTGGTGTACTCCGCCGCCAACGGGGACAACTGCTTTACCTCCGGTGCGGCAGTCACCTGCGGGGATACCATCGTGGCCAGCTATGTGGATGAGTTCCAGTTCATGGATGCCAGCCCGGAGATCATTGGCGTGCCCAACAGTGATGCCGACCTGAGCGCCGGCTATGCATCGGGCAAGGTGCTGGCCTCCAAGCGGGTGAACACCAAGACTTACAGCCAGATGATGGCAGATTATGCTGGCTCTACGGTGACCATCGATGCCAACTACAACTCCATCCAGGAGCACCTGGCAGGCATGAGCATTGCAGCTGCTGCGGCCCTGAGCCAGGATGCTGCCGCAGTGGACGCTGTGTCCGGCGCTACCCTGGTGAACACTGCAAATTATGTGGGCGTTATCGTGGACGCTGCACAGAAGTAAACATTCCGACATTTTGCCGCTTCCGGTGCTTTTACGGCCCGGAGGCGGCTTTTTTCTGCCAAAAGCGCAAAAAATCCCGTTCTGCGTGCATATCCCTATGCAAACCGGGCATAAAGCGGTATACTGAAAATAACTATGCCTGTGAGCGGTAAAAACGGAGGACGGAAACCATGGACCATAGCCTGTATAAAGCATATCTCAAGATCCTGCAAGAGGAGCTGGTGCCTGCCATGGGCTGCACCGAGCCGATCGCGGTGGCCTATGCCGGAGCGCTGGCAGCCCGGGCGCTGGGCTGCCCCCCGGAGCGGGTAGAAGTGGCCGCCAGTGCCAACATCATCAAAAATGTCAAGAGCGTGGTGGTGCCCCACACCGGCGGACGCCGCGGCATTGCCGCCGCTGCTGCTGCCGGCATCATAGCCGGGGACCCGGAGGCCGAGCTGGAAGTGCTGCAGGGCATCGGCGAAGCCGAATTGGAGGCGCTGGGGCGCTTTTTGGATACGGTGCCTGTGCAGGTGGAGCGGTCCGGCAAGCCCTATCTGTTTGATATCCAGGTGCGGCTGTTTGGCGGCGGGCACACGGCCTTTGCAGAGATCGCAGGCCGCCACACCAACGTCATTGCCCTGCAGCGGGATGGACAGGTGCTGGTGGAGCGCCCTTATGAGGAGCAGCCGGCTGCACCGGGGGCAGACCGCGCTCTGCTGACGGTGGAAGGCATCGTGGAGTTTGCAGAGACCGCCCGCATCGAGGATGTGCGGGAGACCTTGCAGCGGCAGATCGACTGCAACACCGCTATTGCCCGCCAGGGGCTTACTGGGCGCTGGGGTGCAGGCATTGGGCGCATCCTGCTGCGCTCTTACGGCGATACGGTGCACAACCGGGCCAAAGCCTGGGCGGCGGCAGGGTCGGATGCCCGAATGAACGGCTGTGAGCTGCCGGTGGTCATCAACTCCGGCAGCGGCAATCAGGGGCTGACGGCCTCGCTGCCGGTGATCGTTTACGCCAAGGAGCTTGGGTCCGGAGAGGAGCAGCTGTTCCGTGCGCTGATGGTGTCCAACCTGGTCACCATCCACCTCAAAACCGGCATTGGACCGCTGTCTGCCTACTGCGGTGCTACCAGCGCAGGCTGCGGTGCAGGTGCGGGCATCACCTATTTGTACGGCGGCCGCTACAACGAGATCGCCCATACAGTGGTCAATGCACTGGCCATCAACTCCGGCATGATCTGTGACGGAGCTAAGGCCAGCTGCGCCGCCAAGATCGCTTCCGCTGTGGAGGCGGGTCTGCTGGGGATGCAGATGCAGATGCACGACAGCGAATTTGTGGGCGGAGACGGCATCGTGACCAAAGGCGTGGAGAACACCATCCGCAATGTGGGGCGTCTGGCGCATGACGGCATGGCAGAGACGGACCGGGAGATCATTCGCCTGATGATCGCACCCGGCTGCTGAGACGATATCTGCCCAGTGGAAAACAAGGAAAAAACGGAAGGTTTTTAGAATATTCAAGAAAAATACATAGAAATCTTTGGACGTATATGGTAATATTAGGGGGATGAAGGCCCGCACCCGGCGGGCACTGAGATGGAATATCAGGGAGGAACGGTATCTATGGCAGACCGCATTGTTTTGAACACGATTTCCTACCACGGCCACGGCGCGATCGAGAACATCGTACCGGAGCTGACCGCCCGCGGCTACAAAAAAGCCTTTGTTTGCTCTGACCCGGATCTGATCAAGTTCGGTGTGACCACCAAGGTCACCGACCTGCTGGACGCCGCAGGCTTTGCCTACAGTGTGTACAGCGATATCAAGCCCAACCCCACCATCGCCAATGTGCAGGACGGCGTGGCCGCATTTAAGGCTGCGGAGGCGGACTGCATTGTTACCATCGGCGGCGGCTCCTCCATGGACACCGCCAAGGCCATCGGCATCATCATCAACAACCCGGAGTTTGCGGATGTGCGCAGCCTGGAGGGTGTGGCTCCCACCAAGAACCACGCCGTATTCACCATCGCAGTGCCCACCACGGCCGGAACTGCTGCCGAGGTCACCATCAACTACGTCATTACCGATGTGGAAAAGAAGCGCAAGTTCGTCTGCGTGGATACCAACGATATCCCGGAGATCGCTGTGGTGGACCCGGATATGATGGCTTCTATGCCCAAGGGTCTGACCGCCGCTACCGGCATGGACGCACTGACCCACGCCATTGAGGGCTACATCACCAAGGGCCATTGCACTATTTCCGATATGTTCCACCTGGAGGCCATCCGCCTGATCAGCGAGAACCTGCGGGGCGCTGTGCAGAATACCCCGGAAGGCCGGGAGGGCATGGCCCTGGGCCAGTACATTGCTGGCATGGGCTTCTCCAATGTGGGTCTGGGCATCGTGCACAGCATGGCTCACGGCCTGTCTGCACTGTACGACACCCCCCACGGTGTGGCCTGCGCCATCCTGCTGCCGGTGGGTCTGGAGTATAACAAGCCCGCAGCTGCTGCCCGGTATCGTGCCGTGGGCAAGGCTATGGGCGTGGCAGGCATTGATGCTATGACCGAGATGGAAGCTGCGGATGCGACCATTGCCGCTGTCAAGCAGCTGTCGGCAGATGTGGGCATCCCTGCAAACCTCCAGGGCATCCTGAAAGAGGAGGACGTTCAGTTCCTGGCAGAGAGCGCCTTTGCCGATGCCTGCTGCCCCGGCAACCCCCGGGATACCAGCGTGGAGGAGATCGTGGAGCTGTACCGCAGCCAGCTGTGATCTGCCCCCAAACCGTTTGGGTCTAAGATAAAAAAGCCCGCTTCCAGGCAGGAAGCGGGCTTTTTTTGCGTGCATGGGTCAGAAAGTCTGGTCGGAGGACTCGCCGGGTTTGAAGATGTGGGTGCGGGTCAGCCGCCGCATGGTGGCTTCCCGATCCTCACCGGCAAACACGGTATACAGGATATCCATTACATTCATCTGGGATAGGCGGGAGCTCATGGCTCCGTTGCGGAACAGGGATTCGTTGGCAGCAATGTACAGCACATGGTCGGCCATTTGGGCCACCACCGAAGGATAGTACCGGGTAACGGCGATCACCGGGGTGCCATTCTCCTTCATGGCTTTCATACATTCGATCATTTCCACCGTCTGACCGGAATAGGAAAAAACAATGCCTACGTCCTGCGGAGAGGAGTTTACCGCCTGCAATAACTGGGAGTGCCAGTCCTCATTCACGACACATGGCTTGTCCAGGCGCAGAAATTTCAGGTAGGCATCCTTGGCAGCCAGCAGAGAGGCGCCGATGCCAAACAGCATGATCATCCGTGCGCCGCTCAGCAGGTTGACGCAGGCTTCCACCACCTCTGGGGTCAATAGCCGCTGGGTGTCCAGCAGGGATTGGACGTTTTTATGGGTGACCTTGTCAATGATCTCCTGGATGCCATCCTCAGGGGCGACCTCCTGTTCCGGGTGGCTGCCCCGCTCTCCCAGAGTAGCAAGCTCCAGGATCAGGGCATGGCGCAGGTCCTTATATCCCTGAAAGCCGATCGCCCGGCAGACCCGCAGTACGCTGGAAGGGGAGGAGAAGGTGCGGGTAGCCAGCTCCCGCACGGTAAGTTCAGTGGTCTCCTCGGGATTTTCCAGGATAAAGGTGGAGATCTGCTGCTCGGTGCTGCTGAGAGATGCGTGGACTTCACGCAGGCGCAAGAGA